>Ga0116156_10000011_pt1 | contig 181094 bp, 146 predicted proteins | sample AD_UKC045_MetaG_FD_89891 | JGI IMG/M metagenome (GOLD analysis project Ga0116156, IMG submission 89891) | Active sludge microbial communities of municipal wastewater-treating anaerobic digesters from USA - AD_UKC045_MetaG | ecosystem: Engineered > Bioreactor > Anaerobic > Digestate | place...
ACTGCAATCGCTGCGCCAGCTCCTGTCCGATCCGGCTTTTACCCGTGGCCATAAAACCGAGCAGATAGATATTCTTACCAGTCAAGCGGTTCACGGGCAAGTCCTGCGAAACGATGCTGCAGCTCATCCAGGGAATCGCCGCCCAGCTTTTCGTACAAGGCATCGGCCAATACCAGACAGAGCATCGCCTCGCCCACAACCACAGCGGCGGGAACAGCGCAAACGTCGGAGCGCTCGCTGTGCGCCATGCGGGCCTCATGGGTTTCGACATCGACGGAATGCAGCGAGCTGACCAGCGTGGGCAGCGGCTTCATGGCGGCGCGTACAATGATGGCCTCGCCGTTGCTCATGCCGCCCTCGATGCCGCCGGCGTTATTGCTGGAGCGATAATAGCCGGTCTGAGGCTGATAGTAGAGCTGATCATGCACTTGGCTGCCATAGCCGAATGCGTTTTCATATCCTGCACCGAGGGAGACCGCCTTGATCGCATTGATGCTCATCAGCGCCTGAGCGATGGCGGCATCGAGTTTGCGGTCGTAATGCACGTGGCTGCCCAGCCCCACCGGCACGCGAATCGCAACGAGCTCCAGCACACCGCCGAGGGTGTCGCCCTTGGCTTTCGCCTGGTCGATCACCGACATCATTCTATCGGCCGCCTCTTCATCGGCGCACGCCACCGGGGATTCTTCCACGCGCGCCATGGCCTCGCGCCAGCTCTGCAGAGCGGCGGGATCATGATAGGCCGGGCCGCTGAGAGTTGCCAGCCCGCTGAACAACGTACGCTCGGAGCCGATCTGCAGCACATGGCCGAAGACTTCCACCCCAAAACTGCCAAGCAATTTACGGGCAATGGCGCCGACCGCCACACGCATGGTGGTCTCACGCGCAGAGGAGCGCTCGAGGATATTGCGCAGATCATCCTGGCGGTATTTCACCATGCCGGCGAAATCCGCATGACCGGGTCGCGGCATGCGCAATTTGGCCACCGGCTGCTCCGGCATCTCCAACGCCATCTTGTTCTGCCAATTGGGCCAATCGCGGTTTGTAATCAACAGGCTGATGGGAGAACCAAGGGTTTTGCCGTAGCGAATGCCGGATTTGATGGCCACCTGATCCTTTTCGATCTGCATCCGCTCGCCCCGGCCGTAGCCTCGTTGCCTGCGCAGTAGATCTCGATTGATGTCCTGTTCGCTGAGCGGCAGGCCGGCCGGCATACCCTCGAGAATAGCGGTCAACGCCTGACCGTGCGATTCGCCGCCGGTCATAAAGCGCAGTCGGTTCATGTTTGCAGCTCCGTGCTCAATTGGATGCGCAGCGCATTCAGTTCGTTCCGGGCGATCGAATAGGTTTCATTCATCCAGATCTGCAGCGATTCCAGCCCCTGGTAGATGAGCATATCCAGACCGTTTTGAACCTTGGCCCCTTTCTTTTTGGCTTCGCGGAGAAAGACGGTCCAAACCGGATTGTAGACGAGATCATAGACAAAATGGTTCTGGCTGACAGCGCTGAAATCGTACAGCGGCGTATAATCCACATAAGGCGACATGCCGATGGAAGTGGCGTTCACCAATGCCTGCGCCCCCAGAATGTGATCGTTCAGGCCCGGATCGCGCATGCCGAGAACGGACACTTTGCGAAAACCGAGCTGCTCTGTGCAAAAACGGCTCAGTTGCAGCGCGCGGTCATAGGTGCGGTTGACGATGGTCAACTCACGGGTTCCCATTTTCGACAGCGCATAGGCGACGGATCGTGCGGATCCGCCGGCTCCGAACAGCACCACCCGGCTTTCGCGAAAATGCGTCTGCATAGGCTGAACCGAGGCCATAAAACCCGCTGGATCGGTGACGAACGCAGCCACCCCCTCTTCCCGCATCGATAGAGTGTTGGCTACGCCAAGCAGGTTGACCTCCGGCGAGCGGAATTTGACCAGCTCTACCACTTTTTCCTTGTGGGGAAGCGTCACGTTCAGGCCTGCCAAACCCATAGCCCAGGCCCCTCGAACGCAGGCTTCCAGGTTCGCCGGCACGACGCGGAACGCAAAGTAAAAGGCGTTCAACTTGTACTTTTTGAGAAAATAATTATGCAGCACCGGCGAGAGGCTGTGGCCGACGGGATCGCCGATCACACCGAACAATTTAGTTCGCGCATTAGGCAACGCAGACTTTCTCCAAGGAATCAAAAAATCCAGGGAAAGAGATTCTTACGCATTCACTGCCTTTGATGACGGTTTCGCCTGCGGCCAGCAACCCGGCGATGGTAAAAGACATGGCGATGCGGTGATCGCCAAAGCTGTCGATCTCGGCGCCGTGCAGAGGCGTCGGTCCTGTGATGACGAGGCCGTCCCGCGTCTCCTTGATCTGCGCGCCCATAGCCAGCAGATTCTGCGCCACTGCAGCGAGCCGGTCGGACTCTTTGACGCGCAACTCGCCGGCGTCGCGGATGATCGTGTTGCCGTGAGCCTGGGTTGCGGCGATAGCCAGGATAGGTATCTCATCGATGATGGTCGGGATCATGGAGCCGCCGAAATTCGCAGCGGTCAATCTGCTGTGCACCGCCGTCAAGGTGCAGCGCGGTTCCTTGTTCAGATTCGAAACCTCGGTCCGCTCCACCCGGCCGCCCATGGCGGTGAGCGCGTCCAGAATGCCGATGCGGGATGGATTGATTCCCACATTTTTAATAGTGATATTGGATTCAGGCAGCAGGCAGGCGGCCACCAGAAAGAACGCAGCGGCGGAAAGATCGCCTGGCACATCGATGTCGGTCGGCGTCAATTCCGCCGGCCCCTGCACGCAGACCACGTTCTGCGCGCCGCCGATTTTCGCGCCGAATACCTCAAGCATGCGCTCCGTGTGGTCTCTGGTGGGGGCTGGTTCGCTCACTCGGGTGCTGCCTTTGGCATAAAGGCCGGCGAGCAGTACACAGGACTTGACCTGCGCGCTGGCAACTGTTGAAGCATAATCGATCGCATGCAGCGGTCCGCCGAAAATCTTTAGCGGCGCCTTGTACCCGGCGCTCTCGATGTGTGCGCCCATCGACTCCAGCGGCTCGATAATGCGCCGCATGGGCCGATTGCGCAGCGACTCGTCGCCATCGATTTCGCAGACAAAGGGCTGAGCGGCCAAAACGCCGCTCAGCAGCCGGATGGTGGTGCCGGAGTTGGCTGCGTTGAGCGCTTTCTTGGGCTTTTTGTAGCCATATTTTCCCTTCCCCTTGACCACAACCACACCGCTCCGCTTGGTGATAGAGACGCCAAGGCTCTTCAAGCAATCTATCGTGCTGAGTACATCTCCAGCGCCGGAAAGCCCGCGAAGGGTGCACGACCCGTTCGCCAGGCTGGCCAGAATCAGAGCCCGATGGGAAATAGATTTATCCCCGGGCACCTGGACTGTTCCCTGGATCGATCGAACCGGTGTAATGGTTTTCTCTTCCACGCTAATCTCTCTTTCTGCATTCTAGACCTTTGTCGCGCAACAGGGACAACGAAAGATCACGTTCGCTCTGCGTGGCAAAGGCGAGCCGCATGGTACCGCCTTCGTCTTCTCGAATTTTTAGAATTTCAATGTCTTTGATGTTAATGTTCTTTTCCAGCAAGGTGTTGGCGATCAGGGCCAGCATGCCGGGACGATCTTCCACTGAAACCGAAATATCATAATGCGGCCGTAAAAAACCGCGCGTGTCCCTGGGAATGGAAAGACGGCTCTCACTGGCAGCCGCAAATATTTTTCCCAACGATTCGCTGTTCAAATGGTCGCGAATGGAGCTTAGTTCCTCGATATAGGCATCGATATACTGCGCAATCATGTCTGCATTGGTCTGGCGGATATGCTCCCAAATGCCATACGGGCTGGAAGCGATCCGCGTCATATCGCGAAATCCACCGGCCGCCATTTTGAGAAAATACGGGCTTTCGCTTTGTCGCTTGGCCGCCAGCGTCATCATGGCGATGGCCGCCATCTGCGGCAGATGGCTCACGGCCGCAGCGATCTCGTCGTGCAACACCGGCGACAACAGCAGCACCTTGGCGCCGATCAGTTCAATCAACTCACCCAGCGCTTTTCTCGTAGGTTCATTCACCGACCGCACCGGCGTCAATACATAAGTGGTGTTCTCAAATAAAAAAGGATCCGCCCCTTCGACCCCCTTGGCTTCAGAACCGGCCATGGGATGTCCGCCGATAAAATCGACGCCCATCGGCAGATAGATGCTGGCGGTCTCGACGATCGTGCGCTTGGTGCTGCCGACATCAGTGATCAGAGCGCCGGCCTTGACCGCAGGCCCGATCTCGGCGATCAAACGCAGGATGTCCAGAATGGGAGTGCAGAGGAAAACAATGTCCGCATCGGTCACCGCTTCAAGCAAGCGATCGCGTGTGTAGGATTCATCGAGCATGCGACGAGGCTCCGCCAGCGCTAAAACCTCGGCAGAATCGACGCCGCAGATCTTTCCCTTGAACCCTTTTTTCTTCAGAGCCAGCGCCAGTGATCCTCCGATCAATCCCACCCCGATGATCACCACCCGCTTGAACTGCTCGATTTCGCCCATATGCTTTCGTCGCTTCCCTAATTGTTAGCACGCTGCCTCTCTGGCCATTCACGCCGGTTCCAGGGCACGCTGTGAACCCGGAATCGAATGTTCTTCAGCATCAGATATGTTTGCCGATCGCCCAGGCGATCATGCGCAGTTCCTCCATCAATCGTTGAAACTGATGAGGATACAGCGACTGCGCCCCGTCCGAGAGCGCACGGTCCGGATCGTGATGCACTTCGATAATAAGACCGTTGGCGCCCGCCGCCACCGCGGCCCGGGCCATGGGCGCCACCTTGGCGCGACGTCCGGTGCCGTGACTGGGATCGGCGATGATCGGCAGATGGCTCAACTTTTGCGTCACCGGGATGGCAGAGATATCCATGGTATTGCGCGTATAGGTCTCGAACGTCCGAATGCCCCGTTCACAGACAATGACTTGATAATTGCCGCCGGACATGATATATTCGGCTGCCATCAGCAGCTCTTCGATAGTGGCGGCCAGACCGCGTTTGAGCAGAACGGGTTTGCGGATGGTGCCCAGTTCCCGCAAAAGAGAAAAATTCTGCATGTTGCGCGCACCAACCTGAAGGATGTCCACATAGCGAAGCATCAAGTCCAGCTGATTGATCTCCATGATCTCCGACACCACCGGCATGCCCAACTCCTCGCCGATGGTCTGCATAATCCTGAGCCCCTCTTCGCCCATGCCCTGGAATGCATATGGAGAGGTGCGCGGTTTGAAAGCGCCGCCGCGCAGACCGCGCCCGCCGTTTTTTTTCACCTCACGGGCGATGGTGTACATCTGCTCCTCACTCTCCACAGAACAGGGACCGGCGATCACGCTGACCTGTTCTCCGCCGAAGGAGGCGCACTTGACCTCGATCACTGTGTTTTCGGGATGAAAGGTGCGGCTGGCCAGTTTATACGGCACGGTGATGCGTAAAACCTCATGCACCCCTTCCATGACTTCAAACTCACTGGGCTCGACTGACCGTTTATCACCGATGGCGCCCAGAATGGTTTGGTTCACACCAACGACCTTGTGCACGACAAACCCGAACGACTCCAGACGGTCCGAAACCGCCTGAATCATGGATTCCGTCGCCGTATCCTTCATGACAATGACCACAAAACAGCCTTTCTTATAGAACGTGCGCTACCGGGCAACTGTTCACATAAAACCAAATTAACGCTGAAGGTCTCGACAGCCGGCGATGATGTGTTGAAAAATAACCGACACCTGCTCCGCTGTCAAGGGACCCTGATTCTGTTCCACGACATGGGCTAAAACGCCAGCCTCCCGGTCGGGGTCCTGTACCTCGAGCCGCTCCTGCTTCTTCAGCCGTCCTATCTGCTGGGCAGCTGCCGCCCGCTGGTTCAGCAAATGCAGAATCAACTCGTCCAAAACGTCGATCCGGCTGCGTAATTCAAATATCGTCATCACCCTTCTCTTCCTGGGGAACGGCACTGCCAGAGACCGAAATCGTCCGCTGTCCCTCCGCTGCTGAATCCCATTTCGCAAAACTCGACGCCCTAAAATAAAAAACCCACAAGGTCATTTAAACATTGTGGGCGGGTTGGCAGCTCAGCTCATCGGCTCAGGCGTGCGCACACCTCCCACATTTCTTAAAATAGAAATAGGAAAATTTTTCGAGAAAAGCTTTCATAATCCTGTGTAGGTTTCGAACACGCTCATGTCGATTTCATCCTAAATTTAATCAAATTCTTACAATAGTCAAGCCTTTTTTTAGCACAAGCCAAAGGCCGTTGGAAGCGGGTGCAACGCAGAGTGGTTGGATGTCGTCGCGTTCGAACAAAAGCTGGCGAAGAAACCAGCAGAGTCCGATCAAAATCCAGAAGGCTGATGTGGAGGTATCGCCAAAGGTCCGGTTCCACAGACGAGCAAAACCCCGAGCGGCTGATCGACCTGGTCAGAACAAAACCGGAGCAATGAGAGTGCCACAAGGGCTCCGGGTCTTGAACGAATCAGGTTACAGACGCATTGCGTCAAAGCGACGGAGCGGAAAAACGATGAACCGACCGGCCGGTCAATCGGTCACCGGTCCCTTGAACCCCCGGCTGCGATATTCAGCGGTGACCACCGTGTGCACGTTGCCGCGTGGATTGAAATCGCCGCGAATGTGCAGATAGCGGGGCTTGAGCGTCTGCACCAGGGCTTCGAGAAGTTCGTTGGTCGCTTCCTCATGAAAAATGCCGCGATCGCGGTATTTGTTGATGAACAGCTTCCAGGATTTAAGTTCCAGGCAGTATCGATTGGGAATGTATTTGATTTCGATGACGGCAAAATCCGGATAACCGGTGCGCGGACACAGACAGGTGAATTCCGGATTTACGATGGTGATGACATAATCCCGGTGGGGATAAAGATTTTCAAACACCTCCAGCCGGGATTGCATAATTTCGCGTTGTCCGCGTTTGAGCTCGTGCATAATCTTACTTTCCATATGATTGGTAAGGGATGGGATCGACAAGACCGGCCTCTTTAAATCCGTTCAACCGGATCCGACAGCTCTCGCATAGACCGCAGGCCAGTCCCGTGGGCGATGGATCATAGCAACTGAACGTCCATCCATAATCCACGCCCAGCTGCGCGCCGCGGCGGATGATATCCGCTTTGCTCAGGGAGATCAGCGGCGCATGAATGCGGATTTGAACGCCTTCGCTTCCCATGCGGGTGGCCAAGCCGGCCAGTCGTTCAAAAGCCGTGATGAATTCAGGACGACAATCCGGATAACCGCTATAGTCCAAACTGTTGACGCCGATATAAATGGCGGCGGCGCGTATCACCTCGGCATAGCCCAGAGCGCAGGAGAGCAGGATGGTGTTGCGTGCCGGCACATAGGTGGAAGGGATAGTGCCTGGGACCGGTTCCTGCTTGGGGACCTCCCATTCTTCCGTGAGGGCGGAGCCGCCGATCTGGCGCAGATCGATTTGAAAAACTTTATGGCTCGCAACGCCGATATGGGCAGCCACCTTCAGCGCAGCCTGAACCTCCGCCGTTGCCCGCTGTCCATAGTCAAAGGTCAGAGCGTGCACCGCCCATCCCTCGGACTTGGCTATCGCCAGGGTGGTCGCCGAGTCCAGCCCACCGCTCAACAAACAGATCGCACGGTTCATCGACAACCTGAAAAAATGAGAACATTCGCAGAGATCGCCTGCCGGCGCCGCACCCCCCGGCCGCAGCCAGGAATCAAAACAATCCTTCACTCCTCCGTATAGACTACGGAGAATTTATCCGATTCGAACACTTCCACCTGAATCATGCGCACATGCGCCGGCAGCTCTTTTTTGATCCACTCATAGATAAAACGGGCCAGGTTCTCCGAAGTGGGCGTTATCTGATCAAACGGCGTCACCTCATTGAGAATCTGATGATCCAACGGTTCGAGGCAGGTATCCAACAGCTCGCGCACGTCGGCCAAATCCATGGCCATGCCGCTTTCATCCACTTTTTTGGCGCCCACTGTCAGGCGGATTTTCCAGTTATGACCGTGAACGCGTTTGCACGCACCGGAATAATCCGGCAGAAAATGGGCCGCGGAAAATTCCGACTCTACATTCAACTCGTACATGGGCGCCTCTCTGCAAAGCGATCGTTAGAAATACAAAGGGCGAGCCATTCCTCGGCTCGAATGGTCCGCCCATACCTGCAGATTTTGCGGATCCTCTACAGCTGATCCGCATGCTCTTTGATTTTGGCGATGGCCTCGGCGATATCGTTCATGTCCTCTTCCGTCGCCAGCAGAACGTTCTGCGTAAACCAGACCGCCTCTTCATAGCAGGCTTTCTCGGTTTCCGGGCACTGAAAGGTCTGGTAATTCACCGGCAAGGCCACGGATTTACCCCGTGGGCCGAAGGCGCGGTTCAAAAACACCGGCTGCCGGTACAGGGGGATGGAATAACCGGCGCTGCAGGGAATTCCTTCCTTGCGCAGGGCTTCGATAAAGACTTCCTTGGATTTGCCGGCAAAATGGTCTTTCAGGTAGCGAAAGATGTACAGATGACAGGCATGCGAGGTGATGCGCTCATCCTGCGCCAACACCTGAATGCCCTCTATCGGCGCCAGCAGGTCATCGAGCTTATTCAGATTTTGCTGACGGATCTTCAACAGTTCGTCGTAGCGCTCCAGCTGCGCCAGCAGCACGGCGGATTGGAATTCCGTAATGCGGTAGTTGCCGCCGAAATAAAAATGCTCATACCACAGACCGTCTTCGCTGCGTCCACAGTTGTGGTGAGATCGAGCGAATTTGGCGATCAGGTCATCATTGGTGAGGATGATGCCGCCTTCACCGGCGTTGATATTTTTCGAAGACTGAAAAGAAAAACAACCGGCATCAGCCAGCGCACCGACTCGTTTGCCGTTCCACTCCGCGCCCCACGCCTGTGCCGCGTCTTCAATCACTTTCAAATGGTGCTTTTGCGCCACAGCCATGATCGCGTCCATATCCGCAGGCCGTCCAGCGAAATGGACCGGCATGATGGCTTCGGTGCGTGGGCTGATGGCCTGCTCGATGGCATTGGGATCCATATTGTAGGATTGCGAATCGATATCGATGAAAACCGGCACGCACCCTGCCTCGACAGCCGCGGAGGCGGTGGCGATAAAGGTGTAGGCCGGACAAATCACCTCAGAGCCGGGGTTGACGTCCGCTGCGGTAAGCGCCAACCGTAACGCCGTGGTGCCGCTGTTGACCGCAATGCCGTGCTTGGCCTGCTGATAGGCTGCATATTTTTGCTCAAATCGTTCGGTCACCTTGCCGTTCAGACGGCCCCACTTGCCGCTCTTCACCACTTCGGTGAGGTTCGCGATCTCCTCATCGCCCCACACCGGCCAGACCGGAAACGGTGCTTTGCGGACAGGCGTTCCGCCTTTTATCGCCAAAGACGCCATGATATCCTCCAAACATTCCGATTGATTCAATGGGTGCTGCTATTTGCTTCCCATCGCCTCGGCGCCCGTGTCCTTGTAAATCGTCAACGGGTAGGGCTCCAGTTCCATTTCGTGCAGTTTGAGCAGCAGAGCGGCCTGCGCCGTCTGGTCGCGGGCGACGAATTGCACACAGCCGTCGCCCTGCGAACCGACGCCCTTGCCGCCATAAACAAGGTCACTGATCTCCGGGCTGGACAGCACGAAATGCAGCTTGGGAGAAAGAAATTCCTGCGGGCAGGCGGGCGCTAAAAACAGATCGAAAAAACGCTGCGCTTCCGTCATCAGAGCGCCCAGCTGCTGCGCGTCCCCCTGCTCCAGCGCTTCGCGTCCGCGAAAAAGAATGTCTTTGTTCACCGGTCCGAGGTAATAGCGCACATCCTCGCCGATTTTACCCCCGCTCTTGGGATAGCAGGCGTTGAGATCGGCGAGGATCTTTTGCGTGTTCTTGCCGGCTTTCAGATCCGCCACCACCATGTGAATGTCGGCAGCCGGGTGCACTTCTTGTACCTCCAGACGTTCGCCGTCAAAGGTGAGAAAGACGGGGATCGAGCCGTAGGCGCACGCCTGGTCCATTCTGCCGCAACGCGAAGGGGTGAGAATTTCGCCCTGATAAGCCAGCTCCATCTCTCCGCGCTTGGTCAACTTTAAATCATACAGCTGATTGAAGGCGCGCGCCACCATCACATTGTTGGCCGCCGATGAGGACAGCCCTTTGCGGATGGGCAGATCCATTCGATACGCATCGATCTCCAGCCCCTGGACATCGTAATGACACATGGCGGTGTAGGCAACGCCCGCTGTATAACTGTAAAACCCCCCCTCCACAGCCACCTCCAACAGCTTGTCCATATCCAGGTCGATCTCATGCGGGCCCAGCACCTTGCCGTCCGGCAGGGTGGTGCGTATGATAATCTTGTTCGGATGGCGTTTGATCCGGCTGTAGATCCCCTGATTGGTGCCGACGATCAGGCAGTATCCTTTATGAATGGAGGAATCCATGCGTCGATATCCGCCCGCCCAATCCGAATGTTCGCCAAGCAGGCAAAGCCGGCCGGGTACGAATAGATCAACCATATCCATAGACGCATCAGCTCTTTTGCAGGAATTGGCGGGCCAGATCCACTGCCGAAGCGGCGTCGGGCGCGTATCCATCCGCGCCGATCTCATCAGAGAAACTCTGGGTCAACGGAGCGCCGCCGACCATGACTTTCACCTGTTTTCTCAGACCGCTCTCATTCAATGCAGCGACTGTGTCTTTCATATTCAACATCGTCGTGGTCAGCAGCGCAGACATGCCCATGATCTCGGCCTGACTGGTCTTGACCGCTTCAACGAATTTCTCCGGCGTTACATCCACGCCCAGATCGATCACCTCAAAGCCAGCGCCCTCCATCATCATGGCCACCAGATTCTTGCCGATGTCATGCAGATCGCCCTTGACCGTACCGACGACAAATTTAGCTTCCGGCTTGATACCGGTCTCTGCCAGTTTGGGACGCAAAATTTTCATGCCGGCCTTCATAGCACGGGCAGCGATGAGAACTTCGGGAACGTAAAATTCATTGGCTTTAAATTTCTGTCCCACCACGTTCATGCCTGCAATCAGACCCTTTGTCAGCACATCGACCGGCGCCAGGCCGGACGCCAGCGCTGCATTGGTGTACTCTTCTGTTTTGGGCGCACTGCCGCTGATCACACTTGCCGCCAGATCTTCCAGAACCGCCATAGTAACCTCCTGTAGAGCCGTTGATTTACATCGAAATGTATATTTTAGACCAATTTACAAAAGATTATTCCCCTTGTCAATAAAGATTTATTTCAATCTTTTCTTTGTTCAAGCTGAAAAAAAAAAGAAAAATCCTGATGCACGTCTCAAAACGCTGTCGTCATCCCAAGCAGCTGTCGCCAGGTTAAAAATCCAGCCGAAAGCCGTTCTGTTGCAGCCATTTTTCCCGGTCACGGGCATCCGGAAGAATGGCGGCCACTGCGCTCTTGAAGCGCGAGGAATGGTTTTTGATGATCAAGTGAACGAGTTCATGAACGACCACATAATCGACGATTTCCACAGGCGCCATCACCAAACGCCAGCTTATGTTCAGGCGACCATGGGGGCTGCAGGAGCCCCAGCGTTTGCGGGCATTGCTCAAACGCAGGGAACGCGGCGCCAGCCCGGTCTGATGCGCATAGTGCCGAACCCGTTCCGCCAACAGAGCAGCCGCCTCCCTGCGATACCAGAGGAGCAGCCGTGTGCGCATTGGACGGTCGCCCTGTTCTGAAATGCGCAGGGTTGCGCCGAGTTCCAACACTTCCGGTCGGTCGCGAATGATCTCAAGGGGATACTCACGGCCTTTGAACAGAAACCGCTCGCCATCGCGCAAAGCTGGAAGGGCCGTCCTGGGCCGGAGCTTGATGCGTTCCTGGGTTCTGCGGATCCACTTTTCTTTTTTCAGCACCAGAGCCTCGATGTCCCGAAGAGGCATGCGCAGAGGCGCTTTGACCACGAGTGTTGCGTCGGGTTCGACTAACAACGTAATGCTTTTCCGTTTAGAACGGATTAACCGATCGATCAGGCTGACCACATTTCTCCTACCATTCATCAGGTCTTAATTCACACGCCGGTTTTGCCGGCAGAGAAAGATCTGCAAAGAGCTTCTTTTGACGACGCATCACCAATCCAACAGCCTCTTGAGATCCCTTTGCCGCAACGGAACGGTGGGCTGCCCGTTCGTTTGCCATCCCTCCCTGTTCACTATCACGCATTCGCATTCCGCAGACTGATATGCACCGACCTCATTTGTCTGTAGGGACAGCGATTCTCAGCGGTTTGTTTTTCAGCTTGCATGACCTGATCGACACCGGCTGTCCGGCTGCCAGTGCGGCTGACTTGCCATCCAGGTCCAACTCGACGAATCCAGCAGCGGTATTCGTCTCAATTTCAAAATCTGCCGTTCGCAGAAAAGTGCCGTGCGCAAGAGCGACTTTTTTCAGAACGCCGCGGGCATCAGTTCGAACAAGACAAAATTCGGCGTCGGTCGTCAGCTTGCACGACGGCACCTGCGCCCTCCGTGTGGTTCTAAAACAAGGGGCTTGATTTAAGGGATTCTCCACATCCATGGACAGAATCAAATCGCGGACACCGTCCGCAGAGTGGACGAGCGCGGCGGCACTCATATCGCTGTATCCCGCGCCCATAGCATCGACCACCTCCAGCCGCTCAACGGAACGGATCGAGCCTCGCGGCGTGCAGGGTTCGTAAATTCCTACAAAACAGCTGCTCAACGGGACCTTCTCCGCTTTTCGGCGTATCATCAAAGCAGGGATCTCTGCGGTCTGATCGTTGGCAAAACCAAAAGCGATCCAACTTTTAGCCGTGGCAGCCTCAGCCTTACGAGTCAGATCAAAGTAATTCAAATGTACCCGGCTGCCCTTGGAAAGATATCCGTAACGATCCTCAACAGTCCAGCGGGCCTGCCAGCCGAATTGCGGCGATGGATCGCTGAGAAAACCGCTCATCTGCGTCTCATGGCCATAGTTACCGGCCGGCGCCGGCTGCAAACCGGAGGTTTGCAACTCGCCGAAATAGCCATGCGTGAACTTGGCATGATCGCTGCCGCCCACGACACGGAAAATGTCCAGCACATACGAGGCCGCGGCCGATAGATCGATCAGGCCGACCGTGCGCTCGTACTGCTGCAGCTGAGCGCCGTGATACAGGCCGGGACCGGATACGCGGATCACCTGCACCTGTCGGCCCGGCAGTTCACAAGTGGTCAACCCGCGTTCGTGTTTTTTGAGCGGATCGAGCTGAACAGCCAGCGGTTCGGTTTCCGGAAGCCCGATGCCGGGCATCTGATCCTGTCCGTCCACCACCACGGTGTTGTGCGATGCGGTTTTGCGATACCACAGCGCTTTATCCGAAGTCCAGCCGCCGAATTGCACCGGAGGATAGCCAAAGGGAGGCAACAGATCCAATCCGCCCGCGAACAGGCCGATGTTCATGGCATCCGCATGACAATGGTTGCCGCCGATGTCATAATCGATCCACACGGCCCGGCGATCCTGACCGTTGCCGCTGTAAAACATGGCCAAACACCAATCTTTTTTGTTAAAGGAATTAACCTGCGGAGCAACGCCGTGCTTTTCAATGGCCGCTGCTACCTTTTGCTGAAAATCTTCGGCTGTCGACAGCAGGTCGTAGGGCAGTCCCTGCAGAGAGCGTTGATTTTCCCGGTATAGGATCTGAACATAGGCGGGATCGCCGGTGATCTCGAACAGCTGTTGAAACAGTGAATAGCCGCTGGTGAAAGAGTAGGCGAAGGTTTGAGTGGAAATGGGATTACGGGAGAACAGGGCGCCCAGATAGTTTTCCGCCTTTTGCGCAAAGATGCCGCAATCGCCGATGTTGGGATAATACTGCTCGGCAAACCAGGTATCGATGTGAAAGCGAAAGGTTTTATGCAGGTTCGAGTGCCGCGCCATGAGATCTGCGACAAAGGAAGGCTCTAACCGGCTGAACAAAGACAGGAATTGAGCCAGACTGCGGCTATTGCCGGCGCTGTAACCCGCCAGCCCTTTCTCGCCGGACAGGCCGTCCACCGCAGTGGCGCGACCGATGAACCGGTCGATGACCGCCATCACAGCCGGACGTTCTTGCGGCCAGCCTAGGATGGTCTCGATGATTGCCAACGCCGCATCGGTATGGGGGAAATTGCTCTCGATCTTGCGGCGGTTGCGCAGCGCATCCCGCAGAAGATGGTCTTCGATATGGCGCCGGATTGCAGCGACATCGTTTTTGACCTGGGCAAGTTTGAACTGCTTCGCTTTACGGCCTAAAAAGGACGCCAGTTCAGCATCGTTTTGCAAACCGTCATAGATCATGTCATAGGATAGGGCCAGTTCGCGGGTCTCCTCGCAGGCGTCATGCCACACGGTGACATATCCCTGACTGATGATCGGGTCGCTGCGTTCATAGACCAGCGCTTGAGTATTGAAATCAAAAGATGAATACACATCGCTGATGCGGTCCAACAGCACCGCGGTCTTGTGGCTGTAGGCGCGATCGCCGGTGAGCACATAGGCGTTAGCCAGATTGCGCACGCCGGACATGATCAACTGCTTCCATTGGCCATAGATCAAATAGGCGCCGATGAAACGCCATCGATGGCTGCCCTCCACATAGCCCTCTCCGTCATCCACACCAAAACGATGCAACGGATCATAAAGATCCGGATGTTCGGTATTGAACAGCAACGTTCGATCCGCTTTTTGCGGATCGAACAGGCCGTGGTCGTCCAGGCCGCTGCGATAATATGCGGCAAAATCATTTTTCGGAAAAAGTTCGTTGCAATGGGGACACTGTACTTTCCAGGGTTTGGCGAACGCATCGATCTTCCAATTGTACATAGTGACCGACTTTTTGCACGCAGGGCAGACGCCATTGGACCACACCATCCAGGAGCGGGTGATGGTGGGCGCAAACATCAAATCCCACAGGGCTTCATCGGACATGGCCATCCACGGCGCTGCGCTGCGGACCGCCTGATCGCGGATTTGCTGAGCCCACGGGTCGGTCGCGGCACGGGCTTGTATCGTGGATCTGATATCCTGGGAATAAAAAACCGACGCCTGTTTGGCGCTGATCGGCAACGGTAAAAGCATGGCCAGAAATGCCGCACACTGTGTCGTATTCATAGGACTTCCCTGTTCGCGGTTCATTCAATAGCGTTATTTTACGAAATTATTCAGATAATGGCAATATGCAAGCAAAAAAAGGGCGCTGGGTTTGACGGCACACGCTGGCAACGGCCTCAAACGCCGGGCGCGACCGCGAAAGGATCAAATTCATTCGTCCCGCAGATCGTTGTAAAAAGACCATTCCCATATTGTTTTTGGAAGAATAATTCTTTAATTTCCTCCACCGGCTTTTGAGGATGGGAGCACAGCCGACCTGAATCGGGCCGAATGACCGGCGACAGAAAGCCGCACGCAGGATCAAACACACGGCGCAGCGAGCCAACCTGCAACGAAACGGAAGCGATCCGAGAAGCCTCGACGAAACCAAACCGCCTTCATTTTCCGTGCACCGAATGGCGCATGAATGGAAACGCCTTAGCTGGAAAGGACCAAGCCGATGCGAAGTACAGCCAGCCGCTGGGGGATCATTTTAATAGCCGTCACGGTCTGCCGCAGCCAGATCGCCCTGGTGAAGCCGCCCAGCGCGGGATTTGAACAACGCATCTCCCACGCCGTACATTCCCTACGCATCATCGACACCCATGAACATCTGCTTAGCGAAAAAGAGCGCCTGGACAAAAAGACGGATGTTGACTTTACCCTGCTGTTCAGCCATTACACCAAGGAAGATTTGATCTCCGCAGCAAATGAAAAAAGCTTTATCGAAGTCGTCTTCAACAACCGCTATCCCATCGGGGATCGTTGGAGTCTGTTCGCACCTTATTGGGAGGCCGTCCGCACCACGGGCTATGGCCGTGCTTCCTGGTTGGCGGTCCATGACCTTTATGGCATCGACGAGTTGAACGAATCCTCCTGCATCGCTCTGACTGAGAAGCTTCAGGCCGCGACTCAACCCGGCCTATACCGCTCGATTTTGAAAGAAAAGGCCGGCATCGACCTTTCGCTGAACGATGTGGGCCACAATAAATTGGACCCGGAATTTTTTCGTTCCGTGGAACGGTTTGACCAGTTCATCGATGTCTCCTCCCACGCGGAGATCAAACAGTTGTGCCGGCAATATGGCGCATCCGGCGTCACCCTGGCAGAATACACCCAGGCCCTGCGCCGGGCCTTTCAAGCCGGCCTGGAATACGGCATGGTCGGAGTAAAATCCGGACTCGCCTATAACCGTATTTTGAAATATGAAGACATCTCCCAGGAAAGAGCGCTGGAGGTGTTCGGCAAACTGGAGCGCAAACAAGCCTCTGGCGAGGAGATCAAGGCGTTCCAGGATTATATGATGCATCGAGTGCTGGACCTGGCGGATGAGTTTGACCTGCCGGTGCAGATTCATACCGGTTTACAGGCCGGCAACGGCAATCTGATCACCAACTCTCATCCCGTCCACCTGGTCAATCTTTTCATGGAATACCCTGACGTGACCTTTTGCCTTTTTCACGGCGCCTATCCCTATGGGCCGGAGCTTGGCGCCCTGGCGAAAAATTTTCCCAACGTGTATATCGATCTTTGCTGGGATTACGTGATCTCCCCCTCCTACAGCATGCGTAATCTGCACGAATGGCTCGAGACCGTTCCCAGCAACAAGATCATGGCGTTCGGCGGCGATTACAGCGTAGTGGAACTGGTCTACAGCCATGCCGTCATGGCCCGTCGCTGCGTCACCGAAGTGTTGACCGAAAAAGTGCGCTCCCGTTATATGACCGAGGCAGAGGCGCTTGGCATCGCGGAAAGGATCCTACGCACGAACGCTCTGCGCGTATTCAAACTTGCGCCGGCAGACGATGGCGCCGAAATCCCGGCGGTTCTGCAAAAACCGGGTCCATTGCGTGACTGGTGGCGGTTGCATCGATCAAAAGAGGGCTTTGTTAAATCATGGCAAGTGATCGGCCCGTTCGAAACCGGAGAAGGACTGGATCAAGTTCTGCCTCCGGAAAAGAACATCGATTTCAGCCAAAGCTGTGCAGGACTCGGCGGACAGGTGAGGTGGCAGAAGGCTGAAGCGTCCAGCGCAGGGTATCTGAATTTCCTCGCCCATTTCGCCCGGATCCAGCCGGACAGCCGGGCCGGGTCCATCGGAATGGTTTATGCCTACACCGAGATCGAAAGCCCGGATGACCGCCAAACCACGCTGACCATCGGCAGCAACGACGGCGCCAAGGTCTGGCTCAACGGCCAGGTGATCTATAACGAAAAAGGAGGGCGCAACGCAGTCGCCGATCATGACATTCTCAGCGTCCATCTGCGTTCAGGGATAAACCGACTGCTGGTCAAAGTGCAAAACCTCGGCGCCCATTGGGGGCTTTATGTGCGTGTCGTGGATTCCGACGGCAAGCTGAAAAACAGAATTTTTTGAGTCCGGCCTGCGCCGGGCCGCTTGATACGGATTGAACCGCAAAGTGCAAAGCGACGCCCAAAGAGTGAAAAAATGGATAGCCTGCATAATCGGTTAATGGGAGAAAGAGAATCAAGCAAGTAATTTATCGTCGACACAAGAGGTTACTGCTTAAAAACAGTTAAAAAATTTCGCCATTACAACCAACCAGGTCATGGAGGAACGCATGAAACCCTCTGCAACAGTGGTCCTGACGGTTCTTCTCTGTTTGGGCAGCGAACCGGCGCTCGCGCAAAAGGTGAACCGATTTCCCAAACGGAACGACCCTCTGCATGTGCGGGTGGCGCTGTTCGACGAGTTGGTGCGCGGCAACCATTGGAATGAAGGCGCCATCATGCAGCATGTCATCTTTCCGCCGGCAGGCCGGGAAACCCCCATTGTCGGCAGCCAGGAGGACTGCGCCGGCCATACCGCTCTGTATCTGGCTGCCTGCAGCCATCGCTATGCAGCAACGCAAGATCCGCAAATACGCGGCCTGGCGGACGAAGTGATGGCCGGCCTGCTCAAACTGGAGGCGGTCACCGGCGTTCCCGGCGTAGTGGCGCGCAGTTTTAACCGGACCGATGCGCCGCTGTGGCATGAACAGGTTTACTTTTTTCCGCAAGAGTGGCATTGGTCTTCCGCCCTGCCCGGATATCGCTGGGAAGGCGATCTGAGCAGCGACAAATTCACCGATTTCCTTTTCGGCGTCGGCGCGTATTGGGAACTCTGCGCAGATGAAACACATAAAAAATGGGCCGCGGATTTCATGGATCGTTTTGTAGGCCGCTGCGTGGATTTCAATTTTAAAATGGTGGATGTGGACAACAAGATGACCCTGTGGGGCAATTTTTGTCCTGACCTGCCGCACCAGCCGCTGAATTCGCTGGAGATGTTGGCCGGGCTCAAGGTCACCTGGCGCATGACCGGAAAGGACCGCTATCGCGCCGCCTATGCGATGCTCATCGATCGCTACCACTATGACGACGACGCCATTCTGGCCAAAGTGTTATGGCCGGAGGAATGGAAAACGCCCTGGGATGATGAATTGGCGGCCAAAGCGCTGTATATGCTCTACCGCTGGGAAACCGATCCTTCGCTTCGCATCAAGTATCGCATGTGTCTGAACCGCCACTGGCATGATTGGAAAAACTCCGAGCTTAAAACCAACGAAGAGATCTTTTATCATTTGCTGTATCAGGTGCTCAGCGGCGAGAGCGTGATGAATCCCAGGCTGGTCCGAGCGATCCAGGGGATGTGGGGGTTCGACCGCCGACGAAGCCGCTTCACTATTCCCACCCCTCAGGGCATAAAAACCGTTGAAGCCGAGGAAGAGGGCGAGGCCACTTCGCTGATCCACACTTATTGGTTCGGCCGTCATTACAACCTCATCGATCCGGCCTGGTGAAAGGAGAATATCATGAGACCTCTTTTTCTGATTCTGTTCGCTGTCGTTGCGGCTTTAGCCCAACCGTCTCCTCAGCCGCCGGCTGGCATGGTCTATGTCCCGGCCGGTCCGTTTATCATGGGCAGCCAGGTGGGAGATGCGGATGAAAGTCCGCAGCAATGGGCAGAGACGGGCGCGTTCTTCATCGATGCCTATGAAGTGAGCAACGCGGAATTTAGCAAATTCGATCCCACGTTTATTTTCAAAGACGGCTATGAGAACCATGCCGCCTGCGTCACCTGGGAGCAGGCTAACGCTTACGCCGTCTGGTGCGGAAAACGGTTGCCCACGGAAAAAGAGTGGGAAAAAGCGGCACGCGGCGCCGATGGGCGTCTCTATCCATGGGGCAACACCTATGACCATACGTTTGTGGCCTGGGATCAGACCTATGCCCGGGGAGCAGCGCCGGCGGACCCGGTGAGCCCCTACGGATGCCATGACATGGCCGGCGGCGCCTGGGAGTGGACCGCAGACTGGTACCAGCCGTATCCAGGCAATTCGATTCCCTGCGAGGCGTACGGAGAAAAATACAAAGTCATGCGCGGCGGCGCCAGCTTTAACGATTTCGCCCACATGCGCACCACTCATCGTTATTATCTGCCGACCAACACCACAGGAAATTATTACACCGGTTTTCGTTGCGTCAAAGATGTGGAACCTGGGCCGCGATGATTTTTCTTGTTGAGCAGTTTGACGCACCGCCCGCTTGCTATCACTGCGCTGTTTTCGCTAAAAGGAATTCATCATGAACTCTCTCTGCTCTCGCATGATGCTCTCGCTCTTGCTGCTGGGGATCATGCCGTATATCGGCTTTGCCAAGCCGGAATGGCAAAAAAAATATACCGCCGCAGAAACCCGCGCCCTTTTCCATCAACCGCCTAAATGGTTCGCCCCCCACGCCTTCTGGTTTTGGGATGCGCCGCTCAACCCAGATTCCGCCGCCTCCATGGCGAAGGAGATGACGCGCCAGGGGCTCAACCCCGGCTATGCACATCCCAGGCACAGCGGCGACCTCTCCAGCGGTTATCCCTCTCTGCCTTTGGAACAGTGGCTGTCGCCGCTCTGGTTCGCAAGCTTTGGCGCTGCCATGAAGGAAGCAGCCAAAGCGGACATGACCCTTGGCTATTGCGATGAATACTGGTGGCCCAGCGGTCAGGCATTCGATCGTGTGTTGAAAGCCCATCCCGAATTGGAGGCCCAATCCTTGCAGTGGAGTCGGCGGGAGGTGGACGGTCCTGCTAAAGTGTCCCTGCCGCCGGCCGCGTTTTATGTCGCCGGCCGGCGGGATGATCGACAGCGCCTGCTCAGCGAGACGCTGATTCTCATCGAACGGAATGCCAGCGCCGCCTGGCAAGCGCCGCCAGGTCATTGGACCCTCTATGGCTATAGCGCCTATCACCATCCCGGCGCAGACGGCGGCAGAGTGAATTACCTTGATCCAAAACTGATGGAGGTGTTCATCCCCATCGCCCATCAACCCTATGTGGATCATTTTCCGGATCAACTCGGCAAGACCATCGCCGGTGTCTTTGTCGACAACGAAGGCGATTATGGCTGGAAAATGGCCTGGTCGGATTATTTGCCCAAACGGTATCACGAAATGAAAGGCCGAGACCTCCGACCCTGGCTGCCCCTGCTGACGGAACAAGACAGCGAGGGAGTGTGGGTCAAAGCCCGCTACGATTGGTTCGATGTGGTCTCGGACATCTATGAGAAGCATTTTATCGGTCGCATGAGCGATTGGTTGGCTGAAAGAGGCATGTACTGCATCTCCAATCTCTGGGAAGAGAGCCTCATGTTTCAAACCCGAGCGGTCGGCGATTTCATGCGCCTGCAGCGATCGGTCACTATGCCGGGCACCGATTGTCTGGAGATGAAATCGCAAAACGTGCATGATTTCAAAGAAACGCAATCAGTGTGCGAATTCGAAGACCGTCCATGCATGAGCGAGTTGATGGGCGTGGCAGGCTGGGAACAGACGCCCAACCAAATGAAGTTGACTTTGAACAGCGTCACCGCCTGGGGCGTGACCCATACGGTTCCCCACGGCATCAACCTCAACCGGCAATTGGAGACCATTCCATATCCGGCCGACTGGTTTACGGAAAATCCCTATTGGCGCTATTTGCATCTGTGGACCGATTTCGCCAGACGCGCGTCCTTTGTCAACCGCCAGGGAAGGCTGGCGGCGGACGTCCTTTTGTTCAATCCGCTTGAAAGCGTCTGGGCGCTGTCCGAAGGCTATTTTGCCAGCGAAACCGGCAATCAATGGCCGGATCAGGTGCTGCATATCGATCGAACCTACAGCGCCGGCATGGAAGCTCTGTCGCAAGCCCATCTGGATTTCCTGATCGCAGACGCTTTTTATCTCAAACAGGCAACCGTGGAGACCAGAGCACGGCAAAAGCCGGTTCTACGGATCGGTGAACACACCTTTTCCGTGCTGGTGTTGCCGCCTCTGTTTATCCTCTCCCGGCCGTGCGCGGAAAAAATAGCGGCTTTCGGCCGGGCCGGCGGCGTAATCGTTCTGCTGGGTGAGCCGCCTGTAGGTTCGCCGGAGACCGGCGCCGACGATCCGCTCATACAGGAAAAAATGAGAATCCTGCGGTCGCTGCCTACGGTCTTTAACCTGGCGGATGATCCAAATCCCTGCGGCCGACTCGCAAAAACCATCCGCCAGGCGATCGAGCCCGATGTGATCGCATCCAGCGATGGAGCTCCCCTGCTGGTCACGCATCGCAAAATCGACAGCAGTGATTTTTATTGGATCGCCAACCAGTCGGATCAGGCGAGGTCGGTGCGGCTTTCGCTGCGGGATGCGAGCGGCGGTGCGGAAATCTGGGATTGCGAGACCGGCGTCATCACCCCGGTCGCCACGGTACGGGAGAAAAACCGCGTCACGCTGCAGCTCGAGCTCGAACCGTTGCAGGCTTTCTGGCTTGCCGTTGACCGCCGGACGAAAAAAATCTCCCCGGCTCCCCTGCCCTCGAAAAGCTCGGTCATTCCGCTGACCGGACCCTGGCAACTGTCCTTTCCTGAAACGGACACCATTAAAGTCTCATCCGCCATCGCTCTGCTTTCTCAAGAACCGCGGGCGGCGGACATTCCCCCACTCGATTTTGACATCGACCAGGGACAGCGCCAGTCTATCGTCGGCCCCACTCGCCTGTATGACCGCTGGCGTGCGGCTCTGCTGTACATTCCAGATCCGGAATGCCGATGGTTTTTCCGCTACCGGTTCACCTTGGCGGACCGGGTCGAATCAGCCCTGGTGAATATCAACGCCGACAACCGAGTGCATTTTTGGGTGAACGGCATCTCGGTGTATCCCGGAGCCCATGCGGACCAACTGGCCAGTGCGGATGTGCACGCTATCCATATGCTGTTGAAAAAAGGAGAAAACGTCATCGCCGTGCAGGTCGACAATCGCCTCGGCCATGGCTACCTGGTGCTGCAGGGCACGATCCAACTGGCTGACGGCAAGTGCATCGATATTCAGACCGATGAGACCTGGAGACAGAGCCGTAAGCCGGCCCCTGGATGGCAAGAAACGGATTTCAACGACAGCGCATGGCCTGCTGCGCAAAAGGCGCCGCAGGAGGTGCAACAGAACGGCTTGTCCTCATTGCGGCATCCACAAAAAGCGATCGCAAAAAACGCGCAGCTGATCTGGAACATCCCGGTCCCGCCGGGCGCGACGGAGGTGATCATGCCCGGCCTGAGCTCCGGAGCACAGGTTTGGCTCGATGGGCAGGCAGTTAAACCGCATAACAGCCGGCTCGAGCTGGATAGGAAGGCAAAAAAACTGATCATCCGCTTGCCCAGAGCCGGCTCCGGACTCGGCGATGCGATGAAATTCATCTGCCCAAACTCAACCTTGCGGGATCTGGATTCATGGCAGAATATGGGATTGAGTCGGTTTACCGGTTTTATGGATTATCAGACAGAGATAACCCTGGCGAGCAAACCGGCCAAAGCCGTGCTGGATCTGGGCCGGGTCCTGCATATGGCAGAGGTTTGGATCAACGGCGTCAAGACCGGCGAGCGGCTATGGCCGCCGTTTCGCTTTGATTGTTCAACTGCGATCGTTCCGGGAAACAACCGAATTAAAGTGAGAATCGGCAATCTCATGGTCAATGCCATGGGGCTGCAGGATGATCTCGGCAAACTGCGGTTGTGGGGGTGGCGCGGCACGCCCCCGGATTCGTGCTTTGACGCCGGCCTTTTCGGACCGGTTCAACTTAATCTCGGAGAAAAATAAATGGAACGGCTGAGGCACTGGCTCTGTATGCTGCTGCTGTTGTCCTGCACAAAAGCAGAGAAAAAAATGGTGAGCGATGATAACTTGCACTGGCTGCAATCAGAGGCACGCCGCCAGCTGCTCGGCTGCAGGATCGAAGCGACAGACGGAACTACGCTCTTTACTCCTGACGGCGAGGGCCATTACGCTGCGCTCTGGACCAGAGACTTGGCCTATATGGTGGAAAATGGCTTTGACCTGTTCACACTGATGGAGATCAAAAAAGCTATTCTCTACCTGTTGGCCGGGCAGCGCAGCGATGGCTGTATACCGGATCGCCGCCAGGCTGACGGCCTGGCCGTGTACAGCGCTGGACCGGCGAACCATCCGTTGGGCGACCCGCCCACAGACAACTCTCAATTCATGGTCAAGCTGATGGCAGACTATGTCGACCGCAGCGGCGATATGGATTTTTTTATCGCCCATTCAGCGGCCTTGATCCGCGCCATGGATTATACGCCGCGCAGCAGCAGGGGCCTGGTGCACATCGATCCGCTCCATCCGCACTCTCCCTATGGCTTTACCGACACCATTCAAAAGACCGGCGAGCTGTTGTTCTCCTCGCTGCTTTACTGGGAGGCTTCGCAACGATTGGCGACTCTGTTTGACAAATGTCGGAATCCGGAAAATGCGCAAACATTCCGCTCCAGAGCTCGATTGATCGAACAGCATGCCGATGCACTTTGGGATGAGGCTTCGGGCATGTTCTTCGCAGCGTCTCAGGATTGCCGCCAGATCGATATCTGGGGCAACGCCTACGCCGTCTATATCGCATTTCCACTGGGGGATAAAAAAACGAGAATTGTACGCTATCTCGCCGACCATTTTGACCGTTATGTCTATAGCGGACAGATCCGTCATCTGCCGGAACCCGAAGTGTGGGAAAAAACACTTATTCCGGTCAAGGCCGGCGCCTATCAGAACGGCGCTTATTGGGGAACCGCTTCGGGTTGGGTGGCAGTTGCGCTGGCGGAGCAGCATCCGCAATTAAGCCAACGGATTTTCGAAGAGATGATCGAGGATTATCGAACGCACGGCCCGCACGAGTGCTGCAACCGCGGCTATCGACAGCTCAACAACTATGTGGTCAGCGTGTTGAATCCGCTGGGCGCTCTGAGGAGAGGACGATAGCCGGCGCAGCGGCCGTGTTGCTGCCGCTCGACAATGGGCGGCAAACGCAGGAACGCCGGTCAAAGACGGCGGCATCAGCGGCTAGATGAAATCGGCCAAAGTATCAATCGGTTTGCCGCTAAATTTAAATGTCGAGCTTCTAAAGCAAGGGATCAAAAGGTTTGTTTTATAAAGCATCGTGAACTTTGTGCCCTCGTGCTTTTAACAAATTGCCAACCCATGCGTCGACCAGACGCAGCTTCTCCGATCCCTGCTCCACCACCGATGCACTGGTTACGCTGGTCGTTATCCGCAGTGACTGCAAATGATTGAATTTCACTTTGCCGATGAACCAGCCTCGATCGAAGATTTCAAGCCCGCAGGGTGTTTAAAATCTCCCTGCACACCTCGCCTAGATCCGCGGCGATGAAATCAGGACCCTCTTTTTTCAGCTCTGCCGGCGTAAAAGTTGTGGTCAGCGCATAACAGCGCATGCCCGCTGCTTTGGCCGCACGGATGCCGTTGAGGGCGTCCTCGACCACGATGCACTGTTCCGGCGGCAACGACAATCTGGCCGCAGCGGTGGTATAGATCTCAGGATGCGGTTTTTTCCGCTGCACATCCTCTGCGCTCAGCAGTACGGCGAACCAATCGGCTGGAATGCCGGCTACGCGCAGATTGGCATCGACCTTGATCCGGTCTGCGCTGCTGGCCAGAGCCAGCTGCAGACCGGCGTCAGTCAACTGCCGCAGGCGTTCCGGGGTCCCGGGATAAAGCCCAAGTGTCTGCTCCACAATCTGCAGATAGATCTCATAGACCCGGTCCTTCATCACCGGTTGATAGGCGACTCCGTATTTTTCCGCCACGCCGCCGATGAATTTGATTTCGCCGGCGCCGATGAACGGAATAAAATCTTCCGGCCGGGCGATCACGCCGAAATCACGCAGGCCCCTGATCGCCGCAGCCAGGATGACCGGTTCACTGTCCACCAGCACGCCGTCCATATCCAGGATCACCGCACGGACCGGAGAAAAAATTCGTTTCTCTTTCAGCTCTTGATCATGAGTGAACAGGGGTCACCCCTTTTTTCAACAAGATGTTGCCATATTTTGCGGTCTCGCCGGTCATAACCACGGCAAAGGCCTTCTGAGTGCGTTCATAAAAGGCAAAACGGTCGATGCGTTGAATGGCCGGCGTCTGCGGCCAGTGGCGGTCGATCGCCTGACGATAACTCTTTTCAACCTCCGGATCCAGGCTATCGCCGGCCGCAGCGGCCATCATGATCACCGGGTGGTCCACATACGAGTCCAGTACGAACAGCGGCAGCACCGCGTCCAGCAGCGCCGCCACTCTCAGGCCGTCAGCGCGCAAAACACGGTGGTTAAAGGACTCGCCGGGAAAATGGGCGTCTGCCAGAACGATCTCGTCGCCGTGGCCCATACGGTAAAGAACCGAGAGCAGCTCAGGGCTCAGCAAGGGAGAAATGCCATAAAGCATGAGGAACCTCCTGATTCGGCAAAAAAAAAAACGATTTTGACTAGCCTATTATACCATTCCCAGGGTAAAAGTTCAAGGAAAAAAGCCGAGGGATGACCGGGCCAGAGCCGGTTAATAAAACACTTGAAAAGAGAATAAAATAATTGTAATATGAAAAGTCAGGAGAACCGATCGGATGGTCGCCGAATGCTGAAAAATCAAACCAACGGCCGCGGCCGCATCCTGCTGATCGAGGATGATGAAGATCAGGCAGTGGTGCTGTCCTATTTTTTGCGCAACAAAGGTTATACCGTGGAATGGCTGAATGCGCCGCGACCGGCTTTGGAGGCGGCGCACCAGCAAACCTACCATTTGATCCTGCTGGATATCATGCTGAACGATGAAGAGGACGGCTTTGACCTCTGCCGCCAGCTCAAAACAGACGAGCAGCTGAAAACCATCCCCATCATCATGGTCACCGCCCGCGCTGCGATTCAGGACCGGGTCAGCGGGCTTCGCTCCGGCGCCGATGATTACATCATCAAGCCGTTCAGCCAGGACGAACTGCTGGCGCGGGTGGAAACCGTGCTCAAGCGCAAGCAGCTGTTCGATTTCAATGAACGCTATCGTACGCTGCTGGAAAATTCGAACGACCTGGTGTTGTTCCTCGACCTGCAGGGAACCATCGAGCAAGCCAACCAGATGGCCCAGCTGCACCTGCCCCTGGGTGATCCCGCCGGCCACAAAGCCAATCTGATCGACTTTTTCGACGAAAAACTCCTCGATCATATCAAACCGTTGTTCGAACGAGTGGCGTCCGGATTTGACGTGACCGGCAACGCTTGGCGCATGAAGCCCGGGCTCACGGATTTGGAGGTGGTGGATGTGCGGCTGGTGCCGCTGTCGCAATCCGGACGCATCGCCGGCATGGGCTGCATCCTGCGCGACACCACGCACCGCGAGCGGGCTTTTCAGTCCATTCAAACCAGCAGCCAGGACCTGCGCAAGCAGATGGAGCTCTCCAATGCGCAGATCAACGAACTGCAGAGCAAGCTGATTCTGGCGGAAAAGATGGCTGCCATGGGACAGTTGGCGGCCGGCATCGCCCACGAGCTGCGCAATCCGCTGTCGGTCATCAGCACCTCGATCTATTTTCTCCAGCGCACGCTGGCGCCGTTGAGCCTCAAGTCAGCCGAGCATTTCCAGCTCATCGAGGCGGAGATCCAGCGCAGCCAAAAGATCATCAACAATCTTCTCGACTTTTCGAAAAATTCCGAGCAGGGGCGCACGCGGGTGGATGTCGCCGCCCTGCTGGAACAGATACTGGCGCTGGTGAAAAAAGAACTGGCGGTGCACGACATTCTGGTGCGCAAAGAGATGGAGGAGATCGCCCCCTGCCATGTCAACGCGGATGAGATCAAACAGGTGTTTCTCAATCTCATCCTCAACGCCAAGGAGGCCATGCCCTATGGAGGCCGGCTGCTCATCCGCGCCCATAACGAAAAGAACACCGTGGTGATCGAATTCTGCGACAGCGGCGTCGGCATCCCCGATGAGATCAAGGACAAGGTCTTTGATCCCTTTTTCACCCGACGCCAGGACGGCCAGGGAACCGGGCTGGGGCTTTCCATCGTCCATTCTGCGGTACAGCGCAATCAAGGGCGGATCGACTTTACCTCCACGCCCAACCGCGGCACCACCTTTAGAATCCGATTGCCGATGTTTCATCCCTGAACGAACCCGATCCGAACATAGCGTTCAGGAAAAGTGAACCCCTTTAAATCCAGGGAAAAAATATGGTACATGAAAAAAATAGAATCCTGCTTGTCGACGATGAGGAAAATTGTCTGCGGGCTTTGCAGGACGTATTTGAACTGGAGCACATCGAATGCGCCACCGCCAACAACGCCGCCAAAGCCATCGACATCATCACCCACAACGACATCGACATCGTCATCTCGGACGTGCGCATGCCCGGCCTCTCCGGCATGGACCTGTTGAAACAGATTAAACGGATCAAACCGGAAATCTATGTGCTCATGCTCACCGGACATGGATCCATCCATGATGCGGTGCAGTCCATCAAACAGGGCGCCTATCAATACATCCTCAAGCCGGTGATCATGGACGATCTGCTGGCGCAGATCAAAGAGTTGCTGCAAAAAATCGATGAACGAGCGGCCGAAGCGCCGCTGCAAAAGCTCAAGACCAGTCTGCCGGCCGGCAAGGTGATCGTGGGCCAGTCCATGCGGCTGCAAAACGTCGCCAAGCTCATCAACAAGATCGCCAACACCGATCTTCCAGTGCTTATTCTCGGCGAGAGCGGAACCGGCAAAGAGCTGGCGGCCACGGCGTTGCACTACAGCAGCGATCGCAGCGCCAAATCTTTTGTCGCCATCAACTGCGCCGCCTTTCCCGACACGCTGCTGGAAAGCGAGCTGTTCGGCTATGAAAAAGGCGCCTTCACCGACGCGCGTACCTCCAAGGCGGGCAAAATCGAAGAGGCGGACGGCGGCACCCTGTTTCTGGATGAAATCGGCGATATGAAGCCGGCCATGCAGGCCAAGCTGCTGCGCGTTCTCGAGGAGCAGCAGTTTCAGCGTCTGGGATCCAACAAGTATTACAAGATCGACATCCGCATCATCTCCGCCACCAACCGCGATCTGCGTCAGGCCATCGAAGACGGACTGTTCCGCGCTGACCTCTACTACCGCCTCAACGCGGTCAGCATTGTTATGCCGACCCTGCGGGAAATTCCAGAGGACATACCGCTTTTGAGCAACTATTTCGCCCGCGAGTTTGCCGCAAAATTCAACCGAAAAATCGAGGGCGTATCCGCAGAAGCCCTGCAGGCGCTGGCCAAATATCACTGGCCGGGGAACGTGCGCGAGCTGGCCAATGCCATCCGCCGCTCAGTGGCTTTGGCTGAAGGCAAGCAGATCCAGATCTTTGATCTACCGCCCTATATTGCCAACGCCCAATACGAAACCCCGGCTGCCAAAGTCGGCAAGCCGCAAAAGTTGCTGCTCTCGGATGTAGAAAAAGAGCATATTCTGGCTGTCATCGACATGGTGCATGGCAACAAGAGTGAAGCTGCACAGATTTTGGGCATCCACCGGGATACCCTGTTGAGAAAGCTTAAAAAATTCGATAAATAATGACAGCAAATTACGACATCGTCGTATTTTGCTGTATCTGCATCCAATTATTTCAAAAATAATATTAACAATATTTTAACAAACAAACAACCAGTCTCATTTTATCCCTGTCGTATTTTTCGACACACCTATCGTTCCCGCAAGAATTCCCACCGAAAAGCCATCTCTACAATTCATTATTATCAAATGGGTTAAATCAGCCAAAAACCTCAGGGCATCGTGGCATTATTATTGCGTTCGATCTTTTGTTAAGGGACGGGCAGGAGAATGGGCCGATCTATGCATGGGAAGAGTGACAACTTTCGCACAACCTTCTGGGCTATTGCTTCCAGCAACCAAAGAGAACTTTTATCCACCTTCCCTGCGGCCTTGGCGGGTTATTTGCTCTGTCAAGGGCACTGCGTGTCGTGGCTGAGGCCTGATTATTTTGACCTGGTGCACCAGCCGCGCGACGGACCATTACGCAAGCCGGATAGCGATAAAATAGCGCGGTTATTTTTCCATGCACCCGAACTCTGCCGTTCCCCAATCGCCGATGCAGCAGCCCTGCTGATAAAACGAGCAGAGGATAACGACAGACCAGAAAAGTTGTTTATTCTGGATCTATCAACAAGCCTGTCCCAAGCAGCCTTGGATCTGTTTCTTGCTGCGGACAAACGACTGTATCTCGCGGAGCTCGACCAGGATTCTTTGCAGCATGCGCAGTGTTTTTTCAACGATCTCATGCAGCGCCTGGTGGAGCGCGGTTTTGCGCAAAGAATTCGGCACTCTGCAGAGTCGGCCATTGACGCGCCGCTGTGTGAGCAGGGGGCCGATTCACGCAAGCAACGCGTGCCAAAAAGCCATCCGCTGCGCGTTGAAACGCTGGGGTTGTACTGCACCGGCCGCTCCAGGGCAAGCGCTGATGATGCCATCTTGCGGAAAAGGCTGCAGACCAGTCTGCCGGGAGTCAATCTTTTAGGCATATGGAAGACCGATGCGGATTTCGCCGCATGGTTCAGCATTCTTGAAAAATTTTATAATCAGATAGATCCGCAGGATGGGCTGCGGCTCGCGGCGCACATAAGCAAACGGCTGGAAACGACTGCGGCAATCGATGCCAAGGAAAACAGCGCAGTAAAAGTCCAGAGCGACGCGTTTCCCTATCAACTGATTCATCAGCAACTGGTATTGGACCTGGAACCCAAGTAAAGTAACGTCATCGTTCGCAGCACGGAAGCGGGAGCCGATAGGCGTTACACCATCTTTTGTCACACACTCGACACAGGTCGCGTTCATGGGCCTTTGCATGAACGGGCAAAGCTCCCATTGCTCAGCACCATTTGAAAAATCGTGTGACTTTTTCAAATTTGAAGCAAAGGCCCATGCGTGACCACCTAGTTTAAAAGGGACGGTAGATCGTTTCGCAACTACACTGGTAATGCACCCTTTGGGCAGCATAGTCAGGCAACCCTGATACCCGCATCTATGCAGCAACTGTGAACAGGCATCGTGCAAAGCATCCACCGTGAAATTGCTTCTTGACTCCCTATCGTCCCTTTTTTTATTCCAGCACTCGTCCTGCCTTCCCCCTGTTTTCTGCGTTTGATCAAGAATAATCAATTTTTTGCTTGACTATTTGGCCAATTTCCTTTATTTTCTATATAAATATTACCTTAAATTCCTACGATTCTATCAGGAATGATGGACGGACTGAAAGCATCCCTAATCAGTGCATCATGAGGATGGGCTTTGGGGCTGTTTGGTGGAGGTACGGCTTTCTTGAATGTTTCAGTCAACCACAGGCGTATGAGGCGACGCTGTGCCGGGTTTCTCCTCGCCTGGATGATGGGCTTGTGTCTGGCGCCATGGCAAGCCGTATCGAGCGAAGGAATTAAGGATTGCTCAAGCGGCAATGCGAAAACGCAGAAGCAATCGGCTGATTCAACGGCGCGATCATCTTTCTCTCCTGTGCAGTCATCTCAAACGGATTCATCGTTCGATCACTTGACGTTATATCGCGCGGCAGCGGCAGCTGAACGGGTAGAGAACGCCGCCTTGCCGGCGTGGATGCAGGCGTTGAACAACCCCAGCGCCGGCGCCCCCGCTGATCTTCCGAGCGATGTGCGCGACCCCTTTTATATCTCGGAGCGGATCAACGCCCACAATCCGGAGATCAAAGCGCTTTACCGAAAATTCTTGAAACAATGGCCGGACCTGGAAGGCAAGTTGACGGTGCGCATCTATATACATCCCAGCGGACGAGTGGTTCAGGCGGAACCCTTTGAATCCACTTTGCAGCACAGCCAGTTTGAAAACGCGGTTTTGCAGACCATCAAGACCTGGCGCGATTTCGGAGCCAGCACAAAAGATAAAATCATGATCTATCGACAACAGTACCTATTTGGCGAGTAAAGCCGTGGTGGAAAAAAAACAGTTTGCCGGTCAAGTGTTCGAACGGTTGTTGGCTAAAACGCCGGAACCGAAAATCGAACTTCAGTACAGCAACCCCTTTCAGCTGCTCGTCGCCACCATTCTGGCGGCGCAGTGCACGGATCTGCGCGTAAACATGGTGACCAAAACCTTTTTCAAGGAATATCCGACACCGGCGAAAATCGCCCGCGAATCCCAGATGGTGATCGCTGAAAAGATAAAGTCCACCGGCTTTTATCGCAACAAGGCCAACAGCCTCATCGCCTGCTGCCAGCGCCTGATGGCGGACTACCAGGGCGAGGTGCCGCGCACGGTCGGCGAGCTGGAAAAATTGCCCGGCGTGGGACGCAAAACCGCCAGCGTGGTGGTGAGCAACGCCTACGGCGTGCCGGCGATCTCCGTCGACACTCACGTCAAACGGGTGGCCGACCGCCTGAATCTGTCCAAAGCCAAAACCCCCGAGGCCACAGAGGAGGAACTCAAGGCCGTAGTGGCGGAGGAAAATTGGACCGTTTTCTCCCAACTGCTGGTGCTGCACGGCCGTTATGTCTGTGTGGCGCGGAATCCAAAATGCAAACAATGCACGCTGCTGGATATCTGTCCATCGAATGAAAAAGTCACATCCTAACCGGAGGTGAAGATTGGCGGACCTGCTCATTGTGGATGACGAGCCGGATATTCTGGAGACCCTGCCGGATGTCCTGCATAAATGGGGCCATCGCACCTTTGTGGCCAAAAACGGGGTTGAGGGTTTGCGTATCTTTTCCGAACAGCATATCGACTTTGTCATCACCGATATGAAAATGCCGGAGATGGACGGCATGGAGCTGATGCAGTCCATTTTAGCCAAGGACAGCAGCGCCATGATCATCTTTCTCACCGGCTATCCTTCGCTCGACACCGCGATCACCGCCCTGCGTTCCGGCGCTTATGATTATCTGGTCAAGCCGATCAACCTGGATGAACTCAAACTCCGCATCGAACGCGGCTTGGAGCGCAAGGAGCATATCAAATCCCTCTTTCTGGTCAAAGGGCTGAACTGGGCGTTGTTGCTGTCCATTCCGCTGTGGCTGCTGCTGGGCATTATTTTGGCCAAACTGCTGCGCTGATCCGCAAGAACCCGTAATTCCTATTCCGTTTTCGGAATCATGAGCTGACACCCGTCGCTGCGACCGCATGGCGACCGAGAATCTGAACCGTATGACGCTTCCGCGAACCGATCCGGCACCCGACATCTCTATCGTAATACCCTGTTATAACGCCAGGGAACATCTGCAAACCTGTCTTACCTCCGTGGCAGGCCAGCAAACCGGTTATCGCTATGAAGTGATCCTCGTGGACAGCTCTGAGGAGGATGTCACTCCATTCGTCCGCGACTGTTTTCCATCGGTGCGCACCGTGCGCCTGCCGCAGCGCGCCTACCCTGGCGTGGCGCGCAACGCCGGCATTCGCAACGCCTCGGGCCGCATCATCTGCTTTACCGACACCGATTGCCGGCTCGACGCCCGCTGGCTGCAGGTACTCGGCGATGCGGTGACCGGCGGCAAACCGGTGGTCACCGGCGCGGTGCTCAACGGCACGGCGGATTCCTATATCGGCACCGCGGATTATCTCATCGAAATGACTACATTCCATCCCTCGCGAAAACGAGGCCCCATCGAGCACATCATCACCGCCAATGTGGCGTTCGAACGAAAGGTGGTGGATCAGATTGGATTTCTCGACGACACCATCAAAGGCAGCGACCGGATGTACGCCTACCGCATGGTGCAACATGGGATTCCCATCTGGTTCGAACCGGAGATGAAGGTCTATCACAAAAACCGCACCCGGTTGAAAAAAATCTTTCGCAATCAGTACGACTGCGGATTCGGCGCCGCCAATGTCCGGCGCTGGGCCAAGGTCAGCGGCTCCATCCTGGCGCGCTGCCCTTTGCTGGCTGTGGGCATTCCCTTTGCGCGCACCTTTTTCATCGCTCAGCGGCTGGCCTCCGGCGGGATCAGGCAACTCCTCTCCTTCCTCTGGCACTATCCGGTCATTTTCCTGGGCCTGCTGGCCTATACGCGCGGCTATCTCGCGAACGCGTTTTCACCCAAAATACATCCAACTCGAGACGCATCATGATTACACTGAATACCAAGCTCCTGTCGCCGTTTTTGCGGCCCGGCGATTACACACTTGTGGCGCCGCGGGTCCGTCTGGTTCACCAACAACTGCTGGCGCGAAAATGCAAAGGCAACGATCTGCTGGGCTGGCTGGATCTGCCGGTGTGTCAGTCGAATACAGAGATCGAAAAGATCCGCACCGCCGCCGGCCATCTGGCCGCCAAGGCGCCCTATCTGGTCATCGTCGGCATCGGCGGCAGTTACCTGGGCGGCTGCAGCGCCATCGAATTTTTACAGCCCGAGTGGCAGCCTCCAAAAGGTCGTCCGGCGATCCTGTTTTTCGGCCATCATCTCAGCAGCGCCTACAGCGCCGAGTTGTTGAACTTTCTTCAAGACCAGGACTATTGCGTCTGCGTCATCAGCAAGTCCGGCTCCACAGTGGAGACCGGCATCGCCTTTCGCCTGCTGCGTCAGCAGATGGCGAAAAAATATTCGGCCAAAGAGATGCGCGACCGCGTGCTGATCATCACCGAACCAGGCGTCGGGTCTCTGCGCCGTTTTGCCGAGACGGAGCGCTACCCGCATCTGCTCGATCACCCCAAGGATGTAGGCGGACGCTTTTCCGTTCTTTCCACTGTGGGCTTGCTGCCGATGGCGGTGAGCGGCATCGATATCCACGAGGTGCTGCAAGGCGCAACGGCCATGCGCTCCCTTTGCATGAAGCAGCCCGATGTTGAAGAGAACATCGGGCTGCATTACGCCGCCAGCCGCTACCTGCTCTACCGCAAAGGCCGATTCGTCGAAAACCTTTCCCTGTTTGATTCCAGCCTGCAGATGATCGGAGAGTGGTGGCGCCAGCTTTTCGGCGAAAGCGAAGGCAAGAACGGCAAAGGGATCTTTCCTTCCACCACGATGATGACCACTGATCTGCACTCCATGGGACAATACCTGCAGCAGGGACGGCGCATATTGTTCGAGACGTTTCTCCGTGTGCAGAATCAGCCGGATCGCCTGGTTGTGGAAAAAAGTCAGAAAGATGCAGATAAGCTGAACTATTTGGCCGGCAATCGAATGGACCGGATCAATCGCACGGCCTGGGAGGCCACGGCGCTGGCGCATCACGAGGGCGGTGTTCCCAACATGACCGTGGCCGTCAAGCAGCGCAGCCCGGCCTGTCTGGGACGGTTGTTCTATCTGTTTGAATTCAGCGTCGCGATCAGCGGCCTGCTTCTCAGGGTCAATCCCTTTGATCAGCCGGGCGTACAGGAGTACAAGAACAACATGTTCGCCATGCTGGGCGATCCCCAATATGCGCACCTGAAAGCGCAAGTGAAAAAAAAGCTTAAAAAACTGCATGGATGAATCCCAGTGAGCGAAGAAAAAAACAGCGGATGGGAGGTGCGGCAGGGTCGGAAATGCGCTCTAGGCCGCTTCGGCGGCTGGAGCAAACGGTTCACCGTGCTCGTGCTGGGCGTGGCAGCCCTGCTGAGCTGTGGAAGGGACAGATCCGAAAAGCTCGCCGCGGCGAACGATCTTAAAGTCACAATGGATGAATTTCGTTTCCGCCGTTCTTTCTCGCCCTATGTCTTTCGCGGCAAAACCATCGCCGAGAAGAACCTGGAATTCACCTGCTCCCTGCTCGCGGAAAAATGGATGGCGCAGGAAGCGCGCATGCGTGGATTGGCGGAGCACGCCCGCTACCGGGCGCAGATGGAACAGCTGCATCGGGAATTTTTATTCGAGGCCATGTACGCCGGCGACATCGCCACTCGGTCGGATCCAGATCGAGCCATGGACGAACTGCTGCGCACCGTCATGGCGGACAAAACCATGCACATCTCCAACGCCGCTTTTGCCGCCATGGAACAGGCGCTGGCCGCGGTCCTCGATCAAAAGCCGTTCATCAAGGACAGCACGCGCACGCTGACCGAGCAGGAGGCCAACCGCTTTCGCAAAACCTTTGCAGACCTGCAGAGCCGGTCTCTGGTGCGGTTTGCCAACGGCGATGAATGGACGGTGGCTGATTTTCTTCTTCGGCTCTCCGTGGGCCCTTACCCGCTCCCTTCACCGCAATCGTCGAATTTTCGCAGTGCGCTCAAGCACAGCATCAAAAAAGCGGCGGAGTTGGAGTATCTCAGCCGTGCCGCCCATCGACGCGGATACAGCCGGGATGCGGACCTGCGCATGCAGGAGGAAATGTGGTCTGCTGCGCTGTTGTCGCAAGCGCTGATCCAGCAGCAAAACGAACAGATCACCGCCAGCGAGGATGAAATCAAGCGGCACTATCGCAGCCATATCTCGGAGTATACCATCAAAAAAAAGCGGGTGCCCCTGGACAGCGTAAAGTCCTCCATCGCGTCCCTGCTGCGCCAGCAAAAGGCAAGGCAGTGGCAGCAGCAGCTGCTGCAGGCGATGCAGAACGTGGCCTGGTACAATCAGGACGTGCTCGACACGCTGCAGCCGGCCCCGTCGGTCGATCTGGTGGTCAAGCGCCATTTCCCCGGCCGCATGCTGGCCCCGGTTCTTCTTCCCTTTGCGGAATTCATCCACGCCGCGGCTGATTCAGCCCAAAAGCCGGCGTTCAAACCATAAAGGAGCGTTTGTGAACAAATTTGATGTAAAGATCATGGTAGTGGACCGCGCCACCTTGTTCAGCGACCAGTATTTTCAAGGTTTTTCTCCAGCCGAGGAGATGAACTATGAACAGATCATTCTGGATCACTATTTTTACCAAAAACGGGGCCAGGTGGAGACCATGCCTCAATTCAAGCAACCCATCTCCTATGTGCTGATCGTCAACAAACAAAGCAAAAAGATTTTCGCCTACCAGCGTTCGCAGAGCGAAGGGCATTACAACGAAAAGCGGCTGGCCGGCAAATGGTCCTGGGGCATCGGCGGCCACATCGACCAGATCGACATCGAGAACGGCAATCCGCTTTTAGCCAGTTTGCAGCGTGAGTTGTCGGAAGAGGTGATGATCGACGCCTACGATCCGCCGCAGATTCTCGGCTACATCAACGACGATCATACCGAAGTCGGATCGGTTCATTTCGGCATTCTCTATCTGGTGTACACCGACTGCAAGACGGTTCGGCCGCGCGACCAGGAGATCGCCTGGGGCGGCTTTTTGTCGATGGCGGAATTGCAGGAGATCAGTGAATCCAGCGAAGCGGCGGTGGAAACCTGGTCCCTGATCAGCCTGGCGCCGCTGAAAAAAGCGCTGGGCTGCGAGTGAGAATTGGTGAAATTTCTTGCAGAGTAACTATTTTTTTCTTATATTAAAAGACTTGATTTATCAGGCGGTGTAGCTCAGCTGGTAGAGCAGTGGAATCATAATCCATAGGTCGGGGGTTCAAGTCCCTCCGCCGCTACGAAAAAAGGACTCTGTCGAGTCCTTTTTTTATTGCTCCAGCGCCCTCGGTCCCAAGCTCTGCTTGGAACCCCTGGTGTTTACAAACTCCAGCTATGGCGTCGGCAACAATGCCCCCCATCTCCGCCAACGATTACCTTGATCAGAAAGCCGAAGCTGGAAGATAAAAGAAATAACAAAGCGGCTTCCCCTATTGATTTCAAGCTGATAGGGGGGCGTGAAACTCTACATCTATCTTTTCAGATATTCTGTCCATTGCGACCTCCAAATCATCATCCACTTGCAATCCCAGCCAAACTTGTGGGGACCTATAAAAATCCTTCGCCAGCCTCGATGCCGTATCGGCGGTCATGAGTCTTTTCCCGAGAACAATTTCATTACTTCCTCGGGCCGGCGTTCTCATGTCCAAGCCGACTCGGTTTTGGCTCATCCCCATAGGTTCAAAAAATTCTTGTAAAAGGATTTTGCCGAGGCGCGAGGGTTGCATTTTTTACCGCCGTCGTATAGATATCTCCCATTGAACGATCGACCACTATTTCTGCTTCAAATGCATTTGTTTGTCGCCAATTGTCAAGAGGCGGAACGCTCGGGCTTGGGCGCGGCGGCACGTCAGCGCCGACGCCGCCTGGAGCGCCTGGTTGTCCCGCATCGCCCATTACTTGCGTTGCGAACGCATCGCCTTGAAATGGTTAAGCTTTCTGTCACGAGCAAACTTTGCCTACATCGAGGAATCTGAAGCATATAAAGCGATTCGTCCTTCAGGGTTGAGAGGTACTCCCCAACCACAGCGATGAATGGAAGGTGAAGCACGAAAGCATGATCGGCCTTTTCAGGAGAACTCCGCTCGTGCGCGGCCCGAATCTTTTGCCCATTTTCCCCAAGTTTCGAGAGTGTCCTTTTAACGCTGCCACGGGCAGGTCCGGCGCGCTGTCAAACGTCGCCTGCGCTTGCTGGGTGGTCCTTCTTCAATGCTTCCCGCAGGGCGGCACGGGCCAGCAGACGAGTCGAATCAAGTGTGGGCAACGGGCAATCCTGGGGGTCGACAAGCAAGGGAATCTCGGTACAACCCAAGATCACGCCATCGCATCCGCGATCCTTCATTTTTTGGATGACCGTATTCAAGTACAACCTGCTTTGCTCCAAGAACACGCCGTTGACCAGTTCTTTGAAAATGATGTTATCGATCCGCTCTCGGTCAGGTTCTTCCGGAATCTGAACCGACAGATTGAACTTGGCCAGTGCTTCAGGATACACAGGGCCGGTCATCAAGTACTTGGTCCCGGTCACGGCAAGCGTATTAAGCCCTTTGGCTCTTGCCTCATCGGCGACCGCTTCGGCAATGTGGAGCCAGGGAATGGGCGAAGCTGAAGCGACGAGAGCGAACGCTTGGTGAATGGTGTTGTCCGGACAGATGGCGAACTGCGCTCCGATCGTTGCGAGTTTCTTTGCGGAGGACAGCATCAACTCGGCCACTTTGGGCCAGTTGCCGGAGCGGATGTGGACCATGTACTCGCCCAGGGGATAGGTGTGCATGGACACTTCAGGGTGCATGCCTTGCTGAATCGGCGAAACAGTGCAGGATCGAACGAGTGCCGTTCAGATTCGATTCGCGCCTCTTTCATTGTTCCGTGTTTCGGCTGACGGTCGCAACTATGCGCCGTGCGGAATGGCGCGGCGCGTCTGTATTTCACGAGAAAAAACTACGATACGGGAACTGCTGTGTGAGAACCTGAGAAACAGGCACAGCGTATGAGTCGTTGCCAGTGTTAGCAGCGCTTATTGGTTCAGCGTTTATCTTTCGTTTGCAATACATTTGGTTCATTCCGATAAATTCTTTTTAAGATAAATCATATCTACAAGTTGTACATCGCCCTCTAAAATCGGGTGGTCGTAATGGTCGGTAAAAAAATTCTTTACTCGATAACACTTTTCAAATCATCGTCATATAAAGCGAACAAGTCACCGCTCGGCAAATATTTGTCAATCATATCTTCCTGCTCGTCTGCCGACAACAACAAGTCAAGGAACTGTTTCTTGTTTTCGCTTATTTTCTCAATTTTCATCATATCTCTGTTGTTGTCGAATTGGTCAGGTTTTATTTTCCGACGTATCGGCCCTGCATCGCTGCTGACACGAAATTCGGCGACGAAAACGATCGGCGAATAGCATCAGCGCCTGCCGAAGGCACGGTCATAATGATTTTTACTGATCGTTTTTCCGGCGCAGCCCGTAAGCGGCGACGCCGCCAAAGCACTACAGGAGCAAGATCGATTCGAAGATCGAATTAATATGCTGACTGTAAAAATTTCTCTCGATGCTGCAGACCCTTGATATCGATAAACTCCCACAAGCTTCACATTGAAATGAATTTTGGCCTCATAACGCCTGGCCGCTTAGCAGTGCGTCCGGGAAAAGTGGGAGCGCGAACAGCTTGGTGGGCGCAAACCAATCGAAACAGCGCCGCAAAATGCTGCCCGTCGGCGGCGGGGATTAGGCAGTTCATTCTTTGCTATTTTCAGCAAATGCTCTCGCTACTATCTCTGAGATAACTTTGTCGTACTTTTCGACATCACCAGGTTGAAGTCGAATTCGATAACGTCCCCATCTGCTATCATAATCCATAACATCGAGCTCCACCGATTCCAAAAATTCTTGGGTCTCAGAAGTGCTCCTTAACTTGGGTTCAAATCTAAGAAATCCTTTCTTTGGACGGAAAATCATAAAATTATATGGTTGCCCGTCTTTAGCCAGGCCAATGTAAAACTTGTTATATTTAAGGTCCAAAGATCTATCATGTCGACGAGCGATTTCTAAAAGTTGGTCTGCAATAGAAAGAGTCTTTTTTGAACCTCTTTGCTCCCAATAAGCTCTATTGGTTGTTTCTTGAACTTCCTCATCTTCATCCACTAGGCCTAAAGCCATTTGATCAACAACCGTAGTGAATACAAGGCCGACACAATTTCCATTCTTGATGGCTTTCATCTGCAGGCCCCAGCTGGACCTCCACTTCATACCGCCGGTTGGTTTCAACCTCCTGCAGGAGTAGGTCGAGCCTTCCGGCCCTCGGCTGCGGTCTCTCCCTATCCTTCAGCACAACATCGCCAAGGCCTAAAATAGACGGATCCTCAGAAATCCGAGATTGAACCCAATTCTCATTCAGCTCAGGATGCTTTTTTATTGAAATTGTTTCAAATTTTACGAATTCCATTTTATCTCCTTCATACGCAATGATTAAGCTCACCGGTGGCAATGGAGTGCTGCGGTATTGCCAGTCCGAGTTGATGCGGTTGTCAGGCGCTTTCATTTCATGCTTTTTCCGTCCAGTCCTTGCAAAGGACTTCAGCTTGCTCCAAGACGAGCTCAGTAGCACGAGCCTGCTTGTCCGGCGGATAGCCGTATTTTCGCAAAATGCGCTTGATGATCACCCGCATCTGGGCGCGGACGTTTTCCCTTACGGTCCAGTCGATGGTGATGCTGTTGCGCACCGCCTTGACCAGCTCCTGGGCGATCAGCTTGAGGGTTTTGTCGCCGAGGACGGCCACAGCGCTGTCGTTGACCTCCAGCGCGTCATAAAAGGCGACCTCGTCTTCCGTCAGCCCCAGCTTCTCGCCACGCCTGCCCGCCTCGCGCAAGTCTTTGGCCAAACCGATTAATTCTTCAATCACCTGCGCCGTTTCGATGGCGCGGTTCTGATATTTCCTGATGGCGTTTTCCAGAAGCGCTGCAAAAGACCGAGCCTGGACGATGTTCTTTCGGCCGCGTGCTTTGATCTCGCCTTCCAGCAGTTTGCGCAGCATCTCCACCGCCAGGTTCTTTTGCGGCATGCCGCGCACTTCCGCCAGGAATTCGTCGGACAAAATCGAGATATCCGGCTTCTTGAGCCCGGCCGCCGCGAAGATGTCGATGACCTCATCGGATGACACCGCCTTGGAGACGATCTGCCGGATGGCAAACTCGATTTCCTCCGGGCTGCGGCGGTCGTCGCCCGTGCTCTTGGTCAGCACAGACTTGACCGCCTGGAAGAAGGCCACGTCGTCCCGAATCTCCAATGCCTTTAAATGCGGAACGGCCAGCGCGAACGCCTTTGACAACTCGCCAACCGCCTTCACGAGCCGGTTCTTGCCATCGTCCTGAGCCAGCACGTGTTCCTGTGCGGCCGGAAGCACCGAAAGACGCGCCTGCGGCCCGCCGGTCTTCCAAGGCGACCAGTCGAAACCAGAGAAAATACCGCAACAAACCTCATACTTCTCCAGCATGACCGCCACGGCTTCTTCTTGCTCGATGGCTGTCCGGCCCGTGCCGCCGCTTTCGGTGTAGACAGCCAGAGCGTATTTGAGCTGGTCGGCAAGGCCAAGGTAATCCACCACCAAACCGCCGGGCTTGTCCTTGAACACGCGGTTTACCCGCGCGATGGCCTGCATCAGCCCGTGGCCGCGCATGGGCTTGTCCATATACATCGTGTGGAGGCAGGGCGCATCAAAGCCGGTCAGCCACATATCGCGAACAATCACGACCTTGAAGGGGTCGTTCGAGTCTTTGAAGCGCTTGGCCAGTTCCTCGCGGCGTGGCTTGTTGCGGATGTGGGTCTGCCAATCAACCGGATCGGAGGCCGAACCCGTCATCACGATCTTCATGCATCCCTTATCATCGTCAACATGATGCCAGTCCGGGCGGATCGCCGCGATGGCGTTATAGAGTTCGACGCAGATGCGCCGGCTCATGCAGACGATCATCGCCTTGCCGTCCATGGCCGAAAGGCGTTCCTCGAAGTGCTTTACCAAATCCTCGGCGATCAGCTTCAAGCGCTTCTCCGTGCCGACCAGGGCCTCGAGCTGCGCCCATTTGGTCTTGAGCCGCTCCTTGTGCTCGATTTCTTCGCCCTCGGTGGCCTCCTCGAACTCTGCATCGAGTTTAGGTTTTTCCGTTTCTTTGAGCTCCAATTTCGCCAGGCGGCTCTCGTAGTAGATCGGAACGGTTGCTCCGTCCTTAACTGCCCGCTCGATATCGTAGATGCTTATGTAGTCGCCGAAGACCGCTCGGGTGTTTTTGTCTGTCAGTTCGATGGGTGTACCGGTGAAACCGATAAACGAAGCATTCGGCAGCGCCTCGCGCATGTGCCGGGCGAAACCGTCAATGAAGTCATACTGGCTGCGATGCGCCTCGTCGGCGATGACGACGATGTTTCGGCGGTCCGACAGGAGGGGATGTTGATCCTCATCGTTGGTTGGAAAGAACTTTTGCACGGTGGTAAAGAACACCCCGCCCGACCCAGTTTTCAAAAGCTCCCGCAGATGCGCCCGGCTTTGCGCCTGCATAGGTTGCTGACGTAGCAGTTCATGACAATTGGCAAAGGTGCCAAAAAGCTGGTCATCCAGGTCGTTGCGGTCCGTGATCACAACCAGCGTCGGGTTTTCCATGGCCGGATGCAGCACAACTCGCCCGGCATAAAACGCCATCGTCAAGCTCTTGCCCGACCCTTGCGTATGCCACACCACGCCGACACGGCGGTCACCGGGCTTGGCGTCTTTCAGGCCTTTGGCAAAATAGGTCCCTTGTTCTTCGCCTACCTGCCTGGAGGAAGCGGAAGGCACACAGGCGCGAATCGTCTCCTGCACCGCCACATTCACCGCATGGTACTGGTGATACCCGGCCATTTTCTTAATCAGCACACCGCCTCCGGCATCCTCGAACACAATAAAGTGCCGGATCAAATCCAGAAACCGGCGCTTTTCGAACACGCCTTCCAGCACCACCTGAAGCTGCGGCAGCCGGGTGTCTGCAAGTTGCTCGCCCTCGATGGTGCGCCAGGGCATGAACCACTCGCGGTCAGCCGTAAGCGTGCCGATTCGGGCCTGCACGCCGTCGGAAACCACCAGCGCTTGGTTGTAAGCGAACAGCGACGGAATCTGCTGCTTGTAGGTCTGAAGCTGGTTGAAGGCCGACCAGATGGTGGCGTTCTCGTCGGCCGCGTTTTTGAGTTCCATCACCGCCAGCGGCAAGCCGTTGACAAACAGCACCACGTCCGGCCGGCGCTCGATCCGGTTCTCGACCACCGTGAACTGGTTGACGGCGAGGAATTCGTTGTTTTCCGGTTCGTAGAAATCAATCGCCCAGACCTGTTCGTGGCCGAGCGACCCGTCCTTGCGTTGAACTTCAACCGGAATTCCTTCGACTATCATGCGGTGAAAGGAATGGTTGTTCGCCACAAGCGACGGCGAGTCCGGCCGCGTCAATCTACGGAAGGCTTCTTCCAACGCATCCGCCGGCGCCTGCGGGTTGAGCCGCGCCAGCGCCTGGCGCAGCCGGTATTCCAGCACCACCTGTCCGTAATGTTCACGCTCGGCAGCGGGCATGTCCGGGGCGATTTCGGGCCCAAACAGGGTTTGATAGCCGAGAGCGGACAGCCAGTCGAGGGCGGCGGTTTCAATGTCGGATTCGGTCAGATGCGCCATGGTTCGTCCTGTGCAGGGGCGGGTTTTAAACCCGCCTTTACGTGGTTTTCCAGATCCAACGCCCATTGCATCGGGTTGTTTACGATGTATTCTCGAATGCGGTTCAAGGATTCGTCGTCGCGGATGATGTGTTCGTAATAATTGCGTTGCCACAACCGGCTGGGAAAGGGCGTCCAACCCGCCGTTTTCACCCCGTCGACATACCGTTTGGTCGTCATGGTTTTGAACCGATGCACCACATCCGGCAACGACAACCCCGTAGGGGCAACCCCCTGTGGTTGCCCTACCCCCTGTGGTTGCCATGGCCCCTGTGCCTGCCCAGGTTCAGTTCAGGGCGGCCACGGGGGGCCGCCCCTACCAGAATCACGATTCCGTGGACATGATTCGGCAAAACCACGAATTCGTCAATGTCCACGCCCGGATAAAATAACGGCAATTCGTCCCACACCGATTGAACCATTTGTCCCGCCGCATTCAACCGCATTTCCCCATCCGTCACATCGCCAAACAAACATTGGCGATTCTGGGTACAGATGGTGACAAAATATGCCCCGGCCTGAGAATAATCGTATCCTTTCAGACGGATGCTGCGGCGGTGATGTTTGTTAGGATCGTAGGTCATAACCCATGCTCCTTCAAAAACCGTTCTGCATCCTTCACCCGGATCTTGCCGGAGATCAATTTGGGCAGCAGCGCATCGCGGATGGCGGAGAGGGTGCGGGATTCGAGATTCCATTTCCAAGAAGCCTCAAAAAGTGGTGACATGTATCTGTCCATGATACCGAGCAAAGACACAGGAGGAACCGCAACCTTGGCGGCTGATAAGTGATGACGCTGGATGTGCCCCATGGTAGTAGCTTTACCTGCAGCTATGCGGCGGAAGTCTTCGAGATGCGCATGGACACTGAAATAGCAAATCCAACGAGGGTAGCAACTTGACGAAACCATGAAGAGATGCTGATTCAACGCGCCTTTTCCACCTGCCCAGACAATACATTCTAGCGATCCTGACCACGAGAAAAGGATGTCACCATCCTTTACGACATATTCCGGATCAATATTGGCACTCGCGTGATCTGCTCCACTCGTGTTGCCAGCACGAAGTTGGGCAATTTTGATAACTGGAAGTGATCCACTGTCCCTAGGCGGATGCTTTTGGAGCGCTAGTCCATTCAAGAAACGTGCGATCTTATCAAGGCTTTTGACCTCCCACCCCTCCGGAATCTCGCCCAGTTCCGAGTCCACGAGGCGGTCGGGGAAGAGTTCGGCTATTTCGGGCTTGAGGTTGGGACAGGCGGCGCGGCTGACCTGGGCGTTGGTCCAGTTCGGATGTTCGCGGCGGACGGCGGCCTTGGCGCGCACCGGGTCGAAGTTCACGAACCAGCTTTTGAAAAGCGCTCGCGCCATCTCTTCCAACGTCTGACTCATCTTCCGGTTGACCTCGATCTTGTCGTCCAGCGTGCCGAGAATATGGGAAATGGCGCGCTGCTCGGGGAGGGGAGGAATGCGAATCTTGATCTGAGAAAGTGCCGATCCACTTAGTTCCTGAAATGTCGAACCGCTGGCGTGCCGCTGTAGTTCCTCAACGTGCCCTTTTAGCCAGTAGTAGAGAAATTCTGAGTTAAAACCAGGCTTGGGCGCAAGGTTTCGGAACCCCTGATTTGTGGCAATCGGATTCTTGGCAATAGCTACATAGCCAATAGGAGCACGGCTTGTCAGCAGCACTGTACCTGCTGGGAGCAGTTGTGCGGAACAGCTTTCAAGACCTTTGGGTGAAAGATTACGTTCCCCTCGGGAAACGTAACGTTCGTGTGGACCCGACAGATCCTTTGGAGTTAGCCAGGGGATGTCACCATTGAAATTTGAGGGATCCGCTGTCGATGGCGTGCTTCCACCGACAATATCAGCTATTTCCCCTATCCGGTATTCCCGCCACTCACCCCCCATACCCCATCTCCTTCCGTTTGGCCTTCCGTTCCCCTGTCATTGCTTCCTCTCCTTGCTTTTCCGCCCCGGCCTTTGCATCACCACTTCCGCCAATTCCGCCTCGATCTCCTCGACGGTGGGGAGGGCGGAGCGCAAGTCCTTGGGCAGGGCGCGGGTGAGTTCGTAGGTGGAAATGCCGATGGGTTTGTCGATTCCGGCAAAGCTGTATTCCGCCAGCGGGTTGCTTTGCCGTTGATGTTTGCGTGGATAGTGCCGCAAGCAGCGGCACTTGTTCCGGGGACTGTAATTGTGCCGCAGCCTGTGGCACAATTGCGCCTGGATCTGGATAATCACGATAAAAGGCCAGCATCCTCTTTATGTTTCACTCCGAAAACCCCTTCAGTTCAGGTAGTTCATTTTTCAGCTCCTGCGCCAGCCTTGTAATGACCGCCGCTCCCCAGCCTTCGGCCTTCTGGCGCGCGTCAAGGGAGGTTTCGGCAATGGCCTTGATCAGTTCGGCCGCCTCCGCCTGCCGCATGCGCGGTTTGCGTTTGCCGTTTCGCGGGTTCATCGCCTGGTCTCCTCGGGTTCCTCAAACAGCCGCAGGTAGGGGTCGAACCGGAAACGGCGGTTGCGCGCGTAGCCGGTGCTTTCGCGCAGCAGCCCGATGTTCTCCAGACGCGCGACGATCTGGTTTGCGCCGGCGGGCGTAAGGCCCAGCCACTCGCGTACGGCCGCCACTGTCACGATAGGTTGTTCGAAGAGCCGGTCCATCACCTTCTGGCCATTGCCGGCGGCACGGCCCAGATGATCGGCAATCTTTGCACGGTATTCTTCCCGCATCCGAAGAATTGCGGCGGCTGTTTCGGTCGCCTCGCGGCTTACCTCGATCACACCCTTGAAGAAAAACTCGAGCCAGCCTTCCCAATCGCCTTCTTCGCGAACCGCCTGCAGCCGATCGTAGTACTCGGTGCGGCGGCGTTTGAAATAATGCGACAGGTAGAGCACGGGCTTGGTGAGCAATCCCTTTTCCACAAGCAGGAAGGTGACGAGCAACCTGCCGATCCGCCCATTGCCGTCAAGGAAAGGGTGAATCGTCTCGAATTGTGCATGGGCCAGTCCAATCTGAGCGAGAGTGGGAAGGGATGTATCATCATGGAGAAACCGTTCAAGGTTATTCAGCGCTTCCGGCACTTCGTGCGGAGGCGGCGGCACAAAGACGGCCTCGGCAAGCGTGCATCCTGCTGAACCAATCCAGTTCTGGCTGGTTCGTAATTCTCCGGGCGTGAGGCGCCCGCCGCGCACACCTTTCATCAGCTCGGCGTGAATTTCACGGATCAGGCGCACGGAAATCGGCAATTCAGCCAGCCGCGCAAGGCCATCATTCATCGCCCGCACATAATTGGCGACTTCATGCACATCCTTTGGCGTATCCGGATCGAAGAGTTGCGCTTCAGCGGCAAGCAGGTTCTGAAGAGAACTTTGGGCGCCTTCGATCTGGCTGGAGAGCACCGCCTCCTTGCGCACATACATGAACACAAAGAGGTTGGGGTTGGGCAGGGTCAGAATTGCCCCGTCAAGCCTCCCCAATGTATAGTCGGCACTCGAAAGGCTATCACGGAGCGGTCCTGTGAGATCCACAGGCGGATCGGGAGGCAACGGGGCGGGAATGAATGCACGGTAACCTGAAGATTGCTGAAGGTAACGGCCTGCTCGGAAATTCTTATTATCAGTTGCGTTCATTATAGCACCCGATTTCTTCCATGATAAACGCTGCGTTTATTATAAATACCTTTGCTGTCCATTATCAACGTATCGTTTAATACCCCAGTTCCTTCAAATTTCTCCAGATTGCCTTGTCCAGTTTGGCCGCCTCGGCCTGCTGTTCCCGAAGCTGCCCCACCAGCCGCCGCATTTTCTCCTCAAACGGTTCATCGTCTTCTTCCTGCGGCGGAGCGCCCACATAGCGGCCCGGGGTGAGCACATATCCGTGTTTGCGGATTTCTTCGGTTATAACGCGCTTGCAAAAACCGGGGATGTCCTTATATTTGACCTTGCAGTCTTTATCCCCACGCCAGGCGTGGTAGGTTTCGGCGATCTTTTGGATATCCTCCTCGGTCAGTTCGCGGTGGACGCGGTCGATCATCGTGCCTATCTTGCGGGCGTCGATAAAGAGCGTCTGGCCGCGCCGATCCCGGAATCGGCCGTTCTTTTTGTCGCGGGCAATAAACCAAAGGCAAACCGGAATCTGCGTTGAGTAAAAGAGTTGTCCCGGCAGCGCCACCATGCAGTCCACCAAGTCCGCCTCGATGATGTTCTTGCGGATTTCGCCCTCGCCGGATTGGTTGGAAGACATTGAGCCATTGGCAAGCACAAAGCCCGCAAAGCCGGTCGGAGCAAGATGATGAATAAAGTGCTGCACCCAGGCAAAGTTGGCGTTACCCGCCGGCGGAATGCCGTATTTCCATCGCTTGTCGTCCTTCAGGCGTTCTCCGCCCCAGTCGGAATCGTTGAACGGTGGATTGGCCAGACAAAAATCGGCCTTGAGATCGGGGTGCAGGTCGCGGTGGAATGTGTCGGCGTGCTCCTTGCCGAGGTTGCCCTCGATGCCGCGGATGGCGAGGTTCATCTTGGCCAGCCGCCAAGTGGTGTGATTGGATTCCTGGCCATAGATGCTGATGTCGCCGATTCTGCCGCCGTGGGCTTCGACGAACTTTTCCGACTGGACGAACATGCCGCCCGAGCCGCAGCAGGGGTCATAGACCCGGCCCTTGTAGGGAGAGAGCATTTCAACCAGCACACGGACAACGCAGCGGGGCGTGTAGAACTGGCCGCCCTTCTTGCCCTCGGCGCTGGCGAACTGGGAAAGAAAGTACTCATAAACGCGACCGAGAATGTCTTTGGAGCGGTTTTCCTTGTCGCCCAAGCCGATGTTGCTTACCATATCGATGAGCTGGCCGAGCCGCTGCTTGTCGAGCCGCGGGTGGGCATAGTCCTTGGGAAGCACGCCTTTGAGCGAGGAGTTGTCGCGCTCGATGGCGAGCATGGCGTCGTCGATCACCCTGCCGATGGTGGGCTGCTTGGCTTCAGATTTGAGCTTGGACCAGCGCGCCTCTTTGGGCACCCAGAAGATATTGACGGCCCGGTACTCGTCGGGGTCTTCCGGGTCGGCGCCCTGGGCTTTTTCTGCTTCAAGTTTTGAGCGCTGTTCTTCGAAGGCGTCTGAGATGTATTTGAGGAAGATCAGACCGAGCACGACGTGCTTGTACTCGGCGGCGTCCATGTTGGAACGCAGCGCGTCGGCGGCCCGCCAGAGCTCGGACTCGAAGCCGAGGTTCGCGCCGTTACTGCTTTCTTTGGCCATTTATGTTGCTCCTCCCATTCGGGCTGTCCGCTTGTAAGTCATTGCACCAAAAGCGGACGTGTTAGCCGCCAAGCCGCGAAAAAGGGACATGGCTATCTATTGCCATTATTACCGTGATAGCGAAAGGCGGCGAAGGTCGGCTGCGCACCTGTGTTATGATCGATTTTCGCTAAGATATCTTTATTTTAGAAGCCTTGATTCGGCAAAACTACTCAGATCCAATCAATCTCGTGTTGCCGAAATGGAGGCCGGTGATCCATCTGTTTCAATCGATTTGCTTATCAAATCACTTCTTGCATTAGGCGCGAGCCGGCAAGACCTCGCTGGTATTATTTCCCAAAACTGATTCGTAATCTATTCCTGATAATTCCGCAATATTTGAGCGTCATAACATTATAATTGACCCGCCCCCCACCGAACAGTAACACTAGCCGGTCAAGAACTACCTATTTAATTCATCGACAATCAAATCCGATTCAAGAATTTTCTATGCGGTTAAATTTTTCAAATAGTAGAACAGAGGGAATTTGAATTAATCGAAAATAATCGAATAGGCTATGCCGTGATCCAAAAAATTTCTATCCAGTCAAATAGACCGGATGGAATGGTAAAAGGGTTTTTCCCCTTGCTTTTATCGTCTTATCAATGAACTCGATGCCTGCCTTGCTGAAGAAGCGATGCGCATGCAACCAAAAAAAGTCGCCAATGCGGAATATAGCGGGCTTGCGTCAATTCTGCAGACTGATCAAAAGAGCTGTCAAAGAGCATGACTGCAAAACCGGAATTTCACTTAAATCCAGGCGAACGCCCTGATGGTTGATCGAGATTAAAAAAAGGTTGGAAAAACGCGGCAAGATGCTGATCCATTGATGCCGAAATTGAATAAATTTACAGCTTTGCACCTTTTTATGCAAGGGAAAATAGAAAGAATCGAAACAAATTTTAGCTCGTGAAAGAATGCCCTGACGCCCGGCGACACGCCGCTGACGCTGTTTGCAATTTTCTCGGATTCAAACTTGCAGGAACACGACCGGCAGCAAAATCGCGCCGCAGAATATCAAAATCAAACAGTCCTTTCCCTTTACCGCAGCGCTGACAATTGGCAAAAAATCTCCTTGCAACTTCCGCTCTTGCCTTGCTACATTACATCCGTCGTCAATTTGCCGGCCAGGTCGGCTGAGCGATTCATCTTCAGCCGTCAACGGCCATGGCCGGCCGGAACGGGCGACGATCAGCCGGGCGCGGCGCACTTGAAAGATCGCAGGCCATGCCGCATGATTAACTCGGAATCAATCCCACGGAAAGGCAGATAATGAAAAGAGGTCTTTGCCTCGCTGTTTTGCTCGCGGTTTCCGCCTGCCCTCTGTTCAGCCGGATTGAACTGGACTCCCTGCTGGCCCAAATCGATCAACGCAGCCGCAGCTACGCGGATTATAAAAACTTTAGCATGGCGGTGCTCTCCTTCTCCCGCTTTATGGACAAAGCGTGGCAACCGGAAAAAGTGGTGCGCACAGAGAAAAAGATTTACACTCAGGAAGGCCGCAGTCGACAGGAAATCATTCGCGCCACAGAGATCAAGGACGGCGTTGAAAAAGACATCACCCAGACAGCGGCCGCCGAGGCGGCCAAAGCAAGGGAAAAAGCTGCGGAAAACAGCAAGGATTCACAGCAGTCAAGGGAAAAAAAATTCGAGCTTGAGGAATTGCTGCCCTTTGCGGTCGACAAGCGTCCCTTTTACCGGTTCGTGCTTTTAGCCGATACTACGATGGAGAACCGCCGGCTGCTGTGCATTCGCGCTAAAACCATCGATCAAGAAGAAGAACGGTTCGAAGGCTTGTACTATATCGATCCGCAAACCCGCGATGTTCGCATGATCGACATTCGGCCGTCGAAAAATCCCAAGTTTGTCAAAGAGCTGCACATGCGCATGTCCTTCGACGTACTGCCCGGCGACCGGCTGATCCTCACTCACACCTGGATGCGCATCTACGCCGGCATCCTGGTAAAAAAGGTCAGGCTCGAGGTGGAGGAAACCTATTCAGATTATCGGTTTGAATGAACCATGGATCAAAACGACCGGCCCAGGCCTCTCCGCTTGATCCCCAGAGGGTCGGCGCCGGAACGATTACGGCTTGACCGGAGCGCTGGCCCCTTCGCCCACCACCGTGGTCCATTGCCTAATGGTCCAATTTTTCACCAGGCCATTCTTGACATAGGGATCAGCTTCAATGAAGCGGTTGATCGCCTCTGTGGATTCAACCTGAAACAGCAGCACCGCCTGGTCCACCGGATCGGCTAACGCGCCGCCGAGGATCAGCTCGCCGGCTGCATGCGATTTCCAGGTCAGCGCCAGATGCTCGCGCCGGTACTCTTGTCGACGGGTCAAATAATCCGGAGCCAGATCATAAAAGAGCAGATAGTGCATGGCCAACCTCTTTTATTCTGAACCGCTGCGGCAGCGAATTACGCTCGGTTCGATAGTGGACATCTGAGCGTATCGCGAAATGGAACGAAGGTCGATTTTTACAATTAAAAGCTTTATTTTATTACGAAATAAAAGCTTTATTTTTCCAAGAATTAAAAGCTTTATTTTACCACAAAGAGCTAGAAGCGCACGAAGAAGAAAAAGAAGAAGGCTTTAATAAATTTTTCCATTTAAAAGAATTGTGCGAATGTTTTCCTTCGTGCTTTGTGAATTTCGCGGTGATAAATTCTTCAAATAGATATTATAAAATTTTTAAAACCGCACATCTATTTTGCCGCCAGCTTGGCCATCGTACCGCCATAGCGCGGCCCGATGTCGGGGAAACGCGCCAGCACAGCCTCGATGGCGGAGAAATCCTTCTCCGTGAGCGCCACATCCAAAGCGGCGACATTTTCTTCCAGATGTTTTCTTTTCCGAGTTCCCGGAATGGGAATGATATCGTCGCCCTGAGCCAGCACCCAGGCCAGCCCCAACTGTGCCGGGGTGCAGCCTTTGGCAAGTGCCAGTTCAGCGAAGGCATCGGCCAATTGCCGGTTGTTCTCCCAGTGTCGGCCGGAAAAACGGGGCAGGGTTTTACGAAAGTCTCTATCGCCGAGCCTGGCGCCGTCGACCGTCCGAGTGAGCAGGCCTCGGGACAGCGGACTGAACGGAATGAAAGCGATGGACAATTTGCGGCACAACGGCAGAATCTCTTTTTCCACATCCCGCGTCAACAGAGAATATTCGCTTTGCAGAGCGGCAATGGGATGCACGGCGTAAGCTCTGCGCAGGGCCTCGGCCGAGGCTTCGGACAGGCCGAGGTAACGCACCTTGCCCTCTTTCACCAGTTCTCTCATGGCGCCCACCGTCTCCTCCACCGGAATTTGCGGATCGACGCGATGGGCGTAATACAGATCGATGGTTTCGATTCCAAGCCGGCGCAAACTCGCCTCCACAGCGATCCGCATATGCGCAGGCGAGGCGTCGACGCTGAAAGGGTTTTCAGGGGTCGGTTTGAACCCGAACTTGGTGGCGATAAACAGGTCGTGCCGTCGGTGGCGCAGCATTCCGGCGAGCAGCCGTTCGTTTTCGCCGTTGCCGTAAAAGTCAGCGGTATCCCAAAAAGTGACGCCCAATTCAATGGCTCGCTCCAGCGTCGCCAGAGATTCCTCGTCGTCACGACCCTCATAGGCATGGCTCATGCCCATGCACCCCAATCCCATGGCCGGCAGTTTTACTCCGGTATGGCCCAATGTTCTGTATTGCATGATACAGCCTCCTGTTAAGAGCCGCCCCCATGGCGCCGGCCTATTGGCGGCTGGGTCACAGAAAGACCCAATGGTCGAGTCCGCTTTCCAATTCAGTCGCAGCCCGCGTGCGATGTCCGAAAAAGAGCGCGGCAAACAAGAGATCCCAGTGCGGGCGACGTCCAGCGCATGCTCGATGCCTTTATGCCACTTTAATATAATCAAATGTGGGGCAAAGTCAAAATAAAACAACGGTCCCTTTCAAGCGAGGATGGACTCGAAACGGCATGACAGCCGTTTCAGCATAAAGCGGATTTCAACGCTCAAGCCAGGGGCGTCGGCAAAGAGATCTCTCCTTCGTGGTAAAAAGCCTCAAGGTCTGAATGGCAGAGAAAATTATTAACACTCTAATAGGTAGAAAAAAATAAGCGGATATTGAAAACGCTGCTCAGATGATTTCTTGAAGACTGTTTTGGACAAAAGTGAAATGCAACCTGATTTTACGCAAAAGCGGTTGATTTCAGTATTTATGACATAATAGAGATTTACTCTGTGTAAACACCAAACGGCTAACGAATCTCTTAATGATAGGACAGCGTTATGGCATTTGCACTCAGAAAAAGAGGCACTCCATGAGAAAGTGTTTCCATTCCGACGCCGTTCGTTTTTTCTCTACCTGCACGATCGTTGTTTACCTCCTACTGACTCCTCTTTCCGCACTCGCAGCTTCACCCATTCTTTCTCATCGTCCTGTCAAGCTGGCAAAAAAAGGACAACCGCTGAATATCGTGGCGCACATCGGCGGCGAGGCCGCCATTCAATCCGTCTATCTCTATCTCAAGCACGACGGCCGCACCATCAAAGGGAAATTGCCGGCATTGCCGCAGCCGGCCGCTGTTCCGCTGCAGGTGCGGGTGACCAAGGACCGGATCCCGTTACTCAGCCAGGCCAGCAGCGGCAGCCGGCAAACGCGGGTGGCGGCTTACGGCACGGTTCTGGACGTGAGCGGAGATCGCAATGGGTATTATCGCGTCCATAGTGCGGACGGGGCTTATGGGTACATACCGCAGACCGCGGTTAAAATTCTCTCCACCGGCCGGCGCTATGGCGTAGCGATCCCCAGCCAGATCACCTCCGGCCAAAGCCTTGCTTATCAGATTCAGGTGACGGATGTCGACGGCCGAGTGGCTGAGAGTGATTGGACCTCGGTTCGCCTGGTGACCGATGAAGAGATCGCGGCCATGCAACGCGGCGCCAAGACTTCAACCAAGGCTTCAGCCAAGACATTAGCCAAGCCTTCAGCCAAATCCGCAGCCACTGCACCGCAAGCGGCGGGCAAACCCCTTTACAAGAAAACCGGGTTCTGGCTGGCGGTTGCGCTGACGGCTGGAGGCGCCTATTTTCTCCTCAATAATAAAGACAAAAATTCATCCAAAGAGTCGAACGTCGATATCACGGTCGAATGGAATTAAAGACCACTGATCTCACCAACGAGGCCATCTTATGCAAAAGCACGCGCTGATCCTCGCACTGCTTCTCCTGACTAGTCTGGGTTGTCATTCCCTCAACCCAACAGCTCCCCAGGCCATGGACATGATCTCTGTACAGACCGCCGTCAATTTATCGGCCGCCGGCGTCTCCGCCTCCAGCCTTTCCCGCATGGTGCTGGAGGTCTGCGGCGAGGACATGGACTCACTGCGCACAGACCTGACGATAAGCGGCGGCTATGCCAGCGGCGTCATCAAAGTTCCGGCCGGTGAAAACCGCACCTTCACTGCGCTGGGTTATCAGCAGGACGATCTGGTGCTGCGCGGTTCGACCACGGTGGACCTGAAAAAGGGCGAAGCGATCAAAGTAAAAATCGAATTAGCCTATTTGCGTTCCACGGTCATTCTCTCCCCTCCCAGGGTGACGGTCGCCGCCGACTCATCATTCACTCTGTATCTGGCCGCGCGGCAGGTGCAAAAGCTGGCCGCCTTTGGCGCGCGCATCACCTTCGATCCCACGTACCTGAAGGTTACGGAGCTGGGCAGGGAAAACGCTTTTCTGACCAGCAATGGCGGCAGCATCACCCAGATGCAGTTCCATCGCGACAACACGCTTGGCCGCATCGACGTGGTGCTCGGCGTGTTTCCGGCTGCCAAGGCGGTCAGCGGAGACGGAACGGTTGCGCGCATGAGATTTGAGCCGCTTAAAAGCGGATCGACTGTCATTCAACTGCACCTTGACAAGGAAACCGACGCGGATCTGGGTCTGTATGACAACCAGGCGATCGCCATCAAATCGCTGGCGCTGGCCTGCGCGGTGACGATACAGGCGGCGCCCTGACTTTTTCTCACTCTGCTGAAAGAATGGCTCATCCAATTCAGAGGTCTGCTGATGAATAAGAACATGATACTCCCATTGCTCATCCTCCTCGTCTTGTATGCCGCTGCACCGGCGGCGAATTATAACGCCATCCATGCCTCTGATTCGCTGAACATATGGGTCGCGGGCAACGGCGGCCTGATCAAGCGCAGCACGGACGGCGGTAAATCCTGGCAAGAGGTGTCGACAAAGAAAGAACACACCTTTTATGACATCTTTAGCCTCAGCGCGCAGAACGCCATCGCCGTGGGCAGCTCTTCCTATAGCAGCGATTCCTATTATCTGACCGCCGAGACGATTGACGGCGGAAAAAACTGGCTGAACGCCGAAGTCAGCGGCAGCGGACTGCATCAGGCTGAAGCGGTTTCCGTCACCCAGCATGCCGAAACCAAGACGCCGGTGTATGTGATCGCCAAGGCCGATGGCAAACTGCTCTACTCCACCGGCCCGGCATCCGGCAGCCGAGTGTGGGAATCCGGGCACAGCGAATCGGGCGTCCATTTTTTAGACGTACACATGATCGGCAACTATGGCTGGGCGGTGTGTACTCAGGGCATCATCTACAAGACCTACAACTATGGCAAGGAGTGGTGGCGCAAGGATAGTGGAGTGGATTCCGATATCGCGGCAGTGCATTTTGCCGATATCGATCATGGATGGGCGGCCACCTACGGCGGCGAGGTGCTTTCGACGACAGATGCCGGAGAAACCTGGCGCGCCAAAAAAATTGACAACGATATTCTCACCGGCATCCATTTTTGCGATACGCAGAACGGCATTGTCGTCAGCGCCACCGGGCATATTTTTCACACGCAAGACGGCGGATCGAACTGGCAAGGCATCAGTCACAGTCTGGGAGCCGACAAGGGCTTTATGGATGTGGTGATGCTGTCTCCCAGGAAGGCCTGGGCGGCCGGCTGGGACGATGTGCTGCTGCCGATTGCACTCAGCGGCGATGCAGCCGCCGCCGTGGTGACGCCGAACACGATCTACAACGGAACGTTGCCGGGCAGAACAAATGTGTATTATGCCGTTCCGGTGAGCGTGGATGGCAACCTGACCGTCACCCTGACCCCGGGCAGCGGCGCCAATATTCAGCTCATGATCTGCACTCCGGAAAAAAAAGAGATCGTACGAGGCGACAGTTGGGGCAGCCCATTCACTCTGAGCGTCAACGGTCTCAAACCCGATACCTATTTTATCTCCCTGTATGGATACTATGATCCGAGCAGCAATATCGCCTTTTCCTTGCAGACGCAATACGCCGTCGCCGCACTCGCCGACGATCCCGAACCCAACGACGCTTTTGCTAATGCAAAAATTTTGCCGCTCAATGGTTCTGTAACCGGCCACGTCGGTTATGACGGCCGCCGGCCGTCCAATCCGGCGGACCAGGCTGATTGGTGGCAGGTCAGCACAACGGAGGATGGCGCTTTAACCGTAACCATCACGCAGATCGAGCCGGTCAATCTGCAACTCGCTCTCTGCAAGCCCGACGGCAACACCGAAATCATGCGCGCCGATACCTGGGGCGACACCACTCGACTGACCATCGAAAACCTGCGCAACGGCGCCTATTTTGTCCGCGTATACAAATATGCCTGGAATTACACTCCCTATACTTTGCACAGCTCCTTTGTCCCTGCACCCGGCAAATCCGATGCGGAGCCGAACGACACAGCCGCCGCCGCTGTGGCGCTGTCCCTGACCGCGCAGACCGATGGCCATCTTGGTTACGACGGTTTCAGAGACAGCCTGGCTAAGGACGTTGTCGACTGGTGGCATTTCACCCTGACGTCCGCGACGGACCTGAAGATCAAACTCACTCAGGCCGGCTCAGCCAACCTGCGCATGCAGCTGTACGGCGCCGACGCTGTATCTGTGGTTCATAACGGAAGTGACACCTGGGGCGCGGGATATGAGATGAACGTCTCCGGCGCAGCAGCGGGTAAATACTATCTAAAGATCATGACCTACGGCGTTCATGATTCCTACTCGATCAATGAGACGAAAACCCCGGCAACGCTGCAGACCATTTCGGCCGCCTGGGGCCCCCCTGCTCAGCTCTCGGTCTGGCAGAGCTTTACCGTTCCCCTCACGGCAGCTGCCTTTGGCATCGACGATGCCACTTTTGCCGGTGTTCTGTCTTCAGTCAGCAAAGTGCGCTTTCGCACCGAAATGTACGACGGCGCTGATGTCGGCAAACTCGACGTGGTGCGTATCGGCGATCGCTTTTTCAGCGATTTTCGCAGCGGCGAAGAGGAATGGGTGGCGGAAGGCGACGGCACGTTGAGTTGGATGGATTCCGGCGGATCGGACGGCAACGGCTATATCCAGGTGGCCGACTGGGCCTCCGGTGACTGGCATTATGCGACCGCACCCCCATCTTGGAGCGGCGACTGGACCGCGCTGATCGGACAGAACATCACGTTTGCCTATCAGACCAACCATCACTCTTCGGACTATCGGGGAATCATCGAGATCAGCAACGAACCTGTCAAGCGTCTGTTGTTGACCACCTCGAGCTGGACCCTGGCGCCGGGCGGCAGCGGGCCGGTGACCGTTAAGCTAAGCCAGGCTCTGTCCAACGATCTGACCGTGCAGCTTTCCAACTCCAATCCATCCACATTTACCGTGGCCGCTAGCCTGATCATCAAAGCCGGACAGACCAGCGGGGTCGTCATGGTCAACGCCGCCCCTGCCGCCGTCGAAGGCAGCACCGCGGTGATCACCGCATCCGCCAGTGGTTTTCCCGACGCCCGTCTCACCCTGACCATACGCAAAGAGTCTGATGCAAAGGACGGCATCGGCGTGCGCGTCAATGTCGTGGACACGGAAAATTTTCCCACCCTTTCCTGCTGGATCTCCGCCATCGATTTAAGCGACAACACGCCCATCGTAAACATCAGCCCTGCTCAGATCACTCTATCAGAGGATGGATCAACGCAGACCGCCAGCCGCGTTGAAAAAGCCGGCCCAGGAATGGGCGGCAAAGTGGACATCGTTTTCGTAGTGGATGCCACGTTGGCCTCGAACCGGAAAGAGAAATTGGCCGCATGGGCCCGCTGCATCGATGACTGGGTTCAGGATCCGACGGTGGGCATCGACAGCCGTTATGCCCTGGTCGCCTTTGCCGGGGATGTGGAAATGGCGACCGGTTTCAGCAACGACTTTGCTGAGATCCAAGCCCAGATCGAGGGAATCACCCCGCGGATTAGCAGCGACGGCAAAGCCAACGCCCTGAATGGTCTGGCCAAAGTCCTGGAGATCGATTTTAGGGCCAATGCCGTCCGCATGGCGGTTCTGCTTACCGACAAGCCCTATTATCAACAGGGGATTTCCGGCGCCGGCAGCACGACGCTTACCACCATCACTGCGGCTCATGGGCTTTATTTCGACGACATCATCCCCATCGTCATCGCACCGGATCAGCCTGATTTTCATACCCTGGCGCAAGAAGCGGAGGGTCTGTTTCTTGAACTGAACGACGACAGACTAGCGGAATACTTTTGCCGCATCGGCCGCTTACTGGCCAGTCAAACCGTCGTCACCTATGCGACCAGCGACCGCACTCCGGACGACGATGTACGCACGCTGAATCTGACTGTGAAGGTGGACGACAAGTCCTACACCAGCGAAAGGGTGTTTGTCGTCGGATCGTCAAAGGTACTCCTCACTCCTGCGAATGTGATCGGTAAAACAAACTATACGTTTGAGCTGGCCGTGGAGGTACGAAACATCGTCGACCTGGGTCTGGTGCATTTTTATCTGCAATATGATCCCGCGAAAATCGAACCCGTGCAGGTCAAAGAAGGTGATTTTCTCAACCAAGGGGGATCGCAGACCACCTTTGTCTCCACGGTCGAGGCGGGCAACTCACGCATCGACATCAGCGCGACACGGCTGAACACCGCCGGCGTCGGCGCCAGCGGCAGCGGCGTATTGTGCACCGTAACTTTTCAAGTGCGCGTTCCGGATTGCGGCAGCGCCATCTCGATCTCGTCGACCGACCAGGTATTTAGAAAACTGAACAACACAGCGATCCCTGTGGTCACAGCCGCTGCCACGCTTCATCCCATCAGCGCAGGCGGAACCTCAAGCCTGCTGGGCGATTTCGACAAGGATCTGGACATCGACACTCGTGATTTCGCTCTGCTGTCTACCTATTGGAAACCGAACAACACGGCAACCGGGGACATCGGCCCAGCGGACGGCACACCGCCTTTTCTGACCGTGACGCATGACCATCAGGTCAATTTTGAAGATCTGTTCGTCTTTACCCGCATGTGGAACTGGTTTCATTCCACCCTGAAAAAATCACCGGCAACGCCGGCGATGGCGAAAACGGCCGCCGCCCGCTTGGATTGGCGCTTGCAGCCCTCCGGCAATCCAGAGGTGCAGCGATATGCGCTGATAGCGCAGGGTATGGAGCACCTATCCATGGGACATATCGTGCTGCGCGTTCCCGCAGCCGCCTGGCGCATCATCGACATCCAACCAGGCGAGCTGATGACAGGCGCTTCCGCCTGGCTGGTGGACCGCGACGACCAGCATGGAGAAATCGACATCGCCTTCTCGCGTTTGGCAGAAGCCGGGGAATCGCCGGCCTGGTGCGGAACCGGTTCCCTGATCGAATTGCAGCTCGCCCCCCTGGCGGACGCTGCGGGCGAATTGCAGACTGCGACGGCTGATCTGCGTCAAGCCGACGGAGACCCCCTGGCCGTGGCCATGGCCGCTGCTTTTCCGTTGACCGTCCAGCGACTGCCGCTGTCGTTCAACCTCGAAGCCAATTACCCGAATCCGTTCAATCATTCCACGCGGATCGCCTTCAGCGTTCCGACCACCTCGCCTGTGTCCATTTGCGTCTATGATATGCTGGGCCGGCCGGTAAAGGAATTGGTGAACCGCAGCTGTTCGATGGGACAATATTCGCTGACCTGGGACGGAACTCGAGAGGATGGTCAACCGGTTGGCAGCGGCCTCTATTGGCTGCGCATGGAAAGCGGAGCGTTTCAGCAGACGCGCCGCATGCTGCTGCTGAAATAAAATTCAAGCAACTGCTTCAGGACGGTAAAAACGGCGCGACTCTGAAAGGCCTGCGCCGGATCGAATCACCGTTGTGTCGATACGGCCGCGCCGGCGTTGAAGCAGGCGACCTTCTCACTATTGAAAAGGCTGAGATATGAAACAGCACGTTGGTTGTATTCTGTTTCTCTTTCTGTCCTGGATGGGCGTCGCGCTGCCCGCGGCCGGAAAGCCCATGGAAAAGCCGTCTGCGCGGGTGCGCGGCGTCTGGATGCACCCCGGCTTTTTCGGGCCGGACAAGTCGATCGCAAAAGAAAAAATGCAGGCCACACTGGACGCCTATGCCCAGGCCGGAATCAACACGCTGTTCATTCTGGTCAAGAACACCACCGGTCATGTCTATTTCAACAGCGAGATCGGCCAGCGGGACAACGCGTATGACTGGGATTTTTTCGCCCTGTTTCTGAGTGAGGCTGAAAAAAGAAAGATGGAAGTGCACCCCTGGTTCTGCGTTTTTCCCGAGATCGCCATGCTTGGCCAGGTGGGTCGTCATCCCGAATGGTTGATCAGCAACCCCAAGCGGGAGATGGTGGCGGTGGCCAACCCCGCGCTTCCGGCTGTTCGCGCCTATGAAAAAAGCATGATCCTCGAGCTCGCGCAGAAATACGCTGTCCGCTGGGTCCATCTGGATTACATTCGCTATCCCTGCGAACCCGTTGAACCCTATTTCAGTTTTGATCGGGAGACGCTGCGGCTGTTCAAAGAGGACACCGGCATCGATCTGACAACGGTCAAAAACCGCGATACCGGCAGCATCGCCTGGAACGAATGGCTGCACTGGAACAGGGAACGGGTTACACTCTTTATCCGCGAGCTAAGAACCGGGTTGGATGCGATAAACCGGAAGGTGAAGATCAGCGCTGCGGTTTTCAATGATGCCGCCACCGCCCGGATCATGGTCGGTCAGGATTGGGTCACCTGGGCGCAGGAGGGATTGGTGGATATGGTCAGCCCCATGCTCTACACCGATCGCTGCGACCATTTTGAAAAAAAGGTGCGCCAGGCCATGGCTGATCGCCGCGGCCGAGTGCAACTGTGCCCGGGCATCGGGGTCGGCAGCAACAGTTTGTACCAGTGGGCCAGCCCGGAGAGCATGATCAAACAGATCGCGTTCTGCGACTCTATAAACGCCGACGGCGTGGTTTTTTTCTCATCCTACAGCCTGGATCAACCGTTTCTCGAAAAGCTGCAGGGACTGAAATAGCGGCAGCGTTGCGCTGAAACCCATACGCTCATCGCCGCCGCTCCCTTCCAACAGCAGCCTCCGCACACCAGCGGTTGTCAGTTTGCCGTTTATAAATCCAGCGGCAGGACAGCAACTTCTCTTCCTGACGCAGGCAAGACAACTGTAAAGCGCTATTCTCTATCCAAGCCTACTTTTCTTTCCCACTCTGCGTACAGTTCGGCCATCTTCCGCACTCTGTCCGGATGTACAGACGAAAGGTCCTGAGTTTCAAAGCGATCGCGTTTGAGATCATAGAGCTGCCAGGGCGACTCTGGAGTGGCCGAAACCAGCTTCCAGGCGCCCTGGCGAACCGCGCGATGGCTTTTGCGATGAGTGCGCCAAAAGAGCGTGCGCTCTTTTTTCTGTTTTCCGCCCTGAAACACCGGAAGCAGACTGACGCCCTCCATCGGCAGCACGGTGTGACCATTATACTCAGCAGGATACCGCGCACCGCTGATATCGGCCAGAGTCGGCATCAAATCGATCAGATGGCCCACCGCGTCGCTCACCTGGCCTTGTTGTTGAATCACTCCAGGCCAGGCTGCGATAAACGGAGTGCAGATGCCGCCCTCATGATCCGTGTTCTTGTATTTGCGAAACGGCGTATTGCTGGCATTCGCCCAGGGCTTGTCCACAGTACAGTAAGACTCCACCGGGCCAGGGGCGATGCCGGGGGTGTGATTGACATCCTCAGCGCAGCCGCCGTTATCGGATAAAAACAGCACCAGGGTGTTGTCCTCTTTGCCGAGTTGCCGGATCTTTCGCAGCACTCGGCCGATGTTTTGATCCATCCGGTCGATCATGGCCGCGTAGACGGCCATTTTGAGATCCCAGCTGTCCTTGTCAGCCACATCCTCCCAGGCTGGAACCGTCTCATCCCTTGGCGGCAGGGTCATCGATCGATCAAACAACTGCAGATCTCGAATCCGCTCAAAACGCCGGCGTCGGATCACATCCCAGCCCACCAGATAGCGGCCGCGATACCGGGCAATATCCTCAGGCCAGGCATGCAGGGGATAGTGGGGGCAGGTGTAAGCCAGATAGAGAAAGAACGGCCTCTCCTCTTTGCCATATTCATCCAGATAGCGAACAGCATAGTCCGTGAAAGCATCGGTTGAATAGAACTTGGCATCCTCAGGGGCATACGGAAGATACTCTTGGTCATCAATAGCCCAACGGCGGGGATAGCCGCCTGGAGATTTTTTTCTTCCAGGTTCTGGTTCACCCTGCCGTCGCGGGCCTGGATTGAAATAATTGCTGCAGCCGTCGCAAAGGCCGAAGTGGCGGTCAAAACCACGACGATAAGGCGTCTCTTTTGCATGCCATTTGCCGGCCATGAGTGTTCGATAGCCGGCGCTTCTCAGCAGTTCTCCCAGGGTGACGCAGTTTTCATACTGCACAGGTGTATCGCTATAAACCCCTACCTGCTGGGAGTATAGGCCGGAAAGCAGAGAAGCGCGAGTGGGCACGCAGATTCCATTATTATAGAACTGGTTGAAGCGAAGCCCCCGAGCAGCCAATTCATCGAGATTTGGCGTCCGAATTTCGCCCCCATAGCAGCCAATGTCGGAGAAACCCATATCATCTGCCATAATCAGCAGGATATTGGGCCGTCGACGGCCATGAGCTGCGGCAGACAATGGTCTGGTTGCCAGGCAGCCGGTCAGACCAAGAAGGGAGCATGATAAAAAATCACGCCGAGTAAAGAGGGGCTCTCTGTTCATGCATTTCTCACCTTTCACTTATGGGCTTGAACAGACCGACAGAAAGCTGACCTTTATGCGGCTTTAGCGGCCGACCTGCAGGCCCAGCCAAAAGCAACGTCCGTACATAAAGATGCCGGACCCATGTGTACGATAAGCCTCGTCGAACAGATTGGCGATGCCGGCGGTGACGGTAAAGGCGCCGGGGCGCCAGGACGCCGCGCCATTAACGACATGCCAGCCCGGTGTGCCGCCGACAGGGATGCGATGGTCCGATAGATCGCCAGAGGAGAGGCGCGTCTGAGTGGCGGCGGCTTGCGATTCTATGGTCCATGACCACTGCCGGTTGAGGTGATGAACCAGTGCGACTCGCCCGTTCAGCGGCGGAATGCGGCGCATGGGCTCATCGTCGCTCAGGTTCTGGCCGTAACAGTAATTGACATTCCCACGCACCAGCCAGCGTCCCGCCGGCTGCCACTCCCCTTCTGCTTCAATGCCGCGGAGCACCGCTTTCTGCAGATTAGCTTTTTGATAGACGCGGTCGCCTTGATAGATGCTGCTGCCGAGATAGCTCCCCTCCACCCGAGTGATCATATCCCGCATCCAGGTGTGATAGAGGAACAGGGCGAGCGACGAGTGGTCGGAGCGGGTCTTCACCCCGCCTTCCAGCGTGTAGCCGTATTCCGGTTTCAACAACGGCGCCGGCACTTCGATTCCATAATCGAACGGGCCGAAGGTGCTCAGATCGTTGACGTTGGGAGCACGAAAGGATGAACTGGCATTCACCACGCCATGGATACGATCGCTGAACCGGTAGAGCATGGAACAATGCCCGGCCAGCGCAGAGGGGGATAAATCCGTGTCGCCAAAGGCTGCATCCTGAATCTCGATATGCACCAGATTATAACGAAGACCTGAATGCAAGCTCATGCTAGACCAGTTCCTGATGTAGGACAGATACAGCGCGCTGTTGTACGACGATGCGCCGTCGGGATACAAGCCGCGCAGGGGCGTCCGTTGCTGTGAGAGGGACTCCAGCTGTTCCGAGCTGCTGTGGACAACGTCGCGATATGCCTCCAGGCCGTAGATCAGCTGATGGGCTCCGCCCCAGCCGGCATGGGCTTGCACCTGCAGGCCAAAGGTGTGCACACGGTCCTTTTCCCAGATGGCCACCGTGCTGTTGTTCTTTTGCCGTTCCCGGCCTTCCAGGCTTTCGTGATAAGAGGCAGTGATCTCTATCCGCCGGAACAGAGGGTGGTTGGAAAGCAGCGTGGAACGCAGATAGGCCAATTGCCGGTCTTGCGGCGTGAACAGATAGCGTGCGTAACCGCGCTGATGAACCTGATCATAAGCCGGCACATCCTCTTGATGCATCTTGTGCCACAGCATGGTCAGCAGCAAGCGGTCGTTGAGGTGCAGGGCCGCCTTGAACTGGCCGGCGCTTTCATCATAGCCGCTGGGAGATTGCACGCCCACTCCGCTGCCTGCCCGCACATCGCCGAAGGAACGCAGCGACGCACCGACGGAAAGCGCAAGGCGGGCCGTGCTGAGGCCCACATTCACATGAGCGGTCTTTTCCATGTCCGCGGACTGGTATTTGGTGATCGCTTGTACGCTCTGTTTCCGCTCACTGGAGAACTTGGGCATCGGCGTCAACAGATTGAGCACGCCGCCCATGGCGTCGCTGCCATAGAGCGTGGCGCCGAAACCGCGCAGCACCTCCATTCGGGAGATAGAGTAGGGATCCACGGTGTTCAGATATTGATTCGGACCGTAGCGGAATATTGTGTTGTTGAGACGAATGCCGTCGATGAGCACTAGAACCTGATTGCCGGTGAGACCGCGAATGAAAGGGGAGCCGCCGCCATGATTGGTCTTTTGCATCCAAACGCCCTGGCTGCCCATGAGCGCTTCGGGCGTTGAGCGGGGCAAATCGAATTCCCGTAAAGCAACTGAAGTGATGGCTGCGGGAGAATGAAAAGTTGCCAGCATATCCCGCTCCGCCGTCACGGTGACATCCTCATGCAGTTTCAATAACGTGGGTTGCAGCGCAAACAGCAGGCGCTGCTCCTGTTCCCCCTCGATATGGATTTTCTCTTCCATCAGTGCATAACCGGTGCGATGAAAGGTCAGTGTGTACGAGCCAGCCGGCAAAGACATGCGAAAAAATCCGTCCCTGCCGCTGGTCGCAGTCTGCTGTGACGGTTTGATCACGATCTGTACGCCGTCCAAAGGGCTGTTGTTGGAGGCATCGTACAGAACGCCTTGCACCGTCGCTGCAGAAAGCGTTCCAAAGCAACAAAGAACACAAAAAATATAAAGACGGAGAAAATGGAACCATGGAGACAGACGCAGCATACTTTTTCCTTTAGTTGCTAATGCAGCAGGCAATTATTTCGCTGCTGTTTCGCCCCTGCTTAACTCTGCGCGGCAACAAGATGGCGTTACCAATTGCCGGCCTAATACAATTCACCGGCATTCTTAATTTGTCATTCCGAGCCCGCAATTCCGTATTGCTGCCGTATCGCTGTCGTCGCATAGGGCGAGGAATCTATCATCGCGCTGGGCATTGGTCGTTTGCTTGTTCAGTTCGTCGATAGATCCTTCGGCGCTCTGAAAACAAAACCATACACCACATGAATAACAACAAATCAATGGCCGACATCACGCAATTTCAGGCTAAAATAGCCAAATGAGAATAAAATGACAAGGATATTTTTTCGCTGCCGCAGTCGTGCAGCAGAGGACAATCCCAATCTTTCAATTTTTTGAAATTCATTTTGAAAAACTGATAAAAAGAAAATCCTCACAGTTCAATCAGCGACATTTTGTGCGGGCTTGATCCACGCGCGGCCTGTGATCGATGGCACTTATTTTGCTGCCCCTACCTACTGTATAATACAGGAGCATACATGCGATTCATTTACCAGTTCGGCATCACGCTCTGGGCAGGAAATCTGCTGTTTGGCCAGGGCCTTTCGGTCAAGACCGTCCCCCTGCTGTCGACGGATCAGTTTTCGTTGGTCCCATCCTTTCGTGACGGCATGGCCGGCGTATCTTTGGCAGTGCCTGATGGATTGGCGGATGTGTTCGTCAATCCAGGAAAGATGGACACTGCCAAATCCTCAGAGTGGTTCATGCAGGCGAGATACAATCACTGGAGCTTTGCTCACGAGACGACGGTGCGATCTCAAAAAAGCAGCGCCTATTACAGCATGGAAAAGACCACTGCCCGTTCGTCCATTTTTACCCTGCCCATGGGAGTCTATTTGCAGCGAAACAACCTGTACACCGGTTTGATGACTGCGGTGCAGAGCCTCTTCGCCTCCGGAGAGCAGAGCGCACAGTTCAAAGCCGGCAACTATCCGCTCTGCTGGCTGGCCGGCTTGCGCCTCCCGGGCATTAACTCCAGTATCGGCGTTGGTTTGGAGTATGTGCGAATCCGTGGCATAGAGGGTGTTCACCTGCTCTATCCCGATGCCGTAAGTCTGGATCAAAGGGGCTCGGCCCGGCAATTCAAGATAGGCGCCTCCATGAATATCGGCCGGGGGGATCGGTGGAGTGTTTTAGGGGGCAGATATTTTTTCAATGTGGTTCAAAAGGACGTGGCTATAACCAACACGGATGAGAACGACGGCTGGCTGGTTCAAACCGATTATGTGAAAAAAATCAGCGCCCCCCTGACGTTGGCCTTGATGGTCACTATAGACCGTCGGCATCACCCCCAAATTCCCGATTATCCACTCGCCGGTGTTCCTTGTGATCCTGGAAACACACAAGCGTGGAATTTCGGTCTGGGCGCAAAATGGGAAAACGAAACCAGCCTGTTCGGCGTCGATCTGCTTTATGAACCGATCGACGCCAAAACCTGGACCGATGCAACCAACGATGCCAGGATTTGGAACGGAGAGACGATCGCTAAAGGCGGAGTGATCCTGCGCAACGATTACCAGTTTTACAACCGAATCCTTCGCACCGGCTTTCAATTGAGACCTGCGTCATTTCTGACTATTGCCAGCGGCGTCCAACTCAAATGGCATTCCTACAACTATTATCAAAACGATCTGATCAACGGCGTGGAAACCACCGGCAAACCGCAAAGGGAGTGGACTGAGACGGTGTGGAGCACCAGGGTTGGATTCAAGACGAAAAAAATCGAGGTGGGTTATTCACTGCAGCTGCAGGCCGGTATGGGACTTCTTGAGCAGCAATGGCTCTGGCGCATGTTCATGCCGGAGGACAGCTTGATCGAAGTCGCCAGGGTCGATTTTTTTATTCCGCCCTCCATCCCATTATATGTAACGCCGGTGCTCTATTATACACAAAGGATGGTGTTGCGCTATACATTTTAGATCAATCAGCCTCGATCCATTCCACCCATCGCCTGGCGACGGCTGCGCCATCGCTGGCAGGCAGGTCATTTATGAGTTTGCGCAGCAAGGCACACGCCGCCTCCCTTTTGCCTTGTCGGTACTCTTGCTGCGCCAATCTCAGCAGCGCCTGATCGGCCTTGATGCAATCCGCGCTGTTCACCGCTTTATGCCAACATTCCACCGCCTGCTTTATATCGCCCATAGCCAACCAGCACTCGCCGCACCAATAATTGGCAAAACCAGCTATGCCTTTTTCAACCCAACCGGAGGAATCATGCTGCATTTTATCGAGCGCCTGCCGGTAACATCCATCGTAATACAGATGCAGCGCTTGTGCAAAGAGGGCGCGATCCGCTGCAGAAAGCTGTGCGTGGAATTCCGGCGCCCAGGTCAAAGCATCGTCCATGGTGGATCGCGCCGTTTCACCGTTTTCCCCGCCATTGGTTGAGTCCTGATTCATAGAATCCGGCGCTTCAGGGATCACGGTCACCTCGATCTTGCCGTTGCTGGAATCGGCGAGCGCCTTCATGCGCGCGATGCGTCGGCTATGTTCCTGACTGGAGACAGGCGCCCCCCATGCAGGGGCGCTTGACCTGATGACTAGAAACAAAACAACCCAACCCCAATACCTGCTCAACCGGGTCCTCCTCACTTTGGCAGTCACTCGATGCTGTCGCTGAACTTTTTCAGATCATTCAATTCCGGGAGTATACTACCGACAAACAAACCGGTTGCATAAAAATTTTTACCGCTGGCACCGTACTTTTGTGATCTACAGCAAAATCCTGCGTTTCAGAAAAACCCTCCTTGCTTTGATGATGGTTTGCGCGCAGCATGACCGAGCGCCGAGTCAGCGGTTATCGCGAGGCGTCCTCCCCGGCCACCAGCAGACTCATTTTCCAGGCCTCGACGGGCGGAATAAGGAATCGCTGATACGCGCCGTCGCTGCCGCTGGAGTGAAGGATCGTTTTCCTGCACTGCATATCATAGCAGGCGGCGGTGCGCGCTTCCGTCCGCACCATGAGGACCAGATTCTCGGCCGCATCGAATGAGGCGTTGGTGAATGCAAGCGCCCAGGCCCCGTCCTGCATACGGCGGAACCAGAGGTTGACTTTATGAAAAGACGCGGCATAGGCAGGCAGCTCATCGCGGGACAACCAGCGAAAGATCGATTTCATCTGGCTGCTCTTGGACAGATTCTGTAAAAAAGTCCAGGGATAGTAGCCGGCAACGCAGAGCCGGCCTCCCAGCCGGTTTTCAAAAATCCCCAAAGTGCACTCGGTTATGGGGCGACCGCTGTAATCGATCAAACTCGACAGCGCCTGAGCTCCCTCGTCGGTTTTCTCCAGATGAGTCGCCGGCACATTCCAACCGAGAAAGGATTGACGGTTGTCGCGTTCACGGCCGATAAAAGCGCCGTTGAGCGGGTGGGCGGTGAACTTTTCAATCCGGTCCATTTTATCCGCTTGGACCGCTCTGAATCCGGTCAAGTCGGCAAATCCCATCTCGTTCAAATGCTGCAGAGTCTCGGCATCCATATACAGGCTTCGGCTGAGCAGGGCTTCGATCTCCCGGCGGTTCATCGCATATAGGCTGTTTTTCGCCAACAGCACCACCGACGCGGTGCTGTCGGCATAGGCGGCCGGCAGACCGATGTCATAGATCTCATGCTGAGGCAGCAGAGCGGCGCCGTCGAACCAGCTGCCGCTTGTGAGATGGTTGGTGGCAAAGGTGTTTTTATTCCAAAAAGTATGAACCCCACTCAAAGGGGTGCGGCCCAAGGAGCGAGCCAGCAGGTCAAAGAATGGCCTTGCTCGAAGCAGAGCGGCGACCAGCGGTTCGTACTCGGCCAACGGTTCGTCATACATGGACAGCACGTTAAAGGCTGCGCCGGTGCACCCTGCAGCCATGTGCGAGGCGGCTTCCAGCACCACTATATCGGCCGCCTTTTTCAGCCGCTGATAGGGAAAATTTTCAATTTCAGACTGTATGGAACGTATCGACAAGGGCAACAGGGAGACCTGCCGGCCGATATCGTGAGACTTGCCGGCGAGTTCATCCGTGTGCGAATCCCGATAATAGCCTCCGCCCGGTCGCCACAAAACCGGCGCCCGGTCCGGGCCGGAGAGGATCCCGGCCCAGGCATCAAAGTCATATCCCTCAAAAAACCGGTCCCCGGTCATAAAGCCCAGCGGCATGTCCGGCCGGACCTGGTGAACGGTCCTTTCGATCAGGCGAAACAACCGGGCCAAAGTGTTGCGGTTGTGCTCCAGCCAGGCGTTGCGCAAATGCAACTTTTCCTCCACCGAACCTTCATCCATTGCCTTTTGCAGGCTCGCCCGCGTGTATCGACGGCCGGTTTCTTTTTCGAACAGAGCCAAGCAATGGTCGCAAAAACAGGTTAGATAGACCGGCATGTGTCCTGCCAGGCGGACGTCATCATCAATCCAGATGTAATCGGGATCCGCCAGGGCGACCGCATGATATATTTGACGAATGTAGGCGTGCATGTTTTCGTCGTTGGGACAAAACGACCCGGCGCAGATTTCACCATGGATATCCGTCATTCGAGTAAAAGAGCCCTGCAGTGAATTTTCCAGATTTTCGTTGTGATGGCCGATGGTCGCCAGCACGTTGATGCCGCTGCGATAGCCGCAGCGGCGCAGCGCTTTGATGCGCTGCGCCAATAACCGACTGCGCTGCTGGATCACCTCAGCGGGCAACGGCGCATGGGTGGTCGAAGTGAAAAAGGTCACTTCATCCGTCACTCCCTTGTACTTTTCCAACAACTCGGTCAGCTCTTGAAAACGCGCATCGGACAGAGCCAGCGGCACGCTGATGCGAAAGGAGATCATCGCTCGCTCGATGCGCTCGCCTGGCGGAGCACAGGCCTCGAGCCGGTTCACGACAAAACCGCCCCACAGCAGCAGGAACAAAGCCATCCCCGCACAAGTCCCTTGCTTCATTAGAACCTCCTTTCCACTCCAAGCTGCGCCCGGCCTGAAGCATGTTTAATCACGCGCTGGTTCGGTTGCGGGGTTTCCGACGTAACCGTCCATTGTTTTAAATCCTGCCCCTCTGGAAGAAAGAAAAGAATTTCGCCCGGCCGAGTGGCGATCAACTGCACACCGCTGTCCACCCGGGTGTTGCGAGCGCGCGGATTTCTAATCGCTACGCCCTTCCAGGGCATCTCGATTCGGCACGCCCTTCCTAACAGGCTGCGCAGGCAAATCCAGGTGATGCGTCCCTTTCTGATTTCAAAAGAGACCACAATGCCGCCCCTGGCATGCAAAGTGAAACGGCCGTTGCTGTTCTCCGGAATAGCCGGCGCCAACCGCAGCACGCCGTCATGGCTCTGCAGGGCCGCCTCGTTCATGGCCGTGGCCAGGACAGACATGGACTCCATGGACATATGGCGAAACGGCCACATAGGCAATGCGACCTTTACATTCTTTTTGGCCGTGGTGGTGTCGATGACGCGAACCTGATTGGTGCGAAAAAACATCTCTGCATCTTTGTTGACCTCTCCCTCCAGACCCCAGTGGCCCCAGCCGTTGCTATAGATCTGCCAGCGTGCTGGAAAACGCTGTAAAACCTGCTGCAGCTCATCAGCCAGCCCCAATCGGGCCAGCACGATGGGCTGTGGATCCCATCCCGTCGCCTCAGGGCTGTAGAGCCGGCAGGTGGTGGACATGACCTCAAAGAGAGAAGTGCCTTTTTGCGACAACCCGATCAAACCGGACGGAAAGACCGGGCTAGACGGCACGCTGGGAAAAATGCCGTCCAGCAGTTTTAATCCGCTGTCAGAGCCCTCCTGGGGATAAAAGACCATGAGCCAGCGGTTCTCTTTGATGCCCCAGCCGGCGGCAAAAATTTGATCGGTCGCCGCAGGGGCGCCGGCATAAGCGCCGCGAAGCAACTGGAAACCTGAAGGCGTGGGCGCGACCAGCGCGTCGCCGGCCGGTTGCACCGGCAGAGCGGCACAGGAATCGGCGATGTTTCGCCAATGGTCCGCTTCAGCCGGTTTGACGCCCGCAGCCTCGCAGGCCGACAACACCGCCGGAAACAGAGCGCGTGCATAAACCAGCTCCGTAAGGCCGTCGCGCAGTTTGATCCAGCCCTCATATCCCGTGCCTTCGGTCGCGTGATATAAACCATCCTCTTCTTTCTTCAACCGCGAGGCATAGAATTTCGCCGCTTCGATCATAAACGGCAACGCCTGATTTCTGAGCAGGCTTTCGTCTCCAGTGTACTGGACCTGACGCCAGAAATCCAATGCGATCTCGGCCACCGGCGTGTGGTTGGACAGTTCGGCATCGGAGTTTCGTCCCAGGCGATCCGTGACATCGGAAATAAACGCACCGTCCACATGAAAAAAATCGTGCGCATCCTTTTGCGCAAAGGGCAGGGAATCAAATCGATACTGCAGGTAAGGCGTCACCAGTTCATGATGGCCGGCGGCGTTGAGGGGCCAGTAAAGCTGCTGCTGGTTCCAATGAAAATAAAAATTCCACGGCTGTATATCGCGATTCCAGGTCCACAGGCCGTTGGTGAACCGGCCTGGGTAGGCGCCTCCCTGAGAAGCAGCCGCATAGTACATGGTCAAATGCCAGAGCCGGTTGAGATAATCGTCGCCGAAATCCATAAAAGATCGCAGCCAGATGCGCTTCCACTCCTGCTGGCTTTCGCTGAGAAACTCGCTTTTGCCTTTGCCGCGAGCTTTTTGCAAAGAGCGATCGAGATCGACGCGGGGATCGTCGGCAACCGGCGGGGTCACCGCAAAGGCAAAGTCAGCCGCCTTGACGGCGCTGCCGCTGAGAACGCAGGTCGCTTTGCGGCTATGCGCTTTGCGGCAGACCATGGTTGCCGGAGGATCGGGCGAAACCGCAACGCCGGCCGCAAAACAGCCGGAGGACAGCTGCTGCACAACGAAGAGCGAACGATCGCCAGCACCGCTTTCGGTGCCGTCCAGGCCGATAGCAGCATCAGGGTTGATTTGACTATACCAATGCGAAAAAGTGCGCGAGCCGAACCTTTCGACGCTGACAGCAACCGGCGCATCTTCATGGAAACGGCTTTCCAGCCGTCCCAGCAGCAGGCCGGTGGAGCGATCGACGAACGCCTGAAAGCCAACCCGGCCGAATGGACCGGACGCCTCCATGCTGATGGAGCCGTCGCTCAGACTCAGACGGCCCTGAAAACCGGATAGATACAGGGTGTTGAACACAGGATAGGAAAAATCAAAGATGATACGGCAGGCATGGCGAAGGGTGGAGCTTACATCCTCTTCCTTCTCGGACCAGTTGCGAAACCGGTCGCCGGGTGCGTCATCCCAAAGATCGCAACGGTTGACCGCGGCGATGATCCGGGACTCTTCACACCAGACCAGCACCCCCACCTCGCCGTTGCCCATAGCCATGCCCTGAAACGGATCGATAGGAGGCGAATCGTAGACCAGATCGTATTGGCTGATGCGGCCCGGCCAGCTGATCTGCCAGGTCGCGGTTCTGGGATCGAACGGTGTGGGCGCAGGAGCGGACTGGAAGGAAGCAATCCCTGAGCGCGCCGATGCTTCTGCGGCCGGAAGGCAGATCAACCCGATCAGCCCCAAGCGGACCAGAAGGCATGAGGACAAAGAGCAAAGCCACGGTCGATGATGCATGATTCATCCTATGGTTAGTTCACAACCGTTGCGCCGAGAAGAATGCGCTGCGCCGCCAGGAGAGCGCCGGGTGAGTCGCGGCCTGCGGCTATTGGCCGGCCCACGCCCGGACCGGTGCGATGGAATGGGGAAAATGCTGAATGAAAAAATCAGCCATAGGTCCGTCGTACATCGCAACCCGAACCGTACTCCAGGTAGCCTGATCGCCTGTAGCGTAATATAAAAAGGTGCGGCCTTCATACTCGATCAAATCCACGTCCGAGTTGTTGCTTCCTTCTCCAAGCCCGGCTTCGAGAATGGGATTATAGGGACTCAGCTCCCAGTCCTGCAGATCTCGTGATCGGGCCATAAAGGAGGTCCAACCGTTGTGGCCGGCTATCGGCGCATGGAGGTAGATGACGTAATAATAAGGCGAGAAATAGCGCAGTACAGGACAGGCGGCGTATTCGCGGTGCACGCCGGTAAAAACGATGTTCGGCACCCGCGTCCAATGGGACAGATTCTGGGAACGGGCGAATTTAAAACAGAACGGCAATGGGCGATCGGATTCGTAGGCCATGACATAGCCCTGCTCATCGCGGCAGACCGATGTATTGAACAGATGTTCATTGTTCTCCGCAGCCAGCACCTTTTCCTGTTGCCACTTCGTCAGATCCGTGGTCCAGAAGCGGGTGATTCCGTTCGAGTTCATCACCCGGCCGAAATCAGTAAACTCGAGGGCGAACACATGCAGCGTCGAATCCTGCACCCAGGCGCTGGCAAAGGAATGGCCGCGGCCGAACTGGGCGACCTGTTCGCCGGTGCGCAGATCATCGACATAGAGATAGGCGTCGCTGCCCTTGGCCCGGTCGCCGCCGGGACGATAGTTCGCCACCATCAACAGGCGGGACTGAAACAGAACCGGCGTGTTCTCCATAGGCGTTCGGCCGGTTTGGGAAAAGGCAAAGGGCAATTTGGCCAGAACCGGCCGCGGCGGCAGGTCTGCGGCCGTTGCAGGGACAACGGCCAGCCAGGCTGCCAAGCCAGCAATCTTCATCCCCTGCGCAGCGAATGCGGCCATAGTGAAACCTCCGAAGATATACGGTCAGATGGACATGCGGTTCGTATTCCCAATCACCTGCGGCACTTTCCACGCCGAGAATTTACCATTCGCGAATCCTACATGCAAGCAAAAAGCAACAAGGGGACATTATGCTCTTGCGGCTGATGCGTCACGCGGCGGCGACCCAGAAACCAGTAAAACCGTTCATCAGCCAGAGCCGTGAGGAGGTCCACTGAACCTGCTTCAACCGGCCGCTGACCTTGAACTGCATTCAGGTCGACGCGGCACTCAAACCATGCTTTTTGATTTTTATTTTGGTTTATTAAAAGAAATTCGTTAATATTTAGACGATTGATTTTTGTGGAGGATGCGCAATAGGTATGGAAGACGATCATACCCGCTACATGCAGGTGCAGGTGAGAAAAATTGAAATTGAAAAATACTGCGCCGGCATCGGCCTGCAACGCGATCCGGGTTCAGAGTTCATTATGGAGTGGATCCAGTTGTACGCCCAGGGCTTTCGTTGCCTTTGGGACCGGTCTCAGTGCCGACGCTGCGCCCACTGGGCCCAATGCGGCCATCAGGTGCGGAGCAGCTGTTCGGCTTTCCGTCGGCTGGCGGATGCTTAACTGAAAAAGCCCTGTTGATCCTCTCAACAGGGCTTTGTTCATTTTTCGGCTGACTCCGTTTCGGCGTCCGCTTCCGCCGCTTCGCCCGCCTTGACCCACATAAATTTTCTCCGCAGGGTGGCGGAATAATATTTCCCGATCACATCATAGTCCACTTGACGCCCCCAGTTGTAATAGACCCGGGGATCGATGTAGGATTTCTGGCTGGTGCCGAGGTTCCAGGTTCTGTTCTTGCTGGCGATGGCGATTGTGGCCTTGAGCTTGCCGAGCGCCATGCGCAATTTTTCCTCTCTGAGCGTGAGTTTGGCGATCGCGGCCTCCACCCCCTGAATCTTTTTCTCATAAACGGCCTTGACTTTATTTTTAAACTCACGCTTTTTAGCCTGCTCGCGCTTTTGTTTCATCTCGGCGCGCAGGCGCGGAATCTTGTCTGACTCGAGTTTGATTTTTTCCGCGACGGTCTTTAACTGGGACTGCAGCGTCTGCTCACGAACGCGAAAGGCCTCCTTCCGCTTGTCCCAATTCGGCGCCGCTTTTTTCGTGTGATTGCAGAGGATGGCGGCCTCCATGTTGGCGCGCACCGTGGCTTCCCATTTTTTATACTCTGGATCGGTGCGAATCACGCCGGATCGATCCAAACTTTTTTGCACCGCGGTGGAGGCATGAAAAGTACGAAACACCTTGGCGGACAAACCGGTCAGCTTTTCGGAAAGAAAGGCGTTCACATCGCGGCTGCTGATGTCCGGAAACAACTGCGGCTTATTTGAAGCCGCTGTATTTTCCGAGTTCGAAGGCCGCGCATGCTTGAGCAATTCCTTCATCCGCTCCTGCGCCAACTCGGAGAGCGGCAGTTTTTTATGCCACAGCACGCTGTCCTTGCCCAGAAAACGAAACTCGGCCACGCCGTCCTCATGCAGTTTGACGTGCTCCGGCCGCAACGTGGTGGCGCCGACCGTATCCGCTTCATCCTCATCCTTCTCATCGCCCACACGCAGGCACAGGGCATCGATCAGATAACAGGCGGTAGCCACTTTGCGGCGTTTGAAATCCGCATGCGACATGTTGCTGACGATATAGCTGCGGACCTCGTCGATCCGAGCAGCCAGTTCAATGGCCTTGTCGAATTTCTGCGCTTCCCGCTCCTGTTTGATGGGCGCCGTGTCGTGCAGCCAGATGTACTTGAGCTTTTTGGTGAGCTTGTCCTCCCATTTGGCCACCCACAGGCTTTCCGGCTGCCATACAACGGCGGCCCATTCGCCTTCCGGCTTTTCTGCATCCGGGCTGAGGTTCAGAGTGATGTCGCTTTGGCTCGCCCCCTCCTTCCACCTTCCCCGTAATGGATGCTTGCCGCGGCCCATAAAGATGCCGCTGGGTTCAACAATATAGTTGGCCAGCTCGATGCGCTCGCCGTCTGCGATGGCATAGCCGTACTGCTCCTTCAGCTCCTCACGCTTGGCTTTGCGCCACGCTGCCAGCTCTTTTTTCTCCTCCGGCGTCATTTTTTCCTTAGCAGCCCGTTCCGCATCGACCACCGCCTGCACCGCCTTGAAATCCACCTCTGCGGCTTTTAGGGCAGGCTCTACGGAAAGGGCAACGCTGAAATCGGCAAAAAAGTTTTTCTCAAAAACAGAGTCCTCAACATAGGGGGTCCCCAGTTTCTTCACCCAGGCCAACGCCATCTCCTCCTGTTTGGCATCGAGGGTAACCTCCTGGCCTCGGAACGAGATTCGCAGGCCGCGGTACTGCGGCGGATCAGGAATCAGTATCCCTTTGTGAATGAGTTGCTTGAGCAAAACACTATCCCTTCCAGAAAAAACCCAACAATTCTGAGCTTGGATTATAAAAAAAGCTATTGTCGCTTGAAGGTTTTGTCAGCCGCAGCAGCGCCGGCTGGCAAAAAGCCAAGTAATGCAATAGCTTACTTGAATAAATATAACAATTTTTATTGACAGGTAAAACATTTTTTTTATTTCAGGCGGGCGCGATCGCAGCCTACAAGGAATCCGGGCGGATCCCCTCAACGGTAGAGAAGAAAACGCTCTCTTTTTTGCTTATAAATAACAATATCTTGCTGCCATGACGCGATTATGTCCTTTGGCGATTTTCCCTGTTTGATCTGCAGGCTCACCTGATCGGTGCCCATGGCCCGGTCGAAGCTGCTGATCCGGTCGGTGGCGAAAAGATCGTTCTCTGGAAACAAGCGATGGACCGCATCGAGTAGATGCACCTGCGTAGCCATGGGTTGAAACGTCTGGATGTCCAAAATATGCAGCTGTACGCCCTGTATCAGCTGCTCCTTGAAAGAGTGGTAAAAGGGCCGGTACTGTACCGGACGAAAAAAAACTCCGGCGAGGTTACGGCTGTTCAACTCATCCGCCAGTCGCCGGCCGTCCATCCACGGTGCGCCGATCAGTTCAAAGGGAGCAGGCCATCCAACCCCTTCGCTGACCGTGCCCAGTTCGCCGATGCAGCCGACGGCGGCGCAATACAATGGCGTCTGTGCGTGGGGAATGTGCGGTGAAGTAGGAATCCATAACATGCCGGTATCGCTGAACGTCATGCAGCGTCGCCATCCTTTCATCGGTACTACAATCAGCTGGGCATCGATGCCGCATTCATAGTTGAAATACAGCGCCAATTCTCCGACGGTCATTCCATAGAGATAGGGAATGGGGTAAAGGCCGATAAAGGATTTAAAAGCCGGGTCCAACACCGGACCTTCCACTCGTTCTCCTCCCAGAGGATTAGGACGGTCTAGGACGATAAAGGGAATGCCCCGCTCTCGGGCTGCTTCCATGCTCAGAGCCATGGTGTAGATATAGGTGTAGGCGCGTGAGCCGATGTCCTGAATGTCATAGACCAGCACATCGACCTGGGAGAGCATGGCAGGAGTGGGCTTGTACGTCTTGCCGTACAGACTGTGCACCGGCACGCCGGTCTTGGCGTCCACAGAACCCGGTATGCTTTTGCCGCCGGCTTCCTCTCCGCGCACGCCGTGTTCAGGCCCGAACAGAGCCGTGAGCTTGGACACGGCGAACAAAGCGTCCACAGTGCTGACTCGGCTGGATGTCAGGCCGGTCTGATTGGTGATCAGGCCTACGCGTTTTCCTTGCAGTAGATCCAACTGCTCAGACAGCAACACGTCGACTCCCAGCTGAATTTTCCCGGTCTGCGACCAGAGTGTGGAGCAGATCAGTAATAATAGTCCGGCTCTGGTCATCGTGCCGCCTTGCCGTCCCGGGCCTGAGTGGGTTGAACGACAGCCGTTTCCTCGCCGCCTGAAGCTGGCGATTGCAGGGGGATAAAGAAAATGACCGCCAGAGAGGGAAGCGTCAAGCAGATCACCAGGATAAAGAAGTTGAGATAGCCCAGCCAAGCCTGCAAATAGCCGCTGAGGAAACCCGGGAGCATCATGCCTAGGGCCATGAAGCCGGTGGAAATGGCGAAATGGGATGTCTTGTAAGGGCCTCGGGAAACATACATCATGAACACCATCATGGAAGTGAAGCCAAGGCCATAGGCGAACTGTTCCAGGCCTACGAGCGCGCCGACCACAGCCACCGACGGCCGGGCGTACGCCATATAGATATAGACCGCATTGGGAAGGTTGAGGCACAGGGCCATGGGCCAGATGCAACGGCGCAGACCGAGCCGGGCGATGACCCATCCGCCGAGAATGCCGCCTATTGTCAGCCCCAGGACGCCGACAGTCCCATAGATAAAACCCACCGTGGTAGTAGGAAGTCCCAGTCCCCCCTGACTCGGATCGTCCAGCAGAAACGGTGCGGCCATCTTGAGCAAAATCGCTTCGCCGACCCGGTAGATTAAAATAAACGAGACGATGGCGATGATTTTCGGCTGCTTAAAATAATCGGCAAAGATCTGCAAAAAGTTCAACTGCTCCTCTTTCTTGCGTTCCGGACGATCTTCGGCTGGATAGGGCAGAATATAGCGATGATAGAAAAAGACCAGCAGAAAGAGGCCGCTGCTGACGATGAAAACCACGGTCCAGGTAGAGGCGATCGGCATGGAGGCCTCCAACTGGCCGGCGAGCATCACCAGCACGCCGGAACCAAAGATCATGGCCAAGCGGAAAAAGGTGGATCGGATGCCGACAAAGAACGCCTGCTGTTTCTGATCCAGCGCCAGCATATAAAAACCATCAGCAGCGATGTCGTGAGTGGCGGAGGTAAACGCCACCAGAATGAATATCGCCAGGGTGAGGAGAAGAAAGGCGGACAGGTTGGTGGACAAGGCGATGAACAGAAACAGGAACGACAACGAGATTTGCGTAATGAGAATCCAGTTCCGTTTGGTGGAATAGGAATCGACAAAGGGTCCCCACAGCATTTTGATCACCCAGGGCAGATAGAGGATGCTGGTGAGGCCGATCACCTGATTAGAGACGCCCATTTTTTTATACATGATTACAGAGACCGTGTTGACGAGAACGTAGGGGATGCCTTGAGCGAAGTAGAGCGTGGGGATAAACGACCATGGTGAACGTGCGGCCTGGCCCGATGCCATTAAGGAACTCCTTCCTGGGAATAAAAAAAGCCTCTCGCAAGAGGCCGGAAAGCCGCATACGAAGGGAGAATGTGGAGCGAACCTCCATGAGGCGAAAAACCGTCAGGAGCTGGTTTTCTCGCGAAAGCTGGCTTTGACTTTTTTTATCTCATCGCGGATGCGGGCCGCCTCTTCATAACGCTCATCCTGCACCGCGTTGTTGAGCTCGATGTTCAGCTGCTCGAGCCGGTCGCCTTCGGTGACGTCATCATCGATGTCGATGATCGGCGTTTCGCCTTCCACAATCGCGGCTTTGCGCATCACCTCATCCTCCACATAGATGGGCGCCTTCATGCGCAGCGCCACCGCAATGGCGTCGCTGGGACGGGCGTCGATATCCTTACTCTCATTGTCCAGCAGCAGATTGATCAGGGCGTAATAGGTGTTTTCACGCAGGTCATTGACCACCACCCGCGTTACGCGTACCTGAATGACATCCAGCAGATTGCGAATCAGATCGTGGGTCAGCGGCCGTGGCGGCGCGATGTTCTCCAGCTGCAGGGCGATAGCTTGCGCCTCCGTCGAACCGACTACAATAGGAAGCCAACGATTCTGTTTTTCATCCTTCAAGATGACCACAAATCGACTGGTAGCAGTATCCAAAGTAACGCGTTCGATTTTAACGCGCACGAGCATAACGTCTCTCCTCCTCTGTGCGGCCCGGTCCCGAGGGACGGCGAGCGAATGATGAACAGATTATTTTAAGAAAATATAGTTTCTCTGTCAAGCTCTATTTTTCAACCCAGGCACGCCGTGGCCGACTATCCGGCACGTCGCGGAGTAAAAAAGACGCTTGATTTCCAGAATAGAATTGAGTAAGTTACTTTATTATAGACAGGAGTCGAACATGCTGGTGCTAGACAAGGCCATTATCAAGCGGTACTGGCCGGCTGAGGACAAGGACGAAAACGATCAAATCATTCATCAGGTAATCCTGCAGGTGGAAGCGGAACTGGACGACAGCAAACAGGTCAGCGAGCTGTTCCGCAGCATGGTGCGCGGCCTGGTTCGGGCTTCGGTCATGGACAACCTCACCGGCGAGGAGTATGAGCTGCCGGCGGTGACGGTCAGACCCTTTACCATTAAGCAAAAAAAAGTCAAGATCGGCAAGGGTGAAGAGAACGACACGGTCAAGACCGAGTACGCCGGCCTGACTCTGGTTTGCCGGCCCAAGGGGGACGACAGCGCTGCCATGCTGGCTGATCTCTACCGCTATTTCAACATCGATGTGCGGCTGACGTTTGATGAATTTAAATCGGCTGGATCGAAAAAACAAGCAGATGACTAGATCCGGCAGGACTGGCGCGACCCAATCCTAACCGAGCCCGTCTCGAGGTAAACCCATGTCCCCTGAAATCAAGCAGATCATTCTGAAAAATTTCGAGTTCTTTCTAACCTTCGGAACCCTGCTGGTCTGGATGGTGCTCATTCGCTACACCTGGCCGTTCATCGCTTTGATCCGCAAATTCGTCCTCGCCCTCTTTACCTTTCTCTTTTTCAAAACCTGGGTTCTCTACGTGAGCAAGGGCATCGCCTACCTAGAAGCGATGGATGCCGACGGCTTTCTGCGCAGACGGTTCGGCGAATACAAAGGCACAGACTGGGGGGATGGTTTTTTATGGGGAGTGGCGATCGCACTCTATGTCGGCATTGTGCTTGCCCTCTGGGCCAAGGATCTGACCACCAAAGGATGATGCCGCGACTGCCAAAACGATCGCCCCCTCATCTCTCAACCGCCTATTTCACTGAGGTCAATTTTCCCTGCAGCCGTTCCGGCTGCCAACCTTTGGCAACCGCCTTTGGATAGCGCAAAAACTGATCACTGGGAATGACCGCCCCCTCTTTGGCCGCGCTCTCATACAGCGCTTCCACCTCCCCAAGGATGTTCAGGGCCGGGATGGCGTTTTTGGCATAGGTCTCGCCGGTAAAAACGGTCAGCAGATATTCAGACAGCTCCAGGGCGAAGGGATCGCGATAGGTCAAATCGACATACTGCCAGTAATCGCGCCACTCTGTCTTTTCTCCGATCACCGATCGCTCCCAGCGATTGGCCGGCGCACCCTCTTTCCACTGCACCTTCAACCCGTACAGCCCGAACACCAACGTGCCGTTTTCTCCTTCCACAGTGATCTCCAGCGGACCGAATTCTGAATTCACCCGGCGGAACCAGGTCCAGATGGAAGTGTTGACCACTCCGTTTTCATGCTCCCGGCGAAAGGCGGCATAGTCTTCGACATCGCAGTCGATCACGGTTCGGCCGTCGGTGCTCATGCGTTTCGGCACCAGCAAACGGGCCACGGCGCTGAGCCGCCGGGTGGCGCCGAACAGCGCATTCGACAGATAGCCCTCATGGCACATATCCAAAATGATGCCGCCGCCGGCTTCCTTCAACGTCCAGTTAAAATCCGGCCGTTGGCCCGAGAACTCTTTGTTGCCGCTAAAGCCGGCGCCCACCTCGTAGCCGAAGAGCATTTGGCAATGCAGAGGCTTGATCTTGGGCATCAGCTCCCTGGCCTTTAAAAGGCCGGGGGTGGCCAGCATGTGATGGACGACGCCGTGATGAAATCCTTTTTTCTCCAGCGCGTCGACGATGGCATAGCCGTCGGCATAGTTGGCGGCCAAGGGTTTCTCCATATAGACCGCGGTGGTCTTGGGATCCAGAGACGGCAACACCGCCAGCATCTGTTCCTTGCGGATGCCGGTGGACAGCGTGTTGTGATACAGCTGGTGCTGCGGATTGATCTTGCGCGCCTGTTCATAGGCCTGGTCCAGATCGGTATAGAACCGTTCACAGCCTTTTTCTCGGGCCACCTTTTCCAGCTTTTGCGCATTGCGCGCCACGGCGATCGGCACCGGTTGAATGATCTCATCCCCCAGGCGGGACCAGCCTTCACGGCCGATCTGCTGCAGGGCTTTCAAGGCGATCTGCCCCATGCGTCCGGTGACGCCGTGAATCAGTACGGGCAATGGAATAGATGACATAGCGACTCCTATCTTTGCGTTCGAGCGAGCGCGGGATGAATGCAGTTTCAGATCAGGTCCCGCGCACTGGTTCGTCAGGCTTCCTGTCCGTCCGCCGTCGTCACGGAGCGCCGAAAAATTCAGCGTGCACCGCCTGGACCGTCTGCTGGAGATAATTTTCCTTGATGACGAAATACTGCGCCACTTTGGAGGCGCCGGAGGTGATCATCTCCACATTGGCGCCGGCCGCCGCGACCGAAGTGAAAACGCGCGCAGCCAGGCCGCGCGTTTCGACCAGGCCTTCCCCCACCACGCCGATCAACGCAACGTCCATCAGCGGCTCGAGATGATCGATATACGGAATTTTCAAATTTTCGATGATGCGCTGGCTGAGCGGTATGTCGTTCTTGTTCAGTAAAAAATTCACTGCGGTCTGCGCCGTGATCACAGAGATGATGTTGATCTCCGCCTCGCTCAGCGCCGAAACCACCTGCTTCAGAAATCCCAGCTGCTGGCCGAGACTGGCGCCATGGATGCGCAGCGCGCCGATCTTGCGGTTGGCCACCACGCTTTTAATCACTTCGTCCTTCTGATGTTTGTCCGGGCCGACGATGGTGCCGGCCACATCAGGGCTGTAGGTGTTTTTGATCACAGCCGGAATGCGTTTTTTCGCCAGCGGCTCGACCGTGCGCGGATGCAGGATGGAAGCGCCAAAGTAGGAAAGCTCCGCCGCCTCTTCGTAGGCCAGATACTCGAGCGGCTTGGCGGTCGGAACCATGTCTGGTGCAGCGGTCAAAAAACCGTCTACATCCTTCCAGATCTGCAGTTCCCGGCTGTTCATGGCATAGGCGACCACCGCCGCGCTGTAATCCGTGCCGCCGCGGCCAAAGGTGATGGTGTGTCCTTCGGTCGTGCGGCCGAAAAAACCGGTAATGACCGGAATGGCGGAACGCTGCAGCGGTTCATTCAGATGCTGCGGCAACAGGCGGGCTGTGGCCTCCAGATCAACGTTGCCGTAGCCGAAATCGCCGTGGGCGACGACATCTATCTTGTCCGCGTCCAACGCCAGAGCCTCCCGCCCCCGGCTGCACACGCAGCCGGCCAGCAGCTGCACCGCCAGACGCTCGCCCATGGAGACGATGAGGTCCCACGTGCGGCGCGTACATTCGCCGGTATAGGCCACGCCGTAAAGCAGCTTTTCCAATCGGGACAGCAGATACTCGATTTCGTCCGAAACATGACGGCGCAAAGAGCTGTCGGTGACGACCGCCATCACCAGTTCACGATGCAGCTCCCGCAGATAGTCCAGCAACGGACGAATCCGTCGCTCAGTCTGCAAGGATTCTCGGACGCTTTTGATCAGATGGTCGGTCACGCCGCTCACCGCAGACAACACGACGATCTTTTGCGCATCCGGCGCCGTACAAATGATCTCGGTCACCTGCTGCAGCGATTCGACGCTGCGCAGGGAAGATCCGCCGATTTTCATCACAATCATAGCAGGCCCTCTCGCAACGCCAGTTCGGCGTTGAGCACCGATCCCCCCGCTGCGCCGCGAATGAGATTGTTGGACAATGCGATCATTCGAATGACCTGCTTCTCCACCTCCAGCCTTCCCACCGCCACCGTCATTCCCTGTGCGCGCACGGGATCCCCCAGCATCACATCTCGATTGGGCTGGGGCCGGTTCTTTTCAGGCAGCAACACCACGGGCTTGACCGGCGCTGTCGGCAGTCCTTGCACCGGCCGATCGGGCTGGTAGTTTTCAAAACAGGCCTGCACTTGTTCCAGCGTCGGCTCGTTCTCCACCTCCACATGGACGGACAGCAGATGGCCGACCAGCGTGGGGACGCGCACGCAATGGGCATAGACCTGCCAGTCCATCGGCTCTATCTTCGTTTCCTGAAGGCGACCGAAAATCTTGGCCACCTCTTTGCGCACTTTGGCCTCTTCCCCGTCGATGTATGGAATGACGTTGCCGCTGATATCCAGAGCGGGCACGCCCGGGTAACCAGCTCCGGAAATGGCCTGATAGCTTGCTACCACCAGCTTGCGGATGCCAAAGGGCAAAATCGGCAACAGCGCCAGGGTCAGACCGGTGGTGGTGCAATTGGCGTTGGTGATGATAAATCCCTTGCTGTGTTGCAGCTGTTCACGGGCCAGCGCCAGATGGGGATGATTGACCTCGGGAATCAAGATGGGCACGCGTTCATCCATACGATACGCCCCGGCGTTGGAAAAAATATGAATGCCGGCCTCAGCGAGATCTTTTTCAACCTCTTTGGCAACCTCGGTGGGCAGGGCGGAAAACGCCACCTGCACCTTCAAGCTGGCCAACGATTTCGCATCCATGGCGGAAAAGCGAAGGTCCGCCGACTCTGCAGGAATGCCTTCCGGAATCAGGGCATTGACATCACCCAATCGTTGACCGATTCGACCTTCGCTGGCGCACACGGCAGCCACTTGGAACAGTGGATGATTGGCCAGCAGGCGCAGAAAATGTTGGCCCACTACACCGGTGGCGCCGAGAACAACGCATTGAATCTTTTTCATACCTTTCCTATCATGATGAATAAGCGCATAAATTCAAAAATAAACAAAAAAAATGATGATTGCAATAGAAAAGCCAATCCCGCCGGTTGTTCTCGCCGGCATACGAGTCCGACGACCGCGGGAACGGCGCCGGCACTGTACGTCGTCTGTTTTAGCGCTTGCTTTTGACCGTTCGGCGTCTTAACTTTAGACCGATATTATTTTTTTGCCGGTCTATGAGATTAGAGATTCGCCCCTGCACTAAAACAGAATGCGGAACAGGCCTGGCTTACCTGCTGATCGGATGCGTGGGCTGGTCTCTGGCCTTTTTTGTCCCTGACCTGGACAAACTGGTGCCGCCGTGTCTGTTCCGGTCCTGGACAGGCCTTCCGTGTCCGGCTTGCGGCGCCACGCGCAGTGGCATGTTTCTGAGCCGACTCGAGATCAAAGATGCATTTTGCGCCAATCCTCTTTTTTTTATTCTCTATCTGGCTTTAGCGGCCTGGGGCCTCAATTCCATCATCGGGGCGCTGTTCGGAAAAAACAGCCGGCTTGTCCTGAATCAGCGGGAAAGCGACATCGGGCGTCGCGCCGTACCGGCCGTCCTTTTACTCAACTGGCTGTTCTTGATCCTGAAAGCCTTCCTGACCAAGCCGGCGTTCTCTTTTTAAGCGATCAAAGGCATTGCATTGAAGAAACACCCTCTCGTCGGTTACACCATAGAGCCATTCCAGGGGCTGACCTCGCCGTTGATCATCGCCACCATGCGGGCCATGGGCGTCGCCTTTGTCGAACTCAACCGCCGCAGCCTTGCCGACGTCGATCACCTCAGCCGCAAACTGAACGGCATGACCGCGGCCTTTCATCTGCCCTATTTTCACGAAGACGGCTTTGATCTCTCCTGCGAGGATCATGCCCAGCAGATCGACGAACTGATCAGCCTGGTGAACCGCCATCGCCGCGCCCTGCGCCTTCGCCATGTCATCGTGCATCCGCCCGAAGGACCGGATCAGTCGAATCAAGCCTGGCGGTTCTTCCTTGCCCAACTGAAAAAAATCCAGCTGCCGGTGGCGATGGAAAACGTCTTCCCCTCTCAACCGGAAGACTATCTACAGCAATCTGTTTTTTTGCGCGACTCCCTGGGCGATCAATGGGCCGGCCTCTGCTTTGACGCCTGCCACTTTTTTCTCGCCGGCCAGGACCCTGTGCAGCAGTGGCGCCGGCTCCATGACCAGGTCTGCTGCGTTCACCTCTCGGATTGTCTGCCGGATGCCGACCTTCACCTGCCGTTCGGCTGCGGCGGCCGCCTGCCGATTCACGAATTTTTCTCCGCTCTGCGCGAGACCCGCTTTGACGGACCCATCACCCTGGAAATCAAACCGCCCTCATTTGACGATTTCGACCGATATGTAACCAGCTACACCGCCACTCTGCGGCAGTTGCACTATCAAAAGTACCTACGCACCAGAATTCGGATGTGGTTTCTCATGCCCATCCTGTCCTATCTGCTCAAGTAACCGAGTTTTTACCTCGATGGAGGAGAACGATGAGCCGACACTTTCATGATCTCATTCCGGTCATTAAACGTCGCATCAAAGAAGAATACATAAAAGAAATTCCACAGGACACGGACGAACTGGTCGGTGTACCCTACCCCTATGTCAGCTCGGGCAGAACGCAGGAGCCTGCCCTGTACTCCTGGGACACCTTTTTTATCAATCAGGGGCTCATCCGCATGCGCATGATCGATCTGGCCCGTCACATGGTCGACAACCTCGCCTATTTGCAGCATCACCTTGGCTTCATTCCCTATTCCAATCAAAAAAGCATGCTCTCACATAGCGCCCCGCCCATGCTGGCGTGGATGGTGCGCGATGTCTACCGCATCACCGGAGACAAAGAGTGGCTGCGCCGCCTGCTTCCGGATGTCATCAAAGAGTTTCATTTCTGGACCAATAAACCGCACACCACCATAACCGGCTTGTACCGCTATGCCAGCACTCGGCCTGGGCTGCTGTCGGAAAAAGAGATCAGTCTTTTCGAATCCGGCTGGATCGGATCCCCTCGCTTTGACGATGTCCGTCAAGTCAATCCGATCGACTTGAACAGCCTGCTCTACCGCAACGCCAGGCTGATCTACGATTTTCAGGTGGAGCTGGAGGGCAAGGGCGACGACAGGCTGCTGGAGAAATCGGAGCTGATTAAAAAGCTTTTGGAACTGTGCTGGGAGGAAGGCGACGGCTTTTACTTCGACTATGATTTCAGCAAAAAAAGAAACAGCCCGTTGAAAACTTTGGCAGGTTTTATGCCGCTCTTTGTCGAAATGGTGGATCAGGGCCGAGCCCGTCGCATGGCGCAACAACTGAAATGGTTTGTGGCCCCCGGCGGCCTGACTATCACCGGCAGCGCCGGCCGGCCGCCATCCGCCCCATGGAGCCATCCCCTGTGCTATGCACCCTATCTGTATATGGCCCTCAAAGGGCTGTGCGATTACGAGATGATGGAAGACGCCGCCGACATCGGCTTGAATTGGCTCACCTTGGTGGTGGAGCAGTATGAAAAAACGGACGAATGCTGGGAGTGGTACAACGCGGTGGAACGCAGCGCGGTCTGTCCCGGTGTGGAAAACCGAGCCATGCTCGGCTGGACCGCCGGCGCCTATATCGCCGTCGTAGAGTTGCTGGGGCTGGACTAAATGAGATCGATCATCGTCGGAACCGCGGGCCACATCGACCACGGCAAGTCCGCCCTGGTGCGCGCCATCACCGGCACTGACCCGGATCGCCTGGCCGAGGAGCAGGAACGGGGCATGACCATCGATCTGGGCTTTGCCTTTTTATCCGAATCGATCGCTTTCATCGATGTGCCGGGCCATGAACGTTTTATTAAAAACATGGTGGCCGGCGTGCATGCGCTGGATTTCGCCATGCTGGTGGTGGCTGCGGACGATGGCGTGATGCCGCAGACCCGCGAACACCTGGATATCCTCTCTCTCCTGCAGGTACAAAACGGCCTCGTGGTGATCAACAAGATCGACCTGGTGGACAAAGAACTGCTGGCACTGGTGAGAGAGGAACTGAAAGCCCTTCTTAAAAACACCTTTCTCGCCTCAGCGCCGATTTTTGAGGTATCGGCGGCAACCGGCCAGGGTCTGGCGGAACTGCGCGCCTATCTGCTCTCGCTTCCGGATTCGGCCAAACCACGCCTCGACCGCGGCTTTTTCTGGATGCCGGTGGATCGCTCGTTCAGTATGAAAGGTTTTGGCACAGTGGTCACCGGGTCTGTGGTCTCCGGCCGCACCGCAGCCGGCGATACGCTGGAGTTGCTTCCGGCCGCACGCTCGGTCAAAGTCCGCGGTCTGCAGAGCCACGGCCACGCGGTTGCAGAGATCCGCTGGGGCGAACGGGCGGCGATCAACCTGCAGAACATCAGCCGAGAAGAGATCCAACGCGGCGATGTTCTGGCCACCGCCGGCCAATTCCAGCCGACGCAAAGACTGGATGTCCGTTTGACCCTGCTGGCCACAGCTGCACGGAACCTTGAACAGCGGACCCGGGTGCGCATACATCTGGGAACCCGCGAAGTGCTGGGCCGCGTCAAACTTCTGGACCAAGCGCCGCTGCAGCCAGGGCGAACCGCCTACAGCCAGCTCATTCTGGAACAGCCGGTGGCCGCACTGCGCCGGGATGCGTTCGTAATCCGGCAATACTCCCCACCCCTGACCATCGGCGGCGGCATCATCCTGGAAACTCATGCCGAACCACACCGAATTCGCGATGAGGCTGTTCTCCAGCAGCTGGCCAGCCTGGAGAAAGAAAATCCAGTGGAACGGTTGCTCCAGAGCCTGCTCAACCATGCGGATCAAATCGCCTCGCGCCAGAACCTCAAACATTGGAGCGGCTTGAGCGACGCGGACCTGAGCTCTAGCCTGGACCGCCTGCTGGCGGATCAGGCGGTCTACGCGACGCGATCAGCTGAGACCACCGGCTATATCGCGGCGCAGGTGTTGAACTCCATCAAAACGAAAATCGTACAGAGCTTGACCGCGTTTCACGAAGAGGAACCGCTGCGGCCAGGGATGAACAAAGCGGAGCTCAAAATCGCTGGAAGGGCTGCTTCTCCGAAAATTTTTGAATGGGCGCTGAAGGAATTGGCTGCAGAAGGGAAAATAGAGGAGAAACCTAGCTGGGTGCGGCTGAGAGGATTTCACATACACCTGAATGCTGCCGATGAACAGACCGCCAGAGCGATCCTGGCCGAATTGACCACGCAGCCTTTCTCGCCGCCGGATGAAAAAGAGCTGGCCGAACGGATTAAAAGACCAGTCAGCGAGGTCCGCCGAATCCTGGGGGCGCTGCAGGGCATGGATCGCGTCCTCCATCTGGAGGGCGACTTATATTTCGTCCGAGAAGCGGTGACAGAAATTGAAAAACGCTTGACCGCCTACGCTGAACACCACACCGAGATCTCGGTCAGTCAATTCCGCGAGCTGCTGGCCACAAGCCGGAAATACGCCGTCCCTCTGCTGGGCTATTTCGATCAGCAGGGGCTGACCGAAAGATCCGGCGACCTCCGCCTCATCCACCCGAAAGCTGCATCCACCCAGACCGAATCCAGCGGCTAATCCAGTGAAGCAAAAGCGGCCGTAACAGCGGCGATCCCTTTAAATTTCGCCAACACATCCTCAACCGCTCCACCCATACGATAGATGTCCTTATCCAGGCGGCCGGAGGGATCCAACTCTTTCAGCACATTGGACTGATGCAGATTCGGATTTTCCTTGGCATACGGCCATAATCGGAATGACCCGCCGGTTATCTCATCGATCAGGACCACCTCACCGTCGATCAATCCATATTCCAGTTTCATGTCCACCAGCTGTATTTTGAATCGGCTGAACGCTTTTTCCAGAATCAGAAAAACCTGTTGATTGATTTCGTACATGGCCTGGTACTCGCGTGCGCCCTTGCCGATCAGATAGCTCACATAGCCTTCGTCCAACATGGGGTCATGCAGAGGATCGTCCTTGTAATGGAACTGCGTAACCAGCGGATCGAATCGAAACCCCTGTTCCACCTTGCCCCAATGCAAAATGGAACCCGTGGCTACACGACGGCTGACCACCTCCAGATTAATTTTGAAATCCAGCTTGCGGACCAAGGCGACCTGTTCCGCAGGCGCATCGATATAATGCGTCTTTACTCCCTTTCGGTTCAAATAGGCAAAGAGGTCGCAATTGGTCTGCCAATCCACTTGCGCTTTGCCCGGAATCACATCATGCTTGACGCCGTCTCCCGCGGTAATGTCGTCCTTGAAAACCATATAGACGGTTTTGACATCCTGCGGATTCGCGTAGATCGCTTTGGTTTTTCCCTCTGCCAATTTGGTCATGCGGGTGAAATCTAACTTCATACATGGCTCCTTCGAGATTCGAAACTGAGGCAATGGCGATGGCTCGGAATGGGTGTGTGTGCATCGACGCGCCTTTATTGGGCTGCAGCGTTGAACAATTTCTCCATGGCGCCGGCAACGGGAATTAACAGCTCGGCGTTCGGCTTTTGCGCTGCGGCGATCAGCTCTTTCTGTCTGGCGGACCAGGCGGCCGTGGGTTTTTGCTTTTTACCGAAATATGAAACCGCCTCCCGACCGGCGCGGCCGAGTTGCTGCAGAATGGCGGAAGTGGGCTCGACCTCGCGGAGAGCCGGCGCTTTTTTGATCAAGCGCACCAGCGCGTCATGATTGCTCTCCCAGCCGTCCATCACTTTCAACAAGGCATCGCGATCACCCGGTTTGCGTTCCTCCAAATAGGCGTCCACCAATCGGGCAAAACGGCGTGCGGGCAGGGATTCGGGGGGCGCTGCGTCCACCATGCGCGTAAACGGGGAAAAAGAGGTGTAGGGCGTATGGTCGGTGCGGTAATATCCCTGCACCGGCGCCAGCCATTCCAGCAGATTTTGCGCGGCCTCAGGATCTTGGCCGGCGGCCAGACGACGCAGCATCATCGCACTGTTCTTGAGGTGCAACAGGCCCAATTCCTCCAGCTGTACGCTGATCCTTTCCATACGCCGGTACATATCGTCGACGTCGCAACGTTCCGCGGGCGACCATAATCGTTCGGCGATGGCCAGAGTTCTCGGCCAAATGCGCGAATCCACCGTCTCTTTCGTCGCGATCTCCGACCACATGGCGGCTTCACCGCCCAACACCCGTTTGCGCTCGTCTTGCGTCATTTGCGAACCGGCTGGAATGGGATCGTTGAGGTAATGAAAAGCGGCGGATTGACACAGGTCGATGTAATAGCCGTTGGAAAGAATGCTCATATATCCCTTTTGTGCGGCCTCCACCAGGGCTTGGGTGCCGCGCCAGGAGTGAATGACGCTGTTATTGGGCATATCCGGATGCAGAATCTCATCCCAACCCACCAGCTTTTTTTGATACCGCGTCAAAATCTTGTACAAGCGGTTGTTGAAATACGCCTGCAGCGCATGGTTGTCCGCCAGGTTGTTAGCCTGTTTGAACGCCTGAATCTCGGCGTTGGCGTTCCACATTTTTCCGTTGTTTTCATCGCCGCCGATGTGCACGTATTCATCGGGGAACAGGGCGGTCATCTCGCGCCAGAAGGCTTCTAAAAACTCGTAAGTGGTCTCCTTGGTGGGATCCATCACCGGATCCATCACCCCGTACCGACGCTCGATCTTGAAAGGCCCGGCGGCCGAGGCCAGATGAGGATAGCCCACGAACCAGGAAGTGGCGTGCCCCGGCATATCGAATTCAGGAACCACTCGTATGCCGCGGTCCGCGGCAATCCCGATGATCTCCCTTATCTGCTCCTGGGTGTAATACAGACCATCTGATCCGAGCTGATGCAGTTTGGGGAACAATTTGCTTTCGACGCGAAAGCCCTGATCCTCGCTCAGATGCCAGTGCAGCACATTGAGTTTGGCTGCGGCCATGGCGTCGAGATTGTGCAAAATCACGTCCACCGGCATCCAGTGCCGGCAGGCATCGATCAACAGCCCTCGCCAGGGGAACCGTGGTTGGTCCTGAATCGAAACCGCAGGAAAAAAGAAGCCGTTCTCATCCGCCTGCAGCAGCTGCAGCAGAGTCTCCAATCCGTGCAGTCCGCCTATGTCGGTGCGGGCCTCCAGGCGGATGCCGCCGGCGGACACGGCCAAACGATAGGACTCATCCTCGTTCACCACCAGACGTCCGGCTCTTTCACAACGAACGACCAATCCTTGGCCTTCGCCCAAACCGTCGCGGCTGATCTCGTTGCAGGTGAAAAAAAGCGCGGTCCGTCCGGCCAACCGTTGCCGGGCACGTACGATCGCCCGCTCCAACCGGGGCGTGACCGCTCCCTCCACCGCGATGCGAAAATCATCGCTGAGGCGAAAGACTCCAGGCTCGATTTGAACCTCAGCCGGATAAGGCATCAAAATTAAATCCGGACTTTGCATGGTCGGCCTTCCTTGAATATACGTGCAGAGGCTTAGAATCATTATCGCGATGCTTGCAAAAATTCGTCGCATGGGGCCTCCATAAAAGGTTTATCGAATCTCCCACAGAGTTAACACATCCTCGACCAGCGGCTTCCAGGCGTCATAGCCTTTACGGTTGCAATGCATGCCGTCATCGCTATAGTCCTGGCGCAATTTGCCGGACTCGTCCGCCACGCTGGAATAAAAATCGATGAACGGAATCTGCTGGTCGGCGCAGAATTCCTTGATCTGTCGATTCAGCTGCTGCACCCTCTCAATCGGATGAGAGGCGAGAACGTTCATGCCCGGCAGGTAATCGTTCACCGGCATGACGGCGCCCACCGCCACCTTGATGTTTTTACTCCGGGCCATGCGCACCATACGGCTGAGATTGGCCAAAGTATGGCCTGGGCACATGCGGTGCTCCGGCCAGAAATCATTCGCACTGCCCAAAAAAATAATCACGCCGGTTGGATCGAGCTGCAGCACATCCTGCCTAAACCGCAACCAGAGCTGCCGGGTGGTTTCGCCGCCGATGCCGCGATTCAACAGCGGCGACCGAGGAAAATCCTTATGCAAAGGCCAGGCAGCGACTGAGGAAGAACCGTAGAACACCACCCGTTTGCCTGGCTGAGAGGCAAAGATCAATTCATGATTCTGCGCACTATAGCGTTCCAGGCTCTTCTGCAAAGCCTGCTGGTCTTTTGTCACCAGACTTTCTATCAACGGTTTGGCCGCATCCAAACGGCTTTCCTCAACGCCCAGCGCGATGAGGCAGGTTCTGGCCATCAGCCAATTGCCTGCCGGCAGCATGTGAACGCCGTCGCTGGTCAAGATGCCGCGATCCGCCATGTCCGGCCTCTGCAGCGGCAGCAGCACGCGACGGCAGACGGCGTCCTGATCCACCAGCACGCATTTATATTTTTTCGCAATGTCCCGAATCGCCTGATTGTAGGAGACCAGCTTTTGGTTTTCCGCGCTGTTGAGATTTTCCTTAATGACCGTTGCGGTGAACAGAGCGACGCGGGCGTTGTGACGCTGAGCCCGCTGCACCATGGCGGTCACCTTTTCCCGGTAGACCGGCAAGGGAACGCCTCGCGGACCGTCCCCCTTGGGGTGGTTGTCGTAAAAACCATGCCACACGTCGTTGACCCCTACGCTGATGGTCACCCAGTGCGGCTGCCAGCGCAGCACGTCTGCGTCAAAACGATCATACATATCCGTCGATTTGTGGCCGCTGATCCCTGCGTTGATGATGAAGACGGTCATCTCCGGATAGAGAACCTCCAGAGCTTTGCGCATGAGGGAGACATACCCTTCCGGCGACTCGCCGCCCTCGGTAATGCTGTTCCCCAGGGTCACCACCACCTGCTGGTCGCGGAGCAACAGCGGCTGCGCAGCCGCCGTTTCCATGAACAGGAAACATAGAAAAATTCCAGCAAAGAGAGAATAATATTTTTTATGCATTTCGTTCTCCCGTTCCAAGGCCCTACGATCAGCCGTTGAGGTTCTTCGATCCATCGAACAAAGCGGCAACCGTTCAGAAACAGCGGCCGCTGTCCGGCAAGGCAGTAAAATAGAAAAATTTCCGCAAACAGGCAAGGAGAATAAACCTCTGTAAGAGGCGTTCAGGCCGGATCACGATCAACCCGTCGGCTCTTCAAGCAGATTGACCTCTGTGATCGCCTGGGTCGCCTGAACGGGTATGAAAAAAGTTTTGAGTTCACCTGGCCGAAAGTGCACGTCCGTTTCCCGTCCGATCGTGGGCAGATACAGGCGGGCGTTTGTTTCTTTGCCGTTGGTTTCCAGACAGCGCAGGATGAATCCCTCGCCATTCTCCGCCGGCTTGATCGCCACCACAGCGACGTTCGCCGCATCGATCTGCACCGTGGAACAGCTGGCAGGGAGGGACCCCGAGTGGCGATGGGTCGGCACCAGGACCGGCGTTTGGGCAAAAGCCAGGGCCTGATTGGGAATGCCGGCATCGCGCCAATCGCCCTCATGCGCGATCATGCGGTAATGAAAGGTGTGCATTCCCTGTTCCATGGGTTCATAGCCATCCTCCGGAGAAAAGAGCAGAGGGTGATGATGCGACCAGATGGGGCTGTGCAGCACCGTCAAGCGGATCTCTCCGGGCAAAACGCTATAGCCGTATTTGCCCTCGCTCAATAGGCTGAAGCCGAAGGCGCCCTGCTGATCACGGCCGCTGATGTCGACCCAGCCCTGTCCAGGCTGTTCCTCTCCGTTCATGGGTCGGGCGATGAATCCAAAAGGGGCTGAAAAGGTAGCAACGCCGTCGCACATCACAGTAGCGAAGGAGAGCTTGAGCATTTTGTGCGCCTCACCCCAATGAAGGCGGACGCGGACGTCGATGTGGCGGCTGTCCCGTGTCAGAGAGAACCTTTGCACCAGCCGCGAATCGGCATAGCGCCAGGAAATCTGCAGGCGGCAGCGCTCCGGGCCTTTTTCCAAAACGATAAATTGCGGCTGTTCAAAACATCCGATAACTTGATCATAGGCCAAGGTTTGATGACCCCAGGTATCATCCCTATCCTCCAGCACCAGAGCGGCGGCCGCAGGGCCGGAAAGATATTCTCGGCCTAGGTTCTTGTCATAGAGCGATTCGATGAATCCCGTCGATGGGTTAAAGGTGACCGCCAGGATGTCGTTTTGCAAAACGCCATCGACGCAGGAAACGCCGGAGCGCGATGGTGCGGCCGTGCGATTGAAATCTACGGCCCAAGTCCTGTAGCCCATGGGGGGCAGGGAAGCGCGGAACAGCAGACGAATGCGATCAGGAACATGCACCGCAGCCGTTGGGATCTCCTGATAGGGGATCTCGTCGCCGGCGGAGTCGAGGAGCGCAGGGCGTTCGCTGCACAGCGGCCGCTGCATCTCCACTTCCGTCCATTCATGGACTGAAAAAGCGTGAGGGTTGAACAGCACAAAAGGAGACGCCTGCGGCGGAAAGGCGTCGGTGGCGATGGTCTGCACCACCCGGCGGCAGACGAGCGACACGCATTCTGCCGCTTCATTCTCAGCCGCGGCCAAGTCAGCGCAGCTGTCGTCGTAGGCGGACTCGATGCTGGTTCCGCACAGAATATCGTGGAATTGATTGAACAACACCTTTTCCCACGCCGCGGTCAACAACCGAACCGGGGCGCCTGGTAATGACTGCGCGCAGATCCATTGCATTTTTTCCGCGGTCAGCAGAGCGTTTTCGGCTCGGTGGAGCTGCAGCTTGATGCCGCTGTGCGCAGAATAGCAGCCGCGGCTGTGATTATGAAGCTCATCCATGACCAACGGCCAGGTACAGCCCAGGCGTTCGATCTCGCGAACGTAGGCGTCCAGAGAAGAGAAGCGGATGTTCGGATGGGTTTGCATCAAATCTTGAATCTTTTTGATCGTCGCTTTGGTCGGGCCGCCGCCGTGATTGCCGACGCCATAGAACACCGGATAGGACAAATCGTCATAACCGGCAAAGGCGGCCAGGCGGGGCTCCAACTCGCTCTCATCCGCGTTGTAAGATTGCAGAATGCGGAAGGCGAGGATCTCTGCGCCGTCCGGGCTTTGCCAGCGAAAGATCAATCCCGGCAGTCCGGGCTTTTCCAGAGAATCCGGTCGCATGAAAAAATAAACCGGCAGGTCCTGTCCGGCCAGGATCTGCGGCAGCGTGTGCGGATGGCCGAAGGTGTCGGGGGAAAAGCCGCAGCGGGCTTTGCGGCCGAAATGGCGCTGAAAAAACCGCTGGCCGTACAGCCCCTGGCGGACCAGGGATTCGCCATCTGGAATGTTGACGTCCGCCTCCACCCACCATCCGCCGACGAGATTCCAGCGGCCCGCCTGAACCATGCCTTGAATGTCCGCGAACAGAGCAGGATCCGTCTGCAGCACCCATTCATAGAATTGAGCGGAACTGGCGATGAACGCTGTTTCAGGGAATTCGCGCAAACGATCGATTGCAGATCGAAAGGTTGACAACACCTCGGCAACGCCTTCGGTTCTGTTCCAGCGCCAGACCGGGTCGATATGTGCATGTCCGATCATGCAAAAGGAACGGGATAATGATTCAGTCACAGTCATTCCTCTGGTTGATGAATCCTGCTGATAAAATGATGAATAAAAAAAATAGCGTGCAGGATATTTAAGAATCCCGCCACGCTAGAATGGCCGCGATCAGGAAGAGCGGTACGTTGAAACCGCAGCTCCCGACCGCCTCGCGCCATAGGCTAAAGATGAATGCGATACTTTTTGATGCGATATCGTAAAGTATCCAGCGTCAGCCCCAGAGCGCGAGCGGCTCGGGTCTGATTGCCCTTGGCCTGCTTCAGTGCGCGCTGGATGATCTCCTTTTCCATCTCGTACAAACTGGTGGCGGCATCAGGCAACAGCGGGCGTTCGGGGGATAGCGCCTCTATTTTCGGTTCTTCCACCAGCACGATATGGTCTGGTTCGATCTCTTCGCCGTCGGCGAAAATGACGGCGCGTTCGATGACGTTGCGCAGTTCGCGGACATTGCCCGGCCAATGGTAACTGAGCAGTTTTTGCTGAGCCGCCTCGCTGAGCCGCAGGGTTTTTTTCTTGAAATCAAAGGCATAGATGTGGATAAAATGGTCTGCGATGGAAATGATATCAGTCCCCAACTCCCGCAGCGACGGCAGCCTGAGGCTGACAACGTTCAGGCGAAAGAACAGATCCTGGCGGAATTCGCCCCGTTCCACCGCCTGCAGCAGATTGTGATTGGTGGCGGCGATGATGCGCACGCTGACGGTGCGCTCCAGCGTGCTGCCCAGTCGACGAAAGGTCTTGTTCTCCAGGAAGGAAAGAAATTTGCTCTGCAGCGCCACCGGCAGTTCCGAAATCTCATCGAGAAAAAACGTGCCGCCATCCGCCTCCTCGAGCAGACCGTGTTTAGAGCTGGTGGCGTTGGTAAATGCGCCCCGCTCATAACCAAAGATTTCGGACTCGATCAGCGTGGCGGGGATAGAGGCGCAATTGACCTCGATAAACGGCGATTTGGCCAGAGCCGATTGGTTATGGATCATGCGCGCCACCAGATTTTTCCCGGTTCCGGTCTCGCCCTCGAGCAGGATCATGGTGCTTTTGATATCCGCAATCTTGGTGATGAATTTGCGCACGATCTCGATCTTGGGCGAATCACCGACCAGACCGCTGCTGAGCGGCGGGATGGCGCTGGTCAAGGTGGATTCCAGCAATTTGATCTCATGCTGCTGCTGCTGGATGCGCTGCTCCAACGACGTCTCAAAAGTGGTGTCGTTCATGATGCACAAGATCTGATTGACGCCGGCCTTTTTGAACGGCAAAAGGATCAGATTGTAATAGCGCAGCTTGACCTGTTCGGTAAATTTACTGATTTTTTCCAGGGTGAAGCGCCGCTGTTTTCCCTGCAGCACGCCCTCCACCTGATCTTCACTGCCGACCAGCTCGGGAAAAAGATCCCACAAAACGGTAACGCCCCGAGTCACGGGGCGCTCCATTAGCTTGACAAAATAACGGCTGTGCTCTTCCACAAAATACTGGGAGGAAAAAACGGCGTAGGCGATCTTTTTCTCGGAAAGAATTTTCTCATACAACTCGGTCACCTGCCATCCGCCTCCAGTATAAGAGTTGCGAGTTGATGAAAAGCCTCCTCCACTCGTTCACCGGTCCGCGCACTGGTGAACAGGCACGAGCCGCCGTTGAAGAGCTTGGTCTTTTCCAAAAACAGCCCATAATTGGCATGATTCGGCGACAAAAGATCGCATTTGTTGACCGCAAAGATCACCGGGCTGCTGGGATTGATCTCGCGGAAAGGCAGTAAAAACTCCGCGGTGCGATCAAAACTTTCCGGGCGGGTGATGTCGTAAACCACCACAGCGCCGTGACTTCCGCGAAAATAGGTTTTAATGACATCGTTCATGGTATCGATATGCGCCAGATCCCATAAAATCAACTTGAGGTTCACCGGATTTCTGCTGGATGCGGACATCCTTTTAAGCAAAGACCGATGACTGATTTGCACGCCGATGGTTGTCAAATATCTTTCATCGAAAAGATCATAGACGAAACGGCGGACCAGACTCGATTTTCCAACGCCGAAGGAGCCCAGCATACAGATTTTTTTGCTTATTTCCAGCGCTTTTTGCAACGATTTGCCCTTCACCGCATTGACCAAATCCCAACCGGCTGCAAACTGCGTTTATCAACAACTCGCCGACAGGTGTACCAGTAAAGGACACCTGTCACAAAAAAGTGCCGCCGGCTGATGGGCCCGAAGCGCGTCACCCATCATAATAAAAGAGTTAGCTCTTATGGTACTCGGGCTTTACGACGCGTTTCAAGGCGTTCAATAACCATGCCAGCAGATGGATTGTCAAAGATCCGCCCCACCCTGGTGATATGGACAAAAGCTGCCTGGAGACAGAATGAACCTATTTTTGATTAATTTAGCGAGAAAATCAATGGAAAGCAAGGCGGAAAATAAAAAATACTTGCAGGTTGCTGCTAAAAGAAATATCTTAAACCAGCCTGGAGGAAACCCTATGTCATTTATTCAATGGCTGCTGCTGGCCGGATTCATCGCGCTGTTGCTGTACAACGTCCATCCGGCCATACGTAAAGCGTGGCAAAGCGTTCAGCCGCATAAAGAGTTGCACCACCGCATGCTCGTCGCGGTTCGCCGTCGTCAGGCTGGCTTTACCCGCCTGCTGGAACTGGCGCCGGATAAACAGGCGGCTGTGCTGCAACAATTAGAAAAGTCCTGGCATGCGGTGAACGAAGCGTGGGGCCGAATCGCCCAGTTCGCCGGGGGATTCTCCACCACCGATAAGGGGCTCTCCCATCAGGCCGATGAGGACTGGTCGTTCATCGGTTTTTACGACGTCGCCGGCTATGAAGATTTCATCAAATGTCAAACCCTGTTGGAACAGGCCGATTATCTTGCTCTGCGCACGCAGTACGACATCCGTCTGATCCTCGGCAAAAGACATACCGATGCCCCGGTCTCTCTGCCGGGTATGTTCTGATCCCTTCCCCCCTGACCTGTGCGCAGGCCATATATCCTACCCTCGCGACAGGGGTTATGTCTTTCGCTTATCGACGTCGACGCCTCCGCTATTCCGGCTTTTTGAATAAGGCTTCCAGCTTTTTCCGCGCCATGGCCGCAGCGTCTATTTCTTTTTTCTCCACCAGCGGCTCAAAATAGTCGCAGAAATTGGCGATCTCCTTGTCGCGGACCAGATCGGCCTGGGATTCCCGGCATTCATGATAAGCCACCTTATCATAGAAACGGCAATTCAGACAGCAGCGCAGATAGCTATCGCATCGAGGGCAGGTGTCCTGACGGAACACCTTGCGATCCATGACAATCTCAAATTGGCATTTATAACATTTCATCTCCTGTCCTCCACTTTGATTCTGCCGTCCGACGCATCGACGATCTGGATCTTGAAGGGTTCGACAAGACTCTTGCGGACCATGATCCGCAGCGTTACCTGTTGATCAAAGTCGCTCTCGCTGATCTTGCCGCCGAATTTTTCCACCTGATGTTGCACTAGACCGTAGAGCTCATAGGGCGCCACCAGCAGCAGCTCATCCAGTAGGTGCACCTCGCGCCGGCCTGCGCGGGCCACCACTTCGGCGGCGACCTGGCCGTACGCTCTGGCCAGCCCGCCGGTCCCTAATTTAATACCGCCGAAATAACGAGTCACCACCAAAAGGACATCGGTCACCTCTGCGGTCAGAAGCGCCTGCAGGATCGGCCGGCCCGCTGTACCGGCTGGCTCGCCGTCGTCGGAGAACCGGCTGTGCTCCTGACTGCCAATTCCCAGCCGCCAGGCGTAACAGTGGTGAGTGGCGTCGTACTCGCGCTTGCGCAGGCGCGTCAGCTCGAATTCCGCTGCATCACGATCAGAGATCGAAAAGACCCGGCCGATAAAACGGGAGCTTTTGATTTTCTGCGCCGCTTCCGCCGCCTGTTTGATGGTGAAATAAAGATCCTCTTCCATATCGGTTGGCCGGATAGTACGATGAGTATGCCACTGCCAGTGACTCTGGCAAACCTAATGTAAGAAATAAATCACAACCACGCAATGGTCCAGTGCGTTCACTGCAGAATGGACCGGCTGATAGGCCGACGAGGCCCGGCGGCCGCAAAGGGACAGGCACATTCGGCAAAAAAGGCGGGGCAGGTCCCAACGTCCTGTGGATCAGGGATGAAACGGATCACACCGTCGGCCCAGAAAGACGAGGACGGCCAGCGAAAGTGGGGAGGTGCATGCAGAAACATGAGAAAGGAAGAAAAAAGCCCGAACGAATCGGGCTTTATGGCTCAGAGGCTGGCGCTCTCTTTGATGACATGGCGTGCGATGACGTTGCGTTGAATCTGATTGGTGCCTTCGTAGATCTGCGTGATCTTGGCATCGCGCATATACTTTTCAATGGGATAATCTTTCATGTAACCGTAACCGCCAAAGATCTGCACCGCATCGGTGGCGACCTTCATGGCCACGTCCCCTGCCTTGACTTTGCACATGGCGGATTCGCGGGCAAAATCCTTTTCCCCTGCATCGATCATGCGTGCCGTGGCATAGACCAGGCTGCGCACCGCCTCGATCTCTGTGGCCATATCCGCCAGCATGAATTGAATGGCCTGAAAAGAGGCGATGCTGACGCCGAATTGACGCCGGGTGCGCGCATAGCGCACCGCATGGTCAAAGGCGCCGGCCGCGATGCCAAGAGCCTGTGCCGCCACCCCCGGCCGCGACCGGTCCAGGGTTTTCATCGCGATCATGAAACCCTGACCTTCCTTGCCCAGCAGATTGGCTTTGGGGACTCGGCAATCCTGGAATACCACCTCGCACGTGGCAGAGGCACGGATGCCCATCTTGTCCTCTTTTTTGCCAAAGATCAGCCCCGGGGTTCCCTCCTCCACCAGGAAGGCAGTGGCGCCGCGACTGCCGCGAGAAGGATCGGTGGAAGCGATGACGGTATAATAGCGGGCGACGCCGCCGTTGGTGATGAAATGTTTGGTGCCGTTAAGAACATAGTCATCGCCGTCGCGCCGGGCAGTGGTCTGGATGGCGCCGGCATCAGAACCAGCCTCCGGCTCCGTGAGACAAAACGCGGCGAGCGCTTCACCGCTTGCCAGAAGGGGAAGGGTTCTTTTCTTCTGTTCCTCGGTGCCGGCGATCAGGATGGGAAATGTTCCCAGGGCCGTGCCGGCCAGGGCCAGGGCGATGCCGCCGCACGCTTTGCTGAACTCTTCGGTCACCAGCACCAGACTCATGACGCCGGCGTCCATGCCTTCATAGTCAGCCGGAATCCACAACCGAAAAAAATCCATCCGGGCCATGTCTTTGACGATGGGCCAGGGAAACTCGGCTTTCTGATCGTACTCTGCGGCGACAGGGGCGATTTTGCCCTGACTGAATTCCCGCGCCAGGTCGCGCAGGGCGATCTGTTCCTCGCTCAAAAAATAATTCATAGTTCCTCTTTCACCTCACTCGGCTTTCATGCGCAGCAGCGCTTCCTTGGCCGCCATCTGCTCGGCGATCTTTTTCGAACGGCCGACGCCCATACCTCGTTTTTCATGGTTGATGGTTACAGCCACAGTAAAGGTTTTGTTATGATCCGGCCCCTGCTCCGCTTCCACTGCATAATGGGGGCCTTGCAGGTTCTCCCGTTGGCAAAACTCGAGCAATTCGCTTTTGAAATTCTGCATGGCGCCTTCAGCGAGCAGTTCCTCCAGGCCCCGGCCGATATGCTCGTTGATGATGCGGCGGGCGATCTCCAGGCCGCCGTCCAGATAAATGGCGCCGAGCAGGGCTTCCAGGGCGTCGGAGAGAATGGAGACCCGTGTGCGACCGCCGGATTTTTCCTCCGCCTCATTCATCAACAGGTAATCGCCCAAATTGAACTTGCAGGCCACGCGCGCCAGGCTGGAGCGGTTCACCAGCAGGGATTTGTAATTGGTCAACACCCCTTCCTCTTCATCCGGAAACTTTTTATACAAATATTCAGTCACCAGCAGCCCCAGCACCGCATCGCCCAGGAGTTCGAGCCGCTCGTTGGAGTGCAGCCGATCTTCGCCGGTAACCACCAAATAGGAGCGATGCTTGAGCGCATGAACCAGCAACGACGCATCGGAAAAATGATAGTCCAACCTTCGGCACAGCTCTTCGGTATCCGGCGGATAGGTCTTGCCGATCTTGCCGAAAAACCGATTGAACAGTTCTTTAAAAATAACCGCCATGATGCCACGCGCCTATTCGCAATATTTTTTAAAGAGCAGACTGACGTTATGGCCGCCGAAACCGAACGAATTGGAAAGTGCGTAGGTGATGTCCAACGGCTGAGCGCCATGCACCACATAATTGAGATCGCAATCTGGATCCGGTGTCTGATAATTGATAGTGGGATGGGCGGTTGCCTGTTGGATGCACAGCACGGTGGCGATGGCTTCCACCGCGCCGGAAGCTCCGAGCAGGTGACCCAGCATGGACTTGGTGGAGCTGACCGCCAGATGATAAGCATGGTCGCCGAACACTTTTTTGATAGCCAGGGTTTCGGTCTTGTCGTTCAGCGGCGTAGAAGTGCCATGAGCGTTGATGTACTCGACCTGTTCCGGCTGAACGCCGGCATGGCGCAAGGCGATCCGCATGGAACGGCTGGCGCCGTCGCCGTCGTTGTCCGGCGCTGTGATGTGAAAGGCGTCCGCGGTCATGCCGGCGCCCACGATTTCGGCGTGAATTTTAGCGCCGCGCCGGCGCGCGTGTTCCAGTTCTTCCAGGAGCAGCATGCCGCTGCCTTCCGCCATCACAAAGCCGTCGCGGTGCAGATCAAAAGGCCGGCTGGCATGTTCCGGATCGTCGTTGCGCGTGGACAGGGCGCGCAGGGCGTTAAAGGCCGCCACGCCGATGGGCGTGATCGGCGCTTCACCGCCGCCGGCGATAATGCCCAGGGCATCGCCGAAACGAATGTGGTTCCAGGCAATGGCCAGCGCATGGGCGGAAGTGGCGCAGGCGGAAACCGTTGCATAGTTGACGCCTTTGAGCCCGTACGCAATGGAGATGCGGCCGGCGGCAATGTCCGGAATCAACATGGGGATAAAAAAAGGACTGATGCGGTCCGGTCCTTTTTCATACAGAACGCGGCATTCTTTTTCAAACACCTGCATGCCGCCGATGCCGGAACCGACCACCACGCCGTATTGCTCACGGTCCACCTGGTCCCAGCGAATGCCCGAATGGTTCACCGCGCCCTGTGCAGCGATCATGGCCAATTGAGTGAATCGGTCCATACGGCGGGCGTCCTTGCGATCCAGAAACCGTTCGACGTCCAAATCACGAATTTCACCGGCGAACCGGGTGGCGTAACCGGAGGCATCGAACTGCGTGATCGCCGAGATGCCGTTTTTTCCAGCCCTCAGGTTGGTCCAAAAGTCCTCTACGGTCAGTCCCAATGAACTGACGATCCCCATGCCTGTCACCACGACGCGTTTGGGTTCCATACCCTTCCTCGTTGGTATCATGAACACGGCGTTCGGCCGCTGTGTTACGACAAAAGGGCTTTGGTAAAGTCGCCTTTTGCCAAAGCCCCTGTCTGTTTACCAATGAATGCTAATTGTCGCCCAACTTTTCTTTCAAGTATTTGAGCGCATCACCGACGGAAGCCATTTTTTCCGCTTCGCTGTCAGGGATTTCGATGCCGAACTCTTCCTCAAACGCCATCACCAGTTCGACCGTATCCAAAGAATCAGCGCCCAGATCATCGATAAAGGATGCTTCCGGTGTGACCTCTTTTTCATCGACGCCCAATTGATCGACGATGATCTTTTTTACCCGTTCTTCAAGAGCCATGTGAGTAACCTCCTCGTTTAATTTAGGCTGGTTAAAATGATTGCATTCTGTTTTACATGACCATGCCGCCGTCCACCTGTATCACCTGACCGGTGATGTAATCGGAGGACGGACTGGCAAGAAATAACACGATGTCGGCCACTTCATCCGGCGTGCCGGCGCGCTCAAGCGGAATCAATTTTAAAAAAGCGTCCCGAGCGGCCTGGGGCAGATTCCGGGTCATCTCGGTGTCAATGTAGCCCGGCGCTACGGCGTTGACTTGGATGTTGCGCGAGCCGAGTTCTTTGGCCGCCGATTTAGTCAGGCCGATTACGCCGGCTTTCGAAGCTGCATAGTTGGCCTGACCGGCATTTCCCATCAGTCCGACCACCGAGGCCATGTTGATGATTTTCCCACTGCGCTGCTTGAGCATGGGCCGAGTCACTGCCTTCATGCAGTGATAGACGCCGGTCAGATTGACCGTGAGGACCGCGCTCCACTCTTTCTCATCCATGCGCAGCAGCAGATTGTCCCGCGCGATGCCTGCGTTGTTCACCAAAATGTCGATGCGGGCAAAATGCTGAAGAGTTTCAGCCGCCAGTCGATCCGCATCCTCCTGTTTGCTGACGTCGATAGACAGAGCGACGGCCTGCCGGTTCAACCGACGAATTTCACCGGCCGTCTCCTCCGCGCTTTGCGAATCCATATCCGCAACCACCAGTCGGGCGCCGGCCTGCGCCAGTTTCAGACTGCACGCGCGCCCGATTCCTCGACCGCCCCCTGTTACAATAGCAGTTTTATTTTCAAGGATCAACAAATTTTTTTTCTCCTGGCTTGCAGCCCGGCAGACTCCTGTCAGGCCTGAATTCTCAAAGCGTCCAGCGCGGCCAGGTCCGCCAGTCCGGATGCATGATCGATCCGGCATTGCCGGTTGATCTTGCGCACCAGCGCGCTCAGCACCGTGCCGCTGCCGATCTCTAAAAAATCGCTTACCCCATCGTTGAGCATGGCCTCGATGGAACCCGTCCATTGCACAGGTCGCACCAGCTGTTCTTCCAGTAAAAGTCTGAGCTGCTCCGGATCCTGAACCGGCTGCGCCGTGACGTTGCAATAAACCGGCAGCGCCGGCGGATGAATGACGACGTCCTTTAAAGCCTGTGCCCATTCGCGCTTGACCGGCTCCATCAGGGGCGAATGAAAGGCTGCGCTCACCTTGAGCGCCAGCGCTCTCTTGGCGCCGGCCTGCAGCGCCAGAGCCATGGCGGCCTCTACACCAGCCTGAGGACCGGAGATCACCACCTGATCCGGCGCATTGTAGTTGGAAGGCACTACAGGAAATTCGGCCTCTATCCCGGCGCACAGCTCTTCGACACGCTGAACCTGCAGACCGAGAATCGCGGCCATGGCGCCGGGGTAGCGCTGGCCGGCTGATTGCATCAACTCGGCGCGATGATGCACAACGCGGAGCCCTTGTTCAAAATCCCAAGCGCCTGCGGCTGTAAGCGCCGTCAACTCGCCAAGGCTATGCCCGGCCACCACCTGCGCCTGCAGCCCCCGGTCCCGCAACAGGGTATATAAAGCGAAGCTGTGCACATAAAGTGCGGGCTGGGTATAGCGCGTCTGGCGTAAAAGTTCTTCCGGTCCGGTAAAACTGATCTTTGCCAGATCAAAGCCAAGTATCTCCTCTGCCCTCTGATACAGCGAACGGACGCTCTCATAGGCGGCGAAGAGATCCTGTCCCATGCCGACGCTCTGCGATCCCTGTCCGGGAAATATAAAGGCCCTTTTTTCCATATCCTGCCCATCTACTTCGAAAGGCTGCCCGACTGCGCGGAGAAAACCTTCGCCGAACCGACTGCGGCGCCTTGTGTGATGAACAACGCCCGGCTAGAACCGGACCGCTGCTGAAGCCCATGTCAATCCGCCGCCGAATGCGACCATCACCGCGACCTGCCCCTGGTTCAACCTTCCCATGCGTCTTGCTTCATCCAGCGCAATGGGGATCGAAGCCGCAGAGGTGTTGCCGTACTTGGCCAGATTGATAAAGACCCGCTCCATGGGGATGCTGAGCTTTTTGGCAGTCGCCTCGATGATGCGCAGGTTCGCCTGATGCGGGATCAGCAGATCCACCTGATCGGAACTCAAGCCGGCCTGATGCAGAATTCTGGTCGCCGCTTCGCCCATGGCGGTCACCGCCTGTTTGAACACCTCCCGGCCTTCCATTTTGATGAACTGATATCCGGCTTTTACGGATTCAAGGGAGGGCGGGTTTTTGGTGCCGAATCCGGGCATATATAGGAGATCCGCATAACGGCCGTCGGAACCGATCATAGTCCCTAAAAGGCCGGCCCGGCCGTTCGACGGCGTCATCACCACAGCTCCGGCGCCGTCGCCGAACAGGACACAGGTATTGCGGTCAGAGTAGTCGGTCATCCGCGACAACGTTTCGCCGCCGATGACCAGAACATGGCGGCAGGCCGCAGAGCCGATGAACGCATCGGCAATCGACAAGCCGTAAAGAAAGCCCGAACAGGCGGCGGAGACATCAAAGGCCGCGGCGTTGATTGCGCCGATATTTTTCTGCACATAGCAAGCTGTGGCCGGAAAGCCCACATCGCCGGAAATCGTGGCCACGATGATCATGTCCAAATCCACCGCCTGCAGGCCGGCATCGGACAACGCCATCCGCGCCGCATCCGTGCACAGGTCCGATGTGAACCGTCCCTCCTCGATCAGGCGCCGCTCTTCAATGCCGGTGCGTTCACGAATCCAGGCATCACTGGTATCCACCATTTTTTCCAGATCGTGATTAGTCAGCACTCTGCCGGGTATTGCAGCGCCGGTTCCGAGAATCATCGAATGGGGTTTTGATGCCAAAACCAACCTCCTGCTTAAAAACCATGTACTTCGCCCATCCCTGAAACGTCGGCAAGCACGGTCGGCGCATGGCGCAGAGCCGGCGGAACAGGCAGGGGCGTATCACTCAAGCAGGGGTGGATGGATCCCGGACCTGAGCAAACTTAGGAAGACTCTGACGGCAAATCAATGGACAACTGCTTGATTTCATCAGAGATCTTTTGCGTAACATTGCCGGCGGCCATTTTATAGGCGACCAGAACCGCATTCTTGATCGCCTTGGGCGTGGACCGTCCGTGGGCCTTGATGCAGATGCCTTGCACGCCGAGGAACGGCGCGCCGCCATATTCCTGGTAATCGAACAGCTTGCGAATGCCGTCAAAGGTGGGTTTCATCAGAACGGCGCCTAGCTGAGAGAGAATATATTTACGCGTTAATTTGCGGATGCTGCTTTTAAAAATAGACAACAGGCTTTCACCGAATTTGAGCACCGCGTTGCCGGTAAAGCCGTCGCACACCACCACATCCGCATCCCCGTGCAGAATGCCGCCGCCTTCCACGTTGCCGACAAAATGGATCGGCGCCGCGGAGAGCAGCGAATACGCCTTTAGCGTCAGTTCGTTCCCCTTCATCGCTTCATGACCGATGTTGAGCAGGCCGACGCGGGGCTTGCTCTCGTTGTATATTTGGGAGAAATAGATGCTGCCCATGATGGCGAATTTGAGCAGATCGTCAGGCCGACAGTCCACTGTGGCGCCCACATCCAGCAGGATGGCACGGCCGTTTTCCGAAGGCATAATCGTTCCCAGAGCCGGACGCCGCACGCCCTCCATGCGTTTGAGCGTGAACAGAGCGGTCGCCATCAGAGCGCCGGTATTGCCTGCGCTGACCACCGCAGCCACTTTTCCCTTTTTCTGCAGCGCCATAGCCACAGCCATGGAGGAATCTTTTTTTTGCTTGACGGCGATCACTGGCTCCTCGTCCATCTGAATGGTCTCGGAAGCATGCACCACCGAGATGGGCAGATCGTGAATGCGGAAATGGCGCGCCATCTCTTTGCGGATCACTTGTTCTTCGCCGACCAGCACTACCTCGAAACGGGATTTGCTCAGCCGTGCCGCTTCGATCCCACCGTGCACGACATCGTGAGGGGCGTTATCGCCCCCCATTGCGTCTAAAGCAATTTTTACCACTTTGCTCTCCGGATTGACATCCGTGTTTGAGATATGCTAAGCCATGAAACGATTATAAATCAATGGTGGGAAAAGCGTCTCAAGATTCTTTTGGCAGAAAAACCGAACGACTTTTATAATACCCACAATTCGGACACGCTCGATGGGGCAGTTTGGGCTGATGGCAATTGGAGCATTCTACCACGGTGGGGGTAGCGGCTTTCCAATTGGCACGGCGTTTGTCTCGTCTGGTGCGCGAATGACGTCTCTTTGGTAGTGGCATTTCGTCCTCTTACTGATTCAATAGTGATTTTAATTTTTCCCATCTGGGATCGGTCTGCTCCGTTTTGCAGGAACAGGGTTTTGCGTTCAAATTCGCTCCACAGCGGCTGCACAACCCCAGACACTCCTGCCGGCACAGCCGCTTGACCGGAACGGCCAGCAACGCCGTCTCCCGCAGAGGGTCGGTCAGGTCGATCTCATCGGCCGTGTCTTGAATGAGAAACGTGCTCTCATCCTCGTCGTTGGCCATCTCCGGATCGCTGGTGAACAGCATCCGGTAGGCCTCGTCCAACACCCAGGTGTAGGGTTCCGCACAGCGATCGCAGATCAGCGACAGCGGAGCGTTCAGCCTGGCGGTGATAAAGATGTTGCGGCCGACCTTTTCGATCTCCAGCCGGATCTGCAGATCCTGTCCAAAGAGTTCCTCATCCTGCAGATGCAACTCCGCCGGACTGATGGTGAACTCTTGCGTGTGAACGCCGTCCTGAAGGTTGGCGATATAAAGTTTGAACATAGAGCCTTGTTCAAAAATTAAAGATAAAATTAAGCATATGTTGACTAATAATCAAGATAAAAATTGTCAAAATTGAATTTTATTCATAGTCTTCAGCAGCCCATTCACAACGGCTGAAGAAAAAATCGACCTCCTGCCGGGCATTTTCCTCGGAATCCGAGCCGTGCACGATATTCCGGGAGACGCTGTCGGCAAAATCACGGCGGATCGTGCCCGGCTTCGCCTTGCTGGGATCGGTCGCCCCCATCAAAGTGCGCCAGGCCTGCACCGCATCCTCTTTTTCCAGCACAGCCACCACCACCGGTCCCTCGGTCATGAACGACACCAGCTCATCGTAAAAAGGTTTATCCTTGTGGATGGCATAGAAACTGCCGGCCATTCGCCTGGTCAACCATATCATGCGCAGCGCCTTGATGCGAAAATCCGCTGCCTCTATGCGGGCCAGCACTTGTCCTACTGCTCTTTTCTGTACGCAATCCGGCTTGAGTATGGCCAATGTCTGCTGCAAAGTTTTCATTCTTCTGATCACCATTCCGTTTCAGGGTGCGAAAGACAATGGACCCGTTCCTGGGTCAAATCCGTGATTACACCAAGGTTTTTGCGTGCTCCAAACCCACTGCAAAGGCTTTAAGATTAAGCTCTTCGGTGCCTTTGGGCACGCGCGCTTCAATGGCCTGGCGCAATGCCTTTTCAGAGACGATTTTGGCGATACCGGCGATCAATCCCAGAGCGACGATGTTGGCCACCAAGGCCCGTCCGACTCGATCCCTGGCCATTTGAATGATCGGCACCCGGTACACCTTGAACGAACCCTCAGGGGTGGTCAGCACAGCATCCTGATCCACCAGCAAAATGCCGTTGGATTTCAGATCGGCCGCATAACGGTCGCACGACTCTTGCGTAAGTGCCAACAGCAGATCGATGTGCACCGCCTTTGGGTAATCGATGTCTTCGTCCGAGAGGATCACCTCCGACCGGCTGGCGCCGCCGCGCGCTTCCGGCCCGTAGGATTGGCTTTGCGTCGCATTGAGGTTGTCGTAGATGGCTGCCGCCTCTGCCAAGATTTTGCCTGCCAGCACCAGCCCCTGACCGCCCTCTCCGCTCAGGCGTATTTCATAGCGAAAGCTCATAACACTATTGCTCTCCTCGATTGATTTGACTCCTGCACCGGCTCAAGACTGCGCCAGCCGGTCGATCAATTTTTGATACTCTGCACGACACTCCGACCGTTCGATGTCGACCAGAATGCCGGTGATCAGCTTGCCCTCCAACTCCTCCGGCGTCAGTTGTCCCGCCTTGGCGACCGGCACGCTGTTCTCCTTTTGCCATGCGATCATATCCACCGGCGTTCCTTCCCGGTTCCTGCGGCCATAGGCTGTGGGGCAGGGCGACATAATTTCGACCAGAGAGAACCCTTTTTTCTGTATGGCTTTGACGATATAGTTCTCCAATTGAACCGGATTATATACGCCGCTGCGCGCGACAAAGGAGGCGCCGGCTGCCTGGGCCAATCCGCTGATATTGAAAGTGTTTTCAAAACTGCCATAGGGCGCGGTGCTGGCCTTTTTTCCTTTGGCCGTTGTGGGGGAAACCTGTCCGCCGGTCATGCCGTAGATATGATTGTTGAAAAGCAGTACGGTCAGGTCGATGTTTCGCCGGGCGGCGTGAATGTAGTGGTTGCCGCCGATGGCCGTGGCGTCGCCATCGCCGGTGATCACCAGCACGGTCAATTCGGGCCGCGCCATCTTGATGCCTGTGGCGAAGGTCAGGGCGCGGCCGTGCGTAGTGTGCAGAGTGTTAAAGTCTACATACCCGGGAAGCCGGCTAGAGCAGCCGATGCCCGAGACCATGCAGATCTGGTCTTTTTGCAATCCAAGCTTGTGCACCGCGCGCAGCAAGGATTTAAGCACAATGCCGTCGCCGCAGCCTGAGCACCAAATCAAGGGAAATTTATCCAGACGAAGGTATTGATCATAGTTGAACATGGTTTTGTTTCTCTAGTCGAGTTGATTGATTCTATTCAGAATGGTCAGCGGGCTGATGGGATCGCCGTTATACACCGTAACCCGGTGAATCGGCGCTCGGCCGCACAGGGCCCACTCCACCTCATGCGCCAGCTGTCCTCGGTTCATCTCCGCCACGATCCATTTTTTTACGCGATCGCCATAGGCCTGGATCTCTTGGTCGGGAAACGGCCACAGCGTCTTGATGCGCAACAGCCCCGCCTTTTTGCCCGCCTCACGGGCCAGACGCACCGCGTGACGCGATGCGCGTGCGGAGGAGCCGAAGGAAATAAGGCCGATCTCCGCATCCTCCATTTCATAGGCTTCGACCTCTACAATGTGATCGCGATTTTGTTCGATCTTGCGATGCAGTCGATCCAGCAGCTTTTCAATTTCCGACGCCCGGTTGGTCGGAAAACCGCTCTCGTCATGCGCCAGACCGGTCACATGATAGCGGTAGCCCTGGCCGAAGCTCACCATGGGCGGAACTCCGGATTCGGTGTGGCGATAGGGCAGATAACGCTCCGGCGGATCGTGAGGAAGCGTGCGGTTGACCAGCGCGATCTCACCGTCTTTCGGCAGCTCCACCTTTTCATTGACATGGCCGAGGATCTCGTCCAACAGGAGAATGACCGGGGTGCGGTACTGCTCTGCCAAATTAAACGCGCGCACGGTTAAAGAAAAAGTCTCGGCTACGCTGAAAGGAGTTAACGCGATGATGGGATGATCCCCATGGGTTCCCCAACGCGCCTGCATGATGTCGCCCTGCGACGGCAGAGTGGGCAGCCCGGTGCTGGGACCGCCGCGCATCACGTTGACGATCACGCAGGGCACCTCCGCCATGGCGGCATAGCCGATATTCTCCTGCATCAGCGAAAAACCAGGTCCGCTGGTGGCGGTCATGGCTTTAGAGCCGGCCAGCGATGCACCGATGATCGCACCCATGGAAGCGATCTCATCCTCCATCTGAATGAACACGCCGCCGTAACGCGGCAGTTGTTCCGCCAGTACCTCGGCGATCTCTGATGAAGGCGTGATCGGATAGCCGGCATAAAAACGCATGCCGGCCGCCAAGGCGCCCTCGGCGCAGGCTTCATTGCCGGTGAGAACCCGCACCCGCTGCTGTGAAGCGTTGCTCATTTTTTCCTCTATTCGCCTTTCACCGATACCGTAATGCAAAAGTCTGGACAGCGCAATTCGCATAGATTGCATGCGGTGCACCGGTCCGGATAAGCCACTGTGGCCTTGCCGCGCTCCATCACCAGAACTTGCTCCGGGCAAAACTCGACGCAGATGGCGCAGCCTTTGCACCATGCCTCACGCACGGTGACATGACCTTTTTTCTTTTTCGCCGCTGGTTCCTGCGACATACCTGCTCCTTTTGAATGCTCACCGTTCCTTCCCCTCTCCTTGCGGGTGAAAGGTTCGGCGGCTATACCTTCTCCAATACGTCCTGCAGATTCGGTCTGCCGATCTCCTGCAAGTCGTAAAACACCCGGCAACAGGGCTGCGGAATGCGAATGATGCGCCGCAGATCGATGGGAGTTCCGATGACCACAGCGTCGCAGGGCGTCGCCTGAATGGTGGCCTGCAGATCCGCCATCTGTTCCTTCCCATACCCCATAGCCGGCAACAAAGTGCCGATCTCTGGATAATCGGCGAAGGTCTGCACCAGACTGCCCTGGAGATAAGGTCGCGGATCCACCAGCCGCGCTGCGCCAAAAGCCCGTGCCGCCATGACGCCGGCGCCGAACTTCATCTCGCCATGGGTCAGGGTGGGACCGTCTTCCACCACCAGCACGGACCGGCCGGCTATCCATTCGGAATGGTCCACACGAATGGGCGAAGCGGCATCGACCACCGCCGCCTTGGGATTGACCGCACGGATGTTGTCGCGCACCCGCTGCAGATCCAGCGGATCCGCCTCCACCTCTTTATTGATCACCACGCAATGCGCCATGCGCAGATTGGTCTCCCCCGGATGATAGCTCACCTCATGTCCGGCACGCAGCGGATCCGCCACTACGATATGCAGGTCCGGCCGAAAGAACGGCGTGTCGTTGTTGCCGCCGTCCCAGATCAACACATCGGCTTCCTTCTCCGCCTGTCGCAGAATGGCTTCGTAATCCACACCGGCGTAGATAATCCCGTTATGGGTGATAAAGGGTTCGAACTCTTCCATCTCTTCAATGGTGCAGTGGTGCTTGACCAGATCATCCACAGAAGCGAAACGTTGCACTTTTTGCGCAGCGAGATCGCCATACGGCATGGGATGGCGCACAGCCACCACTTTTTTGCCGCGGCTGCGCAAAATTTCCGCCACTCGGCGTACGGTCTGGCTCTTGCCGCATCCGGTGCGCACGGCACAGACCGCGACCACCGGCTTTTTGGACTTGAGCATGGCATGGCGCGGCCCCAGCAATGAAAAGGTGGCGCCGCAGGCGTTGACCAGCGAAGCCTTGTGCATCACGCTCTCGTGCGAAATGTCGCTGTAGGCGAAAAAGACCTCATCGACCTCTTCGCGGCGCAAGAGTTCGACTAAATCGGTTTCTGGGAAAATGGGGATGCCGCTGGGATAAAGCGGCCCGGCGAGTTCCGCCGGATAGCGGCGGTCATCGATATGGGGGATCTGTGCGGCGGTAAATGCGACGACTTGATACTCTTGACGGTTGCGAAAATAAACGTTGAAATTATGGAAATCGCGACCTGCTGCGCCCATGATAATCACTTTTTTCGCCATATGGCCTCCTGAGAACCGTTGTCTTTGATAGGCTGGATGAACAGCTTTGCGAGACCATTCAGGAGAAGGCGATATAATGGGACCAAGCAAACATCTGCGGTCGGAACACCCTGCACCTCAAAAATTCGATGATCATTTCAGATCGATCTCTTGCACCGGCTCACGGCTCTGCACATAGTTTGCATAGTCACGCATGGCTGAGAGCACCTTGTCCGGATCGTTCTGGGTAAAGAGTTCTTTGCGAAAGGCTGTCGCGCCTGGAAGGCCTTTTATGTAATAGGCGATCTGTTTGCGCATGGTGACGGCGGCATAATCACCGTCCTTTTGCCGCTGCCGGATAAAATGGTCTTTGCATTGCTCAAGGCGTTCAGTAAAAGTGGGCGGAGCGAGGATTTCGCCCCGGTCGAGCAGAGCGACGATCTGGGCGAAAATCCACGGATTGCCCCGCGCCGCACGCCCCACCATGACCAGATCGCAACCGGTCTCATCGATCATGCGCTTGGCGTCCTCGGCTGACGTGATGTCGCCGTTGCCGATCACCGGAATGGTCACCGCCTCCTTGACCGCGCGAATGTGGCTCCAGTCCGCTCTGCCGGTAAAGCCCATCTTTTGAGAACGGGGATGGATCGTCACCGCTTTCACACCCGCTGCCTGCAGCCGCTGACAGGCTTCCACGACCACCGGTTCTTTCCATCCGCTGCGCAGCTTGGCTGTAACCGGAATGGTGGTGGCGTTGACGACCGCTCGACCGATGGCCTCGATCCCATCCAGATCGCGCATCAGCGCCGATCCTCCGCCGCGCCGGATCACCTTTTTCGCCGGACAGCCGCAGTTGAGATCGATAAAATCCGGCTTGAGACGGCTGACGATCTGGGCCGCTTGGGCCAGCGTCTCCGCCTCGGCCCCGAACAGCTGGATGCTGACCGGCCGTTCGTCCTCGTTGAAGCGGGCGATCTCCAAACTCTTTTGACCGTCACGGACCAGCCCGTCTGCCGAAGCCATTTCGGTCACCACCAGAGCGACGCCGTACTGCCGGCAGATGGCACGAAAAATCGAATCGGTCCACCCAGCCAGAGGCGCCAGCACGGTTCTATTTTTGAGAACAACATCAGCAATAATCACACGACAATTTAAAGGTAAAAAGATTGCCAATCAAGCAATTCTTTGCCCGACCGAACAGCCTTCACAGGTTATGCGATGCACTCGAAGCCTGGCCGGCCCAACGCGCCGATGAGGCAATGAAACAGTTTGATTTTTTGTTCATTACTGCTATATTACAGCAACAAGGGAGGGATTTAGTATGAAAAAACATTGGCAGACAGTGTGCATCTTGCTAGGCTGCTGCTCCCTGTCGTCGGCAGCGGACAGCGCATGGCCGGTCCTCTCCACCTATGATCAGGAGCATTTGGCAAAAATCGCCTTGCCGCTGGGCGGAATCGGCACCGGTACCGTATCTCTGGGCGGGCGTGGAAATCTGCAGGACTGGGAAATTATGAACCGCCCGGCCAAAGGATATCAACCAGGCGACCGCGCCGGTTCAGCCGCCCCCTTCTTTGCCCTTTATGTTGAGAGCGATGAGAGAAAAATCACGCGTCTGTTGGAAGGACCGGCGCCGCTGTCTGCCTATGATGGGGCGTTCGGCGTCAACCGAATCAGCAATCCCGGCCTGCCCCGGTTCAAGCACGCGGTCTTTAGCACCGCGTACCCCTTTGGCCAGGTCCATTTGAGCGATCCACAGATACCGGTCACCGTGACTTTGAAGGCGTTCAATCCAATGATCCCATGCCAGGAAACAGGCAACGAACTTCCCCTGGCCATATTGCGTTTTGAGATCCACAATCCCACCAGCCGGCCTGTTACGGTCGCGGTATGCGGCAGCATGCAGAACTTTATCGGCGAGGACGGCAGCAAGGGTAAAGCCAAAGGAAACCACAACCGCTTTATAAATGAAGGTCCATTAGCCGGCCTTTTTTTACAATCGACCGGCGTGGATTCTTCATCCGAGCAGTGGGGCACCATGGCTCTGGCCAGCGATACGGACGCCGGCTGTACCCATCGCACGGCCTGGAAAAAACAAGACTGGGGGTCCAGCCTGCTGGATTTCTGGACCGACTTGAGCAACGACGGCGAGTTGGAACCACGACCGGTCACCGGCGAAGACAGGCCCATGTCCTCGCTGGCGATCAAGGCCGGTCTCGCAGCCGGAGAAACCCGCACCGTTCAATTTTTTATCGCCTGGCATTTTCCCAATCGCCTGGCCTGGTCTGAAACCGTTGTCGGCAATCATTACGCCACTCTATATCGCGATGCCTGGGAGGTGTTGAGCAAAAATATCAGCCTGCTGCCAGAGTACGAAAAGGACACCATCGAATTTGTTTCTGCGGTGCTGAACAGCGATTACCCGAACGTCATCAAAGAAGCCGCGCTGTGCAACCTCTCCACCCTGCGCACTCAGACTTGCTTTCGCACACGCGATGGCCGCTATTATGCTTGGGAGGGATGCGCCGACCGGGAGGGCTGCTGCTTCGGCACCTGTACGCACGTGTGGAATTACGAACAGGCCACAGCCTTTCTCTTCGGTCATATCGCTGAATCGTTTCGCCGCACTGAATTCGCCGGCGAGACCGACGCCGCCGGCCTGATGAGTTTCCGCGTCCATCTGCCGCTGGAAAAAGCGCGTTGGGGCAAAGCAGCGGCCGATGGGCAGATGGGCTGCATTGTGAAAATGTACCGGGATTGGCAGCTCTCCGGCGACACCGCCCTGCTCAGGACCTTATGGCCCAACATCAAACGCAGCCTGCAATTCTGTTGGATTAGGGCGGCTGGGATGCAGACAAAGATGGGGTCATGGAGGGCTGCCAGCATAACACCATGGATGTAGAGTATTATGGCCCCAATCCACAGATGCAGCTCTGGTATCTAGCCGCTCTGGCCGGCGCGGAAAAGATGGCCGCTTTTATGAACGACCAGGCGTTCAGCCGGGATTGCCGCAAGCTGTTCGAAGCGGGCAGCCGCTGGACCGATGCTCATCTGTTCAATGGCCGCTACTATATCCACCAGATCGTCCCCGCTATGGACACCACGCGGGTGGCCCCCAGCCTGCGCGTCGGCATGGGCGCCAAGGATTTAACCCATCCGGAGTACCAACTGGGCAACGGCTGTCTGGTGGATCAACTAGTGGGACAATTTATGGCGCATGTCTGCGGTCTCGGCTACCTGGTGGAAAAAGAACACGTGCAAACCACGCTGCAGAGCATCATGGCTTACAATTACCGGTCTTCGCTGCACGATCATTTCAATTGCCTGCGCACCTTTGCGCTGGGCGACGAGGCAGCCCTGGTCATGGCCGGCTATCCGGATGGCCGGCCGGAAAATCCCTTTCCCTATTTCACCGAAGTGATGACCGGTTTTGAGTATACCGCCGCCATCGGCATGCTCTACGAAGGCCAGATCGAGAACGCATTGATCTGCATGCAGAATATCCGCAACCGTTACGACGGAGCAAAACGCAATCCCTTCGATGAAGCCGAATGCGGTCACCACTATGGCCGCGCCATGATCAGCTGGGCGGCCCTCCCGGCCTGGAGCGGATTTCACTATTCCGCAGTGGAAAAGTCCCTCACGCTTAAACCGATGGACGGCCGCACCTTTTGGTCCACCGGCCGCGCTTACGGCCTGGTAGAACAGAGCGGAGACCAAAAAGAACGAAAGGTTACCGTGACCGTGATCAAGGGCCGTCTGCCCTTGCAAAGGTTGACTCTCAAAGAGTTCGGAACATCGCAATGGGACGGAAGCAAAGACCTCGTCGAAAACGAATCGATGCAGCGGGTGATCAAAAAAAAGTGATCGGCCGGAAGGCCCTCTCTGCCTTTCCATGCTGGAGGCTGCAGATCCCAGCAGGCTTTGGCCCAGCTGCCCGAGGCCGTGGCAAAAAGGATTTAAAACATAACAATAATTTTTAAACTCGTTTCAGAAAAATGAAGGTGGAGGATTTGACCATGCCGAGCCAATTGATCGCGGTCGTTTTTGAGGCAAATGAACACTATCTCAGAGGTTTGTTGGAAGGATTTCAGAGCGGAAGGAAAACCGCGTTTAAATATTTTTTCAACCGTGACGCCGGCATCCAGGCAGAATCTCTTTCTGAAAAGATCAAGGAATGGACCTCGCTGTCCGATAAATATCAACACCTGCTGATGGAACAGGATCTGTTCGATATGGTGAAAAAATTCGGGGCAGACCAGCTGACGGAGCAGATAAAAATTCTCTCCGCCAGGCCGGTGCAGTCCGGAAAATTTTCCGTCAAGGTGAAAAATGCTGCGCGCGGGGAAACGGATATCATCAAACAAACCTTTGCGGCCAAGCCCGCTGCCGTACAGACGCTCGACTGGCACGAGGAAGAGAAAGAGGACCGCAAAGCCAAAGGCATCGAACTCTACACGCCGGCGCACGAATACCTCTATGAGGCCTCGGGCGCCTTTCAGGGTGAATTGGAAGCGCTGATCGCATTCCGGCAAAAAGTGGCGGCCTTCTCGGCGGTCGACGCCAAAGAGATCGAGCTGGAATTCATCTCCTCACCAACAATGGAAAAGGCTTGATGAAAAAAACATGCTTCTGCCTCGGCTGGCTCTGCTGGAGCGCCCTTCAGGGCCAGACCCTTCAGGTTTCCTCACCGGACCAGACTTTGCATTTCCAGCTCTCCATCTCTAAAACGCCCGATGAAACGGGCGTTCCGGTTTATTCCCTGCAGTGGAAAAATCGACCCGTGATCCTTGATTCCCGCCTCGGCATCGTCACCGCAGAAAAACCTGCCTGGACCAGCGGATTTGCACTGGCGAACTATCGCACCCAGACCGTCGATGAGACCTGGAAACCCGTTTACGGCGAAAAAAGCCTGGTGCGAAACCATTATACCGAGTGCGTCGCCGACCTTCTGCAAAATGAGGATGAGAACAGAAGAATGCAGCTTATCATTCGGGTGTACAACGAGGGCGCCGCCTTTAGTTATTTTTTCCCGGAGAACCTGGCGACCTCCATCATCACCATCCAGAATGAAATCAACGAATTCACATTTCCCGACAATACGCTGGCATGGACCACGCCCTTTGCGCAGGAGCGTTATCAACTGCGGCCTCTATGCGACTGGTCTGCGGAGCAGAGCCTGCCGTTGTCGCGCTGGTCGCCGCAAACCGGCGAATACGAATGCGAACGGCCGCTGACCCTAGAGCTGGCAAACGGCGTCTATGCCGCCCTGGGCGAAGCGCATTTGCTCGATTACAGCCGAATGAAATTCGCCCTATCGCCGGATAAAAAGAACACCGTGGTTTCGCGTCTTTTCGACAGCGTGACGGAAAGCTCGCCGGTACAGACGCCGTGGCGCGTCATTATGGTGGCGGACCAGCCCGGCGATCTGCTGCAAAACAACGACCTGTTCCTGAATCTGAATCCCCCCTGCGCCCTTGCAGACACCCGCTGGATCAAGCCGGGCAAGGTGATGCGCGAAATCACTCTGTCAACCAGCGGCGCCAAAGCGTGTATCGATTTCTGCAGCCGGCATCGCATCGAATATATCGAGTTCGATGCCGGGTGGTACGGATACGAATATTCGAAAGACTCGGACGCCTCCCGCGTGGACGTGGATCCGCGGCGCAATCCCAAAAAGGATCTGGACCTCGCCGCTGTCCTCGACTATGCCCGGCAAAAGGGCATCGGCGTCATTCTCTATGTGAATCACCGCGCTTTGGAAAAACAGATGGACGAGCTGTTCCCGCTGTACGAATCCTGGGGCATCCGTGGTTTGAAATTCGGCTTTGTTCACGTCGGATCACACAAATGGACCTCTTGGGTGCATGAAGCGGTGAAGAAAGCGGCGGCCCATCATCTGTTGGTCGACATTCATGACGAATACCGGCCCACCGGCATCAGCCGCACCTGGCCCAACCTGCTCACTCAGGAAGGGGTCTATGGCAATGAATGCATGCCCGACGCGGATCACAACACCGTTCTGCCCTTCACTCGTTTTCTCGCCGGCGCAGCGGATTACACCATCTGCTATTATCACCAGTCCGCCATTAAGAACGTCCCAGGCATCAAGACCACCTCTGCCCATCAGCTGGCGTTGTCCGTCATCTATTACAGCCCGCTGCAGTTCGTCTTCTGGTATGACAGACCCGAGGACTATCAGGGCGAGCCGGAGATCGAATTCTTTGAACATCTGCCGACGGTGTGGGACACCACCATCGTATTATCCGGTGAGATCAGCCGGCAGGTCGCTCTGGCGCGAAAAAGCGGAACCTCCTGGTTCCTTGGCGCCATCACCAACAATCAGGCGAGAAAGATAGAGATTCCCCTGGACTTTTTAGACGAACATAAAACCTATCAGGCGGTTATTTACACCGACGGCGGTGAGGCGATCAAGACCAGAACCCAAGTAAAGATAGAGCGCCGGCAGGTAACGGCTGTTACGCGCCTGAAAACGAATCTCAAGCCTTCCGGCGGCCTGGCGGTGGAAATCCTCCAACAGTGAGCCAAGCGAACGACGGCTGCCATAAACCCTTTCGCCGGTCGATAAAATATTTCCTTTGATTGAACCGGCAGAAGGCGGTCGCCTTTCAAACAGTCCGGCAGCCCAGCACGCAGGCGGTCCATCGTCTCCCAGCAAACCAGACCGTCAGGCCGCGCAATGCGCTCAACGGTTGGCCAGCCACTCTTGAAGAATACGGGCGTCATCGTCGTCGGCCAGTTCTTCCGGCAAGGTTGCGGCGCCGCCTTGAAAAACGTCGAGGCAGGCTGCAGCCAATCTGCTGCCCGGCTGTCTGCGCCGCCAATCCGTAAAAACCGCCTGGGCTCTGCAGGGGTTGCCCATTTGCTGCCAGGCCAACGCAGCGATCAACTGAACCGCGTTGTCTTGTTTTGGATTGAATTGCACAATGCGCTGCAACAGCCGGTCCGCTGACTTGAATTTTCCCATTTTGTAAAGACACTGGGCGGCGAGCCAATCCTCCAGCCTTTCATCCACATCCTCTGCATAGGGTTTGCCTGCGCCCAGGTGTTCAGGCCACTCCCTCGCCTGATCGATCAGTTGCAGGCTGCGACGGTACGCGCGAGCAGCCATGTTTTGGATCGCCCATTTCAACCCCGCCTCACGATACAAAATCCGGCCGTCGGTGGCGCCTTCATAGGGCAGAATCTTCAAACCTTTCAACAGGTCCAGACAGCGCTCGTATTGCCGAGTGTCGCACAGGCTGCGGGCCATTGCCATACCAAGGATATAGTTATTTGGAAAGGCCTCATAGGCCTGTGTGACCGTGGCCAGGGCCTGTTCCGCCTGCCGGCTGTCTCTATAGAATCGAGTCAGCGAAAGTCCATGGCGCCATTGTGCGGGATTCAGTGCCATAGCATGCTTCATATCCGCTGCAAAGTCGCCGTCCTGTTCGCCTTTGAACAGCTCTGCACGGCAGGCGTAAAAAAGATCGGATCCAGGACTTTTACCGCAACGGCGGAACAGCTCTCTCGCCTTCTGCAGATTGCCCCTGTCCCAGTGAATGAGCGCCAGATAATATTTTGGCAGCCAGTGGGAATCCCTGCTGATGACCCAGTCCAAAACACCGGCCGTTTCCTCGCGAAAAGGAAAGACCCAAGCCGGATCGGCGTCATCCGCTGCTTGCAGCAGCTCCCGGTAGGTCGAATCCCCGCGATGAGCTCTGAGATAGGCCAACCAGTACATCCCCTCTGGCGACGGCGGCGCCAGATTCAGCACCTGCTCCGCCTCCTGAACACAGCCCTGGCGATGATACCAAGCGGCCAATTCCAAAAAGGTCTCACCGGGCATTTCATTGCGGATCGATCCTATAAAAGCGTTTGCGTCGGCCTCAGCGCCGCTGCAAAGATATCTTTCAAACGGAACAAAGGGATTCAACGGATCGAGTTCGGCCAATCTCTGTAAAGCCTGCTCCGTGGTTGCTCGTTGCCGTTGTCTGCGTGCGGCGACGGCCCGGCATTGCAGAGCGTCCAGGTTGCCCTGGTTGAACGACAGGGCGGCGACGGCATGCTGATCGGCTGAGACATTTTGACCCGCGCGCAGAGCGAGCTTGGCCAGTTCGGTGAAAGCGGCGGAACGGTATTCCAGGGACTGGCCGGCCACCTCAAAACCATCGCGGCTGTCGATCAGATTTCCCATGCGGGCCTGTATCAATCCGTAGAAATAATTCGCCGCCGGATCGTAGGTGTCGATGCGCAGAGCCTGGACCACGCAGGCCAGCGCCTGGGCATCTTGCAAGCGGCGGTACAGAAGCACCGCTTTTTCAATCAGCGCCGGAGCATAATTTGGATCTTGTTTCAAGCAGGCCTGCAGCTTTTCTTCAGCTGCTGCATAATCACGTCGACGGATCTGTTCCTTGCCTTGCAGATATAAACCATACACCGAATTCCAGTCAAAATCCTCCGGCATGGTCTTGGGCCGGGCCAGGACATTCGCTTGGTCGTGGCCGCTATAGACCAGTTTGTCGCGGCCCAGCGTCACTTTGATTTGGTCGAGTCCTACTGCAGCAGCGACCTTGACGGAAAGAGTGCGCAGAGGACGCAGGTCAACATGTTGCTGAAACAGCAGCTCGCCGTTCGCATACACTGAGAGCGTATCCTGAATGAACTGAATCGGGCAAAACAGGAACGTCCAAACACCGCCGTTTCTGACCGCATTGAGCGTTCCATAGGGATTGGCGTGCAGCATGCCCTTGGTCGCCAATGCAGGGAACCAGTATTCTTTCCAAGCGTCGGCGGCATAGGGCGCAAACCCACGATGTTTGAATGGAGTCAGGGTGCTGTTTTTTTCAGATTGATTAAAGAGCCTGCCGCTCTGTAGTTCCACATACTGGCCGTCCTGATCGGTGAGCAGCTTTTCCCAGATCATGCCCTGTTGCGACAGTCCCCAGATCCATATCTTTTTGCCCAGTTTTTCATGGCGCGGGGCATAACGGGCCATGCCGAAATCATGCTCATGCCAGTAGGCGCCGAAAAAATCAGCATGCCGGCCGAACACATGATAGGATTTATAACCGCCGAAATTGTTGTTCTCATAATAGGAAAGATCGCGTCCGTCGGCCTCGTAACGGTTCCAGGAATGAACCTCGCCATTGTGCTCCAGATAGCAGGTGCCCGGAAAGATGAATTGCAGATTCCCTGCAGCGGGAACGCCGGCGTTCATCCAGGTATAGTACGGTTGCTCCAGCGAGGTGGCATTATGCCAAAAGGACGAGGTGGTAAAGTAGGCCTTGTCGCGCGGCAGCTGAATCTCCAGCCGCCAACGGGTGCGGGTGAGAAGATCGAGCACGCCGATAAAGCAGGAGACGCTGCCATCCTCGTTTTGCACGCAGAGATAATCCACCGGCGTGGCGCAGTGGGGGCTGTGACCGATGATGCCATAGTTGGCCTCGATGCCTCCGCTGGTCCAAGGTCCGCGCATGGCGATGTCGCGGAATTTCACCACTCGATTGTAATAGATAAAAGGCCGGTTGGTGCTTTTTTCAATGGCGGTCCAGATTTTTCCTCCAACCTCCGGCAAGATCAGAACCCGCAGATACTCATTCTCCAGCTCAACCACCTTCCACTTTTTTTCCTCAGGCTTGTCTGAAAAGCCATCGAAACGAAAGTAGGGGTAAATCCCTCCCGGCGACGGAATGGGATCCGGATCGCTGAAGGGATAGGTGATGAATGATTGTTCATATTCCCTGATGACGGCGGGCCGGCTCTGCGTCGGCGAAGCGACCGCATCGGGTGGAATCGGCGACAGCGCCAGGAATAAAGCCCAAAGGGCGGATGGTCCTTTCAACATAAAACGTTCGTTCCTTATAAAAAAGAGGGGAAAGAAGCGAAAACGGCCGCAACCGGAAAATCAGGATGGCTAGAAGATCCGCCCGCGCCATGCACGCTCTACTCTTCCACTGCCCAGCCCTGCGGACAGATCACCTCGCGTTTCTGCACCCCCTGCTCATACCACCATCGGACGGACAGCAGTCCATCCGGCAGCGGCAGCCGCGCTTCACACCAGTCCAAGGGCACAGGCGCCAATTGTACAACGACTTTTTTGTTGGGAATATCCAGCGTGCGAACACCGAGCACGTCGCGCACCAGGATATGCGCGATATGGGAGGCAAAACCGTGATTGGTGCTGGCGTTAGTGCCTCGATTCTCCCACAGGGTTCCGGTGCGTTCCGCCATGTAGAGAAAGAAATCCTTGGACTCAGACAATACCTGCTGCACCAGTCCAGCACGCGACAGCAATTCCAGCCGAAGATAATCCCCGATAAACGTATTGGCTGGATGCACTTCCGGATAGGCGTTGGTCTCTTTACGCTTGGGGCCGAACTCTTTGACCAGCTTTTGCCACAGGGCCGCATGACTCTGCGGCGTGGCCACGCCGAAATAAAAAGCGTAATACTGACAGGCCTCGCTGCGATTGCGCGTCACCGCAAGCCCGTTCTTTCCCCGCACAGCGTTGTCGACGAAAAATTCGCCGTCAAACGACTGCCGACGAATGGTCTCCCGCACCGCGCCGGCCTGCTGCGAATAATCGGACCGGCCGTAAAGCCGGCCGGCGACGTCCAGAGCGCCGGCATAGAGCATGTTGGAGGGATAGTTGACATCCTGGACAAAGCTGTTGGCCTTGGACCATTCAACGAAAACCCAGGCCGGCAGCTTTTCCAGCAGACCGTCGCTGTTTTTCAGCTTGGCCAGATAACTGAATAAACTGTCCACACGCGGCTGCAGCGCCTGCACCAGCGCCCGGTCGCCGGAACGCGCCTGATATTCTTCCAACTGTACGACGAACCAAAGCGCCCAATTGGGAATGAAATTGCCATCCGGATGGTCCGCCGGATAGCACATAGGCAACATGCCTTCCGGCAGTCCGGGGAAATCAGCCGCCAGGAGAAAATTTTCCAGGAAATTTTTTTCCACAGCCGTATTGCCGCACAAATCCAAAGCGACCCGGCTGGTGAAATAGCTGTCGCACAGCCAGCCGGAACGTTCACGGCCCGGACAATCGGTGAACAAATCCACTGCGTTCTGGCGGAAGGTTTCGCGCGCCGCTTCAAACAGCCGGTTTAATGATCGATCGCTGCAGCTGAATTGCGCGCGCTGCGCTTCAGGATTGGCGAACTCACGCAGATAGAGGTCGGAAAGCGTACACGATCCCTTGAGCGCCACCGCTTTGATGTAGCGCATGGTATAAGGCTCCGCGTTCTCCACTTGATAGTCGCCGGGCGCCAATTCATAGGGAATGATATTGACGCAGCCCATGCGCTTAAAGTCCACATCGTTTTCCACTAAAATTTCATCAAAAAGAAACCACAGCTGCGTTGGTGCGTCACAGTGAACCCGCGCGCCGACAAATCCGGTCAAATTGGTGCCCAGATCAAAAATGCGGAATTCGTTTTCAGCAAGCGCGGCGCTCTGTCCAGGCTCAAAGACGCACAGCGCGGTTTCCGTCATCACGCTGCGATAGCGCTGCATCTCCAGCGATGGAATGATGGACAATTCAGACTGTGGAAATCCGCCAAGCTTGGGACCGATGTCGGTCAGCGCCCGGTCCATCCATAGCTTTTCCGAAGGCGGCCGTCGTTCCAGTCGTCCGGCGGCCGTAGAGACGCGGGCGGGACGTTTACTGAAGGCAGGATACGCAACCCTTCTCGGCAAATAATGTTTGGCTTTTGTGGTGCTGCACTTCACCTCTTGAAAAGGCGCATCCGGCTGAACACGGCATTGGCTGAAATCCGGAGTCAGCCGGTACATTTCGAGAAAAGGCCGTTGAAAGCTGTACCTCTGCATTTTTTGCAGCCGTTCATCCATCAGCCGGGCGCGAAAAGGCGAACCAGCGCCGCCGGTGGAGGCCAGCACCCGGCCGTCCGCCACCACCTCGGCCTGGAGAAAACCCGGTTGATCCACCAGATAATAGCTGTTGACGTTATAAGCGGTCACTTCGATATAAAGCACATTGCGGCCGTCGCGCAGGCCGTTGCACAAGGGCCAGGCATCGATGCGATGAAACCCAAGCGGCCCGCGGGCCGGCCCGTAACCGATAAATTCCCCGTTGAGGAATATGCGGTAAACAGACGATCCAGTAAGCCGCAGCTTGAGGTCGGCGGAGCGCGGCGCGGTAAAGGTCGTCTGAAACCCCACAGCGCAGTTTAATGTCTTTTCCATGCCCTTGGGCCAAATCGGCTTGGCGGAGATAAAAGCGGGCGCCGTTTGATGGTTTGCCTTTACATGGGTGATGAAAAGGAACAGAAAGAGAAAGGACAGCAAAGCGGAGGGATGGATAAAACGAAGAAGAGCGACCATAATCAACCTACCTCGTAGAATTTGTTTCCTATGCCGATCGACGGATGCAATGGCCATGGCGGTGCTGTCAGCGGCGCCGTCGCGTTAGGGATGCAGAATGACTTTCAACAGCTTTTCCTCGTTGCGCGCCAGCTTGTCAAACCAGAGCGCGCCCTCGGACAGGGGCGCTTTGATGCTTTGCAGGGAATCGACATCCAGGATGCGTCGGGCGATCATGTCGAGAACAGCCGGGAATTCGCCGCACACTCCACAGCTGCCTTGCAAACGCAGCTGCCGTTCGACCATTTGCTGCAGAGGCGTCGGCACCGCGGTATTCGAGAAACCGACGACATTCACCACCCCGTTTGCATCCAGACAATCGATCGCTGTTTGCAGCGTGTCAGCTCGGCCCAGGGTATCGAACACGATAGAAACCCCATGACCCGCCGTGCGTTGTCTTATGCGTTCGCTGACGGCGGCATCGTCTGAGAATGCCTCATCAGCGCCCGAATCCAGGGCAAAATTCCGCCGCTCCTCATGCTGATCCACAGCTATGACCGGTCCAGCGCCGGCAAGAGAGAGAAGCTGGACCAGCAGTAACCCCGTGACACCGCAACCGATCACTGCCACAGCGTCGTTCAGATTCGGCGGCGTCAGGCGAACGGCATGGGCGGCATGAGCAGCTGGTTCGGCCAGGGCAGCTTGATCAAAGCTCACTGAATCGGGAATCCGATGAAGCAGATAGCCGGGCAGAGCGATCCGCTCCGCCATGGCGCCGTCCAGCCGATAGGCCTTGCAGGAAGCGCCCACCCGCTTTTTCTCATCCGCAAGATGGTACAATCCCGCACGCGCCTGCCGATCTTCAAGCGGATAAACCAGAGATTCAAAGGCCACGCGGTCCCCAGGCTGCCAGCCGCGCACCTGCCCGCCGACCTTTTCGACAACGCCGGAGGCCTCATGTCCCATGATCAGAGGCGGCACCCGCAGAGCGGACCTTCCGTCCAAAGCAGCGACATCCTCCTCGCCGATGGCGCATGCTTTGACGCGGATTAAAACCTCATCCGGCCGCATGCGGGGCTCGGGCGCCTCCCGATAGTCCAGACGGCCCGCAGAGATCAGCACCAATGCTTTCATACGCACTCCTCGATAAAAACAGCCGATGGATGATCAAACGTGCGCATCATCTGCCCCCGTGAATCGGCGAGGAGCGCCAGGTTTATCGCGCCAAGCCACCGCGCCCATCAGGGTCATGCAGATGTGAACTGAAATGATAGAAAATGTAAATTTACTTTTCCACTCGATGCTTGAATCTTTTTTCTGATCGAGACAATCGCGAGCAACGACTCACCTTTTATGGGATCAGCATCAGAAATATCTGCTTTCTGCACCAATTGCGGAAAGCCAGTAATGAGGAATCCGACGATGGCGCAGTGGGCCGCCGATTCATCGGCGGTCGGTTTGGCTTTGGCTTGCTAAGCGACTGGTTATAGATGACAAAACGCTTTATTGCCGTGCGGATTCATGATATCGAGACGATTGTCAAGCTGCGGAGCGGTTGCCTGGCTTCTATCTCTCCTCGCGCCCCGACAGACGCCCGGTGGCCAACAGTTTACGCAACCGATCCGGATAGTTGGTCATGATCCCGTCAACGCCCAGTTTGAGGACCGCCTTCAGATCTGCGCTTTCGTTCACCGTCCAGGCAAAGAGCTGCTTCTTTGCCTGACGGCAGCGGTTGATCCATGCGGGATCCAGTAGATGGTAATCCGCGCAGAGGATCGGCCACGGGACCTCCAGAGCCTGTTGCGGATAATCCTCGAAAATGAATCCCAGAGGAATCGACGAGCCCAATGCAGCGACCGCTAACAGTGCCTTTTGATCAAAAGAGGTGATCATGCAACGGGTCTGATGCTTTGTGAGCAGGTCCACCACCCTGGCGGCCAGAATCTCCACCCGTTCCTCCGCCTTGATTTCAACGTTGACGAAAAGCCGGTCCGACGCCAGGCTCAGGACCTGCTGCAACGTCGGGATCGGCTCTGAGACATACGCCAGGGAAAACCAGGAACCGGCATCGAGCGTTCTAAGCTCCACCAGATCAAAGTCCTGAACCGCGCCAACGCCATTGGTCGTGCGCTGCAGCAGATCGTCGTGCAGCAAAACCACCTCTTGATCACGTGTGAGGTGAACGTCGATCTCGATGCCGTCAGCGCCGAGTTCCATCGCAAGCTGAACAGCGGCCAGGGTGTTCTCCGGCGCATGGCCGGATGCCCCCCGATGGGCGAGGTTCAGTACAGTGCTTCTCATGCATCCGCCGAATGGTCGAATTTAAGCGCATTCTCCGGACAGGTGTGCAGACAAATGCCGCAGGCATGACAATCGGGCCTTATCCGCCGGCCGTCCAAAACCGCCTGAACACTAGGACAGGGCGACTGATGGACGCAGCGCAGACACATGGTGCATTTTTTCCTATCCAATCGAATGCGCGTTAAGGCCAGAGGTTCCAACAGCCAGGTGATCAGCCCGAGAGGACAGACCAAGTAACAAAAAGGCCGAAAGATAAACACCGCGCCGATAAAGGTGATTACAAAGGCCGGAATCACCGCCGCTTCCAGGTCCCAGTGTAAAAACTCGAACGGATTGACGTACTCATAGAGGCTGGCGCCGGTGAGGAAAAGAACCGCGAGAAAAAGCATAAAGAACACGATGCGGACGGCGTTGGCGATTTTGAAAGGCAATTTGATTTTTAATCGACGGGGCAGAGGGATGCGATGCAGCAGTTCCTGCACTGCGCCGATCGGACAGTTCCAGCCGCAGAACAGCTTGTTGCCCACGATGGAGATCAGGGCGATAAAAGAGAGGATGGCGATGAAAACGATCGGCACCGCGCGGTCCATCTGCAGGAACAGGAATGGCTTTTCCACAGCGCACATGGGACTGGGGTGCAAACCCATGCCGCGGGCGAAATGGCCCAACGGCAGATTGGAAATCACCGCAAAGGCGAAAAAGATGATCAACAGGCTCAAGAAACGAATGCCCGCCGTGAGCTTTTTGCTCATGAGCAGGAGCAGACCGGCCAGAGCTAAAAGGGCGCCGACCCACACGCGGGGCAAAGCCCAAATATCCCAAAAGGTCAGGGTTCGACGAGCCCCCTCCTCATCCCCAGCCAGTGCGGAAAGAACCAATAGCAGCAGAGCCGCCAGGGTCGTCATCGCGAAAACAGCGAGCTTTCTTTGTGTCGATTGCTGCATATTTCTCCTTGTTCCAAATATCAGAATCCGCCCGCTCGGTCTGCTTTTCGCACCGTCCCTCCAAGCGCGGGCGTACGAACGCCAGAACGCTGCGTGGTTGTTTTCACTCAAACTCGAGCAACAGAGTGCGAATCTCGTTGGCTTTCATCGGAATTACAAAGCCATCTCGCTCTATCTGGATCGTTGAGGCGCCGGGTAAAGGATCCTCGAGGTGATTGGCGGCCATGACTCTTTTAGGCCGTGCGGGACAAAAAATCCTCGCCTGCACGTTCTGTCCTGAAGATTCGAATAAACGCAGCACCACATGGTTGGGCGACCAGTTTCCTTGCTGAACCTTGAGCGCGGTGATAAGGACATGATCCTGGTCCACGGCGAAAAACGAATGACTTCTGCCTAGAGAAAAATCGTTGCGACGCTCGCCCCAATCCGGCAACGATCCGATATGATGGTTCTCCTGCAGACATGTAAGCGGCTGATTCAGTTGCAGCGCAGCCTGCATCACCCGTCCTTTTACCCAATCCCCCGCATGAGGAAATAGGGCGTATTTGAAAGTATGCGTCCCTTCGTCCATCCGGGGATCCATATCCCGGCTTGCGCGCACAATGGACATGCGCATGGTTTGATCCTTTACATCAAATCCATATTTTCCGTCGTTCAACAACGCCACCCCATAAGCGGATTCCGACAGATCGATCCAGTTCTGCGCCGGATGATCCATGCCGTCCAGCGGCCTTTCAATGACGCCGTAGGGCTGCTCGAACACCGCACGACCTCCGGACACGTTCACCGGAAAAACGGCTTTTAATACGCGGTCGCTTTCATGCCAGTCCACCGTCATGGCGAAATCGATCCGCGGCTGGTCGACATGGAGAATGAGATCCCGCACCACGCGTGAGGAACTGGTGGTGTTCTGCCAACGGACGACCGCGCGAACAGGCCCTTTCTCCACCACCACCGGCCGGCCGATGGCCTGCAGGGGAAACTCTTCACCGGAAAGCACCAGGTCCCACGCCGACGAACGGGATTCGCCGAGCAGCTGAAGCCGGTTGGCAGTTCCGGATAGAACCTCGCGGTTCAGCGTTTTGTCATAAATCGAAGAGAGACCGGTTTGATTCCAAGTGACGCGGAAATAGCGACTCTCGGCCGACTGCCCCTTGACGAACAACTCTGTTTTCGGCAGCGAACGGTGATGAGGAATCACACGATACACCTTGTAGCCGATCGAAGGGATGTCGCGCACCGCCATGAGCAATCGGTAATGCTGTTTGTCGCCGGATACGCTGAGAACCTGATAGGCGACCGGCTCTGTGTTTGTATCCAGAACCGTGAATCGTTCGCAGGGCTGAACAAAGTGCACATCCGCTTCCACCACATCCCCGCGCACCCAGGAACAGGGGTTGTAGACCACCAAAGGGATGCCCGCATCGCGAGTGTCGATGCGCGAGCCGATGACCTCCAGGCCGAAGCGCAACAACCGGCGGCCTTCCTGATCCACCCACCGCAGATCTCTGCGGCTGTCATCGAACACATCGCCGATCGAAGTGCCGGGAAGAATATCATGGAACTGATTGCGCAGCAGCAGTTTCCAGGCTTCGCGAAAATCCACGCGGGGGTACAACGGTTTGCGCTGCAGCATGCTGCCGATGGTGGCGAATTTCTCGGCGGTCAACAGCAGATTTTCCGCGTCTCGATGCAGTTTTTTAATCACCGCCTGACTGGTATAAGAACCCATCCACGATTGCTCCACCGCCTTCGATTCGCCGCTGCCTCGGCCGATCTCGCCGAAATGAGCGGGCCAGCTGCGCGGGGTTTGCGACAGACGGGCGAAAAACTCTTCTGCCGTCGTATAGCGCAGGGTGGGGACCCCCTCCATTTTTCGTAATCGCTCGATGGCCTCGATATCGGTCTGACGGGGCCCGCCTCCGTGATCGCCCTCTCCGAACAACACCATGGCAAAGGGAAGCCCAGTAGTGCGGCGCCACTCGCGCAGAGGGGTCAACAGATCGGCATTCGGGGCGGTCAGACCGTAGGGTACCGGCAGATGATAAGCCAGCAGGGACGAACTGTCCGGAGCGATCCAGCGGAACACTTGCTTGCCCGTCGGCTCGCCTCGGCCAAAGAGATAATAACGGATGCCGCAGCCGGAAAAAATCTGCGGCAGGGTCAACGCCTGGCCGCAAAACGCATCCGGAAGCCAGGCGATGTCAATCGAATCCACGCCAAGATGGGTCCGGCAGTATTCTATGCCGATTAGAAATTGGCGTATGTGCGATTCACCGGAAGGCAGAATGGCGTCCGGCTCAGCCCACTGACCGCCGACCACAGACCATTGTCCGGCGCTGATTTTTTCTCGAATGCGCCGGAACACCTGCGGATGTGTTTTTTCAATGGATTCGTACAGAGCCAGCTGGCTCTGAGCATAGGTCAGCTCCGGCATTTTATCCAACATATCGAGAACGCCGATAAAGGTATCCGGCGTGACCCGGTCGGTGGTCTCGTTCCACCGCCAGCGATAGGCCAAATCGATGTGCGCATTGCCTATCATATACAGTACCCACTCCTCCGGTTGCGAGAAAATACAAGCCGGCAGCAGGGCCATCACCATCAGTGCTTTTTTCAACCAACGCTCCCTAGTCAATACCTTGATCGATTCGCAGGAACAAAGTACAAACAAACTAGTCAAATTTCAAGTTTTTTAACCTGCGCTCCTGCGCGCTTCTCAACAGCCGCCAGGTGATGAATCCAGACGCCTGTCCGGTTTTTATGACAGCGTTATACGCCGCTGCCGGCAGCCAAGAGAAATGCGTCAACGCAACTCTTTTATAAACTTAATGTAAAAAATTGAATAAAAGCTCATAAAATGGTCCAGAGCTTGCAATATGCGCAGGCATGCAAAGAGAGGATTACAGCACACTGGATTTAGACCGGTTGTTGAAGGAGCCGGTCCGCCAGAGCGTAAGGAAGAACACGCCCACGGTCATCGCTCTGGCCGGAGGACAGGGAGGCGTGGGCAAAAGCATCCTTTCCCTTCTGATCGCCCTGGAGCTGAGCAAAAAAGGACAGGAGACTGTGCTGGTCAACACCGATTTTACCGCCGGAGGAATTGTCCGCCGCCTGATCCAGAAAAATCCAGAGAGAAATCTGCACCGCTTTTTGGAGGGGCGCACGCGGAATATGAACGAACTGGTGCTGCCGACCCGCATCAACCATCTGCGCGTTCTATTCGCTGGAACGCACATCGCCTCCTATCATCGCATTCTTCTTTCGCTCAAACAAAAGCTCGCTCAGGAACTGCGCCGATTGCAGGCCTCCTACGTGGTTCTGGACCTGGGCGCAGGCAGCACGTATGGCCCCATGGACTTTTTCCTGAACGCCGAATACCCGCTGCTGCTGGCCACCGCGGCCAAACAGACGCTGCTGGACGCCTATGGCCTACTGCGGGTAGCCCTGGTGCGCAATCTGCATAAAAACGCCTATCAATGGCCCGAGTGGTATCGACAACTGCAGCGCTGCGGAGACTTGAGCCGAGAACCGCTGGCAACCGTACCCTCCTTTCTGCACGCCGTGGCTAAAAGTGAACCGCAGCTCAGCGAACAGATTGCGGCGCAAACCGCACAGTTCCGGCCGGCCCTGATAGTGAATAAATGTTCAAAGAAAGAGAGTCTCGAGCGGGCTGAGCTGCTGCCGGTGCTTGCCTGCCAGGTGCTGAATATCCGCTTGCGGAAATGGGGGAACATCAGCTACGATGCGCAGGTAGACCGGGCGGTGCAAAGCGAAAACCTCGCCCTGCTGACGCGCGGGTCCTCCGCAGTCGCTGAAATGAGCAGTCTGGTGATGAAACACATCCTTGGTCATCCCTGAAGCGATGATGGCGGCGCAGGCTGCGGCGACCATGGCCTCGCCTGTTTCATCGTCGTCGGTGGGTTGATAAGGGGCTGGCCTTTTGCATCGCGGTTTGAAGACCTGTCCAGCGGCGGAATCCCCCCTTGCTCGTCGGGCAGTGAGAAAAAATGAAAGATTATCGTGCGGCGAAAAGCCTTTTCACTCTTTGCATAAAGCCCGGTTTGCGCCTTTTATCCACTGGGTCTGAGGAGCGGCCGTTTTGTTTGCCCATCTCCTTGAGGCGCTCGATGGGGATTCGCGCGTTGTGATCGCCGTCCTTGCCGATCTCGTTGATCCGCTCAAAGACCCGGGCAAACCGTTCATGCAGATCTGGCCGCGGCGTGGCGATGCCGGATTTTTCCCCTTTCGGCTCCACGGTTTTGTTTAAGCCGGAAAGCAGCTGACGGGCCTGGTCATCCAGAACCGCTCCGGTGAAATCGGCGGTTTCGAAGCCTTTTGTTTTGGCAAGATGCTGGGCTCCGGTTAGAATCACATCGGTCAGATTGGCATCGTTGAGCAGGGCGCCCCGAAGAAGAACCCCTGTGAGATTGGCGCCGCCGAAATTCGACCAGCTCAGGTTGGCGCCGGAAAGATTGGCGCCTGTCAGGTCAGCCCTGCTCAGTCTGGTCCAGGTGAGTTTGGCGCCGCTGAGGTTCGCCCCGGCCAGATTTGCTCCGCCAAGATCCGCGCCGGTCAGGTCCGCCTCCATGAGGTTCGCATTGTGAAGATCCGCGCCGTGAAGATCCACCCGCCTGAGATCAGCGCCGCGCAGATCGAGCAAACGGCCGTCTCCACTCTCAGCGTCCGGCAATCCGGCAGTTATCTCCATCAATTCTGTAAGCGGCCGACCATTTATGATAATATCTTTTGTATCTCGCATTATGTCAACCTGTTCGTTGGGAATGCCCATCTCAATTAGACCAGTCCACCGAGAGTTCGAATCCCTTCACCCAGATAGAATACGCGATGCTGGTGTGACTGCATAATATACAGACAAAGTAACGATTATGCCAACAATTTTATGCCGTTTTTTCCATGAGAACAGAATCTGTGATCCGGCACACATACAGAGGCGGCAAAATCCCGGCAGCAGGCGATTGTATGGTTCTGACGTTTAAATTTACGCTCCCCAGTCGGCTCGCCCTGCCATTCTTTTTCGAAATTCTCCGTTAGTTGACTGCTGCGCACCGCCTCATTTACGTAAAAAGCAATTGCGAGCGGATCGAGTCCTCCCGTCCAGGCGCATTTCGCGCCTTTGCCGTCTGCCCGCGCGACCGACGCATTGTCAAAGCTCTTGTCGCGGCTTTTAATAGAAAAGGCCGGCAATTGCCGGCCTTTCTTTCCCTGCTGATTCCATCATTCCCAAGCAAAGCTTCCCAGGCTTTACTCGAGGATGCTGCGTTCAACTGTCTCGTCCGAGCTGTTCCTCACTGAATGCATGCCCCCTTTGATGGGTCAGGAGGGATTCTGGCCCCCACGCCGGAGCCATACCCTGGATTTCAAAATGAAAGCCCGACATTTCAAAATGAAAGGGTTTAGAAATGGGAAACGCTCCAACTCTCAAATTTTCATCCCTAAGCAGCGTGGCACTCAATGATATAGCAAATAATGTACCAATTATTAAAATCGCGGCCTGAGGCAGAGGTAAAGCGGGGACAAACAGCAGAGCAGGGCAAGCGGGCGCTGTCGAGGCTTTTGCCTGGAGAACCATGCTTGCAGCAGAAGAAACATCTTTTGACCGCAAGGTGTCGCTATTATTTGCCAGGCGTAAAAAAAGGACAGACCATTCGATCGAATGACCTGTCCGTCCGTTAGTGTCCCCAAGGGGATTCGAACCCCTGTTACGGGATCGAAAATCCCGAGTCCTGACCCCTAGACGATGGGGACTGAGTTGGGTCTGGTATGGGTGAGTGACGGGATTCGAACCCGCGGCCACCAGGGCCACAACCTGGTGCTCTAGCCAGCTGAGCTACACCCACCATTTCATTTTTTGTATAGCTTTTTAATATAAAAATAATTCGCTTATTTCGCAAGTGAAAAAATATGTTTATCGCCGACTCGGCCGCTGCAGCAACGGTCGGGCCGGCTTGAACAGGACCCTTATTTTTTTATTGGGATTGTCCGGATAAATGATTAGCATTATGAAACAAGGCGATTCAGCACCCCTGTCTTGCGCGTCCTGACACTTTCAATGGGAGTTTCCTTTTCTTATGAAGCCCTATTTTTCCGCGCAAAGAGCCGTCGTCCGGCTGCGCGTCCATCGGTTGACCGCCGGCGTGCTCGTGTTAGCGCTCCAGGGTTTGTGGGCGTCCGAAAATATCGGCCTGGAACGAAGCCGCCTGCATGCCATCCAGCATCGAGGGCCGGCAGTGGACTTTTTCAGCGGCGCCCTGCTGGGCAACGGCGGCCTCGGCGCTGTGGTGACCACCCGACCAGATGCCATTGTGGTCTTTTTCGGCCATAATAATGTCTGGGATATCCGCATCGCCGAGAACCACCGTGAAGAGATCGGCGCCTTTGAGTATGTGTTCAAACGCGTCGAAGCCATTCCGGATACGCTGAAAAGCCTGACCGAGAACAGCTGGTATAAAAACTATGCTCAGATGGCGCGCGATAATTACCGCCAGCCTTATCCCAGACCCTTTCCCTGCGGCGCACTGCTGCTCGGCTTTGACCGGCGCCGCATACAAGTCTTGGGGCACGTCCTGGACCTCAGCAGCGGTCTTTGCCGCATCGATCTGCGCATCGATCGCGAGCCGGCCAGCCTGGAGCTGTTTACTTTTCTCCAACAGGATGAATTATGGTTCAGATTGCTGGATCAGCACGGCCGGCTGCGGCCGAACTGCTTTGACCGAATTCGGCTGATCCCCGATCCTTCTACGGTGAACGAATTTGCGCCCGCTTCAAACGCCGGATCTGGAATCGCCTTTTACCAGCGACTGCCCTTTCGCCAACCGCCCTCCGGCGAGCCCCAGAAAAACCACCCCAAAGACCGCGCTTTCCAACTGGAGGTGCAGGTGTCCTGCCCGCTTTCCACCCGCGAACGGCTGGACTGGGAGGGCAACCCCAAAGCCATGGACCAATGGGAGCGCAGCCTGAAAGGCGAAACCCCGCTGATCGGTTGTGCCGCTCTGTGGGAAGGTTTGGCGGACAGCCTAGCCATCGGCACGATCGTCCATGAAGCGCCCTCCGCTGACCGTTATGCCGCTGTGCAGAAGCAGAACCAGCGCCTATGGGCGGATTATTGGGGCTGTTCGGCGGTGGTGCTCTCGGACGCAGAGCTGGAAAAAATCTGGTACCGAAACCTCTACTTCCTCAATTGCAGCGCCAAAGCCGGCGTCACCTGCCCTGGGTTGTTCGCCAATTGGAGCTATCAGCAGATCGGCACTGCCTGGCACGGCGATTATCACATGAACTATAATACTCAACAGCCCTTCTGGGCCACCTTTTCCAGCAACCATCTGGATAAGAACCTGCCCTATGTCGATCTGGTGGAGAAGCTGATGCCGGTCAGCCGGCGCTGGGCGAAAGAATATTACAACCTGCCTGGCGCCTATTTCCCCCATTCCGCCTATCCGGTGGAGATGACGATGAACCCCTATCCTGCGCCGGACTGGGGATGGGAGATCTGTGAAACGCCCTGGACCGTGCAGGGGCTGTGGTGGCATTACCTCTATAGCATGGATGTCGACTATCTCAGAACCCGCGCTTTTATACCTATCGCCGAAGCGGTCCGCTTTCTTGTCGCCTATATGCAACGGCCGGAGGCGCACGGCCCGCAATGGGGGGATGACCGTTATCATATCTTTCCCACAGTACCTCCGGAGCTGTACGGCCTTAAACCTGGTTTTAAATACAATTACGATTGTCTGGTCGACTTGACGTTGACCAAATTCATCTTTAAGGCGTATTTGCAGGCTGTGGATATCCTGAAATACAACCGCCAGGAGGCCTCGACCGTTCGCGCGGTGCGTACCATCCTCGAACATTTCCCAGACTATCCCACGGCCATGAGCAGCATCGGACCGGTGTACGTCTCAGTGCCCGGGGAACATGCTGAAGTGGTCTATAATGTGCCCAACAGTCTGATGACGGTTTTTCCCGGTGAGGAACACGGCCTGCATTCTCCTGCGGAAATTCTGCACCTGCTGGAAAACTCGCTGACCAACATGCAGATCGAAGGGGGCAATGATCTTGTTTTCCTTAATCTACAGGCCGCCCGTCTAGGCCGGCTGGATCTGGAAAAATTCAAACAACAGGCGGCCTACTGCGAGATAGACAACGGCGCCTACACCGATATGGTGCTGCAGGTGCACGGCCGCTATTCAGACACAACGACGCCCTTTGATTTCATGGCCCGAATGGGCATCTGGTTCGAAAATTTCGGCTTGCCGGTGGTGATCAACGAGTGCTTGTTGCAGAGCTATAACGGCGTGATCAGGCTGTTTCCCAACTGGCCCAAGGATCAGACAGCCGCCTTTCATCAGCTGCGCTGCGTCGGGGCGGTTTTGATCAGCGCCGAATTCAAGGACGGGGAGGTCAGCTGGGTGGCTGCGACAAGCGAACGTGGCGGCCCGATGACGCTTCTCAGCCCCTGGCCGTTGCACAGCCGCATCAGCGTGGATGGCAAAGCCACCCGCGTCAGCCAATCCGAGTACACATTTTCCATGAAACCCGGACAGACTCTGGTGTTAAAAAAAGAGTGATGACGATTCAGCCCGTTGTGCAAATCCTTTTGACGGAAAAATGATAAACAGCAAAACCGCTTTTTATGTCCTGTTGTATATCGGCGCCATTGTACCAGCCAATCTGCTGGTGACCTGGCTTGGCCCCCGTGCGACCATACCCACCGCTTTTCTGTTCATCGGACTGGACCTGACCAGCCGAGATCATCTGCACGAAGTCTGGCGCGGTCGCCGCCTGTTCCTGAAAATGACGGCTCTGGTTTTCGCAGGCAGCCTGCTGTCGTGGCTGATCAACCGTCGCGCCGGCCCTGTGGCCGCGGCTTCGCTGACTGCATTCGCCGCTGCCGGCGCTGTGGATGCGTTCACCTATCATTTTCTCCACCGGTACTCCCGTTGGATCAAGGTCAATGGCTCCAACATCCTTTCCGCTGCAGCGGACAGCGTGATCTTTCCCACCGTGGCCTTCGGCACTCTCCTGCCATGGATTATCCTCGGCCAGTTCGCGGCCAAGGTTCTCGGCGGCTTTATCTGGATGCTTCTGCTCGACGGCAGACGTAAAACCGTCGGGTCTTTCAGAAACCGACGCCACGGCCGGGCTTGACCGCGACGGCAGGCTCAAACGTATGTCCCCAGGCAGGATAAAAATAGTGCTTGTCAATGAAACCAATTCATGTTATTTTACATTGATAGATCTGATTGAACAGGACCTGCCATGAAAAAAGCGATCATTTTATCGGCCTTTATTCTGCTCTCCTGCCAGGGACGCATTTATCGCACTGTCTATCCCCTGCTCAACGACGGCAAATACGACAGCGAATTCCCTTATAAAAACTGCTCCCAGGAGATCAAGGCGATCTGCGATATGACCGTTAAAATCTACTGCACCACCCATTATAAAATCTACTATTTCGATCGCAGCGATAAAATGACCCGGCGCGACATTCAGGAGCGCGGACTGCTTCAGTGCAAATCCACCAGCTATAGCGAAAATCCAGTCGCCGGCAGCGGCTTGGTGATCTCCTCCACCAGCCAGTCTGTGCTGGTGCTCACCTGCAGCCATGTGGTTTATCACAGTGATTCCCTTTTCACCTATTATAATGAAGAAGAAAAATCCCGAAACCGTTACATCCGCACCGTGGCGATTAAAACACGAGAACGCCTGCTCGCCGCCGGATTCCCCGAAGACGGCGTGCTGCAGCTCCTTGCTCATGATCCGCAGGTCGACCTCGCTCTGATCGGCAGAACCTGGAGCAAACCTTTGGACCGGGTGATCAACGATTTTCGTTATCCTTTGGGAAAAGGCGTAGAGCTGGATTGGGGAAGCTTTGTCTACCTTATCGGCTATCCACAGGGGCAGCTGATGGTCACCAAGGCCATCGTCAGCCAACCGAACCGCGACGGCCGCGGCGGTTTTCTGCTCGACGGCAATTTCAATCGCGGATTCAGCGGCGGCATCATCCTCGCCATCCGCGACGGCGTTCCTAATTTCGAAATGGTCGGCCTGGCCAGCTCCACATCCGGCGCACCCGAAGCCGTTCTCACGCCATCGCCGGATGCAGAGTACGGCATGCGGGTCCCCTACGACGGTCAGGCCTACGCTGTCTCGATCAACCGCATCAACTATGGCATCACCTTTATCGTCCCCTCAGAAGCCATCCTGGAATTTATCAACAAACAGCGTACGGTTTTCAAAGGCACTGCCTATGAAGCCAATTTAACGCAAGCCTTTCAGCAGCACAGGGCGCCGGCCGTTCCGTGATCCCTCAAGCCGGCGCCGGCAAATCCGATCGTCCCCTCCAGCCTTGTGCAGGCACGGCTGCAGCCGCGAAAGCGAGAACGAGTTGCGGTTAAATAGTCAACTAATTATTAATCATAGAAATACAATAATAGCTGTTAAATCGCTTGACTGATTTAAAAAAATTGGCTAACTTGAAAATTAACTAAAAGTCGATGCACGCCGTACCGGCAAACGCGGAGAACAAATGGGAGGCCCTCTGACTGAGGACAAAGGACATATCCTGTGGGTGGATGACGAGATCGAGTTGCTCAAACCCCATGTGCTTTTCCTGGAAGAAAAGGGATACCGCGTAACCACCGTGACCAACGCCGAGGATGCCATCGAACTATCCAGACAGCAAGAGTTCGATCTGCTGCTGCTGGATGAGATGCTCAACGGCATGGACGGCCTGACCGCACTCAATGAAATCCAGACTCTGCGTCCCGCTCTACCGATCATTATGGTCACCAAAAACGAGGAAGAGCAGCTGATGGAAGAGGCCATCGGCGCCCGCATCGTCGATTATCTGACCAAGCCGGTGAACCCCAGCCAGATTCTGCTGGTCTGTAAAAAAGTTCTGCAGCGCAAACAGATCGCCGGAGAGCGCATTTCACGCGACTATTCCTCCGAATTTTCTCAGATCGCCGGTCGCATTCTGGGAACCATGGAGTGGAAAGATTGGGTCGATGTGCATCGTACGCTGTGTGAGTATGATCTCGAGCTGGACCAGCATCCGGACCTGGGTCTGAAACAAACCCTGTACGATCAGAAGCGGGACTGCAACACCGAGTTCGGCCGTTATATTGAAAAAAATTACAGCAGGTGGTTGTTCAGCGATGAACGGCCGCCGCTATCGGTGGACGTTTTTAAAAACTATGTCAAGCCGCACATCGACCGGGGTCATCGCGCCATTCTGGTGGTGATCGACAACATGCGACTGGACCAGTGGCTTATCCTGGAACCGCTGCTGCGCGATTATTTCCGCATCAACCGGAATTACTATTTTTCCATTTTACCGACCGCCACGCCTTATGCCCGCAATGCGATCTTTAGCGGCCTGTTTCCTGCGGACATTGAAAAACAGATTCCGGATCTCTGGCAGAACAGCGACGAAAACGACGACATGAGCTGCAACCGTTTCGAGAGCCAGCTCATGGAGCGGCAGCTGCAGCGGTTGCAGATCGACCTCAAGCCGGCGCCCAAATACGTCAAGATTCTCGACATTCAGGAAGCGCGCTCCATGGCCAAGCGCATTCAGGAATACGCGGACACGCCCTTTTCCTCCATCGTGCTGAATTTCGTCGATATCCTCGCTCACACGCGCAGTTCGTCGGATTTGATCAAAGAGATGATTCCCAATGAGGCGGCTTTTCGATCTATGACCCGCTCTTGGTTTGAGCATTCCCACATCTTTCAAGCGTTGCGGCAATTGGCGGAGATGGACAATCGGGTGGTGATCACTTCGGATCACGGCAGCATCCGCGGCATGCGCGGCGCCAAGGTGATCGGCGACCGCGAAACCTCCACCAGCCTGCGGTATAAATACGGACGCAACATCAAGGCGGATGCCAAACACGCGGTTATGGTCAAAGATCCCAAGTCCTTCCGCCTGCCGGCGCGCGGCATCAACAGCAATTATCTGATCGCCAAAGAGGATTACTATTTTGTCTATCCGACCAACTATCACTATTATCTCAATTATTATGCGGACAGTTTTCAGCACGGCGGCATCTCCATGGAAGAGATGATCCTGCCGCTGGTCACTCTGGAGCCCAAATAAACCGGCATGCGCCCCTGATCAGGAAAAGAGCTATGAACGAAACGGTCCACATAAGCGGAATGGACTATGATCTGGTGCATAGAATGGTCAGCCGAAGCGTGGAACAGACGGTGCGCTACGCCGCGGAATGGGCGGCCACACTGCCATGCGGTGAGACCGTGGCGTTTTACGGCGGCCTGGGCAGCGGCAAAACCACGTTCATTCGGGGAATGGTGGCTGGGTTGAACGGCGAAAATGCGGTCAGCAGTCCCACCTTTACTCTTGTCAATGCATATACCGGCCGATGCCCCATCTATCACGTGGATCTTTATCGCATCGACTCGACCGCTTTGTTAAGGGATGTGGGACTGGAAGATTATATTAACCCAGAATCCATCTGCCTGGTGGAATGGCCGGAGATCGCCGCCTCCTTTCTTCCTGCCGGTCATCGCGCTGTGCGTCTGTCAATGGATTTTGACCAAATGGGGCCTGAAACACGACTGATCGAGGTGCTGCAGCAGCATGATTCTCGCCATTGAAACCGCCAGCCAGGTTTGCGCCGTCGCTCTGGCCCAGGGCCGGGAGCTCGTGGCTGAGTATCGTCTCAATCTAAAAAACCAACATGCACGGCTGCTGGCTGCGAGTGTTGAAAAAATACTGTCCGATTGCAGGGTCCAGCTGGAGGATCTGCAGGCGATTGCGGTCTCCATCGGCCCAGGCTCTTTTACCGGGTTGCGCATCGGCCTGTCGTTCGCCAAGGGGCTTGCCTTTGGCCGTGAACTGCCCATCGTCGGCGTTCCTACGCTGCAGGCGCTTGCCTCGCAGGCGCCCATGGAGCACGGCCTGGTGTGCGCTGTGCTGCGATCGCGCGTGAACGAGGTGTACCGGGCGTTTTTTGACATCAACTCTTTCCAGGCGTACGCCAAGAACGAAACCGTAGTGCTGTCCACCACAGCTTTGGCCGAGTCGCTGCCCGAAGGGTGTCTGGTAATAACAGACCGCCAGTGCGGGTTGGAGCCGCAGCGTTTGCGCGCGCCGGTCTATTACGCGGATCTCTCCGCCCTGACCATCGCCCGGCTGGCCGTCGATCGACTCACAGGCGCAGACAGCAGCCGGAACGATGAGCTCGAACCCCTGTACCTGCAAGAGTTCATTGCAGGCCCAGGCAAACCGAGCTTGCTGTGATCATCGACCTGGACGGCCGGAGCTATGTTGATCCGGTAAGCGGGAAAAATTATGTCGTGCGCCATATGACGCTACAGGATGTCGACCAGGTCGTTGAGCTGGAGAAACGGCTGTTTACGCCGCCATGGTCCCGCGCCAGTTTTCTGGCGGAACTGGACGAACGCCCTTACTCCCTGTCGCTGGTGGCGATGGATGAACAGACGTTGATCGGCTACATGGTGGTTTATTTTATTTTTGAAGAGGCGCATCTGGCGAACCTGGCTGTTGCGCCGGAGTATCAGCATCGCGGCCTGGGCGAACACCTGCTGCGCCTGTTGTTCCGCATGGCGCGGGAAACGCATTGTCAGACCCTCCTTCTCGAGGTGCGCAGGTCCAACGCCAAAGCCATTCGCTTATATGAAAAGATGGGATTTGCGCACACCGGCGTGCGCAGGAAATACTATGAGGACGGAGAGGACGCGCTGCTGATGTGCAAAACGCTGGTGGAAGAAAAAAACTGATCGCCCAAGTCGAAAGCGATTGATCAATGGAATGGTATAAACGCACCAACAAGGGGCTGGAGCCTAGCGAAAAAAAAGAGCTTCCGGATGGGCTCTGGATCAAGTGCGAGGACTGCGGGGAGATCCTGTACAAAAAAGAGTTGGACCGCAACGCCAAGGTCTGCCTCAAATGCGGCCATCATTTTCGCATGAGCGCAGAGGAATATATCCGTCTATTGGCGGACGATGGGCGATTTGACGAGTTCAACGCCGAGTTGCGCTCCACCGATCCACTCAAATTCAAGGATTCAAAAAAATACTCCGACCGTCTCAAGGAGGCTATGGAAAGGACCGGCCTCAACGAGGCGGTGCGGACCGGTTGCTGTTCAGTGAACGGCATGCCGGTGGTTCTGGCAGTGATGGATTTCAGCTTTATCGGCGGCAGTATGGGATCAGTGGTGGGCGAAAAAATATGCCGTGCCGTGGACCGGGCGCTGCAGACGTCATCGCCGTTGATTATCATCTCCGCCTCCGGCGGCGCGCGGATGCAGGAAGCGGCGTTGTCGCTGATGCAGATGGCCAAGACTGCAGCGCGTCTGGCGCTCCTGTCCGATGCCGGCATCCCGTACATCTCTTTGTTGACCGATCCGACCACCGGCGGCACCACCGCCAGCTTTTCCATGCTCGGGGATCTGAACCTCGCCGAGCCGGGCGCGCTTATCGGCTTTGCCGGGCCCCGAGTGATCAAACAGACCATCGGCCAGGATCTGCCGGAAGGCTTTCAGCGCGCGGAATTTTTGCTGCAACATGGGTTTTTGGATGCCATTGTACCGCGCACCGAATTGAAGAAACAGCTGTCGCAAATGCTCCACTTTTTTATCAACCGCAAAAGGAAAGACTGATCCTCTTCTATGCGAATCCTGATCACCAACGACGACGGCATCGCTGCACCGGGGATCGCCGTCCTGGCCGAAGCGATGAGCCGCATCAGCCAGGTGACCATCGTGGCGCCGGCTGCAGAAATGAGCGCTGTGGGGCACGCCATCACGCTCAGCGATCCGCTGCGGGTGACCCCATATGATAAAAACAACGAGTTCTTCGGTCATGCGGTGCGCGGGACGCCGGCTGATTGCGTCAAGCTCGCCTACTGGGTGCTGCTCAAAGATCAGCCCAAACCCGATCTTCTGATATCGGGCATCAACCTGGGCGCCAACACCGGCATCAACGTAATCTATTCCGGCACTGTATCCGCAGCCACCGAAGGCGCGATCCTGGGCATTCCCTCTTTCGCCATCTCTCTGGCCACGTTCGTCAAGCCGGATTTCCGACCGGCTGCCGCCTTTGCTGTTCAGCTGGCGCAGACGCTGATGCAGCGCCGGCTGCCCAAAGGCGTATTTCTCAACGTCAACGTGCCGGCGGTGCCGGCTGAACAGATCCGCGGTGTGCGCATCACCCGCCAGGGCCAGGCCAACTATATGGAGGAATACAGCGCACGCCAGGATCCTCATCGCCGCAGCTATTACTGGCTCACTGGAGATAAAGTGGAGATCGAAGCCGACGAACGGGTGGACGACCGGGCCATCCTGCAAAACTATATTTCCATCACGCCGGTGCATTATGATTTGACTTACTACCCTTTGATGCAAGAACTCGAAACCTGGGGTTTGACGCACGCATGACGCATGCACAATTTATTCTGATTCTGGATTTCGGCTCGCAGTATACGCAGCTCATCGCACGGCGCGTGCGTGAACTCGGCGTTTATTCCGAGATCAAGCCCTTTTCGGCGTCTGTGGAGGAGATCAAACGGATGAAGCCTATGGGCGTCATCCTGTCCGGAGGCCCGGCCTCGGTCTATGCAGCCGAAGCGCCGTTGCCGCCGCGGGAGCTGTTCGATCTCGACATTCCGATCCTCGGCATCTGTTACGGCCTGCAGACCATGGCGTTCCTGCTTGGCGGCGAAGTGGAACGAGCGCCGCGCCGGGAGTACGGCCGGGCCGAGCTGACCGTCGATGAGGCCACAGAGCTTTTCGCAGAGCTGCCGCGTCGGTTGACGGTGTGGATGAGCCATGGCGATCATCTGACCCAACCGCCGCCGGACTTTAGAATCATCGCCCACACGGCCAATGCCGCGATTGCAGCCGTTCGCCACGAAAGAAAAAAAATCTTCGGCATCCAATTCCACCCGGAAGTGGTGCACACGCCGGAAGGCGAAAAAATTCTCGGTAATTTCTGTTTCACCGCCTGTGGTTGCCGCGGCGATTGGAACGCCGGCGCCTTTATTGAAAGCACAGTGCAGGATATCCGCAGCCGCATCGGCGGCAAGCGGGCGCTGTGCGCACTGTCCGGCGGCGTGGACTCTACGGTGGCCGCCGTGCTGGTAGCCAGAGCCATCGGCCGTCGGCTCTCCTGCGTGTTCGTCGACACCGGCATGCTGCGCGAGGGCGAGGTCGAAGAGGTGTGCCGGTTTTATCAAAAGGCCGAGTTTGATTTTCACCTGCTCAGAGCCGGCGCCTCCTTTCTCTCCGCCCTGCAGGGCGTGATCGATCCGGAACAAAAACGCAAAATCATCGGCCGTGAGTTCATCCGCCTATTCGAACAAAAATCCCATGAGCTCGGCGATGTCGAATACCTGGTTCAGGGCACACTCTATCCGGATGTGATCGAGAGCGTATCCACCAAGGGGCCTTCGGCGGTCATCAAAAGCCATCACAATGTCGGCGGCCTGCCGGATCACATGCATCTGAGCCTGCTGGAACCGTTGCGGGAGTTGTTCAAGGACGAAGTACGCCGCGTCGGCAGGGAGCTGCAAGTGCCTGAGACCATTCTCGAACGCCATCCCTTTCCCGGCCCCGGACTGGCGGTGCGGATCGTAGGCGAGATCACCCCTGAGCGGCTGGCGGTGCTGCGCCGGGCTGACCATATTTTCATCGAAGAGCTAAAACAGAACCGGCAGTATGAAAAAATCTGGCAGGCCTTCGTCGTCCTCTTGCCCGTGCAATCCGTCGGGGTGATGGGCGACGAGCGCACCTATGAAAACGTCGCCGCCCTGCGCGCTGTCACCAGCCTGGACGGCATGACCGCGGATTGGGCTGAAATCCCTGCGCCGGTGCTGGCGCGGATATCCAATCGCATCATCAATGAAGTAAAAGGAATCAACCGGGTGGTCTACGACATCAGCTCCAAACCACCCAGCACCATCGAATGGGAGTGACCTTCCATGTGCGGTATTGTGGGGTATATCGGACAACAGACGGTGCTGCCGATCCTGCTGCAGGGTCTGAAACGGCTCGAATATCGAGGCTATGACTCCGCCGGGGTGGCGCTGTTGCACAACCAAGCTTTTTGCGTTGAAAAAGCGGTAGGCAAGATTCAAGAGTTGGAGAAGCGAATCGACGGCCGCTGCCTGCAGGGAACGCTGGGCATCGGTCACACCCGCTGGGCCACGCACGGTGAACCCAGTGAGATCAATGCGCACCCGCACCACGATTGCCAGGGACGCTTGATGGTGGTGCATAACGGCATCATTGAAAACCATGCGCTCCTGCGCAACGAGCTGATGCAGCGCGGTCATGTGTTCGTCTCCCAAACCGACACCGAAGTGCTGTGTCATCTTTTCGAAGAGTATCTGAATCAGGGGGCGGACCTCGTCGACGCGGTCCATGAGGGTTTGAACCGAGTGCAGGGCACTTACGGCATCGCAGTGCTGGAAAAAAGCCGTCCCGACCTTCTGCTGGCCGCCCGGCGCGGCAGTCCGCTGGTGATCGGCCACAGTAAGACCGGTTTCTTTCTGGCGTCAGACACTGCGCCGCTGGTGGGCTACACCACAGATGTCAGCTATCTGGATGACGGCGAGATGGCGATTTTGGGCCGCGACGAGTTCAAAGTCAAATCCATCGACAACCGAATCATCGCCAAGAGCGTTCAGGCGATCGAGACCGACCTGCGCCAGATCGAAAAAGCCGGCTATCCCCATTTCATGCTCAAGGAGATCATGGAGCAACCGCAGACCCTGCGCGACACCATGCGCGGCCGTCTGCTCCTGGAACAGGGCACCGCCAAGCTCGGCGGCATTGAACATGATCTCGAATCCCTGCTGTATGCACGCCGCATTATCATCACCGCCTGCGGCACTTCCTGGCACGCGGCGTTGATCGGCGAGTACCTGTTTGAAGATTTGGTCGGCATTCCGGTGGAGGTGGAATACGCCTCCGAGTTCCGCTATCGCAATCCGATCCTCAACGAGGACTCGGTGGTGCTGGCCATCAGCCAGTCCGGCGAAACCGCAGACACCCTGGCAGCAGTGCGTGAGGCGAAGCACAAACGCAGCAAGGTGTTCGGCATCTGCAACACCGTGGGCTCCTCCATCGCCCGAGAAACCGATGCCGGCGTGTATCTGCACGCCGGGCCCGAGATCGGCGTGGCCTCCACCAAGGCGTTCACCTCGCAGATCACGGTGCTGTCGTTGATCACCCTGTTGCTGGGCCGCATTCGCAGCATCTCCAGCTCCCGCGGCAGAAAACTGGTGGAGGAATTGAGGTCGATTCCGGACAAGGTGCAAAAGACGCTTGAAAACAGCCGGCAGATTCAGGAGATCGCCGAGCAGCTGCAGCAAAGCTCCAACATGCTCTATCTGGGCCGCGGCTATAATTTTCCTGTGGCGTTGGAGGGTGCTTTAAAACTGAAAGAAATATCCTATATCCATGCAGAGGGTTATCCGGCGGCGGAGATGAAACACGGCCCCATCGCTCTGATCGACGATCACATGCCCGTGGTCTTTATCGCCACCCGAGATTCGGTCTATGACAAAATCCTCTCCAACATCGAAGAGGTGCGGGCGCGACGGGGGCGGGTTATCGCCATCGCCAGCGAAGGCGATCGCGAGATCGCTAAACAAGCCGAGCATGTGATCTATGTGCCGGAAACCCTGGAAATCTTTAATCCGATGGTCACCATCATTCCCCTGCAGTTGCTCGCCTATCACATGGCGGTATTGCGCAACTGCGACGTCGATCAACCAAGAAATCTGGCGAAAAGCGTAACGGTGGAATGAAAAGACCGCGTTTCGTCATCAGTCAAGGAGCCATGCTAGGTGATCTACAGAAAAACCATCCTTGCGTTGTTGCTATTGGCCGGTGCAGCTGCGGCGGCGCCGAGCGGCCTTTTCGAACGCAGCGTCAAGCTGTTTCAGCTGCAGCGCTTCGAAGAGGCCGTCCTGCTGCTTAAAGAGCTGACCGACGAAAACAAGCCGAATCCAGAGGCGACCTGCGCCGGGCTGCTTCTGACCCGCGCTTACAGCCGGCTCAACGATTGGCCCAACGCCCGCCAGACCGCGCTGGATATGCTCCGCCGTTTTCCCGGCAGCCGGTACGCCGACTGGTTCCAGTTCGAACTGGCGCGGCTGGCCAGCCAAACCCACGACAGGCCGGAAGCGCTGCGCCGTCTGGTCTGGATCATGGACCACTCAACCCATCCCGACATGGTCTCGGCGTGCAGCGATCATGCCACACGTCTGATCAACGCCGGCGTCGCTGAGGATGCGCTCATCGCGCTCAGCAGTCAGCTGCACACGCCGGAAACGAAAAAATGGCTGGAACTGTGGAGCGCACGCGCCCTCTGCGGCTATCAGGGCAAATCCAAGGCTCAAGAAACACTCTCCCGCCTCGCCGAATCCGAACTGACCGAGTCGCAGAATCGGGCGCTGCAATCCTGGCTGAATGCCTCGCCTGAGCAGCTGCGCTTTCCCATGCGCATCGCGATTCTGCTGCCGCTATCCGGTGAGTATGAAGAAGAGGGCCACCAGTTTCTTTATGGACTGGTTTACGCGCTGCGCGATCTGCGCTATCCGGTGGAGCTGATTCTAAAAGATACCCAAGGATCGCAGACTAGAGCTGCGAAACTGATGAACGAGCTGGTCAAGACCGATGTATCGCTGTTCATCGGCGAACTGGATGACAACCGCTCCGCCACCCTGGCGGCGCTGGCTGCACAGACCGGCAAACTGCTCATCTGCCCGATCAGCACAGAATCCGGCATCGCCGGCCTTGGCGATCGCATCTTTCAAATGAACAGCGACATCGAAACGCGCGGCCTTGCCCTGGCTCGTTATGCCTATGAAAAGCTGGGCCTGCGCACCTATGCGATCCTGGCGCCGGCGGATGACTATGGTTACGGTCTGGCCGACGCCTTTGCCGGCGCCATCGATGAACTGGGCGGCACGATCATCGCCCAGCAATGGTATTATCCCGGCACCGAGGATTTCAAGCGGCACTTTCAGACCATCCGCGAGACCGCCCTGGCCGCCAGCCCGCCGGATACCGCTCAGATGAACGAGTATCTGCGCCATCGACCGGAAGCGGGTCAACGGGTTCTCGGCACGCAGGATGACCAATTCGATATGCCGGTCACCTCCATCGACGGCTTTTTCTTCCCCATCTATGAAGAAGACCTGCCGATCATCGCCCCACAGTACGCGCTGGTCAACATCAAATCGACGCCCCTGGGCGGCGACAACTGGAATCATCTCGAGGCACTGCGCGCTCAAAGAAGGTACATCAACGGCGCGGTTTTCATCAGCGGTCAGCATCTGCAGGAGACCGATATGGAATATATTCGGCTGCAAAACAGTTATCGTATGTTGACCGCTCAATCGCCCACTCTGCTCTCCGTGTTAGGGGTGGATTTAGGCCGTTATCTGGTCCGGGCCATCGATTCCGGGCATACCGGCGCCCGGTCCCTGACGGAATACCTGCAAGAGGCGCCGGTCTTTAACGGGCTTGCAGGAGATTACCAATTTTCCAGAGAATCGCACGTCAATCAATCAGTGCACCTCCTGCAATACAAAGACGGCATCATCCAAAAGCTGGAGAACTAAACAAAGGAGAAAGATCATGGAAGACTTTTTGCGTAAAACCCTGATGGCCGGTCTGGGATTCATGGATCTGACCAAGGAAAAGGTCGAAGATTTTATCGATGACATGATCAAACGCGGCGAGGTGAAGCAGGAAGAACGCGCCAAGTACATCCAGGACACCATGGCCAAGATGGAACAGCGCACCCAGGAAGCCAAAAGTTGGATACAAAAACAGGTGCAGGAGGCTATGGAGGAGATCAAGCCCAAAACCCAGAAAATCGTCGATGAACTGCAAGCCAAGGTGGACGAGCTGACTGCAGAGGTGAACCGGCTGCGCGGCGAAGCGGAAAAGAAAAAAGAGGCCTGATTTTTTTCATCAGGCGGAAATATTCCATTGACAAATTGAGTTATAATTTCTAATTTATTGCTTCAGGCATCGACTGTACGAGCATCGGGTAGAATTACAATCAAGAAGGGAGTCAGGTATGAAAAAAGTCGCGGTGGTCATGTTGCTGGTATTGGCCCTGTCCGGATTGGCATCGGCCAAATCGGATATCGGTTTAAAGGGCGTGGGCGGTCAGTTGGCGTATGTGTTCCCTGAAGATCCGATCGAAAGCACCATCGGCTTCGGCGGCAATGTCTACCTAGGCAAAGTGTCGCCTCAGTTAAAGCTCTTCACCTATGTCGATTACTGGAAAAAATCCTACGAAGAGAGCAAACACGTGTCATCCTCTTTTTCCATGCTGAGCATTATGGCGGCCCTGCGCTATCAATTCCCCAGCACCGGCAATATCAAACCCTACGCCGGCGGCGGTTTGGGCTTGAACATCGGCTCAGCCAGCTGGGAGTACGAAGGCGAATACTCGGAGTATTTTGATGACGAGGGCTCCGAGAGCGAAACCGACCTCGGCATTCTGATCATGGTAGGCGCCTCGACCATGCTGTCTCCGAACATGGAAGGATTCGCCGAAGTGCGTTACAACATCGCTGACCTGGATTTCTTCGGCATCTATGCCGGCATCACCTACATGCTGAAATAACACACTGTCCATTGACAAAGCCCCGTAAGGGGCTTTTTTTTAGCCGGCCGTCCCTCCCCTCCGTACCACCGAATCCGCGCCGCGCCATTTCTTTATATTCCTCTTGGATTTATCAATTTTTTTTTTTAAAATAATCAATCATAGAAACAACAAACGAGACCGGCTCTCGCCATGAAACTTCCCCTGATCGGCCTGACTATGGATCACAGTCCTGCCGGCGACGTTCGATCTTTCGCCAAGGGCGCCGATATCTATTATCTGAACGATGTCTACATCCGCTACGTGGAAAAAGCCGGCTGCCTCTTTCTCGGACTGCCCACCACCGAACAACGGCATCTGTGCCGCGATTACATCCACCACCTTGACGGCCTGCTGCTCACCGGGGGCAATGACGTCTTTTCCGGCGCCTATGGCGAGACCAACCTCTTCGACCATTGGCAACAAGATGCACCCAGAACCTTTTTCGAAATCGAACTGATCAAACAGGCCTTGGAACAGAACAAACCGATCCTCGGCATCTGCCGCGGCTTTCAGATGCTGAACGTCGCATTGGGCGGTTCTTTGTACCAGGACATCGCCGCACAAAGGCCGGACAGCCTGCAGCATCGGTCGCTCAACAAACCGGCCTGGAACGATCATTCGGTGCGGATTCAGCAGGGATCGCTTTTGCACCGCGTCCTCGACCGGAGCGAATGTCGCGTCAACACTTCACATCATCAGGCGGTCAAACAGACCGCCCCTTCGCTGAACGCCGTGGCCTGGGCGCCGGACGGCGTGATCGAAGGATTGGAAAGTCCGGATCATCCGTTTGTTCTCGGCGTGCAATGGCACCCGGAGGCCATGGGCGATGACCCCACGGCATCGGCGCTGATCAACCAGTTCGTCCAAGCCTGCAAAAAGTCATAATATGAAAACAACCCCTGAAGCGTTGAAAGCCGATTGGCAGGCCGGCCGTTTTCAGCCGGTCTATCTTTTTTACGGGCAGGAGGATTTTATCATCGAGCAGTTGTGCGAGGATTTCCTGGCCAAGGCGCTGCTGCCCGAGGAGAGGGATTTCAACCTCGACATCTTTTACGGCAATGAGGCGGATGCCGTCAAGGTGGTCAACATCGCTGCCTCCTTCCCCATGATGTCCACACGCCGAGTGGTGATGGTCAAGGGCGTCGAGCAGATGAACGCGGGGCCCATTCAGCTGATCCATAAATATGTTGCCCACCCGTCGGCCTCCACCTGCCTGATTTTGACCGCGGAAAAGCTGGAGGGCCGCAAGAGCAAGCTGCATGACATTCAAAAGGTCAGCTGCTCCTGCGAAGCGAAAATCCTTTATGACAACCAAGTGCCCGATTGGCTGCACAAGTGGGTCCGACAGTTCGATCTGACCATCTCGGACGAGGCCATTCGCTTGCTGCAGGCGCACACCGGCAATACGTTGCGCAGCCTGGCTGCGGAGATTGACAAACTGCGGCTGAATCTGCAGCAGCGCAGAAACATCGAGGTCCAGGATGTGGAACAGGTGGTCGGCAGTTCCAAGCAGTACACGGTATTTGAGCTGTGCGACGCGGTGGGCGCAAAAAATTTGAACCGCAGCCTAAACATCCTCAGCGCCATGCTGCAAAACGGCGAAAAGCCGCCGCAGCTGCTGACCATGCTCAGCCGCCATTTTTTCATCCTCGCTAAGCTTCGAGAGATGAAAACAAAAAATATGCGCGACGACGACATTGCCAAGCGGCTGAAGGTAAATCCCTTTTTCATAAATAATTATCGCCGCCAGGCCAACCAGTACGGCCGCGATCAGCTCAAAGCCGCGTTCAGCCACCTCCTCGAAGCGGACCAACATCTCAAGACCAGCTACCAAAAGCCCCGCCTGGTGCTCGAAACCCTACTGTTCAAGCTTCAATACCACATACGTTAAAAACACGGGAACCCATTCTGAGCGAACAAGTATAATTTACTGAACCTAATGAGCCTGAAAGAACAGAAAACAGCGGAATTGAGCGACGAGGAACTGATCCATCGATTTCAGGATGGAGACATATACGCGTTCGACGCCATCGTCAATCGCTACAAGGATCAATTGCTCAATTTCGCCTATCGTTTTCTGAACAATCCGGAGGAAGCGGAGGATGTAGTGCAGGAGACGTTTTTGCGCATCTTCCGCAACAAACACGCCTACCGTGAAATAGCGAAATTTTCCACCTGGGTGTATACCATAGCCGGCAATCTGGCTAAAACAGAACTGCGCAAGCGCAAACGGCGCAAGTATCTCTACCTTTCGGACATGGGATATGACGACAAAGAGTACGAGATCGTCGACCCCAGCGCCAATACAGAAAAAGAGGTGGAGAGCGTGTTTCAGGAAAAGATCATCCAGAGAGCCATCGATGAGCTGCCGCCTCGGTTTCGCCAGGTCATCCTGTTGGTGGAAATTCAGGAACTTCCCTATGAGGAAGTGAGTAAAATCATGCGAGTGCCCCTGGGTACGGTGAAATCCCGCGTCAACCGAGCCCGACAGAAGCTGCAGGCCAAATTGAGCGACATCATGGAGCGCGAGAAAAAGAATCAAACTGCGAGGAGCTGATGAACCTTTGCGACAGAATGAAAAAAAACGCTTTTCTGTATCACGAAAAAGCCTTGGAACCCTCCATGGCCGCCAGGGTACAGGAGCATCTGGACCAGTGCGAAACGTGCCGAAACCACTTTCAGCAGGCCCTGCTGCTTAAAAAGGCGTTGAAAGAGTTGCCCCGCCGTCGCACCTCGCCGGATTTCAATGCTGTGCTGCGGGCGCGATTGCGCACAGAGACCTACCGGAAACCCCTCTTTAGTTTTCCGGCCGGCGTCGGCGTCTGGCAGGTTCCTGCATATGCAGGACTGGCTCTGATATTCGTGGCGCTGGGCGCCGTTCTACAGCGGAACTGGAACCCATCGGTTATGCCTTCCCTGACCGACCGGTCGGCCGTGGTGCAAACCGCTTCTCAGCCGGCCGCAGGCGCCGCCCCATTCGCCGCCGGCAGAGCTTCGATTCGGCGGGCTCCGGTCAAAAATTATGTCGATCCCGGCACCGTCGCAAACATGAGCCAATGGGCGCAACAGAGCAAAAAACGCACACAGACAACCCTGGCACGATACGACGAGGACAGCACCTGGCAAATGAGCAGAACCCCGAACACGGACAGGTCGCTGGTGCGTGAGGTCAGACAGGTACGGTTCTAAATGAAACAGGCCCGCTTTTCAAACCCCTTGTTCCGGCTGCGTCGGCTGCCGGCCATGGCGCTGCTCGCCAGTCTGGGCTGTTCAGTATCAGCAACGGCCCAGGAGAATTCGGTTCTGGCCAAGCTGGAGCAGGACCTCAAACAGCTGATAGAGAAAGTAAAGCCGTCGGTGGTCACTGTCTCGGCGCGCCGCTCAGCAGCCATGCTCGCCGGTCATTCCTCAGGGAGCTCTGCCGCTGTTTTAGAGACCGGTCCCTTCATCGATATCATTAACATCGGTTCGGGCATTGTGCTCGATTCGATTCACATATTGACCCACGCGAGCATTACCGCCAACTGCGACAGCATTGACATCACCTATTCCAACGGCGACCATTCACGCGCGCAGATGATCGGCATCGATCACGAGACCGGTCTGGCGGTTTTGACCACGCGTCCACCAGCCGGTCGCACACTCAGACCGGCGCCCCTGCGCCTCAGCCAGCGTCTGGGCGCTGGCAACATGGTCGCTCTAGTGGGCAATGCCTATGGCGTCTCCTCAGCCATCACTCTGGGGGTTGTCAATGGCGTGCGCGAGGACGGGATTCTGCAGATCTCCACCTCTGTGGCGGCCGGCAATGCCGGCAGTCCCCTGTTCGACTATCAGGGAAGGCTGGCGGCGATTTTGGCAGGCCGGGTCAGTCCTGTGGGCGAAGACTATATGCTCAACGAAGGCCTTGCCTTCAGCCAGGCCGCCCTGGCCTATCCGGCTGTCGATGTCGTGCAGAGGATCCAGCGCCTGATCTACGGCACAGCCGGCGACCAGGGGTGGATCGGCGTTTCGGCTGAAGACTGGCCGGGCGGCATGGGTTGGGTGCATATCAGCGATGTGAAATACAATAGTCCGGCCCATCAGGCCGGGTTGAAGGTGGGCGATATCGTCTTCAGCTCTGACCAGCGCGCTCTGCGCGGCGCCCGCATGCTGGCGCAGACGATCCGCACCCGTAAACCGGGCAGCCGGATCGAGCTCGGTGTGCTTCGAGGAGACAGCACCTTCAGTATCCGAATGGCTGTGGGCAAAGAGACGCCTGAATTGGCCTCTGGATTCGCTCTTGTCCAGCGCAATCCTGCGTTCAATGCGGCGTTCGACGCCTTTGAAGCCAGATCAGCGGCCGCCGGCCGCGGCCTGCACGGCTCGACCGAGATGAAGCAACGCATGCTGCTGCAGAGAATGCATCAGCTGGAGCGAGAGCTGGAAGAACTGCGCCTGTTGCTGAAAAACGAAAGCCGCTGAGTTCCCCGCCTCATCAAATCCTTGACTTTTTGCTAAATTCTGTTAAATTATATATTCTTTGATCCAATTCACAACAGCTGTTTAACAGGGAGTCCTTTCATGGCTAAAGATAAAACCTTCGGCGCCAAGGTCGCCAAGTCCCAGGCGATCGCCAGCAAAATCTGCCCGGTGTGCAAGGATGCAGTCAACACGATCCATTATATCCGTTCGATCAAAAACGAGGCCACGGGCGGCTATCGTTTCGCCGAAAACTTTATCGGCGTGTGCAAATGCAACGAAAAAGACATTTTCAATAAATGACCGTTTCTCCCTGCATCCTGTTGCTGGCCACCAACAACGCGGATAAAGCAGCGGAGATGCGCGATTTCTTCACCGGACTGAATCTGGTTTTAAGGACTGCGGCTGAATTTCCGCAGATCCCTGCGGTGGAGGAAGACCAGCCGACCCTGCAGGGCAATGCCGTCAAGAAAGCCTCGGCGCTCGCCGCTGCCACCGGATTGCTGAGCCTGGCCGATGACACCGGACTGGAGGTTGATGCGCTGAACGGCCGACCTGGCGTCTATTCCAGCCGCTATGCCGGCGAAAATGCAAGTTACAGCGAAAATGTCGACAAATTGCTGGCCGAGCTGCAGGACATCCCCGCCGCACAGCGCAGCGCTCGCTTTCGCTGCGTAATCGCCTTGGCGAACGGCAGCCGAGTTGAAACCGTAGAAGGCGTCTGCGAAGGGGTGATTTTAACCGCTCGTCAAGGCCAGGGGGGATTCGGCTATGATCCGGTCTTTTTTCTTCCTGAAATCGGCCGTACTTTTGCCGAGATGAGCTTGGAGGAGAAAAACCGCATCAGCCATCGCGGCCGCGCATTGCAGCAGGCGCGCCGGCTGCTGGAGAAAAAGCTGCGGATGAGTTAAATGGCTGAACAGGCGGACGCCGCTGCAGCCATGCAGCGGGGCGTAGCGCAGTCCGGTTAGCGCGCCTGCTTTGGGAGCAGGAGGTCCTGAGTTCGAATCTCAGCGCCCCGACGTAAAAACAAAGGGTTAACTCGAGGCTGAGTTGACCCTTTGTTTTTTTTAATATTTTTTGGCCGCTATGTGGCCGCAAGCTGTCCGCAAACCTCTTTATCTGCTCTCATTTTTTTCTTTTCTCGTTCCCAAGCTCCACAGCCTGTGTGAAAAAGATAATTCAGAAAAATAGCCTGAGCCAAAGCATCAGCTGAGCTGAGGGCAAAGTTTTAGAGACATAAAAAAAGCCCTCGCCTGGGCCAAAGACTTCCGAAGATATGGAACGCCAAGAATGTTGATTACTCGTTTCATATTGTAAGCCAAAGCTGTTAGGCTCATCTCAGCCGTTACCATTTTCATACCTCTTGGGAAGATATTGAGAAAGGCATTAAACTAAAAATTTCCCTTGCATATTTCCGCAAATCAATGTATTCTAACCTAGCACATGGCTTGTTGGGGATAGCCATTTATAGCCTGAAGGTATGGTAAATCGATCCGAAGGAAAGATATATCATACCTTTTTTATTTCCATGCCGCTGGGGACCTTCCATATCCACACTTCATCACTCAGAGTAATTCTTTAGTAAAGGGGATAGCCATATCCAAAACAAAACTTTGTTTGCCGCTACCCAGTATAATTGCAATTTCAATAATTTGGTGTCATAAAAATTTTTCTCTCGAGGATAAAAAAACAGCCATTAAAGCAATGGCCTGCAAACTAAATGAAGCCGAAAGCGGAAATAGTTTCGCAGCGATGGAGGCTGTTGGGGCACATGAACCATTTATTTGCAGAAAAGGGGCTTCTGGCGGTAAATATATCGCTGGTTGGGATTCGATCAGCGCGTGGTCTTTTCAACACAATCTGTCTGCCGATTGTTATCTGCAAGGAGGTGGTGGCTATGGGTGTAGCATAAAGAGTCAGTTCCCAGAGACTTGTCCGGAACCCACAATGAAACGCTCCAGCCATGGTTGTCAAAAGATACCGCTTTAGCTCACGAGTCAAGAAAATCAACACGATATAATTATTGGAAGGAGTAGCACCATGAAAAGCAAAATGAAATGGGCAATGTCGTTTGCTCTATTGGTCTCAATGACGCTTGCGTTGCCTCTGATTCAGGGAGGCGTCAGCCTTAAGGACCATCAAAACCATTTTAATGCGTCTTGGTATGTCATATCACCCTGCACCGGCGAGCGGATCAACGTCAGTTCTTCCTGGAATTTTTTAATCAAGGAACGATACGACAAAAACGGGGTGGTCTATGTATTGACGCATATTTCTGAGCAGGGCAGCAAAGGCGTTGGCGAAACCAGCGGAATTCAGTTCAACGTGACTGGAAACGATCAGGATCATGAATCAGCTTATGTTACACTGGACAATAAAATCGAATACACGGATCGATTTATCGAAATCCTTAACTTTATTTCTCCGGGCAACGAGTACAATTTTAAAATCATCCTGATCTTAACTCTTAGTGGTGTTTATAATCCTCAGACCGATATGTGGGAAACATTGGAGGTTAAGCAATTTATCGAACGTGCAGAGTGCCACTGACGATTGATGTTGCAAACGCCCCGGTCGGGCGACAACCGGGGCGTTATACTCTCAGGTTTATTTAACTAGCTGACCTTTTCACCCTTCCCCCTCGTTCCCAAGCTCCACAGCCTGTGTGAAAATTAATTGTAAATAGCCAGAAAATTTCTGATCTTTACGCGAAAGGAGATCGGTATGCGCTATATACAAGGCCAAAATCGTAAAAAGTTCTGGGAATTCAGTGAATCTCGGCCATCTCCCCCAAAGGGTAATTTTGCTTGAATTTCGAGTTTTAATTGGCTATTTTTCCGGCAGGTTAGAAGTGCGCTGTAAAAAGAGGGATTCGGTTGGGTATCAGCCGATCGACAGCGGATGCTTTGTTTCCCTGTTTTGCCGCCCGGCAAAATCAGATTCCATTGATAACAAAACGTGCATTAGACGCTGGGGATTTTGCGCCGTTTTCATGCATTTTTTACGTTCTGGCCTTTTTCTGAACGAACGCTTTTACCGTCCGCCCACTCAAATGCAGGTGACGCAAACCGGCAGTATGGGAGTAAATTTCTATGACAAGCTATGTAAAGACGGCCGGGACGATAGTTACGGCAATCACCCTGGGCATCGTCTTTGACGCTTGTAAGAATAATGATCCAATCAGGCCGGCGACGACAAACCCACCCATTAGCATCCATCTGCTGCGGAAGGATGGCTTCGCCTCGTTTACGAACAGCCGGCATCCCGGCAACCGAATTGGCTATCGCTTTTTTGAGCATACTCCTCTTATCTGGGGCGCCGTTCCAGGCAACATCCCTGAACAGAGAGACGCCAAAATGGTGGAGGAGATCTCGACCCGCAACGGTGTCGTGATTTACGAAAAACAGATTGAAGAGAATCAAGACTGGCTGAGTCAGATTTGGACGTTTTACCTGGCGCCTTCAGAAGACGGCATTGATATGCTTTGGGTGATCCAGAGCAAGGAGAGTGGACTTTTCAATTACTATGGTGTTCAACAGTGCTTTCGAATGAGCGGTAAAAGCAATTCAACCTGGCGCCGTGAAATCGCCGAGACACCCGCGTTCAGTGAATACGACCTGTGGAAATCTCAGACAGACATGCAATCCAGGACAAGCCTTTCCTGGGTGTTGCGCAACAATGATTGGCAAGAATTGCCTGCAATGGATAGTTGTGTTGCTGCCCAAACACCACTCGGCATAAGAATGGACAGCGAGCGTTTTCCGCAAAAGCCAGCAACGGTCATCGGACCGTACAAGGGATTATTGCAGGAATCCATTGACTGCGGTCTCATCACCCGCGCGGATGTCGCCGGGGAATGGATCTGCGGAATGTACTGGGAGAGAACATCGCATGTGACTAACCATCATCCTGCAGACTGCCTTCACGCCATTGTAAATATCGGCAACCTTCCCGCCAACTCAAAACGCTTCATTCGTGGAAAAATATACTGGTTCAAAGGAACGAAAGATGATTTGCTGAACAAGTGGCGGAAGGATTTTCCAATCTCTTCTACGGAATAGCGCTTCTTTTAGATCGACTCCATTCTTAAACTTTTTTAACTGTTTTCAACGAGAAACCATTTTGCGCGTGCAGCAGCCTCTGCAGTAGAATGTTAATGGACCAACATCCTGCTTCATAGGATTGGAAATGAATCGGTTAATACCGGCGGTTACTATAATGGATAAGCCGCATTATGGCCGGCACGGCATGCCTCTAAATATTGCACGCCATTTTTTCTCAGAAAAAGACATACAAAATCAATAAATCGAAAATTACAATTTTCATGCAGATACTCATTGACTGTCATCCAATTCTTATTCCAGGGAGATACGGCAAATGAAAACATTGGAAAAAATTTTTGGCAAAGTGGCGATCCCGCTGATGACGCCTTTTACGCAAACCTATGCGGTCGATTACAAAAGAGCCTGTCAGCTTGCCGAGCGTTTGATCGAAAAAAAGTACTGTGATGCTTTGATTGTGGCGGGCACCAACGGCGAGTTTCATGCGCTTGACCATTCGGAGCGGATCCAGTTATTCAAAGAAATTAAAAATGCGGTGGGAGACGGGTTCCGCCTCATCGCCGGTACAGGCGCCACCACCACGGCTGAAACCATCCAGCTGACCAAAGAGGCAGAGGCTCTGGGCTATCAAGCCGCGATGGTTTTACCTCCGTACTATGGCATTCCGACTCAGGATGAATTGATCGAACATTTCGCCAGCCTGGCCGACGCAACCTCCTTGCCCATTATTTTATATAATATTCCCATTTTCACCAATGTGAACATCGAACCGGCGACAGCGGTCAAACTGGCTGAAATCGGCAATATTGTGGGCATCAAAGAAGAGGCGGCGTTGATGCCGATCCAGACCAGCGATATCATGATGAAGCTGCCCAAAGAAGTGGATTTTTCAGTCTATTGCGGAGATGATGTGATGGTGCTGTCGGTTCTAGCACAGGGGGGATCGGGATCCGTGAGCGGCGGGGCACATATCGTCGGCGATCTGCTGATGTCGATGGTGGAGAAATTTTTCAACGGCCAGGTGCGTGAGGCCACTGAGCTGCACCACAAGATTTTCAAATTCGCCCGGACACTAGGCATAGGCCATCGAATCAATCCCATCCCCATGACCAAAATGTCCCTTGCCCTGACCGGTTTCGAGATCGGTCCGCCGAGAAAACCGTTTTTGCCGCCCGTAAAAGATGAAATCGAGGCTATGAAATCGGTGTTAATTGAAATCGGTAAATTATAAAAAAGGAGGATGGTCTCATCAGTAATGAAAAGACACTGGGTTCGATCAAGCATCCGCTTGCTCAGGGATCGACATTTTCATTGACAGACATCACGCTGTTCGCTTTATTAACCCACAGAGGGCAAGAGGAACAGCGATCGATACGCAGCATGGATCTGGCTCATATTCTTTTCAAAGCACACGGATCATATGAAAGGACCAAAAGATGAAATGCCGATCAGCGTTCTGGTTAGTCTGTTGCATGCCTGTGGCCCTGATTCTCGAAGCGGTCGGCGCTCAGCAAAAACCGGGCCTTCCGCTTAAACCCATTCCCACGGCAAAAGAAATCAAAAAAATAGCTTTTCCTTACAAGCCGGTCCGAGTGGTCGCGCAAGCCGAATCAGGATCCACTGAATCGACGTCCTCCGGATACACGCCGAGCGAAAAATACGCTGCCGAAGCGGGAGTCCTGCTCAACCCCGCCAACCTGGTGGACGAGGAAAGCGTCTCCACTCTGGCGCTCTATTTTTCCGAATACAACCATACTTCCGTATCTCAGATGAGCAACGCGGCAGAGCCGTTTGCCAGTCTGCGCTTCCCTCCTCTCAAAGCGTATCCAGCCCATATTGCCAGCATAGTCTTTGGCAGGATGCCGCGCGAAACACGCACCTACGTGCTGACCCTGAAAATGGACAGAAAGACGCAGGGCGGATATTTTGAGATCAACGTAAACGGCACAAAGTTCCAGGGCGATAAAATCCTCTATAATGATTCGACAAAAGAATACCGGATTCTTTTCTCCTTTGCACCTGTCAGCAGTCAAATGAATATTCTGGTTTACTATTATTGCCAAAACCAGTCCGTCGAAGCTAGAATCTCTTTCTATTACGCCCAGTTGATCAGGCTGGACTGAACGAGCGGGCGCCGGGAGCATAAAATTCCTTCCACGCCAACACCCATACGACAATACACACGGCAGTCCGGGCAAGAACCCGCGTGCCTTCAAGCCTGTCCTCATCGAATATTGAAAAGGGCGTATGCGACGGTAGAAGAACTGATTCCTGATGGAGGGTAAAAATGGAAAGACGCAATCTCAAGTTGGTGGTCTGGGGCCTGCTTCTTTTGGCCCCGGTTTTTATCGCCACCGGGCAGGACAACGGCAACCTGTTCCAAAAAACGTGGGGTGCGGATGAGTCTGTTTTTAAAGGCGATTGGGGCGAGCTTGCCGTCTATGCCCCAGAAGGCCTGGACATCGACCAGGACAACAAGAGGGAATTCCTCGTTTCTGACCATTTGACCGGTGTTTTCTTTCCCGAGGACCGGCTGCAGCTTTGGGAGAACAAGGGGGACAATGATTTCTATCTGGCGTGGGAGCACAAATACACCGATGTGAAAAGTCAGTTTCAACCGGGACATGCCATTGCCGTAGCGGATCTGGATTTCGATGGCAAACAGGAAGTGCTGATCGTCACCGAAAGCGTTCTTTACATTTACGAGTGGAACGGCACGGCCTTTGAAGCCGGAGCGGGTCTGCCCCAGGAACCGACCTGCCGGTTCGAACCCTATCAGGACAATTCAGGCACCTGCCCGATCCGCCAGCTGCGGGTCGTCAACTTGGATGCAGACCCCGAGCCGGAACTCTTTTTCGGCTACAGCACCAACGTCGGCATGTATGTATCCATCGCCTCGCTGGCCAACCGCGATTTCGTCAATCCTGAATGGAAGGACGAATATGCGGATCCATTCAGCATCCAGGACGGCTGGCGCGTCGGCGGCGTAGCGATCGATGATTTCGACGGGGATGGAAAAATGGAGATGTTCACCACCAACTGGCAGGACGCCCCTACAACCAGGCTCTATGAAAACGACGGCATCGATAATTATGTGATCAAGTTCACAACCCTGCCAAGCACGTTGGTCCTGGATCCCTCTTATGATGATTCCTACGCCAATCCGATTTTTCATGACTTTGACGGCGACGGCGATTCAGAGTTCGTCATCACCGATATTCACGGCAAGATGTTCGTGATCACCAAGCAGGCCTCCAATAACTTTGAAGACTTGGGACCCTCTGCATGGAAATATGTGATGACCTTTCCGGAAGTGCTGATGAATGGATTTGTACGCAGCGGGTTTCTTCACGATCTGGATCAAGACGGCAAGCCGGATATTTATTACAATGACAAAGGCGCGGTCGGCAAGGGCGGCGTTTACGATCTGGAATACCAGGGCGGACCGGTCACCTCTCCGGACAGCTGGAAAATATACAAGATCTATGACAACAACGGACATATGAGCGTGGCCGGCGAGGTCTATCCAGCCGGCGATCTGGATGGCGATGGCCGTGGTGAACTGGTCATTGTGGCATGGAGCAATCAACCGCAGGACCTGGTGGTCATCGAGAGCCTGGATCAGCCAAGTCCGGTGGAGAGCAAGAATCCAATGCAAATGGCGGAGGATTTCATTCTGCGACAAAACTATCCGAATCCTTTCAATTCAACAACGCGGATAGAATATGACCTGCCCCGTCCGGCCTGGGTTCAAATGACGATTTATTCGCTGACCGGCCAGCCGGTGGCGATGCTCGTGGACGAACGGCAATCCGCCGGCAGCCATATGGTTCATTTTGATGCAACCCGACTGGCTGCAGGAATCTATACCTGCAGGATGGTTGCGGATGGATGGATAGAGCAGAAAAAAATGCTTTATCTCAAATAAGCGCGTCCGGGGCCGGCTTCTGCCCTGCCATTTCCATCAACCTGCTCAACGAGGAAGGTCCGTTATGCATAAGGATAAAGCATGATTTCCGCCAAGGTGGGTTTTATCGTTTTCGGCGTTCACAAGGACGGATTGCTCGATCCCATGGGAACGCCGTTTATTGATGACCGGCTTGTTGCAGACGCTAAAGCCGCCCTGCGTCAGGCCGGACTCGATCTGATCGAACACGATGCCGTCATCGCCAGCAAGCAGGAGGCGCGGCAGTGCCTGAGCAAGTTTAAAAAACTGGATGAGCTCGATGCCATTGTTTTGTTTTCCGGCACCTGGGTATGGGCAGGCCATCTGATTGCAGCCCTGCGCGATTTCGCAGGGACCGGCAAAGGGATCGTCCTCTGGACACATCCCGGCAGCCAGGGATGGAGACCGGTAGGCGGTCTGGTCCTGCAGGGGGCCATGAAGGAAATCGGCTTGCAACACCGCTTTGTTTATGGCAGCTGCCGCGATGCAAAAGAGATCGAAAGAATCACCGCCTACTGCCGGGCCAGTGCACTTAAAAACGCGTTGAACATGAGCACCATCGGAACCTTCGGCGGCAGGGGCATGGCGCAGACCTGCGGGGCGGCCGACCCCTCTCAGTGGATGAAAGTCTTTGGCGTCGACATCGATTCCAGGGACACCGCCGAATTGCTGAAAACCGCTAGAGCCCTTTCTGCCGAGGAGGTACACCAAGCCCGCAACGCTCTGCAGCGCTATTTTTCCGAACCGATACCGGAGAATGATCAAGCGGACCGTTCCATCCGGTTGTACCTGGCTATTGAACAACTGGTCGAACAAAACAGCTGGGATTTCTATACCATCCAATCCTTTCCCGGACTTGGCGACGAATACAGCGCCACCTGTTTCGCCCAAAGCATGATGCTGCAGAAGGGCGTGGCTACCTCCACCCTGGGTGATTTCAACACCGCGATGACGGTGAAATGTTTGACCGACCTCAGCGGAGAGCCGGTCTATTACGGCGATCTTCAGCATATCGACAAATCCAACCATGAGATCAAGATCATCGGCGACGGCGCCTGTCCGCCGTCGCTGGCGGGAAAGCTGGGTCCGGCCGGATTCGCCGAACATGGCATTCCCACCGAAGGCGAGGCCGGAGGGCTGTCGATCAAACTGGTGTGCAAAGCCGGAGAAGGAGTGCTGGCGCGTTTGGGCAGAAAGGACGGGCAGTTTGAAATGGTCATCACCCGATGTTCCGTTTTTGAACCGCCGGCGCATGAGATTGAAAAAAGAAAGAACGAATGCGGCATCCCGTTCTGGCCGCACGGCTTTGTCAAAGTCCATTGCGATATCGAGGCACTTTTACAGTCATGGAACAACGAATACGCCTGCCTCGGCTACGGCGCGCACCTGTACGAGGAACTGCTGGCCTTTTGCGAACTGACCGGAATCAAAGCGATCGCCTTATGACAGCCTGTTTTTCGCAGCGGACAAACTCATTATTAATCATACGGCGGCCATGGATTATTACCTGGGCATCGACATAGGAACCAGCGGCTGTAAGGCGGTCCTATTCGATGAAAACGGCGTGCTCAAGGCTTCCGCCTTTAGAGAATATCATGTGATCTCTGCAAAGGCCGGTTGGGCGGAGCTGGACTCTGACGAGGTGATGACAAAGTGTTTTGAAGTGATAAGCGAAACGGCCCGCGGCGCCGAGGCGCATCACGTCAAAGGACTGGGCATCTCCAGCCAGGGAGAGGCGGTCACGCTGGTGGATCGAGACGGAAAGGCTCTGACCAACGCTTTTGTCTCGTCCGATGCGAGAGCGGTCGACTATGTGCACTCTTGGCCTCAGTCCTTTGGCTTGGAAAAACTGTACCATATCACCGGCCATACGCCTCATCCCATGTTCTCTCTGTTCAAGCTGCTGTGGGTCAGGGACGAGATGCCTGAGCAGTGGAAAAAAACGGAGAAAATTTTCTGTTTTGAAGACCTGCTGCAATATCGGCTTGGCATTGACGAAACAGCCATGGGCTGGCCGCTGGCCGGAAGGACCATGTTGTTCGATGTGATCAACCACTGCTGGAACAGAGAGATCATCGAGAACCTCGGCCTCAGAGCAGAGCAGCTTTCCAGGCCTCTGCCTTCTGGAACGATAGCCGGACGGTTGAGCGACAAGATCGCCCGCACTTTAAACCTCAGCGCAAGCACGTTTGTCGTGACCGCAGGCCATGACCAGCCGTGTTCTGCGCTCGGCGCCGGAGCTTTTCGATCAGGCGTGGCAGTGTATGCTTCCGGCACTGTGGACTGCATTACCGCGGCCTTTAGCACTCCGATCTTTTCGCCCGCATTGCTGAAAAGCAATTTGTGCACGTACGATCATGCTGCGCCTGCCAAGTATGCGACGGTCGCCTTTAGTCTGACAGGGGGCAACGTCCTGAAATGGTTCAGGCAGCAGTTCGGGAAAACAGAGACCGAAGAGGCTGCAAAGCTTCATTGCAGCCCGTATGAACTGCTGATCGAGCGGATGCAGGAACATCCCACACGGTTGCTGGTTCTGCCCTATTTTACTCCAAGCGGGACGCCCTACTTTGACACCAAGACCAAAGGCGCCATCCTGGGGCTGGATTTGTCCACCACGCGTGAGGAGATCATGAAAGCCCTGCTCGAGGGGGTTGCTTTGGAGATGCGGCTCAACCTGGAAATACTTGAAAAAGCAGGATACGCTATTGAGGAACTAAGGGCTATCGGCGGAGGGGCGCAGTCGAGAGTATGGAACCAATTGAGAGCCGATATATTGCGCATACCCATTACAGTTATGGGGGTCACCGAAGCCGGCTGCATGGGCGCAGCCATGCTGGCGGCGGCTGCCGGGACCCACGGGGATGTCCTGCAAATAGCTGATCAGTGGATCCGTCCGGCCTATGCGCTTGAGCCGCAACCGACGGACCGATATGAAGATAAATTCGGCGAGTACAAAAAATTATACCACGCGCTTGCCCCCATCGATCCTGACCGAGTGCTTTCACCGCGGTGACTTTGTGTGCCTTGGGCTTTTCCTTCAACCCCGGGGTCGCGCCCTCTGCGACCCCGGGTGTTTGTCAACCCCGGGTGTCGCGATCTATGCGACCCCGGGTGTTTGTCAACCCCAGGTGTCGCGATCTATGCGACCCCGGGTGTTTGTCAACCCCAGGTGTCGCGATCTTTGCGACCCCGGGTGTTTGTCAACCCCGGGGTCGCGCCCTCTGCGACCCCGGGTGTTTGTCAACCCCGGGTGTCGCGATCTATGCGACCCCGGGTGTTTGTCAACCCCAGGTGTCGCGATCTTTGCGACCCCGGGTGTTTGTCAACCCCAGGTGTCGCGATCTTTGCGACCCCGGGTGTTTGTCAACCCCGGGTGTCGCGATCTTTGCGACCCCGGGTGTTTGTCAACCCCGGGTGTCGCGATCTTTGCGACCCCGGGTGTTTGTCAACCCCGGGTGTCGTGATTTTTGCGACCCCGGATGTTGAATTTTTATTTACAGCGACACCCGGTGTTGCCGCAAAAAGCGCGGCAACTACCAGGGTCGGCGTCAACCCCCAAATCCGATGGAGAGTAAAAAAACAAATGCGAAAGGCGGAGGATTTTATTTTGCAGCAGAATCATTCGAATCCTTTCAATTCAACGACTCCAATAGACTTTGACCGATCCCGTCCGGTATGGGTTCAAATGACGATTTATTCGTTTACCGGCCAGCCTATAGCGATGCTCGCGAACGAACGACAATCCACCAGTTAGCGCACGGTTTGTTTTGATGCGACTTGACTGGCTGCAAGAATCTATACCTGCCGGATCATTATGGATGAAAGGAAAGAAAAGAAAAAAATGCATGTATCAAAACAGCCATGAAAATCGTGATTTTAAAATTTTCGAATAGTCCTTTCCATAAAGTTTCCGATATTCTGTATTGCCCAAAACAGCAAATTCAAGTAACAGAAAAGCATCTAAGTGCAAAATAATCAATTAAAAGAAAAAACGGAATCTGATTGCATATTATTTTTCAATCAAGTATATTTTTATATAATGTGTAAAGTATCATGAATTGAATCCATTTGCCTGCAAAAAATAATCTGAGCGAGAAGAGAACGGAATTAAGTACTTTAACCGACAGCTAATGCAGTCCCGAAAGAAAACGAGATTCAAGCAAAATTTAGAAGCATCGAAGACCCGGCACCCAGCAATTGCTCTCAAGGAGGGTTGTATGAAAAAATCAATGCTTTTGCGTTTTTCAGCCCTGCTCCTGTTCGTCATAATCGTTTTGACCTTGGCGATCAGTTGCGGAGAAAAAAAGACCGATATCATCGCTCCCACAGCCATTCAAGACGCCGCGACCTTTGGGTTGGATAACAAGCAAATTCAAATGGTCATGGCGGTGCAGGATCGGGAAACTCCGGCACTGATGAAAATGAACGACGTTGTAGGCACAGCCACCGGATTGACCGACGATGGCCAACCCGCCATTCTGGTGTTTGTGAAAACGGACGAGGGCGCTCAATCACTGAGAAAAGCGGATAGCAACGGTAAAGGCGCTATTCCTGCTTCCATCGAGAACATTCCCGTGGTGGTCGAAGTAACCGGCGAGTTCAAAGCACTGGGCAAGCCAAGCGGAACCACTACTAATCATAAAACAAAACAAACCCCTCCCATTCAGTTGGGCACCTCCGGAGGTTGGCGTTACGATTTAGCCAACGGCTATTGTTGTGGGGGCACGCTCGGTTCTCTCATTCAAAAAGGCGGTGCTCAGTACATTCTAAGCAATTATCACGTTTTTGAATCGGACATCGTAGCCGGCGGAAACAACCGTGTCGCGGTAACAGGGGATTATATTATTCAGCCGGGGCTGATAGATGTCGGCTGTAATGCAACCGATGCACAAAATGTAGCAACTCTGGTTAAGAGCAGTTCTTTGCCCAACAGCAATGTCGACGCTGCGATAGCACAGGTTATATCGGGAATGGTGCGCACAGACGGCGCAATTCTTGAGATTGGCACGCTATCTTCAAACACAGTCGCCGCCTTCATCGGACAACTCGTAAAAAAGAGTGGCCGGACCACGGGACTGACGCGCAGCAAGGTTTCAGGACTAAACGCAACTGTAAACGTTGCCTATGATAACGAGTGCGCCGGCGGTGAGGCCTTTACTAAAACATTCACAGACCAAATCGTGATCGCCAACAAAGCGAGCAAGTTTTTAGCGGGCGGCGACTCCGGCTCGCTCATGGTTGAAGATGTAAACACTAATCCGCGCGCAATTGGTCTGTTGTTTGCCGGCAGCTCCAGTCTAGCCGTAGCCAATCCGATAGAAGAAGTGCTGAGCTTTTTCGGCGCTAATATGGTCGGCAATTAATCGCTCCCGACCAAGATCATCACACCTGATTCGGCCTTGTTGAGGTTGAATCAGGTGTTTTTTATTTAGCCTGACGAGGTTTTATCATGTCGCATAAAATAAAATCGGCTGCCGTTTTAGTCGTCTTGCTCACGACGATCGTCGGTTGCCATAAATCGGAAAAGTTGAAGGAGGAGGAAAAACCGTTGCGGGATATCAGCGAGGTGCTGCAAGCGCATTCTGCAAAGCTGTTGGCCGAGCCTGAAGTGGCGGGATTTTACGAGGGGCGCTTGGAGGACGGCCGCCCCTGCATCGCCGTGATGTTGAAATCGGATAATGAAGAATCGAAAAAGCGGATCCCTAAAACTCTGGAGGGCTATCCGGTCATCATCGAAGTGACAGGCGAAATAAAACCGATGCACTAGATTGGCTCACCACCGGCTTTTCTGAAACACCCCTCGCTCTTTCCGCATTGCCATGCGAGATGTAAAATTAATAGCCTCTGATCGTATATCCACTGGATTGTGGTCGTCCGTTATCACCCGCCCGCTCCGTACATCGGGCACGAATCGATTATCCCAGGCATGATTGCGCTGAAGCCATAACCAGTGCTGATAGTCGTCATGCTCCACTACCGCCGGATGCACTATTCTTTCCTCAGCGATCGTCATCATTCGCTGCGAAGCGAACAGCACCAGATTGCCGATTACGTTAGGTGGTTCATGAATGGGCAATGCGAGGATATGGCGGAACACCACGGCCATCGTTGCAGCCACATCGCTCACCAACGGATCATGCCATCCATGGACCTGCAAATTTATCAACAGAATCCCCTCAGGGCTGAGCCTCGCTGATGCCAGTTGAAAGACCTCCTGTGTGATTAAATGAAAGGGGATCATACTGCTGCCGTAGGCGTCCAGAACGATGAGATCATACGTCTTTTGCGTTTCCATGAGATAGCGCCTGCCGTCCATCTGCAGGATATGAGCATGGTGCGGTTCTAAAGCAAAATAATCACGGGCCGCCTTGATGATCATTGGATCTATTTCCACGCAATCCACCTGATATCCGGAATCGCTCAGATTGCGAGGAAGAGATCCACCACCCAGACCGATCACCAGAGCGCGTCCGTCCCTGGCGAACATAAAAGTGGCCAAATCCGCTGCCGGCACATACTCCAAATAGGGTTGCCCGGTTTCCGCGATCATGCAAGTCTGGATCGCGCCATCGAGCAAAAGATAGCGCAATCCCTGGTCCTCCCACAACGTGATTTCGCCATAGGGACTCGATGTCTTGAATAAAAGTCCGGGCGCGATAGTTCCATGTCGAAGAAAAGCGGCGCCGCCGAAACACAAACCGAAAAACAGGAGAACTCCCGATACAAAAAAGGTCCTGCTGTTTCTCCGACAGCATATCGAGATGATCAATCCGGATATCAGTAGCAAGAGGCCGATAGACCAGGTTAAGCTGCGGAGGCCGAAATTCGGAATTAAAAAAAATCCAGTCACTATGGCTGCGATCACGCTGGCGATAGTGGATACGGCATACAACTTTCCAGCCGAACGTCCCAGCTCATTCATGTCTTTCGTTTTCAGTTTGACGGCCATGGGACTGATCATGCCGAGCAAAATCAAACTCGGTGCGAACAGCACCAACGCAGCGAGCAGAACTGCGGCCCTCAGCCACAAGGGATCTAGCCAGTTCAACAACGGCTGGCGCAGCCATGGGATGAGTAAAAGCCAAATCCCTGCCAGGGATAGCATCCGGCCTAAATGGGCGAAATCGCCGTAACGGTCCGCAATGCTTCCGCCCCACAAATAGCCGAGGCTTAATGACAGCAGGGTCACCGAGATCAGCGCTGACCATAAATACAGGCTGACCCCGTAAAAGGGCCCGAGAATGCGTGTCCCTAATATTTCGATGGCCAGAATGGCCGCGCCGGAAATCGTGACTACAACGTACAAGATCCAGTCTTTCATGCTTTATCTCCTGATCGTGATGTCATCTCTTGAACGATCAATCGAATACTCCCGGAAAACGAGTCGGATCGTTAAACGTCCGAGCAGCGATGGAATAACGATATCCTTGCGGTTTTCTCAATCCCGGGTGTCATGGGCTTTGCTGTTCCCAACCCCGGGTGTCGTGCCCTTTACGACCCCGGGTGTTGAATGCTATGATTGCGACCCGGCGTATATCTACAATGACACCCGGTGTTGCCGCAAAGTACGCGGCAACAACCGGGGTCTGAGTCAACCCCCAACCCCGGGTGTCGCGGTTTATGCGACCCCGGGTGATGAATGCTTTAATCTCGGGGCACGTACTTTCCGATTGATACTGTTGAATGTTTTATCTACAGCGACACCCGGTGTTGCCGCAAAGTACGCGGCAACAACCGGGGTCTAAGCTTCCGCAAAAAACACGGCAACTACCACCAGGGGCTTTTGAGCGGTCTTCCTCTCAATCTCCCTTGACCTGATAGACCGTCCGCGTCGGAAAGGGAAACTCTATGCCGTCTTCATCGAACCGGATCTTTAATCGACGATTGTATTCCCGCGCCACCCACCACTGTTTGCCCGGCCGCGTCATCGTGCGCGCGCGAATGATCACCGAAGAATCGGCGAAACGGTCCAATCCCAGTATCTCCAGCGGCTCGATGATCTCCCGCCCGTACTCGGGATCCTCGCGCAGCGACGCATCCACCTCTTTCATCACCTCCAGCGCCCGGTCCACATCCTGCGAATAGGTGATGCCTATTTCAAAAAGATAGCGGGAATAATCCTTGGTCATGTTGGTGACCGTATCGATAACGCCGTTGGGAATGAAATGAACATTGCCGGATACATCGCGAAGCACCGTCATCTTTAGACTTACTTTTTCCACCGTACCGCTCTTGCCCGCCACCTGCACCACATCTCCCACGCGGATCTGATCCTGGGCCAGGATAAAAAAGCCGTTGATGATGTCCTTGATCAGGCTCTGCGCGCCAAAGCCCACCGCTAAGCCGACGATGCCGGCAGCCGCCAACACCGGCCCGATCTCGATGCCCAGTTCGCCCATCACCGTGATCGAAGCCACCGCCACCAGCAACACATTCAGAGTGTGGCGGATTACCAATCCCAGCGTCTCAGCCCGTTTGCTGGCCTCGATATCGAGCTCTTTGTTTTCCACCAGGCCGGCGAGCTTGCGTGAGAGCGTTCGAATCAGCCGAAGGATAAAAATGGTAATAAGTATGATGAGAAAGATGCGGATGCCGGAACGCAGCACCGTCATGGACAATTCAGAAGTCCATGTAAGATACTTTTCCATACTGGCGCTTTCTTCAAATGATTGAGTCGATGATCTTTATAATGAGTGAAAAAACAGTCGATGGCTAATTATGATAACCAATCCGCCGGCAAAACGCAAGAAAATTATCCCTGTCGCAAGGCGACGAGTCGCCGACTTAATCCTTGCTTTTGGATCTTACAATCGATATTTTACCAGAACAAAGGGATTCAGCGATCTTTTTGGCGGGCAGACCGCATGTCGGCCGGCCGGGGCCGCCTTTCCACTCTTGGTGCAATCGTCATTAAAGGAAACGGATGAAACCATGAAAAAATGTTTGCTGCTGGGGATGTGTTTACTGCTCACTATCGGGCTGTTGTCAGGCTGTGGGAAAAAAGCCGAACTGCGATTGGGGCAGGCGCCGATCGACGACCTTTTGGCTGCCATGACTCCGGAAGAAAAGATCGGCCTCACCGTAGGGGAGGGAAAATTTTTGCCCGCCGTGGATATAAAGACCATTGAGCAGGGCACGGGCATCATCATCGCCAACCAGAACTCAAAAATGGTGATCCCCAGACTCGGCATCTGGTCTTCAGCCCTGACCGATGGCCCCTCGGGCGTCAATCGCGATCCGCGCCCGGCCGGCGCCGCCGAGCCCTCCTACACCACCGCGTTCCCCACTTCCACCTGCCTGGCAGCGACCTGGAACCTGGAGATGGCGGAAAAGGTGGGCCAAGCCATCGGCAACGAGGTGCTGGAGTATGACTATGACGTGATCCTCATGCCGGCGTTGAATCTTCATCGCAATCCCAAATGCGGCCGCAATTTCGAATATTATTCCGAAGACCCGCTGCTCTCCGGAAAAATGGCCGCGTTCATGGTCAAAGGCGTGCAGAGCAACGGCGTCGGCGCCACGCTGAAACATTTTCTCGCCAACAACCAAGAGAGCAATCGCAGAAACTATAACGCCGTGATCAGCCAACGCGCCCTGCGCGAGATCTATTTGCGCGGATTCGAGATCGCGGTCAAAGAAGGCAAACCGAATTATATCATGACCTCCTATAACCGGCTGAACGGCTTTTACACCGCGGAAAATCCCGAGTTGCTGCAGGACCTCGTGCGCCAGGAGTGGGGCTTTCAGGGCGTGTTTATGACCGATTTCGACGGCTATGGCAGCGCGCTGGCCAAGGTGCGCGCGGGCAACAACATGCTCATGGGCGGCAATATGGATGAAGTCAATGAGCTCAAGGCCGCGCTCAAGGCCAAAACCCTGGACGAGAGCACGCTGGATAAAAATCTCACCTATAACCTGCGAATGAAGCTGCAATCGCCCAGGGTCAAAGGCTTCAAGCCTTCGTTCAAGCCCGATCTGGCCGCCCATGCGCAGGTCGCCCGCGAAGCAGCCGCAGAGGGCATGGTTCTGCTGAAGAACGAACGCAACACGCTTCCCCTGGACCAGGTCAAAACCGTGGCGGTCTTTGGCAAAATCTCTTATTACTTGATCGAAGCGGGGACCGGAAGCGGCGGCGTCCGCGGCAACGCGTATGCAGTCTCGGTCAACGAAGGCCTCAAGGCCGCCGGCTATGCTGTGCTGCCCGAGCTGGAGACAGCCTACACCGCCTTTAATGCGGATATTATGGCGAAAAACCTGGTACCGCCCTATTTCAACAATCCCAAGATGCTGGCGGACAACGGCATTACGGATGGCAAAGCGCCGGGCCATTTCAAAAAACGGCTGATCCCTTTTAACGACGAGATGCCCATCCATAAAAAAACCATCGAAAACACCGTGGCCCGCGCAGATGTAGCGGTGATCACGCTGGGCCGCAGCGCCGGGGAAAACTATGAGAACGGCTACCTGCCCTTTTCCGGCCTCGAACAAGAACTGGTGCGAAGCGTATGCGACATCTACCACAACGCGGGCAAAAAGGTCGTGGTGGTGCTGAATGTGGGCGGCGTGTGCGAGACCCACAGCTGGAGCGATCATCCGGACGCGATTCTGTTGGCCTGGCAACCTGGACAAGAAGGCGGCCATGCAGTGGCCGACATCCTCAAGGGCGCAGTCAATCCCTCCGGAAAACTGCCGGACACGTTCCCGCTCAAGTACGAAGATGTGCCGTCCGCCGCGTCCTTTCCCGGAGAGCCGGCGGATGCTCCGGTTCATTCATTCTATGAGGAGGGCATCTATGTCGGCTATCGTTATTACAACACTTTCGCCAAGCCGGCTGCTTATGAATTCGGCTACGGCCTCTCCTACACCACCTTTGACTATTCGGACCTCAGACTGAGCAGCGCGAATTTCGCTAAGACCATGCAGGTCACGGTGACGGTGAGGAATTCCGGCAAAACCGCAGGCAAAGAGGTGGTGCAGCTCTATCTCGCCGCTCCGCAGCTGGAGATGGAAAAACCCGTTCACGAGCTGAAAGGATTCGCCAAAACCCGGCTGCTGCAGCCCGGCGAATCTCAACAGATCGCGTTCACGCTGGATCCCCATGCTCTGGCTTCTTTTCACAGCGGCGTCAGCGCCTGGGTGGCTGATGCCGGCAGTTATGAAGCGCGCATCGGCGCGTCGTGCAAAGATATCCGTCTCAAGGCTTCGTTCAATCTGGCCAAACCGATCATGGTGGAAAAAGTCAACGACATTCTGTTTCCCAACTTTTACATGAAAGAACTATCGAGTCGATGATGCGAGCTTCCGCCCTGCTGTTGATAACCGCCGCCTGCCTTCGAGCACAACTGATCCAGGTGGAAACCCAGGTGGCGGTGGATGCATCCGGGACCGTGCTGGAGATCACCCCGGACCTGAGGAGCCGCATCGGCTTGTTTGCGGAGGTGGAAGATTTTATTTACGCCAAATGGTTTCGCAGCAATGACTCTACGTTCATTCTCGAAGTCGCTTTTCACAAAAACGGCGTCCTGACCAGAAAGCGGAGCCGCCATGGTGCGCCGGAGCTGCAGGCTTTTCGCCAGGACCTGAGTGAACGCCTGTTCAAACTCGCCCGGCCGACGGCCATGGACCAGTCCGGCCGCACCGGATTGATCGTCGGCCAAACTTTGATGGGGCTGAGCTTTTACGGATGGGCAATCCCCTCCCTGTTCGACCTCGAGCAGGATCGCCACGTTCTGGCCGCGTATATGCTGGTCAGCGCAGCCGGTTTTACTCTGCCCTACTATCTCACCCGCAACCAACCGGTCACCGCCTCACAAAGCATGCTGACCTTTTACGGATCCACCAGGGGCATCCTCTACGGTCTTTTCATGAAAAACATTTTAGCGCCCCATGCAGAGTCTTCGCCAAGCAAAGTGGGCCCCTCCGTACTGGCCAGCGTCGCCGGTTCAGCAGCAGCATTTCATCTGGCGGGGAAATACAAGCTGAGCATCGGCAACGCGGAATTGACCGGCGTCATGGGGGATTTTGGCATCGGCCTGGGCGCAGCCACAGCGCATCTGGCCGACCTGTGGAAACACGATTCGAAGAAATCCGCAGCCCATGCAACGATGCTGATCATGGCTGCAGGCGGATTGGGGGTGGGCTCGTGGCTTTCGCAGCGGGAATCGTACACTCGTGGGGATGCCTATGTGATGAGAATGAGCGGTCTCCTGGGCGCGCAATGTTTGACGTCGCTGGCTGCGGCCATCAGCGGCAAGAAAGAAAAATCCTACACCATCGGCGCAGTTCTCGGCGCAACCCTGGGCATCGGCATGGGCGACCGCTTGCTGGCCAAACAGAATTTTGCCTTCAGCGAAGGCGTGCTGATCAGCTGCGGCCATATCGCCGGCGGATTGCTGGCCGGCGGCCTCACCTATCTGCTCGACACTCAGGACCGTTATGATGAAGTGACCTATCTGTCCACCACCGCGCTGGGCAGCCTGGCTGGACATGTTCTGCTGTATAAAGCTTTTGCAAATAGGCGCAATCAGCAAGCCGCCGCGTGGGACCGCCTGCAGATCGGCCTGGCGCCGTTCAACCTGGTCACCGCCAAGCCCCGGCCTCAACTCCATTCCCCCTCCTTTGTACCGCCGTTCTTTTTGGCGCAATGGAAAATATAATCTGATGAAAATGCACCCTTTCCTTTTTTACCTCCTGCTCTGTCTCCCCCTGGCCTGCGGAAAGTCGTCGCCCTCGCCTGTTGAAGAGAAAATGCGCTCGCGACCGGTCGATGCGCGTTATCTGCTGATGATCACCAGCGATTTCGGCAGCGTACGCCGATGCAGCACATTAAGCCAATTGCACAACATCGCCCGCATCATGATCTCCAGCCGCGCCGATATCATCGCTCTGGACGCGAGCGCAAACGGATTGTGCAACTATCGCAGCGCCGTGGGTTTTTTCCGGACCGGCTCTCCCTTTGACGCCCTGTTCGATCAAGGCATCGATCCTTTGCAGAAAATCACTACATCTCTTCAGAATGAGGGGATTACGGTTTTGGCGAATATCCGAATGAACGATCATCACGGCGCCTTGGATCAGTGGACGCCCTGGGAACGGGAACATGTCAAATGGTCGTTGCGCCGCGACACCGGCAGCCGCGACTGGAAATCCGTCGGCGCGTTGCGGCAGATGGACTTTGCCATCGAAGGCGTGCGCGACTATCGCTTTTCCATCATTCAGGAGATCGTGGATCGCTATGCGGTGGACGGCATTCAGCTGGATTTCGGCCGAACCGCCCCGTTTCTCTCCGAGCCCCGGCAGGAAAAAGCGCACTATTTGACCGATTATGTGCGCCGGATTCGCGCATTGCTGGATCAGGGCGGCCGTTCACGTCTGCTGTCTGTTATCGTGCCCTGGGATGCGAATTTCTGTCTGCAACAAGGATTGCAAGTGGATCGATGGATCAGAGAGGGGTTGATCGATCTGGTTTGTCCCGGCGAGTGGTATTATGCGGACTGGAATATCCCCCTGGACCAATGGGTTCAATGGACAAAAGACACGCCTTGCCGAGTAGTGCCGCACACGCCCGGAAATGTATCGCCCTATCAGGCGTTTGAATTCGGCGAGCCCTCTCTGCTCGGTGAAAATCATGTTCTGGACAGCTGTAAGATCCGGGCCATTGCACAAAACTTTTTCGCCCAAAACGTCCACGGCATGATGTTCTATAATTTTTATGAGGACCAGTTCGGCGAAGATTATCCCTTTTTACGCGATTGGCTGGCGCCGGAAACACGCTCCGCATCGACCATGCAGTTCCTTTATAGCCGGCGGCTTTTATACCAGCCCAGCGAATTAGATTGCTTTGATATCGGCGCCGCCTTTCAGCGTCTGCCGTTGCGCAAATCCGGCGACTGGGTTGATCTGCCGTTTCAGCTCAGCGGCGTCCCAGATTCCGCTGCACTGGTTCTGCGGCTGGCCGTGGTCAACGCATTGGATGGAGATGAGCTGCGCGTCCGGCTCAATGATTGTGATCTGGGTGGTTTGAGGTCCGGCCACTGGCAGGTCAGCTGCGGGATTGTCAAGGGCCGGTCAACGCTGATCGCCCAAATGCCTCTTGAGAAAGAATCCCTGCGGAATGGAAAAAACATCCTGATGCTGCAGCTCGCTGCGCTGAATAAGAATCGCACAGCGCCGCTAGCCGTGGGAGAATTTGAAATCGTGGTTCAGCCGCGGTCTGCCGGGCGGGCAAGTCCGGACACGGCTGCTTCTCCTTGGTCGCTTCCCAAACCCGACGCATAAGGTTTAGTTTTGCCTGCAGCTCACATCGGCCATTTGGCTTGGACAGCGATCAACCGTTTCTGAGAGTGGCGGCAAGCCTTCGAGGATGAATCAGCAGTTCCAGCGCGTCGACGATGGATTTGCAGACAATGTCGGCATGGAATAAAGTCTGACTGCAGGCCCCTTCCTCCTGCACCACGACGATTCCCAACAGCGCCTCCTTGATCATGAGCAAATCGTTTCGGCCGTTGCCGATACAAACGGTTCTATCAATTCCAAGCTGTTCGGCATATTCCAGTTTGGCCCGATCTTGTTCTTTGCAATGAAGAACGACCAGATCCGATCCGATCCCAGCCAGCTTTTCTCTTGCCGTGCCGAAAGTGTCGGCCGTAACAATGTGCACTTGCACCGACTCGCCGAGCCGCTCCAACAGCTCGGTTGCTCGCGGCAGCGGAACGCCGTCTCTGGCCAGCGTTCCGTTGTAATCCAGCACCAGGTGTTCGATCCGAAGGGAGGCGCTGCCGGGGATTGCTATCTCTATCATGTTCCTCCTTGTTGGAATTCAGCCCGCGTGAAAAATGCGCCGGAGGGAGACCTGAGCCTCGCCGCATTGAGGCTCAGGCCTGCTGTAAAAATTCGATATCCATTTTTTTCATTTGCATAAAAGCTTTGGTCGCTCGGCCGGCCGACGCCGGATCGTTCATCAGCTTCGGCAGAATGAACGGCACGATCTGCCAGGACACGCCGTAACGGTCCTTTTGAAATGATCTAAAGCGGAAGCGGCCGCCGGATTTGAGATCGTTTTCCGCCCGAGGCGTGTGCCAGTCTTCTCTGGCCTGGTTCCACTGGACTATGTCCTCTGCGGTCGTGAACGCCTTCCACACCTGTTCCAGCGGCGCATCGATGACAGCTTGCACGGTGATCGTTTTTGCATCCATGGCTTTCCTCGCAAAAGTTATCACTCTTTCTCGCTGCAGGCAAACATCCATTGAATGCCGAAACGGTCGGTGCAGCTGCCGAAATAATCGCCCCAGAACATTTCCTGCAGCTCCATAGTAACCTCGCCGCCGCTGGACAATGCTTCGAAAAGCCGCTTCGTTTCCGCTCGCGTGTCGAGCTGCAGATTGATGTGCACGTTGTTGCCCGCCTGGACGGTGAAGCCCATGGATTCCGGGGCGTCGGAACCCATCAGCACATGACCGCCGGGCAGAGCCAAGGCGACATGCATGATCAGATTTCGATCCTCCTGGCGCGGCTCCGGGGTTTCATCCGTTGACGGAATATCGCCGAAGCGGCTGATGCCGTTGCCGAGAAAGTCGCCGCCGAACACGGAGCGGTAAAACAGAAAGGCTTGTTCCGTGTTGCGGCTAAAGTTCAGATAGGTGCTTACTTGGGCCATGATCTCTTCTCCTTGTAAAACAAAATGCATTTTATCTTTGCCTTGCCAGGTTCTTTCATGTGAAAACATTTCACTTCTTATGTTTATTCACTGCTTTTTTTACCTGGGCCGAGGACTGCGTTATTATCGCTCTCGATCAATGCTGACCAACTAGAACAGAGAAAAAAAATACAATGGTTTTGTATCTATCGTTTCGGTAGGCGAAAAATCATATTACTTATCAAATACGATCAAAGATGATTTTCGAAAAAACGGTTTTGGAATAGAATGACTCCCCACGAGCGTGAACAGATTTGTCCACACCGCCGACGGCGCAGAGTGAAGCGAGGACACAGACAAAGAAGCCTAATTTTCTTTATTGTTTTTACTTTTTTTCTTTATAAGTTGGTTGGCCTGTGCAATTGACCATTGCTTTAGATATGGATTGAACGGTAGATATTCATGCGAACCGGTCTCCTTTTTCTGCTTGTTGCCCTTTTTCAGGGCTGCTCCAACCGGCAGGTCTTTTACCTCTCTCCCCTTGGCAACGATGCCTGGTCAGGCCGTCTGGCATCGCCGAATGAAAATCATACCAACGGCCCATTCCGAACTCTGCATCGCGCTCAAAAGGCAACCCTGAACGCTCAAGGTCCGGTCACGGTCTTGCTTCGAGGCGGGCTTTATCAAGTGGATCGTACCATTCACTTTGGTCATTCCAATGCCGCCGGCAGGATCAAGACAGTGTGCTGGGCCGCCTATAAGCAGGAAGCACCGCGTCTCTGCGGCGGCCAGGCTATCGATGCGTTTCAGCCCATTACGGATGAAAACGTCCGCCGGCGCCTGTGCCCCTCGGTCCGCGACCGCGTGCTGGTCTGCGATCTGGCGAGCCAGGGCATCACTCGTTACAACGATCCGCCTTATCGCATGAGCCTCTATTACCGGGGCGAACGTATGCAGCCGGCCCGCTATCCCAATCAGGGGTGGACGCATATCGGCGACGTACCTCAGCACGGTGAAAAGATGTTCCATCCCGGCGACCACAAAGTCATTAAATTCGGTCTGCCCGCCGGCCGGCACTACGGCCGGTTCAGCTATGACGACGATCGGCCGTCCCAATGGCAGCCGGCGGACGACATCTGGATGCACGGCTTTTGGGTGTGGGATTGGCGCGACACCTATCAAAAAATTCGCTTCATCGATACCAAGCGAAAACTCATCTATCCGGCAGAGCCCCATCATAGCTATGGCTATGAAAAAGGACAGCGCTACTATTATCTGAATGTGCTGGAGGAACTGGACACGCCGGGCGAGTGGCAGTTGGACGCCACCCATCACCGGCTCTATTTCCTTCCGCCGGATCAGATTCACCCCGGCGATGTTCTGCTCTCGTTGCTCGACGAGAACATGATAGAAGCGGACAATGCCTCGCACCTGACCCTGAAAAACCTGACTCTGGAATGCGCCAACGCCGCCGCCATCCGCATCACCGGCGGCGAGCACAATGTGATCGCCGGCTGCACCATGCGTAATTTCGGCAGCGACACCGCGGTGGTCATCAGCGGCGGCAGCCACAACCGCATCACCGGCTGCACCATTCACGACGTAGGCGGCACTGCGCTCAAACTGAGCGGCGGCGACAAACGAACCCTGACCCGCGGCGATAACCTTGCCGAGGACAATCACATCCATCGCTACGGACAGATGGTGTACATGTTCAACACCGGCATCTGGCTGGAAGGCGTGGGCAACGCCGTGCGCCACAACGAAATCCATGACTGTCCGGGCTCAGGCATCCAGTATTACGGCAACGATCATCTCATCGAATACAACGAGCTCTATGACCTGGCGCATGAAAGCGGCGACGTCGGCGGCATGAACACCGGCGCTGACTATACCGATCAGGGCACGACGATCCGTTACAATTACATCCATCACTGTCACGGCCGCGGCGAAGGCGGCATTCGCGCCATCTATCTGGACCTGCCCGGCTCCAACACCACCATCTATGGCAACATTCTCTATCAGGTGGACATCGGCGTGTTTTTCAACAGCGGCCGCGACAACCGAGTGATCAATAATATATTTGTAGAATGCAACCCGGCCATAGGCATCTATCTGTGGCCGCATACGAACTATTTTCAGCCCAACGGGCCATGGCGAATCGTGGAAAAAATGCACGCGGTCAACTATCAGGCGCCCCCTTACAGCGTAAAATATCCCAAACTGACGGCCGTATCCGTCCGGTGAAGTACACCCCTGTAGCGGCAGCGCGGACGCGCTAACCCTGCACGGCGAGGACAGCAAAAGTTATGTTGCGAGCAATGCTATCAGCAGAAAGATAAAAAGAGGATTA
>Ga0116156_10000012_pt1 | contig 175898 bp, 130 predicted proteins | sample AD_UKC045_MetaG_FD_89891 | JGI IMG/M metagenome (GOLD analysis project Ga0116156, IMG submission 89891) | Active sludge microbial communities of municipal wastewater-treating anaerobic digesters from USA - AD_UKC045_MetaG | ecosystem: Engineered > Bioreactor > Anaerobic > Digestate | place...
ATGCATATAATAAAATACCCCCAAAAAACGGAGAAGAGGAAGGCACAGACAGCTTGTTTGTTGCCTTTCTCTTACCGCTTTAAAAAGAGCGTTGAGGTCAATTGGCCTAAACGGAAATAAGGCGATGGCAGAATGTCGGGCGCAAGCGTGCCCGACATTCTGGCTGGATGCTCCCAGACTCGACGAAAGGAAAGAAGGAATGAAGCGGTCTTGGTTTTTCGCACTGTTCCTGGTTTCAGCGACCGGCCCTGTGCAGGCTCAACAAGGAGACCTCTCGTTGCATCTGTTTGCCTCGGTCTCCCAGCCCTCGGGAGATTTTGGCAAGGATATCGGTCCCAATGCCGGAGCGACGAGAAGAAACGGATATTACGTGGGAGATCGCGTCGGGTTAGCGCAAACGGGATACGGCATGGGCGCCGAGTTGATCACCCCCGTCTGGTTTAAGGGCATGAACTGGCTGTTCAGCGTCAAAGGGCTGGTGAACGGCGTCGATAGCCGTGCCGTGACGAGCGATTTTGCCCATCATCTGGGCGATTCGCTGAATCCGGTTATGGACTTTGGCAGTTGGTACAACATACCGATCATGACGGGGTTTCGCTACAACTATTATTTTTCGCATCAGATCGCGATTTTCGGCCTGGTGCAGGCAGGCATCAACCTCGCCAAGGCGCCTGCGAAAAAAATCACCGTCGGCTCTATTGTCGGTGAAGACACAAAATTCGAGTTCGCCCGGGATTTCGGCTATGAGATCGGCCTGGGCTTGCTCTGGAATCAAACCTACAATCTCTGCTTTCGCTATTTGCAGTTGAGCAAACCGCGTTTCGACGGGGATCAAAGGTTGTCCGAATTGGTGTTTCCACACATTTACGACCGGAACAAAGCGCTTTTGGGCGAGGAACGCTCGATCTCAATGTTTGTGGTGACCCTTGGCGTCCAACTGTTCCGCTAACGAGCCTGCCATGAGAACGGCCTTGATGAACCGCTGTCTGGCGATCAGCCTCCTTCTCTATCTGACGGTCGGGTGTGATAAAGCGGTCAAGACGTCGGCCCCGACAATTTCAATGCTGGTTTTTCTCAGCAATCGCGAATCGGCCAAAGGCCGGTTCGATATCTTTATGATGCAAGCAAACGGCAGCCAGCCGGAAAATCTCACCCGCAACGCGCACCCGGTCCGCAGCATCTCCGCGCCGCTGTTGTCGCCTGATAAAAAAGAGGTGTTGTTCACCTGCTTCGATGCCGAGGGACCGGCCCTCGCGCTGCTGGACTTGCAGACCAGAGCGGTGCGCCGACTGACCAGAGTGGATCAGGATTTGCCGGGCGCCTGCTTCTCGCCCGACGGCGACATGATCCTGTTCGTGAAAAAGGTCTCCGGCCGTCGTCAGATTTATCGCATTCGCCGCGACGGCAGCGGCGAGCAAAATCTTTCCAACACGCCCTTCGATGAGTTCGATGCCGATTTCTCATTCGATGCGAAAAAAATCGTGTATATCAGCAAGCGAACTACGCCGGCGTCCGTGTGGTGGATGCGGACCGACGGCTCCGAAGCCCAACCGATTGTCGCCGGCGCGGGGGAATGCCGTCATCCTTGTCTGTCGCCTGATGGAAAGACGGTGGTCTTTCAATCCATTGTCAAAGGCGACAACGACATCTATCTCGCCCGGATTGGGGGTCAGGCGGAAGTGCTGTTTACCAGCGGGTTCAACGAAACCCGTCCGTACTTTGCCGATAACGGCCGAAAAGTGATATTCCTATCCAATCTGCGCGGCATGAAATACCAGGACCTGATAGCGTTTGACGTTCAAACGCGAAAAGCGCTCTCTCTCACCGACCAACTCAACGTCATCAATCAGAATCCGCGTGTTTCCGCAGATGGAAAAAAAATCGTGTTTGAATCCATCGCCTTCGGAAATTCCGAGGTTTTTATCGTCGACGTCGATGAGAAAAGGCCGGTCAATTTGACCCATCACTCCGGTTGGGACTGCTCGCCGGCTTTCTAGATGAGAGTCCACGGCAGAGCTCCCTCCATTGCCAGCCCGAACGTGCATGCAAGCGTGTACACCCCTTTCCCCAACACGGCGAATCGATGTATAAAGTACATGCATGCTCAACAAGAAAGAAATGCGGCCATGATGACGACCGGGTGCTGGTTTTACTCTTCACCAGCCGCCCAGGGCGATGAAATCATTCTAGCGCTGCCAACATATATAAGAGACTGGAAATGCACAGGCGCTTATGGAAGCCGGCGGTTTGGCTCATCGCCATGGCCGCTTCGTTGCAGGCGGTCACTCACCCTCACATGATCGTGAAAACGTCCGAGTATGCGGCGCTGCAGGAACGGGCGCAACGCTGGCCCTGGTCGGCGATGAAAGCCAAAGCCCTTGCCGACGCCAAAGGATTGGCGTATCGCTCTGCCGACGACTTTGTCGACAAGTGCCGTCGAGTTCATGATATCGCCGGCGCCTGCGCCTTGGCCTATATTCTTGATCCGGAAGGCCGTGCGCTCTATGTACGCGCCGTGGAATCCCAATTGGCGGCAGCGCTGAACGACATCCGTGCCGAGAAAGGAACGAAGAACGAACACACCTACAATGTACCGCCGGCCCATGCGGTCTTTATGACTTATTTGATGCTGGATATCATGTATGATGATCTCTCCGCCGTTCTTCGCCAGGCTATGGAGGCCGACTGTGATTTTATCGCGCTCAATCACGCACACTCCTGGCTGGAGAGCGAATACAGCATCAAAGCGATGGCTGAGCTGTACCGCAACGGCTGCTCCCTCAAGTTTGTCGATTTTAAGAACCGCTACTATGATTATATCCTGAGCATGACCACGGAGGATGGGATTTATTCCACCGGGCCGGGGTATGGCAACAGCCGCCTGTTCATGGATGACCGCATGCAGAAAAAGATTTTTATGGATATCTGCGCCTATCAGGGCTATACAGAATTTTACCGCCATCCCAAGCTGCAGCATTTGTACGAATGGCTTTTCGGTTACTCGGTAACGCCGTTCAACCGTACATATACTTTTGGCGATACCCCGCCCGACAAAGATCTGGATCACTGGTCCGTGGCAGCGTTGCGGGCCAGCCGTTTTTCCTCTCTTGCCGGTCGTTTAGCACGCTATCGGTTGGGCCCTTTGACCGATCAGTGGATTCAGGGCCGATTGCTGCATTATCTCTTGTGCGATTCTGTGGTTCAAGCCGGCCAGAGACCCTCCAGCCGTGTTTTTCGCAACGGCGGCGCCTGGTTGGTGCAGGACACGGATTCTACGTCCGCTCTGGCCGCTGCTTTGTGGAACATCAACACTGAAGAAAGCAGCCACACCCATTTGGATGTCAACAGTCTGCACATCGCGGCGTATAACGCGCACATTTTGCGCAACTCGGGATACGATGGCTATGGCGAGCCGGATGAGGCCACCTGGGCCTGGATTGCGAAAACGGCTGAATCATCCAACACCGTTTTGTGGGAGGGCCGCAATCACGCTACCTGGAAAGGCGGCGGCATCAGCGAATCCCTGATCGGCGAAGAGTGGGAATACGTCAAAAGCAGTTCTGGATCGGCGCTTGCGCTGGCGCAACACTTCCGCCATCTGATCTTTCTCAAGCCACGTTCGGGGTGTGCACACGGTTACTTTGTGATCACCGACGAAGTCAAACCCATTTTCCCCTGGGGCAATAGCGGGATGGTCAACGTCGCCTGGCATCCCAATTCGAGCTCAGAACCGCAAAGGCTGCAGGAGGTCTATCGCTGGCCGGTGCAGGGCTGCCAGTACGGCGGCACGAACGTCGGCGTCGATCTTTTGCCCGTCAACCCGCCTGATAACAGTGAAATCCGCACTGGCTACCTGGCCTCCTACGAAACCTGCAACCGATTTCATGGCAGGTATCTATACAACGCCTATGGCCTGAGCGATGGCCGGGCCAACATAGCGACTATCATTTTTCCTTTTGATCGTAAACACGCTTCCGCCATGATGACCCGTTTTTCAGTGGACGGGGCAGGGGCCGCATCCATCGATCATGGCCAGGGAGTGGTCGATTATGTCGTTGCCCCTGCCGGAACCGGCATCGTCAATACCGAACAGGTCGCATTAAACGGCCGTACGGCCCTGTGGCGGGAAATAAACACCAGGCTTGACTCTTATTTCATCAACAACGGCACGATGTTCCTACAGAACAGGACGGGCGCGGGATTCCATGCGGAAAAAAGCGTAACGCTGTTCATGCGTCAGGATAACGGACAGATACTTTCACCCGGCACGTCCATTACCTTTTTTGCGGAAAACCTTGTAACCGTCCGAGTGGATGGCAAGCCCGTACCGGCCGGGGCGACGGGCGAGGATTGGATGCAAGTCCAGGTCGATTCAGGGGCGCACCGAGTGCAGCTCCTCCGCACCACCACCCGCGTGCTGCAAACAAAGGTCGAGCATTCCGTCTCCTTGCAAGTGTATCCCAATCCCAGCAACCAAACAGCCCGAATCGCCTTTCAACTGACTGAAGCGGGCGAAGTGACTGTCGGCATCTATAATCTGCAAGGCCGGCTGCTGGCCGAGCCGGTGCATGGATGGCTTCCAGCCGGCAAACACGAATCGACCTGGCGCGCGTATGCTGCGGCTTCCGGGCTCTATCTATGCCGTTTACATTCTCCTGCGGGGACGCTGGTGCGCAAATTCACGGTGCAAAAGTGATTCGCCTGATCTATGCGGACTCTTGCAGAGACTATTATTGATCGCATGCGGAGGAAGAGAGGCTGGTAGGCGCAAGAACCGATCGCCCTTTCCATCACTTGCAGGCGGCTGCGTTCATGCAGCAGCCTGCCGTCTCGCTTATTTTACAAAGATAAAGCCCCCGGAATCGCCCGTGCGACCTTCGGGCATCGAAAGCTTTATGTTGCGAATTTTTTAATCATTCAGCCGTTGATTCCGGTCTATCCGGTGTGGATCCGATGAGTCGATTAATTATTTTCATCGTCGCTCGATGTATATTTTCGTTGCCTTGGCTGCCAGACACGGCGGCCGGAGCGGTTCGTACCATCTATGTTTCTCAGACATCCGGCGTAGACAGCAATAATGACGGCAGCGATCCCCAGCGGCCGGTCAGGACGCTGGCCAGAGCGCGGGTGCTGGCTCTGACCTACTGGCGCTCCAGCGACGGTTTTGAAATACTGCTCCGGGCCGGCGAACGGTTCGATGATTTTGCAGCGATGACCAATCCGATCTTGAAAAACTACGATCCTGTGCGCAACACCTTTGCCTTTGTCTGGGACATTGACCGGTCTTTGTTGCTCTCCACTTATGGCGGCAAGGAACGCGCCTTGTTGTATAGCGGCCGATACACTCATCAAGGCGGGCCGCAGGCGGCTATCGCCGTGACCTCGCCCAGCCGGCAACCGGTCGTGATTAAAAATTTGCATTTCAAACGCTGGCAGGTGAGCGCCCTGTTTGCTTATGAAACGCAAAATATATCGTTCATCGATAATGTGGTCGAAGAGATCGGCACGCTCTATTTCCCGGACGAACAGACTGAGGGCATCTACGGGGCCGGTGCGATCTATCCCAAGAACTCGACTCAGATTTTGATCAAAGGCAATTATGTGCGCGATGTGCATAATCAGTTTGACCGTTTGGATGAGATGCATGTGTTCTATTTTACCCGGCTAAGCCATGCGGAAGTGTGCGATAATATCATCATCAACGCCAGCGGGCCGCCATTGAAATTCCGCCGATCGCAAACTCAGAACATTCATGTGCATGATAATGCGTTTTACTACACCGGGCCTTCGCAAGCGCTGAACCGCGTGCAGGAGGGGTGGGTGCGTTACAGCGGCGACGCCGACGAGGGGTGCCCCTCGTCCTTGATCATCGAACGAAATCAATTTTATTACCCTTATTGCTGGCCGGAGCGGGAGATCTGCACAGGCGCCGCGGCCAGCCGCTGCAGCATCAGCAATCCAAGCGTGTGCGGAGCGGATGCCTGTGACCGGGAAGATCGCATTCGCTGGATAGACAATGATTTTCGCTACATCTGGGAATCGATCAAAGTGCCGGAGCTGCCCACCGCTATACAGACACCTCAATCCTCTCACCCGGTCAACCTGGTATTGCTGCAGAACAGTCCCAATCCTTTTGCCGAGGTCACCTCCCTGAGTTATCAACTGCTGCACAGCGGTATCGTCCACATCGCGATTTATGATATTCTTGGCCGTGAAATCGCTGTTCTGTTGCATCAGCATAAACCAGCGGGAAGGTATGAGATCGCCTGGAACGTCCGCTCAGGCCGTTTTTCTGCGCTGCCCAATGGCGTTTACTTTTGCCGTATGCGTGTGGACGGTCAGGAACAGGCGGTGAAGATGTTGTTAAGCCGAAAACATGCACAACCGCAATGAGCATTGGTCGGCAAGATTTTTGTATGAAAGGAGTCATCCATGCAGGTCATTCGACGATTGACGTCCCTGAGCCTGTTTTTCGCTCTCCTGCAGACCGGGCCTTCCGCGCAGACGGCGTACAATGTACGCGACTATGGCGCGCAAGCGGATGGAACCACGCTGACCACCAAGGCGATTCAAGCGGCTATCGACGCTTGTCATCAGAACGGCGGCGGTCAGGTGGTGTTTCCGGCCGGCCAGTATCTTTCCGGCACAATTGTGCTAAAGGATAATGTCTATCTGGCATTGAACGGCGGCGCCACGCTTCTGGGCAGTAAAAACATTGCAGATTACGAGCCGAAATATCTTGTGTTCGCCCGGGATGCGAAAAACATCGGCCTGCTGGGCCCGGGCCTCATCAACGGCCAGGGCGATGCCTTTTGGCGGGATAAAGAGCGACCCTATATTCGCCCCGAGCGCACCATAGAGCTGGAGCGCTGCAACAATGTGTTGATCCGAGACCTGCAGATCCGCAATTCGGCCGCGTTCAACATCGCTCTGGAAGAGTGCGATCGTGTGACCATTGCCGGCGTCAGCATCGTCAACGACCGTAACGCGCCCAACACCGACGGCATCGATCCGATCTCCTCCTCCAATGTGTTCATATCAGATTGCTATATCGAAACCGGCGACGACGCCATTTGTCCGAAATCCCATGGAACGGCAAAGCCGTGCGAAAACCTGGTGGTCGCCAACTGTGTGCTTATCAGCGACGATTCGGCCATCAAGTGCGGTACGCGCTCGGACGGCGCCATCCGCCATTGCAGCTTCAGCAACATTGTCATTCGCGACGCTAAATACGGCATCGCTTTTTACATGAAAGACGGCGGCGTCTTTGAAGATATCCAGTTCTCCAACATTTCCATAGAGACCACCCGCCGCGGCATCGAGCGATCGTTCGGCACCAATTCCTACGCCGTTTTTATGGATATCGAAAAGCGCGAGCCAAGCGGTCTATTGGGGCGGATTCGCAATATCGTCTTCAGCGATATCCGTATCGCCACTCCGGATGGCAACTGTTTGCTGGCCGGGATGCCGGAGCAAAAAATCGAGAACGTCGCCTTTGATAACGTCCAAATGCGCGTGACCGATCGCACCGATCTCTCCGGCCGCCGCAAGCCGCGCGGCACCCGTTCGCTCACCGACCGGGCGGCCAACGATTGCTCGGCGGTCATGTCCCACTGGACGTTCGCCCATATCGACGGTTTGACGCTGCGCAACTTTATCATTCAAGATGAGACCGATTCCGCCGCCTTTGAGCGCCATGGGTTGTGGGCCCTGAACGTTGATGATTTTTCCGTCGATGGCTTTCACATCGAACAGGCGCAACCGAATACAAAGCTGGCCATGATCCATCTGCAGGACTGCCGGAACGCCCGGCTTGAAAAAACCAAGGCCGAAAAGTTGTCCGTGCCGTTTGTGCAAATTCTCGGCAAAGCCACACGAAGGATATCGCTTATCAACAACGACTGGAGCCTGCTGGCCAAGCCCTTGGCGATCGGGAAAGAAATCAAGTCGAGAGAGATTTTTCAACAGGGAAACCGCGTCGAATGAAGAACACGAATGATCTATGAAACAGCCGATCGTGTTTTTTTTCTTCTTCGCCGGACTGGCATCTAAAACTTGGGCCGCGATTCCGGTTGTGCCGTTGCCTCAGGTGGTGATGGAACAACGGGGTTTTTTTTAGCTGGCTCCCAGTGTGACGATCCGCCTGGCTGTTCCGGACACGACGGCGTTGACCGCCGGCCTGGCGGAGCTGCGCGAAGCGATTTCGGCTTATACGGGCGGAAACGCCAGAATCGTTCAGAACGGCGCCGCCGCCCTGTGGATCGGTCTGCCCGATCATGATCCTTTGTTCAATCAGCAATGCCGCAAAGACGGTTCCTGGCCCAACGCCCGTATCGGCCTCCAAGGATATGTGCTGGTCATCGCTCCGGATCAAATTCGTCTGGCGGCCCAGGAGCCGGTCGGCCTGTTTTACGGCATACAGACTCTGGTACAGTTGCTGCGCAACAGCGATGACTCGCGGCTGTCCTGCAGGACCATCGTGGATTGGCCGGAGCTGGCTTGGCGCGGGATAATGGACGACATCAGCCGCGGCCCTGTTCCCACCACGCCCTTCGTCAAGCAACAGATCCGCCGCTGCGCTGAATTAAAACTGAACCTGTTGACCTATTACACCGAGAACATAGTTGCCACTTCCGAGCATGGTGATTTTGCTCCGGTCGGCGGCGGCGTCTCCATCGCGCAATGGCGGGAATGGGCTGCGTACGCTGCAAAATACCATATTCAGCTGGCGGGCAATTTCCAATCCTTCGGCCATTTTGAGAAAATACTCTCGTTCCCGCAATACCAGCACCTGGGCGAAGCCGGCCGTATGCTGACGCCGACAAGGGAGGAGAGCTACCAACTTTTAGCCGACATTTACAGGGAGATGGCGCCGGCCTTCTCCTCGCCCTTTTTTCACGTCAACTGCGATGAAGTGTGGGATCTGGGCCGCGGCGCTTCGAAGAAATGGGTGGATAGCTTGGGGTTGGCTGCGGTTTACGGTCACCATTTGAACCGCATCAGCGCTGAGCTGAAAAGACATGGCAAGATCATGATGATGTGGGCGGACGTTGCGCTTGCGCATCCTGAAATCCTCAAAACCCTGCCGGCTGAAACCGTCCTACTCCCCTGGAACTATGACGCCGGCGACTCTTTCGATGTGATGATCCGGCCGCTGGTCAAAGCAGGTTTCAGCACGATGGTGTGCCCGGGGGTTCTGAATTCGCGGCGGCTTATGCCCGATTTTATGACAGCGAGAAAGAACATTCGCCATTTCATTGACGACGGCAAGAGATACGGCGTTTTGGGCGCCCTGACGACGGTTTGGGATGACGGAGGGGCGGCCGCTTTTTCCCGCGATTGGTATGGCGTGGCGTATGCCGCCGATCAGGCCTGGTCCAACGGCGGGCAAGCAGAAGCCGGCTTTGACGGCAGGGTCGATCAAGCGCTGTACGGCAATGTACAACCGACACTGGCGCAGACCGTGAGGATTCTGGCGCCGCTGGCGGATCTGGCGGCGACACAAGAAATGAATGAAGCGGTCTTTTGGTCCAAACTCGTCCCGGATCCGGAAGAGCGGTTGCACTGCAACTTGGCCGACTGGTATGAGGTGCGGGATATCTGCTCCCGTGCGGACAGCGCACTCGATGCTGCGGCGGCGAAAATCCATGCAACCGATTATGACTATCTGCGTTTTACGGTGCAACAGTACAGGTTCATGGCCGAGAGCAGGATCCAGCTGCAGGCCGCGGCGGATCTGTACCGTTCCGCGTGCCGGCGTCAGAGCGAACAGGAACAGACGAGTGCCGCATTGAACACGGCCCTGAACCTGGTATCCAGGCAGCGGCAGACCCTGGAGGGACTGGCGCAAGAGTTTGAGAGATTGTGGCTGCTGGAAAACCGGCCGTATTATTTGGATAGAATTCTGCGGAAATACGAACGTCCTCTTGAGGCATTGAGCGATGTGGTTCGACTGTTGAAAACAGCCATCGCCGATTATCACAAGGGTCATTTTCTCGCGCCGCCCAATCTGGTCCGATTGGATATCGAAGAATCCGTGGGCCACTATTTTACCGGCTGGCTGCTGTGCGGTCCCTTTCCCAATCCCCAGTACAGCGGCGAAGAGGTGGATTATCTCACCTCCCTGGGAGGCGAGCGGCTGGCGCGACCCACGGTCTGGTCCGAAACCGAATGGCCGCAGGGGCAAAAAATACGCTGGCGAAAATTCAACTCGCCGGATCCAGCGATCATCGATCTGTTGCCGCTGTACGAGGATCACAAAAGAGTATTGACCTATGCCTATAGCCAGATCGATTGTCCGCAGGCACGAACCGTGCAAGCTCGTTTCGGCAGCAACGACGGCATCGAAATCATTCTGAACGGTCGAACCGTTCTGAAAAAACTGGTCAAGCGCAATCTGTTGGTCGATGAGGACCAGGTGTCGCTAAATTTAAAACAAGGTAAAAATCATCTGTTGCTGAAAATTTATCAAGGCAGCGGCGATTGGGGTTTTTCATTTCAACTGCCGCACGTCAAGGTGCGTCATCACGATCATCGTTATCGCATCTTCGAGTAATGTGAGATTGACCAGGGAGCGCCTATGCAAAAAACGACATGGTTGTGTGTGGTTCTGATTTGCACGGTTCTGCGGCCGATGCAGGCCCAGGAGCGGTGGAAATCAGAATGGAAAAAATTCCCGGACCCGGTCACCGGCCGTCCCGTATGGCAGATCACCAGTCACGATTCACCCAGTGTGGCGGTCTATTTCGAACGCCAACCGTTTACCGCGGATGATCGTTATCTTGTTTTTGGCTCAAAGCGATCAGGGGCCTGGCAACTGTATCGCGCGGATATGCGCAATGGCAAAATCGTGCGCGTCAGTGCAAAAAAAGATCTCTCGCCTTACAGCTTTACCATTCATCCGGACGGAAAAAGCGCCTGCTATATTCATGAAAATATCCTCTATAAAACAGATGTGCGCAAGCTGAAAGAAAAGGTGTGGATGGACTTTAACGGAAAATTTTCTACGCCGCTTCGATTGTCAAGTTCTTTCTCCGCCGACGCTCGATTCACGGTCATGACGACTAAAACGGATTCAGGCGTCGGCATTTATCGCGTGGATCTGGAGGACGGATCGGTGCAGGGATATCACTGGAAGGCCGGCCCCCTGTCTCATCCGCTCATCTGCCCGACCAATCCTGACCTGATCACCTTCGTCCCCGGCCCTGACACGCAAAACGATATGTCCCTGCCCATGGAAAAGCGGGCGCGCACTTGGATTCTGAATTTAAAAAGCGGTGAAGCCAAGCCCTTTCTCATGATGCCCTACGGCTTTCGCGCAACGCATGAAAGCTGGTCGGCGGACGGTCGCCGTTTCTTCTTCTTCAAAAAGTCTGTGCCGGGTTGGAAACCGGTGTCCATCTGCTCCATCGATCAGGATGGCAGCAACTGGCGGGAGTACTACCGACACGATGCCATCAAACTGGGCCACGGCATCTCGTCACAGGACGGTCATTGGTTTCTCAGCGACGGCCAGGATCCTGATAAAAACCCGCTGATTCTGATCAATCTGCAAACCGGCGAGGCCACTTTTTTATGCTGGCCGAATGCAAGCATGAAAGAAGAGGCGGGACAGCACGGTCATGTTCATCCGACGTTGAGCTTCAGCGGCCGATATGCCTGCTACACCTCGGATGCGACCGGTGTTCCTCAAGTGTATGTGGTGCCGACCGGGTTGAAGTGAATCCAAGGCTGCGCCGACGAACACTTTCAATCTATTTCCATCCTTCAGGCGCATCAGACCCGTTGCCCTGTCCGCCTGGAGGATCAGGCAACTCCCCATCCTCTGTGGCAAGGGAGGGGCTGCGCCTACATGCGGTTTTAGCGACCCAAGGGGTCGACTGCCTTTAACCGGTGCATACAGTTCTGACTTTTATTATCAGCGACGTTTTTAGTCAACGGCGTCTGTCGTCAGCGCTCGACATCCTTCCCGAAAGACCAATTCTGCTATTTATGCGGCGGTTCGCATCCCGCCGTTTTTTTTTGGCTTCTTCGACCGCGCCGGACGTGTAACAAAATGAATTTCATCGCCGTATAACCTTTTAAAATAATCTTTCGGAAATTGGATTCAACCCTTTGGAGTCTCCCATCATGACCAAGCGAAGCAAGAAAAAATGGTATTGGCTCATCGCCGCAGCGGCAGGGATAGCCTTGATTGCGATCGTCCTAAGCCATGGATCGAAAAAAAACGGCGAGACGGGTCCGGCGAAAGTCAAAGTCGGTCGCATGGATATCGTCGACAAGGCGCTGGCTGTGGGGGCGATCGAGCCTAAAAACGAGATCGCGGTGAAATCCAAGACCTCCGGAGTGGTGGGCAAGATGTATATCGAGGTCGGAGATTTCGTTCAAGCGGGCGCGCCTTTGCTCGATGTCCGTCCTGATCCCACGCCGCTGGAACTGGCCGAGACCACGCGCGGCGTAGAGATCGCAGAGATCGAACTCTCCACCCTCAGCCGCGAGCTGGAGCGCCAGAAAGAACTTAGAGCAAAGGGTCTGATTTCGCAGCAGGACTACGAAACCATGGAGCAGCAGTACGACCAGGCTGCGGTGCGCGCCAAGATCGCCCGGGAACGGCTCGAGCTGCTGAAAAAGGGGCGTGTGCAGATCGCCGGCAACGCCATCGAAACCACGGTCCGCGCGCCGATCACCGGCTACATTCTGCAGAAAACGGTCAACCTCGGCGATCCGGTCGTTCCTCTGACCTCTTACCAAGCCGGCACTGAGCTGATGAAGATGGCGGATATGAAGGAGCTGCTCTTCCGCGGCACGCTTGACGAGATCGACGTCGGCAAGATCAGCGAAGGCATGCCCTGCGAGCTGGCGATCGGCGCCCTGCCGGGCAAAGTGGTCAAAGGTCATGTCACGCTCATCTCGCTCAAGGCGCGCAAGGAAGAGAACTCTACTCTGTTTCCGGTCGAGATCTCTATCGATGATGCGGGCGGCGCCGTACTCCGCGCCGGTTTTTCCGCCAACGCCACGATCATCATCAATAAAAAAGTGCAGGTGCTGGCGATTCCAGAGCGCGTGGTCACTTTCCGCAACGATTCGGCCTTTGTCCAGATCAGCTCTGAAGCAAAGGAAATCAAAGAGATCGCCATCAAGACCGGCCTCAGCGACGCCATTCATATCGAAGTGATCTCCGGCCTGCAGGAGGGGCAGGAGGTGTTGGAGAAAAAAGTAAAGCCGATCGTCTAACATCACGATCTGCCGCCTCTGCGCAGCGGAAACCATCGCATGAGTTATGTCTATGAACCACCTGGTTGAAACCATCAAAGAGATCTTTTACTATCTGCGCCAGTACAAGGCCCGCACTTTTATGACCCTCTTCGGCATCGTTTGGGGCACGGTCAGTATTGTGGTGCTTCTCGCCTTTGGCGTTGGCGTAAAAAAAGCACTGAGCAAAAGCATGCACGGCATGGGCGAGCGCATCGCCATCCTCTGGCCCGGCCGAACCAGTCTGGCCTGGATGGGCTTTAACCGCGACCGCTATATCCACCTGGTGGAGGAGGATGCCGAGCTGTTGCGCCGCGAGGTGCGGGAGATCCGCAGCATCAGCCCGGAGTACGCCAAGTGGAACGCTCCCCTGCGCCATGGCGAGCAGATCAACAAGCCCAACATCGCCGGCATCTACCCCGAGTACGCTGAGATGCGCAATATCCAATCCCAGCCGGGCGGCCGCTGGATCAACGATCTGGATATGCAGGAGCACAGACGGGTCATATTTCTCGGCGACGAGCTGGCAAAATATCTTTTTGGCCAGGGAAGCAATCCCGTGGGTCAGTATCTTTATGTCGCTGATTCGCCTTTTCTGGTCATCGGTGTGCTCGCCCACAAGCTGCAGAACTCTTCCTACAGCGCCCGCGACCAGGACCGCGCCTTTATTCCGGCCACTACCTTTCAGTCGCTCTTTGGCCACCGCACTATCGACAATATCGTCTATCAAATCAGCGGACCTCTTGATTCGCAACAGGCGCAGCAGCGCGTCTATGAAGTGCTGGGCAAAAAGAAGGGTTTTAATCCCAGCGACAAACAAGCGCTGAGCATCTGGGACACCACGGAGATGGACAAGTTCGTCTATTACTTTTCCCTCGGTTTCACCTTGTTCATGGGTTTGATCGGCGTCATGACTTTGACTGTGGGCGGGATCGGTCTGGCCAATATCATGTATGTCGTAGTCCAGGAGCGGACCGCGGAGATCGGTGTGCGCCGCTCCATCGGCGCCCGCCGCGTGCATATCCTCAGTCAGTTTCTCCTCGAGGCCTTTATCATCGTCGCCGTGGGAGCGCTCATCGGTTTTGGCTTGGCTGCACTGATCATCAAGGGGATCGCCGCTCTGCCCTATGAAGATTTTGTCGGCGATCCGGTCATGGACCTGCAAGTCGCTATGATCGCCGTCCTGATTCTCGGCCTGGTCGGCATCGTCGCCGGCTTTTTTCCTGCACGCAAAGCCTCTCGGCTTACGGTCATCGAGTGCCTGCGGCACTGATTAATTTAAGTTTGCACAAATCTTTCATTTTGCACAAGGTTATTTCCATGCATATCTTGATGCTGGTCAAAGAATTCATCGAAGACATCAAGAAACAAAAGCTGCGCGCTTTTTTGACCACATTTGCCGTCGCCTGGGGCACTATGGTGGTGATTCTGCTGATGGCTTTTGGCGCCGGCCTCGCCTTCCGCATGCGCGAGGGGCTGCTCAATGCAGCCGACCGCATCATCACGGTCTGGCCCAACCAGACCAGCGTCAAGTACCAGGGGCTGCCCATCGGCCGCCGCATCCGTTTGATCGAGGCAGATGCGGAGCTGCTTCGGCGAAGCATTCCCATGGTCAGCCAAGTCTGCCCCCAGCTGGGCAAACACGGCGTGCGTTTGCGCCGTGGCGGCCGCACCGCTCTGACCTATATGGAAGGGGTCTATGCCAATTTCGAATTCATGCGCCGAATGTACCCGGTCGCGGGCGGTCGTTTTCTCGACGAGATGGACCTGCAGCAGAAACGGCGAGTCCTCTTTCTCGGCAGCGTGATCGCCGGAGAACTCTTCGGAGATGAAAATCCGATCGGAAAAATCTGCGAGGTGGATGGCCTGCCCTTCACCGTCGTCGGCATCCTGCCTAAAAAGCTGCAAACCTCGATGAACAACGGGCCGGACGACCGCCGCGCGGTCATTCCTTATTCTACTTTTCAGAGCATCTACAGCAGGCGCTTTCTCAACAGCATCATCCTCCAGCCGACCAATCCCTTGGAAGGCAAGCGGATCAAGGACGAGGTCTTTAGGGTTCTGGGCCGCAAGCACCGCTTCGACCCCGCGGATGAAAAGGCTCTCTTTGTCTGGGACACGGCCGAGTTCGTCGCCCAGCAGGAGAAGGTCTTTCTCGGCCTGAACATTTTTCTCGGTGTGGTCGGGGCCATGACCCTGCTCATAGCCGGTGTCGGGGTGGCCAACATCATGTATGTGGTGGTGAAGGAGCGCACCCGCGAGATCGGCGTCAAACGGGCGGTCGGCGCCAAGCGCTGGCACATCATGCTGCAGATCATCTTCGAGTCCCTACTGATGTCCAGTGCCGGCGGAGTCGCCGGCATCCTGCTCGCCGTTGGGATCATCAGAATGGTCTGGATGATCCCTGCCGGTGACGGGGCGATGCAGTTCCTCGGCCGGCCCCTGCTCTCCAATGCGGTGATGGGAGCTGCGGTCTCGCTGCTCGCCTTCATCGGTCTGCTGGCTGGAATTTTTCCTGCGCACAAGGCGGCGCGCATCGATCCGGTTGAAGCCCTGCGCTACGAATGAACGCCTTGCCGCGGCTGCTTCTTCCGGCTGCATGTTGAGATTCATCCGCTCTGTCAGAGACACACTATTGCCTGAATTGAAACAAGATACAGGAATCGCGATGAGGAAGGCGGTCTTACCTCCTCCGACTTTGCGATTGCCTGAGGCGGCGAAAGGCGCCGGTAAAACCGTGGCGGATAGATAAAGGCCGAAGCTTCCTGCTTCGGCCTTGAGGTTTGCTTCAGTCGTGCTTAAAAATCAGGCCTGAAGAAATGTCTTCTCGAACTTGATGACCCTTGCGCGAGCGAATCCCTATGAGAGTGAACCCGGCGAACGCGATGCTCACGGCACCCGGGTGAATCGGAAGATCTCTCCGTTCGGCTCGAACTTGCCCTCGGCGTTCATTTTGCCGTATTGTAAAAGCAGAGTGTTGATGTCCTCAAACCACCAGGCGTGGGCGATGGGCTTTTTCCCCTCTGTTTTATTCCACGCTGCGTCGATGACGATTTTCTCCTCGCCTACCTCCACGGTTCCCTCGATCAGCTCAGCATCGACATTCCAATACCAGATGCGGAGTTGCTTCTGCAACGGATCCCAACCCTAGAGGCCGAACCCTTTTTCCATAGTCTGATCAGCCACCTGTATGGCCCAATCCCATTTCAATACGTTGCGGTTATTTGTCCAAGCACAGTTAAAAAATAGCTTTCTTTCCTTGCCCTCCTTGGTCATGCTTTTGCTCAGCCAATGGGCGGCCAGGAATTTGGCCCAGGAGAAGTTGAGGTAGGCGGAGGGAGTGACGCTAAAATTCAAAAGGGTCCGTTCTCCCTGTTGCAAATGAATATCCGCAAGTGATTGAACCAGACTGTCTTTTCTGGCATAAAGCTGATACCTTTTTCCGGGCTCATTTACGATGAAATGATATTCTCCATTGGCATTGGTTTTGTTGGATAGCCAGCGTTCATTGATGTAGGGAATGCCGCAGCTTAATTCTATATCGACATCAGCCGCGGCCCGCTTTTCCGCATCCGTCACCACTCCGGACAAGATCGTCGGCTTGATCTCGTCGGCCGCGATAAAGCGAGCGCCGCGAATGTCCCCGTGCCAGCCGTTTTTCGACAAATCCACGAGTTTGCTTTTCTTCACCGAGGCGGGTGTGTACAGCATTAACGTCTTTGCGTCGGCAGACCAGTCCGCTGCGGGCTGAAAACGTTCCTGGTAGCGAACGATGGTGGAGATGCGCAGTGATCTCAGGTAACCCGATCCAAATCCCCACGGCAAATCGGGTCTGCTCATCTCTGTGGCGCCGATCGTCAGTTTTCTGCTGGCGTCGAACGGCCCGGGCTTGGGCGCTTCTTGCTTTTTTACCAGAGCCCCGTTGAGAAAAACGGATTGCATCTTGCCGTCGTATTGCAGGGCGATGTGGGTCCATTGATCGGGGATCAACGAACCGATATTGATCGCATAGTTTTTTCCTTTATCCGATTCCCAAGCACAGCCGTCGGTAGGTCCCTCATCCGTGCTCAGCCAGATGCCGTTCTCCGGATCGCCGGCGCCGCCCTGATTGACGATGTAGCCGCCCCAGTTTTTAACCCAGACTTCGATGGTAAAAGCGTTCAGCTTGTCAAAAGCGATAAAAGGACAATCGACAAAATCATTATTGCCGTCGAAAAAGAGGACTTGCTCCTCCGCTGCACTTGCAGGATTAAACGTGCAGGCCAGTAAAAGGAAAAGCGACGCCAGCGAAAGAACCGATCGGGTTTTCATAAAGGGCATCCTTTCTAGAGTGGGCGTTCTATTTTAGATCTTAAAGATTGACGTTGAATCGGTCGATCCTTGGTAGGTAATGAAAAATCATTCATTGAGATCAGGCGATGCCGCCGGCTGCGGCGGGCCATGGTAACGCCTGCGCGGCCATCCAAGAGGCGGCTCTTTGTTTCTCTGGATCAGATCGTGGCGCATTTGATCACCCCCTGGCTGCCGGTATGATGATGAAAAGGAAATGGGCGCAGAAAGAGAACACGCAAAGCGGGTCTGGAGGTAAGGTCGAAATCCTGGGAGTATCAGATTAGGCGTGGCAGATGAAAGAAAACCCCGAAGAATAAAAAAAGCAAGAATAATCGCTGCTTATAGATTATATCGCCAAATAGGCACAAAAGCAAGAATATTTTAACCTTTTTTGCAGTATTTTTGATGGCGTTTCCAGCAAGCTGAAAGAATGCCGTAGGACCATAAAAAAAGGCAGCCGGTGCATCGGGCTGCCTTTTTACAGTCAAAGGAAGAGCTATTTTTGTCTGCGGTGGATTTTTGATCCAAGATCGTCCAAAATCGAATAGACCACCGGCACGATGAAAAGCGTCAGCAGGGTGGAGGTGATCAATCCGCCGATCACCGCCTGGCCCATGGGCGCGCGGAATTCGCTGCCCTCGCCGAGGGCAAAGGCCACCGGGATCATGCCGAAGATCATGGCAAAGGTGGTCATCAGGATCGGCCGCAGCCGGATGGCGCCGGCCTGAATCAGCGCTTGCGTGCGCGCGACGCCCTGCCGGCGCAGCTGATTGGCGTAATCGACCAGCAAAATTCCGTTCTTGGTCACCAGGCCCATCAGCATGATGATGCCGATCATCGACATCATCGACAGCGAGCTGCCCCACGCCAGCAGCGCCAGCACCGCGCCGATCAGCGACATGGGCAGCGCCAGCATGATCGAAAAGGGATGGATAAAGCTCTCGAACTGGGCGGCCAGTACGATATAGACAAAGATGATCGCCAGCGCCAAAGCCATCAGCATGTTGGCAAAGGTTTCCGACTGCATCTGGCCCTGTCCAACCACGCCGATGGCATAGCCGGACGGCACCTCCATTTTGCGCGTCCGTTGCTGCACGGCCCCCAGCACCTGTCCCAGGGTTTTGCCGTAGGTGTTGGCCTCGACGCGGATCTCGCGTTGCCGGTCATATCGGTTGATCGTTGAGGGACCTGAGGCCGGCTGGATCTCGGCGACATTGCGGACCGGCACCATCAGCCGCTGACCATTGCCGATATCTTTGCCGCTCTTGATCAAGAGGTCGCCGACATTCTCCATCGAGGTGCGATCCTGCTTGTTCAGACGGACGCGCACGTCGAACTGCTCGTCGCCTTCTTGAAAGGTGCTGGCGACATAGCCGTCGACCATGGCGCGCGCGGTGGCGGCGATCAAGGCCACATTGGCGCCGAGATCCGCTGCCTTGTCGCGGTCGATGCGGATCCGCACTTCCGGTTTCGAGGTCTCGAGGCTGTTCTCCACATCCACTGCGCCGGGGGTTGCGCGAACGATCCGCTCGACCTGATCGGCCAGCTTTTTCAATATAGTCAGATTTTCTCCACGCACGCTCAGGATCACCGGCTTTTGATTGCCGCCCATGCCTTGCTGAACCGTAAAACCGATTTTAACGCCGGGGACGGTCTGCAGCTCGCTGCGCAATTCGCCGATGATCTGTTCCACTCCTTTGTCGCGTTGATTTTTTTTGACCAGTTTGGCAAAGACGCTGGCTTTGGTCACCGGGTCTGTCCCAGCGCCGATGGTGGTCAACACCATGGTCACCTCTGGTCGTCGGTGCAAGGCTGTTTCGATTCGGCTGCAGATCCGGCTGGTTTGCTCAAGCGAACTGCCGGGCGCAGCAGTGACCGTGACGGTCATCTGGCTCATGTCAAAACTGGGCATGAAGGCAGTGGCGAGAAAACGGATGAGGAAGAGGCTGAAAAAGAAGGTCGCCATAGCGCCGAAAACCATGGTCTTGCGATGGTGGAGCGACCAAGCGATGGTTTTTTTGTATTTTTCGCTCAAGATCTCGAAGAAATGGTTGAACCAGTAAAGACCTCGGCGCAACGGCGAACCCGTATTGGTCAGTTCTTCATCCTCCTCCCGCAGCCAGCGTGAGGAGAGCATCGGCGTCAGGGTAAAGGCGACAAAGAGCGAGACCAGCACCGCCGCCGAGACGGTGATGCCGAACTGGTAAAAGAAACGGCCGGCGATGCCGGGCATAAAGGCTACGGGCACAAAGACCGCCACGATGGTAAAAGTAGTGGCCATGACCGCCAGACCGATTTCGGCGGTGGCCTTGCGCGCTGCCTCCATGGCGCTCTCACCCTTCATCAGATGGCGATAGATGTTTTCGATGACCACGATGGCATCGTCAATCAGCAACCCCACTGCCAGGGAAAGGGACAGGAGGGTGAGGATGTTCAAGGTGAATTTGAGCGCGTACATGATGATAAAGCTGGCGATGATCGAAGTCGGCAGAGCGATGGCGCTGATCAATGTCGGCCGGTGGTTGGCGAGAAAGAGGTAAACCACGATCACCGCCAGCAGTCCGCCGTAGATGATATCAAAAAGTACGTCGCGCACGGAATCGCGAATAAAGGTGCTGTTGTCGCGCACCGTGGCCAGCTGAACGTGGGCAGGCAGATCCTTCTGAATCGCGCCGATCTGTGCGGTGACGGCATCTGCCACTTGTACGGTATTGCTCCCCGACTGTTTGAGGATGTTGAGGACCACAGCAGTCTTGCCATCGACGCGCGAAAGGCTGGTGCGCTCCTTGACCCCGTCCACCACCGTGGCGATCTCGGCGAGGTAGATGGGCTTGCCGCCGGGCGAAGCGACGATGACCTTGTCGAAATCGGCTACCTGGGTATATTTGCCGGTGGTGCGCAGTAGAATCTGGCGCTCGCCTTGAACCAGGTTGCCCGCCGGCACCTCTACATTGGCTGCGGCGATGGCCTGCACCACCTCCTGGATCGAGAGGTTGTAGGCTTGCAGCCGGCTGGCATCCACCTGCACCTCGATCTCACGTTCGGCGCCGCCGACCAGATCGACGCGGCCGACTCCGGGCACGTTTTCGAGCCGTTTCTTGATCACATCCTTGGCAAAGGTGGTGAGCTCCTTAGCGCTCAGGCTCCCTGACAACGCGACGGTGTAGATCGGCGAGCTGGCGGGATCGAGGCGCTGAATGACCGGGTCTTCGATATCGTCCGGAAGATTGGCGCGGATCGCCGCGATCTTTTCACGCACCTCCTGAGCCGCCTGCTTACCGTCCACCTCCAGCTTGAACTGGATGATGACGATGGAGACATTCTCCTGAGAGATCGACTGGATATGATCGAGCCCGCCGATGGTGTTGACCGCGTCCTCGATTTTTTTAGTGACATCGGTTTCGATCTGTTCCGGGCCGGCACCGGGCAAAACGGTCGTGGCCGTTACATAGGGGAAATCGACATCCGGGAATTGATCGATATTGAGTTTCTGATAGGAAAAAAGGCCCAGCACGAGCAGCGCCAGGATCATCATGGTCGCAAAAACCGGGCGCTCAATAGAGACATCGGCTAATTTCATCGAAAGGTCTACTCCTTTTTATCGGCAGCTTGTCCATGGAGCGCAGGGGCAACGGCGACCAAGCTGCTGTCGCGCAGATTGGTCGCCCCGGTGGTGACAACCCGTTCCTGATCCTGCAATCCCTGGAGGATCTCCACGTGCGATCCATCCGAGATGCCCGTGACAACGGGCTGGGAAATGGCGCGGCCGTCAACCACTTTGTACACTTTGCTGGTCAGACCGTCGCTGAGAATCGCCGCAGCCGGAACGACCAGGGCGTTGTCACGCGGCGATATTCTGACCATCACCTTGCAGAACATCCCCGGCCGGTACCATTGATCCGCTGTGTTGGGGAAAAGGGCTTTGATTTCAAAGGAGCGCGAGCGCACATCGGCCGAACGCGAGATCTGCACGACTCTGCCCTGCACCCGCCGCGCCGATCCGCCCTCGGACTGGATTTCAACGCTCTGGCCCGGGGTGATCTGCATGACATCCGCCTCGTTGATGCTGAAAATGACCTTCATTCGATGGATATCAGCCACGGTCGCCAGCACCGCACCCGGCTGCGAGAGATCGCCGAGATTGACATTGAGGGCGGTGATGACCCCGGAGATGGGGGAGACCAGCTCGACCGCGCTGCGCGCCGCTTCAAAGTTGGCCTTGGCCACATCAAAGGCGGTTTGCGTAGCGTCAAGAAGCTGTTGCGAGATCGCCCCTTCAGCCAGCAGCGCCTTCATTCGTTCCAGGTTTTTTCCCGCATTCTTATAATTGGCCTCTGCCTGAAAATACTGCGAGGTGGCGCCGCTCTTGTCCAGGGAGATGATCGTCCGTCCCTTGGCCACGGACTGGCCCACGCTGCTGTGGATCGCCGTAACCCGCTCTGAAATCTTGGCCACAATATTGGCCTGGGCTTCGCCCTCGAGCGAGCCGATATAGCTCTTGGTCACCGCCAGCGCCTGACGTTCGACCAGGGCGGTCTCCACCGGCACCACTTCGGCGCCGGCGTTCATGGTTGTCGCCTCGGCTTTTTGCTTCGCCGGGCCGCAGCCCAGAACCAAGCTCAGTGCAGTGACCGCCAGAGCAGCTAACAGCCCATGTCCTAATACCGGTGTGCTTTTCATCATTTGAACTCCGCTTGATTTCCTGTTAATGAATGGATCAACGGCTGGTCCCGGTGGCATACTCCCATTCTGTTTTGCTGACCAGATAATCGTAAAGTGCCTGGGCGTAATTGGTCTGACTGCGGGTCATCGCCACCTGGGCGTCCAATAACTCCAGCTGTGTGCCCACGCCGCTTTTAAAACGGGTCTGAGCAATGCGCACCGCCTTTTGCGCTTGCTCGATATTCTTCTCTTGCCCGCTCATACGCTTACGGGCTTCCATCATGCGCAGTGCGCCGGCCTGGATCTGCACTTTAAGTCCTTCCTCCACCTTGAGCCGAGTGTAGTGTACCTTGTTGCGCTCCACCTTGGCCTGTTGTACGCGGTTCCGCGTACGGAAACCGTCAAAGAGCGGACAGGAGAGCGACACGCCCGCGTTGATCGTGTTGGCCCAGAGGTAATGGTTGAATTTGAAGGTGTTGTCCTGCGATTGCCAGATGTAGCTGCCGATGCCATAGAGGGTGGGATAGGCGCCCGCCTTCTCGATGGCAATATTCTTGTCGAGCATTTGCTCCTGCAACGCCAGTTGTTTGATCGTCGGATTGACCGCCAGGGCTTGCGCCTCGGCCTGCTGTGCGACCTCTGCGGGCAGCTCTGTAAAAGTCATTTCGCCCTCGATGACTACCGGCTGATCCAGGGGGAGCGCCAGGAGATTCTTGAGGGCGTTCACCGCCAGTTGGTAGGTGTTTTCCGCCGAGATCAGCATCGGTTCGGTATTGGCCAGCTGCACCTCGGCGCGCAACAGATCGTACTCCGCCGCTGCGCCCACGCGATACTGCGCCTTCACATTCTGATAGTTTGCCTGAATGACCTCCAAACCCTGGCGATTGACCTCAACCAGCTTTTTCGCCAGCAGAACTTGATAAAAGGCTTTGCGGGTGTCGCGGATCACTCCCTGCTGCGCTGCGGTATAGGATTCCTTTGCCAACTCGCGATACGTTTTAGCGATCTGCAGGGCGACGCCCACTTTACGGCTGTAGAGGGCTTGAGAGAGCTGCAGCGCGCCGGAATAGGCGTTGTTGGAGCCGATCTCGAACAACAGCGTCCTGTCAGTCGGGTTGATGGCATTGCCTGGGGGCAGGAACATCACCTGCTTTTTGAGATAACGCATATACTGCCCGGCGACGGTGAGCTGTGGATAGGCTCCTGATTTGGCCTCGCCGACCTGGGCGTCCGCTTTGACCCGTTCTTCTCCAGCGATCAGGAGGTCGCGGTTCTGCTGCAAGGCCATGGCGATGGCTGTGTCCATGCTCAGCACCAGAGGCTCCTGCGCGGCTGGATCGGCTGCAGCCGGAGCTGCCCAGGCACGGCAAAAGAGAGCGAAAGACAGCAGAACGTATGAAATTCGAATCCTTGACATGCTCAATTTATCCTTTATGAGGTTTTCCGATTCCGTCAAAAAAAATGGTGGTGATCATTTTAGCGGCCTGTTCGATCTCCTCCTCAGGCATCGATTGCAGAGGTCCAAACCGGCTCATGTTATAGGTGCGCACCAGCCCCTCGAAGAGGATGGCCAGTTTCAGAGGGTCGTAGGCACAGCCGCCTTGCTGCTCCTGCTCCATTCGCACCGGAATGCTGATGGCGTGCCAGATATTTCTCATGACCGAAGAAAAGCGAGCCAGATAGGGTCTCACTTTCTCCCGGCTGATCTGATGGATTCGGTGCATGACCAGAGCGATCAACTTGACATTGTCGCACGAATAGTGAATCATTGTGCTGGCGTAGGTCGTCAGACGCTGACGCCCCGGTCCCTCGCCCTCGATGAGCGTTCTGCGGGCGATCTCCTCCATCTCGCCGATGAGCTGATCGCAAATGGCGAGGAAGAGATCCTCCTTGGAGGCGAAATAGTTATAGATCGTACCCTTGCCGAATTCGGCGTGGTGGGCGATCTCCTCCAAGGTGGTCTCGTGATAGCCTTGGCGAAGGAAAAGCTCGCGCGCCGCTGCGACGATCTCCTGCTGCCTGGCCAGCTTTTCACGTTCCTTGCGGCTTAACGGGCGATTGGACATTATTTGACCCTTCGGTTTTATATATGACTTATAAGTCATTTTTTGAATAACAAGTCATAATTTAATAATCTCTCCGGATAAATGCAAGAAGTTTTTCTCGAAGTGAGTCTTTTTTTATGTTTCAGCAATAGGAATGAAAGGCAGGAAATGCGCCGGGGCGCCAAACCGGCGGGCGCAGGGTCTGAAAGATGTTTTCCCGTATTCGCTTTTTTGCCGTCGTCTGCCGAGTAAATTGGCGCACAGCCAGAGACAACCATCAGGGCAAACTCGGGCTGTCCGGCGCTTCACCGTACATCCTTTTTTATTCATTCCAGGTCGGATCAGCGCAGTTATCGCGGCAAAATTATTTAATTAATTCTTTGAAGTTGTTAAAAATTTTTGTAATTCTATAGGAACCATTTTTTTCAGTCGATTTTCCTAGCGAGGCCGCTCGAACGAAGCACAATCGTTTTCCTGTTCTAGATTGTCCTGTCATTCCATGATCACCCGTATGACATTTTTTGCGCGTACGAACCGAGACAGAGGTCGAGCACTCTGCTGCAGGAGAAATATTCATGCACTGCAGAAAGGAATGCAATGAACAGAATTCTGCTGATGCAGGCCGGGGCCATCGCCCTGATGGCTTTTTCCATTCAGGCGCAATGGATGCCTGTGTCGACCGGTTTGCCGATGAACTGGCAGACCGGCATGGCGCTGGATACGGCGGACAGCCTGGGCGTGGTCATTGCGACCTCTGAGGCCGTCGATCTGTCGAGCGACGGCGGCAAAACCTGGAGAAGAATTTGGGACCCGTCGGTCGCCGGATTCGAACGGCTCGTTATCGATATCTCCATGGTGGACAAGGATCATATCTGGGCCGGGGATGGCCGCGGCCGGATCTGGGCGACCGGCAACGGCGGCCGCCAGTGGTCCGTGCAATTTTTTGATTCTACGGTTGCCAATTTTATCAATTACATTCATTTCTTCGATTTGCAGCACGGCGTGGCCATGGGTGATGGATTCGATAATATCGCCGCCATCCTTCGCACCGAAGACGGCGGTGCAACTTGGCACTCGATGAACACACAGGCCTTCGGCGCTGCATCCGGCGATGTATGGCGCAGGATCGATTTTGTCACCACCAGCTGCGGTTATTTTTTTGCTTCGGGCTTGAATCCACAACGGCTTCGCCGCACGGACGATCAGGGCGCAAGTTGGAGTCAGACCCCTGCGCAGCTGCCCTATGTGCAGGCGCTCAAGTTTTATGACCGGAATATCGGACTGGCGGTTGCAGGCGCCGGCCGCATCTTTCGTACGCTGGATGCCGCCACCTCCTGGCAAGAGTTCCCGTCTCCTCACAGCGGATGGGGGAACGATATTGAATTCTCCCCGTTCGGTCCGGCTTGGGTGTGGATGACGGACAATAAGAAAATTTTCTTCAGCAGCGATACAGGCAGGAGCTGGTCCCTGCAAGGGGATTCGGGCGGCAGAGACATCGGATTTTCTTCATCCGGCTGCGGCTGGCTGTTGGGAGACATTGGAACGCTTTTATGCGGGACCTACCAGAACAACAGCTATATGCGGGTGCAACGCAGCAGCGCCGATGCTCAAGCGTTCGAACTGGGACAAAATGTTCCCAATCCCTTTAATGGGTCTACCACGATTTCCGTCTCGTGCCCTCAGCCCAGCCGAGTGCGCATCACGGTCTATACGTTGCTTGGCCGAATGATCGCAACACTCATGGATCAGGATGTGGCAGCCGGAGTGCATGTGACCCGCTGGGATGCTGACATCGCCCCTGGCATCTATTTTTATCGCATGGAGGCGGTGCCGTTGACCGCTCCGCAGAGCCGGTACTCGAGCGTGAAGCGGATGCTTCTGGTCAAATAGCTGAGCAACAAGGTTAAATCAACTGCAGTGCAGGAGCGGATGCAGAGCCGGTGATCCTGCCGGTTCGATCCGCTCCGCCCGTTCGTCTTCGGTGTACAACATGTCATCAGCCGGGGAGCTGAGCCTGGACCGGTTTACGGCCAGGGCGGGCCGCCAAGGAGGCTTTATGGACGCGCATCAACTTCCACGTCGGGATTTTCTTAATATGCTGGCCAGTGCATTTCCTGCAGCTGCACTGGACTGGAACGCTTTTCCCCAGCGGTCAGCCGGTAAAAGCCCATCTGATTACGACGTCATCGTCATCGGCTCCGGCCTCGCCGGCCTCGCCTGCGCCGCTTCATTTGAGCGTCAGGGCTTCAAGGCGCTGGTTCTGGAGCAGCACAACAAGCCCGGCGGATTCGCCACATCCTTCAAGCGCCCCGGCGGATTCAATTTCGACGTCTCGCTGCATTCCACAACGGTCGGTGAACGGGATGGCCGCTTTAATCTTATCTATAATTTCCCTGAAATAACCGACGTCGATTTTCTCCTTCATCCCACTTTGTTTCGCGCAATCTATCCGCAGCATGATCTGCGGGTGGCGCAGCGCGACCCCGGCGCTTACGTTGCGCAACTCTGTCAACTCTTTCCCGACGAAAGCGAAAATATCAAAGGTCTTTTCGCGGATATGCAGGGTCTGGCCGAGGATGTCGGCCGTATCTCCGCCAAACAGGGCCAGGTGGATATGAGCAACTTTCCCACCGAGTTCCCCTTTCTCTTCAAGTTTCATTCAAAGACCTGGGGCGAGATGGCCGACACCCGGATCCGCGATCCAAAGCTGAAAGCCATGATTTCCGTCCAGTGTGGATACTATGGCCTGCCGCCTTCCAAACTTTCCTGTTTCTATTACGCCCTGCCCTTTATGGGCTACCTCAGCGGCGGCGGATTTTATCCCAAAGGCCGTTCCCAGGACCTCTCCAATGCTTTCGTCAAATATCTGACGGATCGCGGCGGAAAGGTGCTGCTGAATTCCAGGGTCGACAAAATTCTTCTCAGCAACGGCGCGGCTTCGGGTGTGCGCACCCATGATGGCCGCACCTTCACGGCAAGGGCTGTGGTTTCCAACGCCAGCCCACACGAAACTCTCGGGCGGTTGCTCGGCGAGCCCGATATTTTGGCTGCAGAAGAGGCGAAATGGAAAAATTACAGCATCAGCATTTCCTCTTTTCAAGTTTTTCTCGGCCTCAAGGAGGACTTGGTGCGCAAACTGGGCATCACTGATTCGGAAATTTTCCTTGAAACTTCCTACGATCCGGAAACCGCCTATGCGGGCGCCCTCCGCGGCGATGTGGAAAACGGCGGGGTGGGCGTCACGCTCTATGACAATATCGATAGCGATTACTCCCCCAAGGGCAAGAACACCATCAACCTGATGACCCTGCAGGGCTACGACCATTGGGATAAATATAGAGCGGACTATTCGGCCGGAGACAAAAAGGCGTACCGCAAGGAGAAGGAGCGTATGGCGGCGATCCTCATCGCCAAAGCGGAGAAGGCGCTGCTGCCGGGCTTGGCTGAAGCCATTCAGGTGAAAGAGGTCGGCACGCCCTTGACCAACCTGCGCTACACCGGCCATCCTCGCGGCGCCATTTACGGCTGGGATCAGACGGTCAACAATTCCGGGAATGCCCGCGTCGGGCACACCACGCCGGTCAAGAACCTCTATATGGCGGGCGCATGGTCGCGGCCGGGGCATGGCTATGGCGCTGTCATTCCCAGTGGCGTGGAGTGTTTCGCGGAGATCGCCAAAAGCTGGTAACAGAGGCAGCTTCATTAGGCGAACGCATGCGCTGGAATCGAACGTCAGACAAAGATTTTTTCTCAGAGAAAAAACGGCCCATGAATGGAGTGCTGTCACGGCGTGTGGGCGGTTTTATTTGTATGACGTCAACGACCAGCCGAATGCATGCGGCTGGCATCGGACAAATGGAGGCCAATGGTTCAATGAACAATCTTCTGCGATCAGCGTAAAGGAGAGCGCGATTTTTTCGGGCCACCAGCGTCTATTGGATGTAGAAGGCGGCAGATCTCGTGTTTGAACCTGTGTTTTGCCCGCCGCCCGGGCGCTGTCCATTTTGCGGGAACTGCTTGCAGCCAATCGATCCGCAAGGAGACCTGTGCCGCATGAGATCCGTTCACTTGCGCTATCAGCGGAGGTGCTGAATGCACACATTTCTATTCCATGAACGCCATGAAAGCGAGACGGGAGGGACTCGATTGGGCTCGTGGATCTGCCGATTCTGTATTATTACACCCATTTGTCCGGATTGGCCAGAGCCTTTTCAGTGGGGGACACCATTCAAAAGGGCGACATCCTGGGATACGCCAGCGCTCGCGGCAGTTCGGGAGGTTGGCATCACTTGCACTTTAGCCTCATTCATCTGGAGAAAAAAATCCATATCAATCCTTTTCCATTTTTAAAAGAATGGTACAACGAGTCGATGCAGCACTATGATGATTATTTGACTCGTTTTGAGGTGTTCCAGCCCCAGGTTGGAGAATCGAATAAAAACGAATTTGAAAAGCAAGTCGCAGCCGGTACGGTGTCTGCCGATCATCTTTTTACCGCCTCTGCTCCTGGAGTGATCCAGGTCCGCGAAGCCGTTGCGGCCTGCCCATTGGCCGGACTGAATCATGTGAGCTTTAACCAATTTGCACTTTTAAAATCCAGATTTTCCACACACGAAAAAAAGGGAGAAATCTGGTTTGGACATACAGGGGTGGCCAGGCTTTATCTAAACGGAAAGATGATCTATTCGGGCTCCAACAACCATCCTTACCATCGCAGCGTACAGCCGTTCCAGTGGGATGCAATAATGATAGGCGTCGAATATAACCAGGGGGAAAACGAGCTGCTGGTTGCGGTGGAACAGAGCAATCCTTTCTGGTCGTTTTCTCTGCGGCCCCGCAACCAGTTGGGAGGCAAATTGACGAGTCCAAAAGAATAGATTTTTCCACGACATGGAAAGCGTTGCCTCCTGCTGGACGCAGGGAAATAGGAGTTCGGCAGGCCGCTGATGCTTGATCAAAGACGGCCGGATCCAGCGCTTCAATTCGTCAGCCGTTTTTTTTGGCCTGTCATCCTTGAGACTTTTTTATTCGCAGGCTGCGCGGACAGCCGGCGCCAATTTTTTTGAGCGTTTGAACCAAGACGGTTTGATAAATACCCGGCACGGAGGTGGATCATGGCTGTACTTGATTTTGCAATCGTTGTGCTGTATCTGCTGGGCACGTTGTTCATCGGCTTTTGGATGCAAAAAAAAGCTTCAGAGAGCATCACCTCTTATTTTTTAGGCAATAAAACCATCCCCTGGTGGGCGTTGGCCTCCTCCGGCATGGCCTCCAATCTCGATCTCAGCGGCACCATGATCATCGTCGCTCTGGTCTATGCGCTGGGCGCCAACGGCTTTTACATTGAATTGCGCGGCGGCGTGGTGCTGATCATGGCTTTTTTGACTGCGTTCATGGGCAAATGGAACCGGCGCGCCAACGTGATGACCCTGGCGGAGTGGATGGAGTTTCGCTTCGGGTCAGGGCCTGAGGGCCGCCTGGCGCGGTTGGTCACCGCAATCACGTCGCTGCTTTTCACCGTCGCCATGGTCACCTATTTTGCCATCGGCGGCGGTAAATTTCTCGACAAGTTCCTGGGCATTCCAAGCTTCTGGGGACTCTCCTCTGAATTCTGGGCAGCCGCCATTCTGATTTTTGTCTCCGCGGTATACACGATCGCCTCCGGGCTGTATGGAGTGGTTTGGACCGATTTTTTTCAAATGGTGCTGATTCTGGCCATGATTCTATATATCACCATCCGGGCCTTCGGCATCGAACTGCCGGAAAACCTCCTCATCTCGATGCCGTTGAAGGATGGAGGTTTTCAGACCTATCCCACCACGTTCAGCGAGTGGAGCAACGTCCTGCCCAAATGGAATTTGGATTTGGACCCGGCCAACGCCTATTCCATATACAATCTATTCGGGGTCGCGGTGCTTTTTTATTTTTTCAAGGTGGCCTTTGAGGGCAGCGGCGGCGCCACCAACTATATGGCGCAGAGATATTTTGCAGCGCGCAACGACCGCGAAGCAGGTCTGATCTCGGTCCTGTGGACCTTTTTGCTCTCCTTCCGCTGGATCTTTGTGGCGGCCCTGGCGATCTGGGGATTGTCCCTGGGCGCGCAAATCACCGATCCGGAAAAAGTGCTGCCTATGGTGGTGGACACGCTGCCCATGGGCATCAAAGGATTTCTCGTCGCCGGCTTTATGGCCGCGGCCATGTCCACGTTCGTCTCCACCGTCAACGCCGGCGCCGCTTACTGGGTCAAAGACATCTATCTGGTGCTGATCAGACCCCATGCCTCCGGCAAGAGCGCCATGATGCAGAGCTATCTCGCATCTACCGTGGTGGTGGTGATGGGTTTGTCGCTGATGCTGGTGATTAAAAACATCAATGACATCTGGGGGTGGATCACCATGAGCATCAGCGCGGGCATGGTGATCCCCTTTATGATCCGCTGGTATTGGTGGCGATTGAACGGCTACGGCTATACCATCGGCCTGGCGACGGGCACACTGGCCGCCATTTTGTGGAAGTTGATCATGCCGGAAAACACGGAGGAGTATTTTTCTTTCATCTTTTCCTGCGGCCTGTCCATCCTCGGAACCGTTGCCGGCACTCTTCTGACGCGGCCGACGGACGACAAGGTGTTGGAACATTTCTACACGGTAACCCGGCCTTTCGGCTTCTGGGGGCCTTATAAACGCCGGCGGGATGCGTCCGCAGCGATTGCGATCGATCGTGAAAACCGCCGCGACCTTCTTTCGCTGCTTTTTGCGGCGCCTTGGCAGATTTCGTTGTTTCTGTTCATGATGAGCCTGGTGATGCGACAATGGTCGCAGACGCTGATGCTGGCGCTGATCCTGGCGCTGTGCAGCCTCGGCATGTATCTGTTTTGGTATCGTCATCTATCATTGCAGGAAAGGGCAGAACAATGATGCAAACAAGTGGTGTTGCACGGCGGTTCCTGCGGGCATTGAAAACGGGCGTGGCCGTCGGCGGGATCCTGCTATCCCTTGCGCTGAGGACGACTCTGCGCGCCTCGCCGGATTCGCCTGCGCAGAAAAAGGCCTATCTGGTCGCCACCTCTCATCTCGACACCCAATGGCGCTGGACCATACAGACCACCATTCGGGATTATATTCCGAACACGCTGCGGGGAAATTTTGCGCTGTTGCAACGATATCCTGAATATGTGTTCAACTTTGAGGGCGCCTTTCGCTACATGCTGGCCAAAGAGTATTATCCGCAAGAGTATGCCAGAATGGCCGACTACATTCGAGCCGGCCGCTGGCAGGTGACCGGCAGCTTTGTGGACGCTTGCGATGTGAACATCCCCTCTCCGGAATCGCTGATCCGCCAGGCGCTCTACGGCAACGGTTTTTTCCAAAAGGAGTTCGGCAAAACCAGCTGTGACATTTTCCTTCCCGATTGTTTCGGTTTTGGCTACGCTCTGCCCTCCATCGCCAGGCACTGTGGTCTTTTAGGCTTTTCAACGCAAAAATTGACCTGGGGGTCTTCTGTCGGCATTCCCTTTGACATCGGTCTCTGGCAGGGAGTCGACGGCCATACGCTGATCGCCGCGCTGGATCCCGGCGCCTATGTGTCGGATCTGACTCAGGATCAGAGTCGCGACTCGGTGGTGGCGCGGGCGATCGATCGGCAATGGCGGCGGTCCGGTTTATCCGTTGCCTACCGCTATTATGGCACCGGCGATGTCGGCGGCGCACCCAGCGAGGGCTCGGTTCAATGGCTGGAAAACAGCCTTCATTCCGACGGGCCCATCACCGTCGTCAGCGCGACGGCGGATCAGCTGTATCGTGAGCTGTCGCCCGAACAGCAGCAGGCGCTGCCCCGCTACAACGGCGAACTGCTGATGAGCACGCACGGCACCGGCTGCTACACCAGCCAGGCGGCGATGAAGCGTTGGAACCGCAAAAACGAATTGCTGGCGAACGCCGCGGAGCGCGCAGCCGTGGTCGCCGATTGGTTCGGCGCCGCCCGCTACCCGAAAGAGAAATTGAAAGACGCCTGGGTACGTTTCCTCTGGCATCAATTTCATGACGATTTGACCGGCACCAGCATTCCAGAGGCGTACGAGTTCTCCTGGAACGACGAGATCATCAGCGCCAATCAGTTCGCCGCCGTGCTCGAACACAGCGTCGCCGCAGCGTCTCGCGGTCTCGATACGCGGGTCACGGGACTCCCCATTCTGGTGTATAATCCGCTGAGTTTCGACCGCCAGGATGTAGTGGAGATCACCGTGCCCAGGGAGGGCGAGAAGCCATACGCCCGCATTTTCGATCGCGGCCGAGAAGTGCCGTCGCAGGTGTTGTCGGCTACTGCCACAACGCTGCGGATGATCTTTCTCGCTCGAGCGCCGTCTGTGGGTTTCCAAGTATACAGCCTGCGTTACAGCGACACGCCGTATCGTGAAGCGTCGGACCTCCATGTCTCTGCGAGCCGGCTGGAGAATAAACGCTATCGCCTTACGCTCAACGCCCAGGGACAGGTGGTCTCTATACGCGATAAAAAGGCGAACCGGGAATTGCTGTCTGCGCCCCTGCAGCTGCAGCTTCTCAACAACACTTCGATCGATTGGCCCGCCTGGGAGGTGATCTACAAGGACCTATCCGTTCCGCCCAGGGCTGCGGTGGACAGCCCGGCGCAGGTGTCGGTGGTGGAAAACGGGCCCGTGCGCGTTTGCCTGCGAATCACGCAGAGAAAAGACAGTTCCACATTCATTCAGAACATCTCCCTGGCTGCCGGTGAGGCGGGGGACCAGGTTCTTTTCTCTCTTGCCCTGAACTGGAATACGCGGGGCACGCTGCTCAAGGCAGCCTTCCCCTTGAGTGTGCGCAATGACCACGCGACCTACGATCTCGGCGTCGGCGCCATCGCCCGGCCCACCAACAGCGAAAAACTATACGAAGTACCGGCACAGCAGTGGGCGGACTTGACCGATGCCGGCGGCGAGTACGGGGTGGCGGTGTTCAACGATTGTAAATACGGGTGGGATAAACCGGATGATCATACGCTGCGACTGACTCTGTTGCATACTCCCACCACCGGCAGCGGTTTCCAGGACCAATCTGCTCAGGATCTGGGATGTCATCAAATGGCTTACGGACTGATGGGACATGCCGGTCCCTGGCAGCAGAGCGGCGTGGTGCAGCAGGCCGGCCGACTGAATCAGCCTTTGATCGCTTTTTTAACCGGCCGTCATAGTGGTTGCGCGAGCGAACTGTCCTTCGCCTCCCTTGACACCGATCAGATCCTTATCCATGCGATCAAACAGGCGGAGGCAAGCGATGAAATCGTCGTGCGCCTGTGTGAGTGCAGCGGCAGGCCGGTGGAGCAGGCGGCGCTGAAATTTTATGCACCGGTCCAGTCCGCGCGTGAGTTGAACGGCAGCGAGGCGTTTGTCGCTCCGTTGAACGTCCATCAGGGTGCGCTGCATCTCAGCTTTGCGCCCTATCAGCTCAGGACCATTGCGGTGCGCCTTGCCGATCCTCCTCAGGCCGTCCAGTCCGTCCGCTGCCAGCCGGTGGATTTGCCCTTCACTTTGGACGCTTTTTCTTCGAACGAGGACCGGAGTGACGGCGATCTCGACGGCAACGGCGCCTGTTTTCCGAGTGAGCTGATCTCAGACACAGTGCTTTCCGAGGAGGTGGTTTTTAAAATGGGCTCCACAGCCCCAGGATCACTGAATGCGCTGGCGTGCAAGGGTCAGACTTTGACGCTGCCTGCCGGCGGCTATAATCGCTTGCATCTGCTTGCTGCCAGCCGAACGGAGGATGTATCATGCAGTCTGCTTGTCGAGGGGCGGCCGCATACATGGAAGGTGCAGAGCTTTCGCGGAAACATCGGCCAATGGGACAGCCGGCTGGTTGACGGCAGCGCGGCTGAGATCGGTCGGCTTAACGGCGTTGAGGTGGAAACCTTTTCACTCACGCCGGGATTCATCAAGACGGATCGGATCGCCTGGGTGGCTACCCATTCGCATACCCCTGGCGGCGATGTGCCGTACAAATTCTGCTATTTATTCAGATATGATTTTCCCCTGGCTGAGAATGTCCGCACCGTCGCCCTGCCAAACCAGGAAGAGGTGGTTGTTTTCGCCGCCACGTGCAGCCGGGAAGAAAACGGAGGCGCCCGTGCTCTGTCGCCCTTGTTCGACCAGTTTCCGGACAACCAGGTCGCCATCGTCTCTGCGGAGAACGCCCTCTGTTTTGTCGACAAGCTGCTCATCTCCCTGGTTGCCTCTCCGTCGCAGAAAGAGGTGCGCTATACGCTGGATGGTTCGGAACCCGGTGCGTCCTCGTTGCTTTATCAGGCCCCGTTTTTCGTTGACCGTACCACCCTGGTCAAGGCGTGTGCATTCGATCCGCTGAACAACGCCGGGCCGGTCGCATCGAAACGGTTTTTCCAATCGTCACTGCGGCCGGCCGTTGCTGCGTCCGACGGCGACGCAGGCGTCTGTTGCAGTTATTATGAAGGCGTGTGGAAATGGCTGCCGAATTTCCCACAACTGAGCCCTATACGCACCGCGGTTTTGCCCGATTTCAGCCTGCCGGATCAGGCGCGCGAGGATCATTTCGCCGTTCTCTATACCGCCATGATCAACATACCGGCCGACGGTTTTTACACTTTTTATACCCGTTCGGATGACGGATCCGCACTTTGGATCGGCGATGTCAAGGTGGTGGATAACGACGGCTCCCATGGCGCTGACGAAAAAGCCGGCCTCATCGGACTGGCGGCCGGATGGCATCCCATCACGGTGCATTATTTTGAAGATCACGGCGAGCAATCGCTGCAGGTCAGTTACGCCGGCCCCGGCATTCCCAAGCAGATCATTCCGGCAGAGCGGCTCAGGCAACGCCCATAAGTCCGGCCTCATTCGCTCGTGATGAATGCGCAACAGGCCGGCTGGCCCGAGAGAGGAGTTTTGTATGGAAGAGAAATTGAATTGGTTGATCTGGAGCAGGCGCCGGATGTGCCTGATCCTGCTTCTTGCCGGCCTGACTGTCTCCGCCCCTCCATCCGATGTTTACGTCAGGAAAAAGACCTGGTGGGAGAGCATGCTGGCAAGCCGGCAGGCCTTGCGCCTGCTCAGGCAAAAAGTCGCCTCGTCGCCGACTCTGCGGCTGTCCGATTGGCATACGATCGGTCCGCTGTCGGTCGATTCTCCATTTGTTAAAAATTTCGATCCAACGGCAGAGATCGTATTGTCGCAGCAGGCCGAATCAGGTCAAGCTTGGATTCGACATCCGGAATGGCGTGATGGGAAGACTGCGGTGCTGACGCCGATGCCGAACGCCGTCCAATTCGTCTATCGCACGATCACGGTGCAAAAGGACACTTCTTTTCAGATTTATCTAGGCAGTGACGACGGCATCGCTGTTTGGCTGAACGGGGGACTGCTATTACGGAACGATAAACATCGTCCATGCCGGCCGAACCAGGAAATTTTGTCGCTGGCTCTGAACCGGGGCGTCAATCATCTGTTGATGAAAATCACCAATAACGCCGGTGATTTCGAATTTTATTTCTCTTTGTTGCATTATCATCCTGATGCCCTGTGGCCGCTGCTGGAACGCGATTTCAACGATGCCTCCTTGCGAATGGAGATGGCGCTGGAGATCGAGGACAAGATCTGGCAGTTCACCGAGGGCGATGAAGCCCGCAAGCTCGCGGCGAATTATATAAACGCGTATGAGCAGGCATGCCGCAAACGCGGACTTTCGCCGGAGACTTGGTCCGCCAAAGCGTCTATCGACTCTATCAGAAAAAAATACCTGGAGATCCGTATGCACGAACCCAACTATTTTTACGGCGGCCAGGTGCAGCTCATCTGTTCGAGCCATCAGGATATCGCCTGGATGGACAGCCCGGAAAAGTGCATGGAACAGCGCGATGAGCAGGTCATCACCCCGGCGCTGGCTTTGATGCGTCAGAACAGCGTGTTTCGCTACGGCATGGAAAGCATGATGAACTTGATGGAATATCTGCAGCGCCATCCGGAACGCAGGGAAGAGGTGCGGCAAAGGACCGAGTCCGGACGGTTGGAATGGGGCGCCACTTATAATCAGCCTTATGAATCGCTGCTCTCGGGCGAGCAACTGGTCCGTGAGGTGTACTTGGGCCGCAAGTGGATCAAGAAAAACATGCCGGGTTGCGACGCCCGCGTGGCCTGGAATCCCGACGTGCCTGCGCGCTCGCTGCAAATGCAGCAGATCCTGCACAAGGCCGGCATTCCGTATCTAATCATCAGCAGACATGAAAAGGGCGTGTTCCGTTGGAGCAGCCCGGACGGCAGCAGCGTGCTCGTTTTTTCTCCAGGCCATTATGGGAATCCTATGGCCATTCTCGACCGTCCGACCATGCAGGCGGTGATGGGCCTTCGCGAAGAACTGGCCGGATGGGACGAGTATTACCGTGAGAGAAAACTGCCGCCCGCTCTGCCGTTGCTCTATTCCAACGATGCAGCCGGGCCGCGTCCGTTCACTGAATTGATCGAGGCCTGGAACAATTTGTCTGCATCCGGCGACAGCGACTCCTCCGAGCAACGGATGGTCTACGCCACGGCGGAACAATTTTTCCAAGCCATCGACGTGGACACGGTGCAGCTGCAAACCCTGTGCGGGGAACGGCCGAACGTATGGCTCTATATCCATGGACCATCCCACCATCGAGCCATCTCCAGCAAACGCGCCGCCGGCGTGCTGCTGCCCGCGGCGGAGATCTTTCATACTGTGGAAGGGCTGCTCGCCGGCCATTTCAACGACTATCCTGAAGAACGGTTGAACGCCGCCTGGGCGGCCTCTATCTTCGATGACCACGGCTGGGGCGGCAACCAGGGGCAGATCACGGATCAGCTGTTCCGCAGTAAACTGGATTTCGCCGCCAACGAGGGTGAAGCGTTGCTGCAAGCGGCGACGGCTAAAATCAGCAGCCGCATCCAATTCAATCGCAAACTCGGACAGCCGATCGTGGTTTTCAATGCGCTCTCCTGGCAACGAAGCGATCCGGTCTGGTGCACGATCCATCGCCAGGGCCCTTATCGTTTGATAGACCACAATGGAGAGACGGTCCTTCATCAAGTCCTGGCCGCAGAGCCGGGCCAGCCGCTGGACGAGGAGAGGATCGTCTTTTTTGCCAAAGAGGTGCCTGCGGTCGGCTACCGCGTCTATTATGTGACTGGAGCTGAGGCCAAGTCCGCAGTCAAACGGACGGCTGAAAAGACAGAGGTATATGAGAATCAGTTTTATAAAATCCATCTGAGCCCGGGCGGCATTCGGCAGATTTTCGACAAGCAGCTGCAGAAGGCGATCCTGCGCGAAGGCGGATTGCTGGGCGCTGAGCTTTTTACCCTGCAATCGGTGGGCAACGGCGCCGGCGAGTTCGACGATGTACAACAGCCTACCATGGAGGGGTTTGACCAGGCCGGCCGGCATCAGCCCGTGTGGCGCATGAGCGCCAACGGACCGGTGTGCACACAGTTCTCCTTACGCGTCGGTCTAGCCGGCTGCACGGCGGTGGAAACGCTGACCATTTTCAACGATCGCAAACAGATCGATTGCGACCTGTCGCTTCTCGATTGGGACGGCACGCCCTACCGTGAATTTCGCCTGGCCTGGCCTCTGGCTATGATCGGCGGCCGGATCAGCTATGAGGCGCCGATGGCTGTGGTCACCGTGGGCAAGGATGAGATACCCGGTGCGGCCGGACATGCCTATGGCCGATTGAATTATTCCGCGGCCTGCAAAGACGTTCATCCGCGCGAAGTGCAGAATTTCATCAGCGCCAGTGATGACCGCATCGGCGTTACCATGAGCTCCAGCGTGGCTGTCTGCGATTATGTGGATCCCACGGACGCGCAAAACCCCTGTCCGGTTTTACAACCCGTGCTGCTGGCTTCACGAAAAAGTTGTCATTCCAACGGCAACTGGTACCTGCAGGAAGGCGATCATCATTACCATTTCTCTTTGTTCAGCCATGCACCGGGATGGAGCAACGGCTATCGTTTGGCGGTGCAGGCGAACCATCGGTTGACGCCCGTGACTGCGGTTTCGACGGCCGCGCATGCGTCTCTGCCCGAATTTGAGAGTTTTTGCAGCCTTTCCTCAGCCAATGTGGTGCTGACTGCTCTGAAAAAATGCGAGGATGACGATCAAATCATCCTGCGCTGCGTGGATATGGAGGGCAAGGACAGCCAAAACACCATCAGGCTGTTCGTGCCGCTGCAAAACGCCAAGCGGACCAACATCATCGAAGAAGAGGGGGAGGCTTTGACGGTAACCGATCATTCGGTTGAGGTGTTCGTTGGTCATCATGCTATTGAGACCATAAAATGCACGCCGGACCGATCGCGGAGATGAACATTGAGGCCGCGCTGGTTCTGCCCGGCTCGGCTGCAAAAGCCTGATATCTGGAGCACGGTCGCGGATTTTTTTGCAGCCGCCGGTGTGGGCGAAAAAGCCGGCCTCCTGCACATCCGCCTGAAACGGCGGTTCTCATTTGATGGCTTATTCTGATGCAGACCGGCCTTCTGGTGCCCTGAGCATCGACAGCGGGCCGCTTGGCACGCCAGGAGCAATGACATGGGCAAGTTCTTTAGAAAAGTTTTACTGGTTCTCGCTATCCTGTCGGCGATAGTCTATTTTTATGTCCTTCTTCCTGTTTGGGGTCTGCCGTTCAGTCTCCTGAACCGGGCCGCACCGCCGCTGACGCCTGCCTGGGCTCTGGAACCGTGGCTGTGGGAGGACGATCACCATCATGCCGGCACTGTCGATTCGCTGCTGGCAGGATATGCTGCACACGACATTCCGGTTCGCACGGTTCTGCTGGATAGCCCTTGGAGCACCCGTTACAACGATTTCATCCCGGATTCGCTTCGTTATCCCGATATGAGCGCCTGGCTCGATGGCCTGCAGCAGCAAGGCTATCGCGTGGTGTTGTGGATGACCTGCATGGTCAACAGCCGCAATCGCGATACCCGCTTTCGCAACAGCGGCGGTTTTTATCAGCAGGCCAAAGACAGAGGATTTCTTGCCGCAAACGGTCGTCAGGTTAAATGGTGGAAAGGCCGCGGCGGTTTTATTGACTATACCCATCCGGCGGCCCTGCGCTGGTGGCAGGAGCAGCAGCGTCCTTTGCTCGCGCACGGCGTGGATGGCTGGAAATTGGATGATCCAGCCACATTTTTTTCCACCTCCTGGTTCGGCCTTCCGATTCCATATGCCGCTGCATTCAAAGGGCTGCTGACCACGCGCGGTTACATGAACCTTTATTACCAAGAGGAATATCGTCACGGACTTGCCGCGAATGAGGAATTCATCACCTTAGTGCGCTCCTATGACCGTCTTTGGACCCATCCTGAGGGATTCGCACCCAGGGAGGCTGCGCCGGTGTGCTGGGTCGGCGATCAGCAGCACATCTGGTCAGGCCGCATGGAGACGGCCGCGGATTCTGCTGACCAGGATTTGCGGCTGCAAGGCAGGCGTGGGTTGGAAGAAGCAGTGCACGATATTTTGCACAGCGCCCGCAACGGTTACTGCGTGGTCGGATCGGATATCGGCGGCTACAGCGGCCGGGTGATTCCGGCGGACCTGTACATTCGTTGGGCGCAATTTTCCACGTTTTGCGGACTGTTCCTGAACGGCGGACACGGTGAGCGCGCTCTATGGAAACGGAGCCGCCAGGAACTGGAGATTATCCGCCGTTTCACCTGGCTGCACCAGGAACTGGTTCCTTACATGTACAGCCATGTGCGGCGGTGTCATGAAGGCGGGTTGCCGCTGCAGCGGCCCTGGGGCGACGAATACGGCTATTTTTTTGGCGATGATTTTTTCGTGATCCCGATCCTCCGTCCGGCATTGACGAAAACAGCAACGCTGCCGCCCGGAGGCTGGCACTATTTTTTTCACGATCGTGAATCTTTTCAAGGCCCTTCGAGTCTCCGCCGCAGCTATCCGCTCGAAGAATATCCGGTCTTTGTCCGTCAGGGCGCCATTGTTCCCATGAACATTCAACGCGCCTACACAGGGGTGGGGGATGCGGGCCATAGGGGTTATGTGACTTGGCTGATCTATCCGTTTGCGGATGCGGCCGGCTCTTTTGCGCATGCGGCCGGCCCATCGGCCGCGCGGGCGAAGGCAAAGCCGCAAGAGAACCTCTTTACCCTTTATGATGCGAACCGGCCGACGGTCACGGTCGTGCATCTGCTGCAGCATGCGTTCCGCCTGGAAATAGAAATGTCCGGTGCGGTTGCGCCGCACATTTTGCGGATCCTTTGTCGGCAAAAGCCGAACCGAGTGCAATGGAATGGGGCGCTTTTAGCCGAGGGCGCACGCTGGCGGTTCGACGCGGACCGGCAGCTGCTGTGGGTCAAGACATCCGATGCCAAAGCAGGGCGCTATGTTTTTTTCTTCCAGCAGCCGGATTCGCCGGCTGAAATGAGTTGATTCAATGACCGCAATTTGGTAAATTGTTATCAGCCAAAGGGGTGCGAACGTTTTCAAGCGACGGGAGATGAGATCGTCATGCGGATCGTGATTTTAGATGATGCGGAGCAAGTAAGCGAATGGACCGCCAACTATCTGGTCGAGCGCATCAACCGGTTCAAGCCGGGGCCGGAGCGGCCGTTTGTATTGGGATTGCCCACCGGCAGTTCTCCTATCGGCACCTATCGCGAACTGGTCCGGTTGCACCAACAGCGGCGGATTTCGTTTAAAAACGTCGTCACCTTTAATATGGATGAATATGTCAATCTGCCGGAGGATCACCCGGAAAGCTACCATTATTACATGCGCCGGCATCTTTTCGATCATATCGACATTCCGAACGAGAACATCCACATTCTGGACGGCAATGCCCCGGATCTCGAGGCAGAGTGCCGGCGTTATGAAGAGAGCATCCGGCGGCACGGCGGCATCGAGCTTTTTCTCGGCGGCATCGGGCCTGACGGACATATCGCTTTCAATGAGCCCGCTTCCTCGCTGGTCTCGCGCACGCGGGTTAAAACCCTTACCTACGAGACCATCGCAGCCAACGCCCGGTTTTTCGGCGGGGATCTGGAGAAGGTTCCGCGCATGGCCTTGACCGTGGGCGTCGGCACGGTCATGGATGCGCGCCAGGTGCTGCTGATCATCACCGGGTACAGCAAAGCGCGGGCGCTGCGCCAGGTGGTGGAGGAAGGTGTGAGCCATATGTGGACGGTCTCCATGATGCAACTGCATCCGCATTGCATCATCGTCTGCGACGATGACGCCACCATGGAGCTGCGGGTGGCCACGGTCAAATATTTTAAGGATCTTGAAAAAATCGCCGCTGGGGTTCAGTCTGATTTTTCAAGGTGAGCGGCTTGTAGGATTAAGGAGTTGTTGAATGAAACTGGTTCAGGCTGCATGGTTGATGAGCCTCTGTCTGGCCTTGTCAGGCCGGGCAAAAGATCCTGAGGCGATAACGATTGCGGAATTGCAGGAGCATGTGACTTATTTGGCCTCTGATGCGATGAAGGGCCGCAAACCCGGAACGGAAGAGGCGCGCCAGGCGGCCGAGTACATAAAAAAAGAGCTGAAGAAATGCAAACTCGAGCTGCTGGGCGGCAATGGCTTGCAAGAGTTTTACGTCGTCACCGGCGTCGAGCCGGGCATTGAAAACCAGTTCTCTTTTCGCGGCAGCGAGGGCCGATTGATGGAGGATTTTACTCCGCTGTCCTTTTCAGCCTCTGCCCATGCCCGCGCGCCGTTGGCGTTTGCGGGATATGGATTCCATATTGAGACGGATTCGCTGACGTGGAGGGATTACGACGCGCTCGACGTCAGCGGCCGCTGGGTGATGATTCTGCGCGAGGCGCCGGACGGAGGCGCGCCCAACAGCGGCTTCGAGCCCTATACGCCGCTGCGCAAAAAGGTTGCGGTCGCCAAGGACCGGGGCGCTGTGGGCGTGCTGTTTGTCTCTGGTGAAAAAACGGACCAGCGCGATGCGTTGCTGCCGCTGGTCTATGACGACAGCCCCGGGACCGCCGGCCTGCCGGTGCTGCACATCAAACGGTCGCTGGCGGATCAGCTGCTCGCCGAAGCGGGCCAGACCATCGCCGGGCTCGAGGCGGAATTCTACCGCAATAAATCGCCGCACAGTTTTTTACTCGGCGATACGCTTCGTGCCAGCGCCGAGGTGATTCTGCAGCAAACCAGGACCGCCAACGTGGCGGCGCAGCTGACCGGAAACGATCCTTTGCTGAAAAATGAATTTCTCGTCATCGGCGCGCACTATGATCACCTCGGCCTGGGCGGTCCGGGCTCCCATTCCCGTCGGCCGGATACCGTGGCTGTGCACAACGGCGCGGACGATAACGCGTCGGGCGTTGCCGGCATGCTGGAGCTGGCCGAGGCGCTGGCTGCGAATCGAAAATCTCTGCGCCGCAGCGTCCTGTTCGTCGCTTTCAGCGCTGAAGAGATGGGCACGCTCGGCAGCCGTTATTTTGTCGATCATCCGCCGGCGCCGTTGTCGCAGATCAAATACATGCTCAACCTCGATATGGTGGGCCGAATGCATGAGGAAGAAAAGGTTTTTTCCGTCGGCGGCGTCGGCACTGCGCAAGGCATGGAGGAGATTCTGAACCGGTTGGCGCAGGGGCGCGCCTTTACGATCAAGATGAGCCCCGAGGGCGCCGGCCCTTCTGATCATGCCTCTTTTTACGCCAAGGATATACCGGTTCTCTTTTTTATGGCCGACCTCCATGAGGATTATCACACTCCGGACGACGACAGCGATAAGCTGAATTACGCAGGCCAAAAAATGATCGTCGATTATATTCTGGATGCGGCTAAGGAGCTTGCAAATCGTCCCGAGAGTCTGGCCTTTCAAGAGGCAGGCCCGAAGACGCCGCCCCGCGGCCGCCGGTTCAAAATCACCCTCGGCGTCATGCCCGACCATTCGGCGGCGGGGATCAAGGGCCTGCGGGTCTCGGTGGTGGACCCGGACCGTCCCGCCGGCCGCGGCGGCATGATCAAGGGCGATGTCATCGTCGCCATCGACGGCAAACCGGTGAACGATATTTACGAGTACATGCACCGACTCAGCGAGCTGCGCAGCGGCGACCGGATCAGCGTCGAGGTGATGCGCAACGGTCAGAAAAAAATCTTGATCGTCGATCTGTGACGCTGGATTCATCCATCGACGATCCGTTTCCCGGACAACGAATCCAGCATCTCGACAAGCCGATATTTGCGGATATGTTCCGCTCTAAGAGCGCCGATATAAGCAGTAAATTCGAGCTGCCGCCCATTCTGTTTTAAAATCTTCATAATCCTCTTTAGGTAGCCCATCGCAATGCCATATTCCTTTGGATTTTTCTGGTTGATATGGCTTTCTGCAATAGCCTTCCAGATGACGATGGAGCGATCCGGGTATTTGTGTTGAACGGCATCGGCAATCTGCTCGCTGATATCGGATCCCCAGTTGAAACGCCACGGCGCCAAGGCTCTTTTGTCCTGCCGCTCCTCATCATAGAGCCGCAAAGCCTCATCCAGATCTTTTTCCAGCAAAGCGATCTCGATCAGCAGATCGGTATCGGGAAAGGACGCACGGCGATTCCGTGCCATGCCCTCGATGCCGGTCTCCGGCAGCGGCCAGGCACTCTCACCAGGCCTTTGCCCGTTATTCAGAAACTGGATAATCGCGGGACGAATATTATCCCACAGATTAATTTTATCACAGGCTTTTTTCAATTCGGCGTAGGCGCCGATGCACGGCTCGTCAAAGAAGACATCCGCTTTGATGGCCGCACAAAAGAGCCAGTCCTTTTTCGCGGTACGGATCTCCAGGTATTGAGTGCGCAGAGCGGCGGCGATGCCGGAGAGTTTATCCCGGGTCGCCTCGATCCCTTTTATGATCCACTCTTCTGCTTCCGAGCTTTTACCCGATTTACGCAGGACTTTGACCAGCCGTTCGTAGCTGGCGGTCAACGGCGCTTCGCGGATGCAGAGCTGCAGCATCTCTTCCTTGCGGCCGGCGTGATCGAGCGCCGAGACGATCTGATCCGTCAGTTTGTCCCTTTTATAGTGGTGGTGGAACTCCTGTTCTTCCTTGGTAGGTCTGAACTCCTCAAGCCGGGCCAGCAGCCGGTCTGCGAGATCGCTCCAGACGCTGGCGTCGAATTTGATCTTCCAGATCAGCTCAAGCCCGTCGCAAAGGCCATAATTATCCTCCACCTCCCATTCCACCGCCTGCTCCAGCTTGTCGACATCGGAGAGCGAGCTGTATAGCAACGCCTTGAAAACAATCTGAAGCGAGCGGCTGATCTCCTCGATCGTCTCCCCTTCATCATTGCTCTGTTCGATCTGCTCCATGCCATCAGTGAACAACTTTTTGCCGAGTTTGACGACCTCGTCGAAATGGCCGGCGTCGAAGAGCTGTTGCAATCCTGATGCGATGTTGGAATAATCCGGTATATTTGACGCGTGCGACCAGTGGCTTGACCAGGCCGGCTCCCGGCTGACCCTATTGATCTCCTTGCTGATTTTCTGTGCGAGACCGGCCACTGAAGGCGGCGCGATGCTGAAACCGGACTGAAGCTCGCGGACGATTTGAGGATGGTTCTGCGCGACCTGGAGCAGCATCGCTCTCAGTTCGGCTTTCGACTTGCCCTTGATCAAGGTTTCAAAATCTTCCCAGTTCTCCGGGCGGAGAGCTGGGCGTTCTTCATCGTCGTCGCTATCTTCTTCATCCCAATCGTCGAAATCCTCAGGCCATGCGGTGGTTCCCTGCTCGATCAGGGAGAGCCGTTCGTCGGTCTCCGGGATGACTGGTATCTCTTTTTTCTTTTTGATGGCATGGAGGTATTCGATGACGACCGCAACGCCGTGTTTGCAATTGCTGCCATAGGGACAGGTGCAAATGGATGCTAGCTCGCCCTGCGTGATGGAGACGCGAGTCGCATAGCGCGTGGATCCCTGCACCCAGGCCACCAGATCGTTATGGGTGGTGATGCCCAGCTCCCTGACGCGGCCGGAACGTTGATAGCTCTTGCCGCGGGCCAGGATGGTCGCTCCCGCCCAATGCTCGATATCCATCCAGTTCAATTCCAGGAAGGGATTGACCGGTGCCTTTTTGCCGGAAGGTGATTTCATCGGGATTCCTCTGACTAGTCTTGATGCCGGTTTTGGCCGGCTGCAAAATTTCCCGCCATCAGAAAATGAGGGAATTATTAAAGTGCGGTGAAGCTGATGATCTGCGATGCCGCCGATCCCTAGAATACCAGCGGCAATTCCGCCGCCGGTGGAAAGTACTTTGCCGGCTTGCCCTTTTTAATCAATATCTTTTTCTTGACCATTTTCATTCGATCCTGCGCAATAGCTGAAGCAAACCGGACACAACGGTAATGATGATGTCCCTGCGCGTTTCTTCGTGGTCTCCATTGTAAACGATGCAGCGGCCGTACGCATAGGAGCCGATGACCTTCTGAAGGGCTAGCAATCCCTTGAAATGTTCAGGCGCCACCGTCTTTCCTGCTTTTATCTCGATGGGCAGGATCTCCTGGGCGATGTTATAGATCACATCGGTCTCGTTGCCCATACTGTCGCGGTAGAAATTAAGGTTGATGCTCTTGCCTGGATTGAAGCGAAATTTGACGAGTTCCGCAATAACCAGATTTTCGAACAGGCTGCCGCGCAGAGGATGGGTATCCACCTGCGTCTCTTTTCCAATTCCCAGCAAATAACAGGCTAAACCGGTGTCGTAGAAGTAGAGCTTTGGAGATTTGATCAGCCTCTTGCCAAGATTGCGATGGAAAGGCTCCAATAAAAAGACCAGATAGCTTGCTTCGAGCAGAGAAAGCCATTCCCGGGCGGTTGTATGCGAGACTCCGGCATCATTCCCCAGACTATTCATATTTAAGAGCTGTCCGATTCTTCCCGCAAGCGACTGCCTGACACGGTTTAAAATCTCGAATTGTCGGCTTCCAGTCAGAATGAACAGATAGTTGACCCTGCTTTCATCCACGATGCCCTGAATATATGAAAGGAGTTCCGGCACATGCTGGATTTCATCCTGTATGGCGCCATCGGGTATGCGGCGCAAGAATCCACGGGGGTCGGAGCGGGCAAATTCTCGCTGATCCAGTAATTCCAGATTGATATAGGCTTTCTCTTTAAAGATATGGCGAACCAGAGTCGTTTTTCCCGACTGCCTGGGGCAGGTGAGGGTAATGACGGGATACTGCGACGCTAATGTCTGCAAATGAAAGGAGATTTCACGATCAACCATGCTAGGACCTTGCAGTTAAAATAATATTTATCAGGATCATGCTAATAATTTATAGGCGTTTTGTAATTTGCAAGTTATACTTTTAAAAAACAAAGTAAATTGTTGCAGAGTTTCTGGCTGCATCCATAGGACTGTAAGGACTTTCAGTTTGCCAGTGTTATGGGTCTGCTGGCTGCTTCCATGCGCTCCGGGGGACGCTGCCCAAAAATGGAGTGTATCGGCTGACATTGCAGCAAAATGGAGGCTCTCATCGCTCGGCTGCATGTACTAGCGCAGCAAGCGCACTTTTTTTAGTGGATGCACCGGTATGGTCAATATGAGCCTGTTGATTTTTGTGGCTATTTTGTTTGCGCCTGCCAAAGCTTCATCAGGATGGAAAAATTTGCGCACAATTGCAATAATTGTAGTTTTGAATCCCGCGGTTCATTACATTATAACGAGGTGATCCATTAACGGGGAGTGCCGCATTAGATGGGTGCCCCCCTTTTCATCGTGATTTCCACGAGCAAAACGAATCTTAGAATCGGCTGCCGGACGCCCAAGTGCGAAGATTGCTGTGATGACCGTATCATCCTTGCCGCCGCTGCGGCGCCGGCCACCCTGCGGGGATCGCTGCCAAGATGGAGGAAACCATGTCGATGCATAAAAAAATCTCTCCTGCGAGCGCTCTTTTCCTGCTGCTCATCCTTTCCGGCTGTCATTCAGTGCAAGAAACGGATATGAAGGTCATGACTTTCAATATCCTGTACAACAGCCACAGGGTTTTTTCCGGCGATACCTCCTGGGAGGTCCGCCGGCCTCTGCTCATCGCCTGCCTTAAGGCGCATGCTCCCGACCTGCTCGGCACTCAGGAGTCGTTTAAATTTCAAACCGATGCCATTCTAGACGCTTTTCCAAACTGGCGGGTTTTCGGCAAAGGCCGTTACCATCAGGTGCTGGCTGTTTCACCCCGTCGGCCCTATGAGGACCTGGGCGGCGAATCATGCCGCATCCTTTATGATCAGAACAAATATGATATTATCGATCATGGAACTTTCTGGCACAGCGATCTTCCCGACAGCGCCGGCAGCCGCACCTGGGGCAATGAGCTGCCCCGGGTCGTCACCTGGGGAAAATTTCGGATCAAAGACGGCGGCAAAAAATTCGTCGTGATGAACACCCATTTTCATTGGGATCAGCCCTATGTTCAGAACACCGCCTATCTCATTATGCGCAAGTGGCGCGAGATCAGCCAGGGACTGCCGACTATTCTGATGGGTGATTTCAATCTGGCGCCGGAAAGCCCGGAGCATGAGCTGTTTTGCGGCCGGACCGGCCCCAAGGAGCTGGCCGGCCGATTTCGCGACTGCTGGCAAGTCCTCAACAAGCCGGAACAGGGCGCCGGCACGGGGCACGCGTTTACAGGCAAGGGCGTCACTCGCATCGACTGGATTCTGGTGACGGAAGAGTTCACGGTGAAATCCATCGAAATCCTTTACGACAATGCCAATGGAATTTACCCGAGCGACCATTTTCCGGTTCTGGCCGGGCTGACCCTGTGAGGAAAGCGGAGTGGGCTTTCCAACGGGGCGGTTCATCATACGGTCAAATGCGAATCCTAACTGTTGTCGGCAAGATGCCCGAAGAGCAACTCCGACGACGGGATCGGCTGGAATGAAGAAAAAAAGCAAATCCTTGCATGAAAAACGGAGTCCATCGATGAGAAAATCAGTATTCTGGCTGCTGTTCGCCGCAAGCGCCCTGCAGGCTGCTGAAATACCTTGTCTCCTACCCGCATCCGACCGCCAAAGAATCAACATCGATTTCGACTGGAAATATATCAACCGGGATTTTCCGCATGAGGAGGAAACCCATCAGGTCAACCAGCTGCCCTGGCAGACGGTGAACCTGCCGCATGACGCCTCCATCACCGGCGCTTTTAACCGGGAAAACAACACCACCCAGGGATTTTTGCCCATGGAGATCGGTTGGTACAGCAAAGGACTGTTCTTTCCGGTTTCCTATGAAAACAAAAAGATTTTTATCGTCTTTGACGGCGTCTATCGCGCCTCTGACGTGTGGATGAACTATGCCTATCTGGGCCACCACGAGTCCGGCTATACCAGTTTCATTTATGATTTGACCGACTATGTCCGCCTTGGCGACCGCACGCCCAACGGCCTGCGCGTGCGCGTGGACGGTCGGCGTCATGAACAGGACATGTACGAGGGAACGGGCATCTACCGGCATGTGTGGCTGTTGATCACCAACAGGTTGCACTCGGCCTGGTGCGGCGTTTTTATCAGCACGCCTCAAGTGAGCCGCACCGCAGCGATGGTGCAAGTGCAGACGCGCATTCAGAACGAAAATCAAACCGCTAAAAAATGCCGGCTGGTCACTCTGATCATGGATGCCGATGGTCATGTGCGGGCCAAGATCTAGTCACAGCGCACCATCCCCGCCGCCGGGGAGTATACATTCATGCAACAGACCGATCTGCCACAGCCGCATCTCTGGGACATCGACGATCCCTATCTCTACCGCGCCCATACCCTGGTCTATGACGGCGCTGAGATCGTGGATGCGGTAGAGACGTTTTTCGGTATTCGTACGTTCGCGTTCACGCCGGACAACGGTTTTTTCCTCAACGGCCGGCCGGTCAAGCTCAAGGGTTTCAATGCGCACTATGATTTCGCCGGCGTCGGCGCCGCTCTGCCCGACCGGATGCAGTGGGACGCGATGATGGTCATGAAACAGGCCGGTTTTAACCTTTACCGCTCCAGCCACAATCCCGCCACGCCGGAACGGCTGGATGTGTGCGACCGCATCGGCCTGCTGGTCTGGGACGAGATCGAGCGCAAGCTGGAAAGCCCGGAAGTGGAACTGGCGCTGGTGCGCGAGACGATCCTGCGCGACCGCAATCATCCGAGTGTGATCCTCTGGTCGCTGGAGAATGAATCGCCGCTGGAGAGCACGGTCTTTGGCGCCAAAATCATCGCGCAGGCCACCGCGCTGGCGCACGCGTTGGATCCCACGCGCTTGACCACCTCCGCCGCCTCCATGCCGGTGAACCGCAACGGTTACGGCGAAGCGTTGGATGTGGTGAGCTATAATTACGACTGGCGCCGCGCGGATCAGGATCATGTCGATTTTCCGCATTGGAAGATCGGTTTGCTCAGTGAATTCGCCGCCGCCCGCGCCCGCCGCGGCGTCTATGGCGTCGAGCGCTTCGCTCGGGCGGAGGAGGATTCCTATTTCGATCTTTACAGCGGACAGGTGGAGACCATGTATGAGCTGTGCAGCCGGGTAGAGAGCTACTGGCGCCGCATCAAGGCGCGTACCTACATGGCCGGCGGCTGTGTCTGGAGCGGCAAAGACAGCTGGGGGGAAGGCAACGCCTGGCCGCTGATCTCCCGCGGCGACGGCGCCCTGGATCTGTGTCTTTTTCCCAAAGACGCCTTTTATTACTTTGTCAGCCAGTGGACGGAAAAACCCATGGTCCATCTTTTTCCGCATTGGAACTGGCCGGGGAGCGAGGGGCGGCCCATCGACGTCTGGTGTTACAGCAACTGCGACAGCGTCGAGCTCTTTCTGAATGATCGTTCATTCGGTTTTCAGCGCCGGCCGGCTGAACCGGCCGCCTGGGCGCCCGGCCGGCCGGCGCCGTCGCCGGAACAGGCCGAGGAACAAGCGGAACACCTGACCTGGCAGATCCCTTATGAACCCGGCGTTCTGCGCGCGGTGGGAATGCGCCGCGGCGCCATGGTCTGCGAACAACAGGTCTCGACCGCAACTGAGCCGGCTGCGATCAAGCTCTCCCCGCTTCTCGCCGGCCTGGTGGATGAGCAACAGATAATGCCGCTGATCGCGGACGGCCGCGATGTGGCGATTCTCAAAGCGGAGATTGTGGACCGCGATGGAGTGCGGGTTCCGCATGCCGACAACCTGGTGCAATTTACGGTGGAGGGCGCAGAAAAGATCATCGGCGTGGGCAATGGCGACATCGCCAGCCATGAAGCCAATCAGACGGCCTTTCGCAAGGCGTACAACGGTCTGTGCGCGGTGATCGTGCAAACTACAACAACGCCCGGCCGCTTTGCCGTGGCCGCCGTTTCGCCGGGTCTGATTTCGGACCGGTTCACCCTTTCTTCTCACGCGCCCCGACCGATCTCGCTGCATCTGCACGCTCCTTCGGCACAGCTGCGGAGCACTGGGGAACTGATCCTGACCGCTCAGGTCTGTGATGCCTATGGCGTGCTGGCGCCGTCGGCAGACCTGCCGGTGCAGTTTACTGTGCAAGGTCCGGGCTTTCTGGCCGGCCAGGGGAAAAGAGGGACGATGCAGGCGCTACAGGGCCGGGCTACGGTGACGCTTAAATCCACAGGTTCCGCAGGCGTCATCCAGGTCGTAGCTGCGGCCGATGGGCTGATTCCATCCCGTTTGACCGTCACCGTCACACCTTAACGTCATTACCGGGAGGTCGACATGGCGTTTAAAAGTTTTTTTCTTCTGCTGTCGATAACCGCTGCCGGCTATACCGCGGCGCCCACCAGCCGGCTGCCTTTCACCTACGTCATCGATTACGCTTCTTTGCAGGAGACCGATCCTGACTTTCGCCGGCAATTTCTCCAAGCCGCACCCACGCTGTTTCATCCCGGACCGGAACTGCGCTATCTCGGCCGTTTCGGTTTCGGCGGCATGGTAACGCCTTACCGCAATATGCCCTACGCAACCTATGAAGCCCAGGTGAAAGAGTATCTTCAATTTCTGCGGGCGCAGGGAGTGCGCTGGATCACGCCCTACCTGTGCAATCAGACGATTTCGGGCAACGATGTCCACCGCTACGGCGTCTGGGAGGTGTATGACCGCTGGCAGGATTTCGCCTTTTTAGGGCTGGGGGAAAAACCGCAGGATCCCATCCTGTGGATGCAGCGGGAACCCTCCGGCAACCTTCACTATAATTACAAACGCAAATGTTTTCTCGAACGCCATCAGGATGATCTGCAGATCCGCTATGCGCCCTGTCCGAACAATCCGGATTGGCGCAACCTCTGCAATGCAGAGGCGCGCAACGCCGGCCGTATCGGCTTTGACGGCTATTTTATCGACAACAACATCATCCATTGTTACTGCGCCGCCTGCGAGCGGCGGTTTCAGGATTATCTACGGGCGAAATATACGCCGGATGAATTATACCAGGCCTTTGCAACGCGCGACTATGGAGCAATCACGCTGTATCATGAAGGGGATCTGCGCTGGTGGGCGCGGTCGTTCGACGGTTTTATCCCCTGGCTGGAGCGCAAATACCCACAGTCCGAATGGCCGATTCATTTTGACACAGCCGATTCATTGCAAGAGGTGAACGTGGATGCAGCCGGCGGCGGCATGCTTTACGGTGAAACGGAGCAATTCGTCGCGGAACGAATATTATCCGTCGCCTCCCCGGCTATTTTTGAGTCTCTTCGTCTGGCCAACCCGGCGCTGCAGACGCCGATCGGACGGCTGCGCTGGGCGGAGACGCAGATGTTCTGGAACCAAAGCATCGGCGATATGCTGGCGGAAATGCGCGATGCGGGCCGAGAGACCAATCCTGATTTTTTTCTCATGCCCAACTGGGGCGTCTTTCAACGGATCGACGGCGCCATCGGCCGCGCCGAAGACGGCAAAGATATACGGCGTTGGCGCCACGGAGCGGACTGGCAGATGTTCGAAGAGGATTATGCGACCGGACTTTTAGCGCCCGGCGTGCTGCTGGATTATGACCTCGAACTGCGCTATGCGTTCAGCTGCGGTGTTCGCGCCATGTTGCTTCCCTACACCCTCAACGATCCGGTCTTGGAAGAGGTGCATCATGCCGAAGCCGCCGCCTCCGGCGGCAGTGTGTTCGTCACCACCTTTCGTTATCCGCAGGTGAGGGAAAAATACCGGCGGTTTTTCGAGACAAATGCGGATCTGTATGAAGGATACTCCTGCGCCGGCCGCGTCGCCCTGGCCTTTTTTTACGATCAATATTATTATCTGAACATCGATCACTTTCGCCAAGTATACGCGTTGAACCGGTTTCTCGCCGATCAGCAGATTCCCTTTGATTATATCCACGAGGGCTGTCTGGATCCCGTTCAGCTCTCCCGGTATCAGGCGATCATTTTGCCGAATGTGGTTTATCTCTCGAATGAACAGATCGCTGCGCTGAAAACATATGTGGGGCAGGGCGGCACGCTGATCACCATCGGCGAAACTGCAACGCAGGATTTATGCTGCCGGCCGCGGGATGCGGCTGTTTTCAACCGCCGCATCAAGCCGGGAAAACGCCATCGCCATTTCAACGATCTGCATCAGGCGCTGCCGCACCGCGGCATTGACCTCGATGACGGCCTGCGCGCAGTGCGAAAACTCAAAGCAGGCGGCAAAGGTGCAACCTATCAACGGCTGGCCGAACTGGACCATGCACTGCATTTCAAACGGTATCAGCTCAAGGGGCCGTTGACCGATTGCCTGGCTGAAGCCCTGGGCGGAAATCCTCATCTCATGGATCCGATGCAGGCCAGTGGATTGCGCCATACGCTGTGGCGCAAACAGCAGGGCCGCCGGGTGCTGACGGTCCTTCATCTGGTCAACAAAAACGTCCGCCTCGACATCGAGGACGGTCCAAGAAGGTTGCAGACTGTTACGAACCTGAAAGTGGCGCTTCCGGCCGAACCGGGCAGGCGCTTGGCGTCCGCGGTCTACCGGCGCCCGGACCAGGAGACCGCCGCTCCGCTGAGGCCGTCTTTGAAACAGGGAAGGGTGGTTGTCACAATCCCCTATTTGTCCTGCTATGGCGTCATCCAAATCGAGTGGATGTGAGCAGACAGGATGCATGATACCTAAGAGATCGATCTGTGCAGCAACGTACTTGCATAAAAACGAATGAATCAGGATCGCAGGCCGGTTCAAGCCGGCGCTGACGGGATCACCAGCGCAGATAACCATCTGATTCCAGCTGGGTTGTAACGGCGCCGGCGGCTGCCTGTCATCAGGGTGGTCTGCATCACGCGGATGCGGAGAGAATCTTGAACGTTTTATTGCTATACTAAAATGGGGAAAGCTGGAGCGACGAATGACAGTAAAGAAGCTTTTGCTGATATTGTGCCTGCCGGCAACTGCGCTGTCGGCCGAATATTGTGTGAGCACCATCGATCTGCTGCCGCAGGCTAGAGTCACCTGCAATGCCGGCGGTCCGCTGCTGGTGCGCTGTGACACGCTGCGCCACCGCATTATCCTGGCTCAGACGCTGACCAGTTCCCTCTCTCTCATCGACGGCCGCACTCACTTGGTGGAAAACATCCCTCTGGCCGGCCGTGTGCCGCAGTACCTCAAGGCAGAGGCCATGGCGCTGAACGAGCGCAGCGGCGGGATCTGTCTCATCGGCCATCGATGTTTTTTCATCATTCATCCGGACGAGCGGCGGTCCGAGCAGATTCTCACCAGCCGGCAGTTTGAGAGCATCGCTGTGGATCCGCTAAGCGGCAATGTCTTTCTGGCAGGACGGGAAAGCCGTCACCTGGCGTTTTACCACGCCAAGAAAAAGAAACTGACCTATCTGCCCTGGCTGCAAACCGAAGTGTCCCTGGCCAACCTGAACGCCACGCCGCCGCCGCCTCTGCGCAAAGTGGTCGTGGATCCGCAGCTGAGAAGAGCGGTCGCTGTCGACGGGATGCAGTCTGGATTGTATCTGTTCGACTGTGATCGCTGCCGGCTTTTACAGCAGCGTCCTTTGGCATTGGAAAAGGGTGGACGCTGGCATCTTGCGGGCTATGACCGTCAAAGACATTGTCTCTATCTGGTCATTGAAAACAATAACCGCAATGTGGTGCAGACCGCGCGCATCAATGTGTTGACCGGCGAGGACGCTGTTGCGGCGATGCCCGGATTGCGCGAAGGATCGGGCATCCTGTATAATTCAAACCGGGAAGAGGTCTATGTGCCCTATGACAACGCCGCTTGTCTGCATGTGGTGGATTTTAAAAATCCGCTCGTCGAGGTGTCGCTGCCTTCCTTTGGCAACGATGCCACGGCTCTGGACCTGAAGCGGCAGCGGTTGTTCGTAGCCAGCTGGCCTCAGGGCGATGTGGAAGTGGTTGACCTGGTGAAGCGCCGGCTGCACAAGCGCATCAGCCATCAGGGTCTGCTTCCGCACATGGCCACCCTTGCCTTCAATCCCGAGAACGGTCTGTTGTACATCCCCAAAGGCGCCACGGCGGTCAACGGCTCCTTTGGCGCCGCTCTGATGACGCTGCATCCGGACGCCGAGACGGCCGATAAAATCCTCACCGGTTGGCTGCCCATGGATCTGATCGAATGGGAAAAGGGATCAAGTTTTCTTGTGTTCAACAACGAGGACCGCATGGCTCTGGTGGATGATCAGGGCGTTCGTTCTCAGGTTGTCCTGCCCAAAGAGTATCCCATTCAAACGATCGCGAACGCCGAGGGAGATGTGTATCTCTCCTACGGGGCGCATCAATCCTATTGGCCCACAGTCTATATCTGGGATGCGTCCAACGGCATTCTAACTATTCACAGGGACTTTTCTTTTTACGACCGTCGCCTTCCCCGCCAGGCGCAAAAGATGGCGCTGGACCGCAGCGGCGTGCTGCATTTCACCCAGAATCCCTGGGGTAAAGAGGAGCAGTTTCTCGGCAACCTGCCGGACGGCGTTCGGCTCTTCGACATTTCGACGCGCATAGGGCTGGGCGATCAGGTGGAACGGGAGACCACGCAGCGTCTGCTGCAGTATGACGCGCTCAGGCATCGTTTGTATCTTGCCAGGGCGGCGGAGAGCGACAGTGATGCAGGGGTGCTGCAGATCATCGATCCGGCGGAGAAAAAAGTGCTGGCGCGTGTGGTCGTCGGTCGCTGTCCAGCGGATCTGTGTTTCGATGCGTATCATCTGTATACAGCCGATTTTCTCTCCGATTCGGTCAGTGTGGTCGATCTGGAAGATTTCACTGTGCAAACTCTGGCCGTCGGCCGAGGTCCGCTCAAACTCGCGGTTGCAAACGGGGCGGCCTGGGTGATCAACCATTTGGATCACTCGCTGCAGCGCGTTGAAGCCGGAGCCGCCGCAGTCGCCGTTCCTGCGCCGGGCCGCGTTGACCAGCTCTTGGTCTGGAAAGACCGGCTGATCGTCACCGCGCACTCGGCGCTGACATTGACGGTTTTGGCGTATACGCCGCAAACGGCCAAGTTTGAGACAATTCTGTCGTACGATTATCCATTCGGCGATACCGCCTTTGACGCCGGCAATAGTTCTTTTTATATGACAGGTCAGTACGGCGATGTGGTCTATAGTCTCAACCAGGCCAAGGAGGATGCGAAGGGGCGGTTATGGATGAGTGATTTTTTATCCGGAAAAATCTTTATCATCAGCGAGCGGTGAACAACGCCTATGGTCAAACTGGAACCTTATCATCTGGTGGAAGCGGATTCCGGCAGAGCGTACGACGCCGAAACACCGCGCTGGTGCGGAGAGAGTGGAGCCTTGCTGGATCTCGCTTTTACTCCGCGGTTGAATGTGGCTGCCCTGGCGGGGAGAAAACCGCAACTATGGCGCTATCGGGAATGTTTGCCGGTTCAAAAAGATGAATCCATCGTCAGTTTAGGAGAGATGTGTACGCCGCTGTTGTTTATGCGCCTGGCCGGCCATCCGGTGTGGATCAAGCAGGAACAGCTTTTTTCGACCGGATCGTTCAAGGACCGAGGTGCTGCGGTGCTGATCAGCAAGGTGAAAGAACTGGCTGTGCAACGGGTGGTGCAGGATTCATCCGGCAATGCCGGATGCGCCATAGCCGCGTACTGCGCCAGAGCGGGGGTGGCCTGCGAGATTTTCGTGCCGGAAAAAACCTCTGCGCAAAAGATCGAGCAGATCCGCGCCTATGGCGCCGAGATTCGGCTTGTCCGCGGAGACCGGAGCGCCGCCGCGCAGGCAGCCCGGCATGCCGCGGAGTCCGCTTATTATGCCAGTCACTGTTGGAATCCGTTTTTTCTGCATGGCGTCAAAACCTTTGCCTATGAGGTCTGGGAACAGCTGCAGTGCCGGGCGCCTGACGATGTGGTTTTGCCGGCTGGCAATGGAACGTTGGTCTTGGGCGCGTTCATCGGCTTTTCCGAATTATTGGAGCAGGGTCTGACCAATCGCATGCCGGCGATCCATGCGGTGCAGACAGCCCGGTGTGCGCCCTTGTATGATGCTTTTCTTCAGGGCAAGCTGCATCCGGTCCCGACGACGGCCGGGGAGACCATGGCAGAGGGCATTGCCATTGCTGAGCCAATCCGCGGCAGCCAGATCTTGGCCGCTGTGCGACAAACCGGGGGCAGAGTGATCGTGGTCAGCGAAGAAGAGATCGAAAAATACCGGCGCGAGATGGCATTGCAGGGCTTTTATATCGAACCCACCGCCGCTGTCGCTGTGGCCGGAACAGCCCAGATCCTCAACGGCCAGCCGCCCGGCCGTACGCTGGTGACCGCCTTAACTGGGCATGGGCTGAAGCACAGTCATGGTTCATGAGAAACTTGATAAGGAGGCAAGAATATGGGAAGGCGCAGAGCGTTGTGCGTGGGCATCAACAAGTACAAGAATTACCCTGATGCCGCATTGCGGGGATGCGTTAACGACGCCAAAGAGATGTCCGCTGTACTGACGCGTTACTTGAATTTTGCCAAGCAGGACATCACGGTTCTCACCGATCGGCAGGCGACCAAGACCGCGATCATGAAAAAGTTGACGGCCATGGTGCAGGGCGCTCAGGAGGGCAAGTACGACTATTTGGTTTTCAGCCTGTCCAGTCATGGCACTCAGATCGTGGATGTCGGGGGCGATGAGCGAGACAAAGCGGATGAGGCCTTCTGCCCATACGATCTGGCGGAAAAGAAGGGCCAGTGGGATCCCCGCCATATTATCATCGACGACGAACTGCATGATCTGTTTGTGCAGCTGCCGAAAAATGTTCTGCTGGAGGTATATCTCGACACCTGTCACAGCGGCACCGGGCTCAAGGCCATAGACCTGTTGCTGTCCCGTCAGCCGCGCTACCTGCCGCCGCCGTCGCTGGCGGCTTTCAAGGACGCGCAACGACGGCCAACCGATACTCTGCGCACGATGCTGGTCAGGGCGAATCACCCCAACCACATTCTCTGGGCCGCCTGCCGTGACTCGCAGACTAGTGCCGATGCGCTGCTCGACGGCAAATGGCACGGCGCCTTTACCTATTTCTACTGCCGGGAGCTGGAGACCGCGAAGGGCGATCTGACCCGGCGCGAACTGCTGAAACGGGTGAGGGCGCAACTGGCGGAAAACGAATTCACTCAGGTTCCGCAGCTGGAGTACAAGGCCACGCTGCGCGGCAATTTCTGATCAGCAAAACCAGCCGGCCATGCTGATCGTTGCCACGGTGATCAGCATGGCCAGCCACATCTGTCTCATCCCCTTTTCGTCAAGCTCATAGTCGAACAGCCCGGGTAAAACCTGAAAGATCAGAATCACCGCCACCGGCAGCAGCGAGGCATAGTGATGCCAGCCAGACACCGGCAACCGGTAGCTGTTGAACAGGATGAATCCATTCAGGTATTCCCACAGCAGGATCAAGCGGCCGGTTTGCGCCAGGGTGCGGTAAAAAGCGGAGAAGGCCGTCTTCTTCCGGGTTCCCCAGCGCCAGGCCAGCAGGCCATAAACGCCGATCAGCAACCCTGCTGACCCGAGGTGGAGCCAACGCATCCACTCTACCATAACATCCCCTCGTTCATGCCATCAGCAGCAATGCGGCGGTACATAGGCGGCCGGTTAATATGTTTCAGCGGCAAGAGTGCGCCTGACCTTTCTGATGAAAATCCAATACCGCCTCAGCCAGCTTGTCGGCGCCGAAGCGGATGACATCGGTGGTCGGCAACTGCAGCTGATCCTCCACACGCTTGATCTCATCCAGCGCTTGCTGTTCATCCGTCAGGGTCATAAGATTCAGCGCAACGCCCACCACGCGCGCCGGAAAAACCGGGGCGCTGATCCGTTCATACAGATCGATCATGGTTTTCATGGAGGGCATGGGCGTGTCCGTTGTGCCGCGCATGATCGTGCGGCCGACTTGATGGCACAGGATCAACGCCTGCGGCGCAAATCCGTGCAGCATGCCCAGGGTTACGCCGGAGTACAGGGGATGGGCCAGACTTCCTTGGCCTTCGATCACCAAAAAGTCAAACGTTTCGTTTTCCAGAACCAGTCGTTCGGCCGCGCCGCTGATGAAATCCGCGATGACCCGATCCATGGCGATGCCTTTGCCGGAGATCAGAATTCCGGTTTGACCGGTGGCGATGAATTCCGAACGCACGCCGCGGCTTTTCAGGCTGCGGTTTACTTCCAGGGCGGTCACTTTTTTGCCGCAGTTGCAGTCGGTGCCGACGGTGTGGATGCGGAACGTTTTTGAACCGGCGCTGCGGCAGCGATTCACTTCAAGATCCTTTGGCGGCAGCCGCAGATCCGTGATCCGAACGCCGTGGTCAACGGCTGCCTGGCGAAACTCTGCATCCTCGGACAGGATGGTGTGCAGGCCGCTGATCACATCCATTCTGAGGTTGATGGCCTCCAGGATCAGCGCCCGCCATGCCTGCGGCAACTGACCGCCGGCCGGAGTGATGCCGATCAACAGCGTGTTGGCGCCCAGGCGGCAGGCGGCAGCCACATCCGCGACGATGGGAACTCCATGGCCGACGCCGAGCAGTTCGCCGCTGTCGCGGCCGGCCTGCTGGCTGTCCAACAGCGCCACTGCCTGCTCCGGGCAGTAGCGTAAAAATCCGGCCGCGGTTTTCGCCGGCGTCGGGTGCGTCTGGCCCTCGGTGAGGATGACGCAGCGCCGTGGTTTGTCAGATCCGCGCACGGAATCCCTCCCCCAGCACTTCATGGACATTGTTGAGAATGACAAAGGCGTGCGGATCCGTTTCCTTGATGATCTGCACCATGTCCCCCACCTGTTTGCGCGTCACCACGGCGTACAACACCGGGCGTTTGCTGTTCGTGTAGATGCCGGTCGCCTCCACCAGGGTGGCGCTGCGGTCCAGTTCGGCGATGATGCGCCGGCCGATCTCCGCCGACTGGTCGGAGATGATGATGACCGAATGGGCGTAATCGAATCCTTCGATGATCACGTCCACTAAATGGCTGGAGACGAAGAGGAGGAAAAAGGCATAGAGCGTCAGAGTGACGGCGTGCCGTTCCGCTTCCAGACCTTTGAAATGGATGATAAATCCGGCCAGCAGGATCACCAGGGAATCCACCACCATGAATACCGTGCCCGGCTTGATGCCCCAGCGCTTTTGCGCCACCGCGGCGATGACGTCGGACCCGGCGGTGCTGCCGCGGAATTTAAAGATAATGCCCAGGCCGATGCCGAGCAGCACCGCGCCGATGAGGATAAGAAAGAGAAAATCTTTCTGCTGCAGGCTGACGATCGCCGGGTGTTCGTTCAGGCGGATGTAAGAAAGGCCGGGGATCTGACCGCGCAGCAGATCGATAAAAAACGAGTTGAGGGTGAAGCCGACGAAGGTACGGGCGCCGAACTGCTTGCCCAGTTCGCGCACTCCCCAGATGTAGAGTGGGATGTTTAAGATCCAGATCATCAGCCCCACCGGCAGAACGCCGCCGGTAAGATAATGCAGAGCCATGGAAAGTCCGCTGACGCCGCCAGGCACCACCTTGGCGTCCACCAGGAAAACCGATATGCCTGCCCCCATGATAAAGGCGCCGATCGTAATAGCGACATAGTCGCGGATCAGGCGCCTTCGTCTTTTGATGGACTGTTTGATTTGATCGACCATAAGTTTCTTTTAGCTTATCAATTCCTTCAGCCGGCCGTGTATCGGCTGGTTGATTGGGCCTGATCAGGCCAGGGGCCTGCAGGCCGAGGCCTGCAGACCGAGGCCTGCAGACCGAGACCTGCAGACCGAGACCTGCAGACCGACTCCCGCAGACTAGGGCTTAAAAAGCGCACTAAAGTACGAAAAATTTCATCGTAAAACAATCAAATCGAATGCGGGTGAAAAATTCCTTGCAGCATAAGGGTCTTGCACCTATATTTAAGCAAAAAATCGAGCCTGGTTCAGCCTAGGGACGCGCGGCTGCGGCGGGTAAGCGCACCCTGGCTGTGCGTTTTTTGCCTGGCTGCACAAATGGATGGAATTCGGAGGAAGCGGTGATACGTAAAAAGCTTGATCAATTTTTTCAATTATCCGATCACGGAACGACCATTCGCACCGAGGGCATGGCCGGATTGACCACCTTTATCACTATGGCCTATATCATATTCGTCAATCCCGCTATTCTATCTGCAACCGGCATGGACCGCGGCGCGGTGTTCACCGCCACCATTTTGTCCACAGTGATCGCGACGCTGATCATGGGATTGTATGCCAACGTGCCGTTCGCCCAGGCGCCGGGTATGGGGCTCAACTCTTTCTTCACTTTTACTGTGGTGCTGACCATGGGGTTCTCCTGGCAGCAGGCGCTGGCGATCGTGTTTTTATGCGGGGTGATCAATTTTTTGATCGTGATCACCAAGGTGCGCAAGCTGTTGATCCAGGCCATCCCTGAATCTTTGCAACACGCCATCGGCGGCGGCATCGGCCTGTTCATTGCCTACATCGGTTTCAAGAACGCTCATTTTCTTGATTTCATCGTGCAGGGGAACAATGTGGTGCGTGCCGATCTGCAAGACGGACGGGTGGTGGAACTGGTCTCCCGCGATGTGTTGCCGGCTTTGGCCCGTTTCAACGACCCCACTACGCTGTTGGCCCTGGCCGGCATCCTATTGACAGTGGTGATGCTGCTGCTGCACTGGCGCGCCGCCCTGCTGTTGGGCATACTGTTCACTACGGCCATCGGGCTGTTGAGCGGCATGGCGCCGTGGCCGCAGTTCCGCGTTCAGGATTTTCTCCCGCCCTCGCTGTCGCCGACGCTGTTCCAGCTGGACCTGGCCGGGTTGTTCGACCGACCGGATCAGCTGTTTACCGTTCTGACGGTGATTGTGGCTTTCAGCCTGTCGGATACTTTTGATACTATCGGCACTTTTATCGGCACGGGCCGCAAGGCGGGCATCTTTGATCAAAGCGACGAAGTGCAGCTGAAAACCGGAAAAGGTTTTTCCTCCAAAATGGATCGCGCGTTGTTCAGCGACGGCATCGCCACCTCTCTGGGGGCGTTGCTGGGAACCAGCAATGTAACCAGTTACGTCGAAAGCGCGGCCGGCATCAGCGCCGGCGGACGCACCGGCTTGACATCGGTTTTCACCGCGCTGCTGTTTTTATTGTGTCTGTTCATTGCGCCGCTGGCCATGCTGATTCCGGCCTCAGCCACTGCTGCGGCGCTCATCGTCGTCGGCATCCTGATGATCGAAAGCCTGAGGCAGGTGGCCTGGAACGATATGGATCAGGCGGTGGCGGCCTTTTTCACCGTGGTGATGATGCCCTTCACCTTCAGCATCGCCAACGGCGTGGCCGCAGGATTCATCTTTTATGTACTCACCAAAGCGGTGCGGGGCCAATGGCGTGCGGTTCATCCGTTGATGTACATCGTCACCTTATTGTTTCTGTTCAATTTTGTCATCAACGCTGTCCACTGACGAGCTGGAATCCTGCGGCCGGTGGACATCGGGTTCTGCCGGAAAGCCTGGTCCAGGCCGAACGCAGGTGGAGCGGCCTTTGTGCCGGCTTGGGAACAAAGACCACGCCGATTGGGTTAAAAAATAGCCGCTCGATTATACGCCGGAATTCCTGAAAGGGGGAGGTATATGCAGGCAGTTCAAATTTCTCATTTTGGTGGGGCCGATGTATTAACGCTTGCCGATTTGCCTGTCCCCAGGCCGGCCGCCGATCAGGCGCTGGTCCGCATTCAGTTCGCCGGCGTCAATTATATCGATATCTATCAACGAACCGGACTGTACAAAAACCCTTTGCCTTTTGTGCCCGGTATGGAAGCCGCCGGCATAGTCGAGGCCACCGGCGCGGAGGTGATCGAGTTCGCTGTCGGAGACCGGGTGGCGTTTGCCATGCATCCCGGCGCTTATGCGGAATATGTTTGCGTAGCCTGGCAAAAATTGGTCAAGATTCCCGATTCCATAGCTGCGGAACAGGCGGCCGGCAGCATGCTGCAGGGGCTGACCGCGCACTATCTCGCTCACGACGCCTACCCGCTGCGTGTGGGCGATCTGGCGTTGGTGCATGCGGCGGCCGGCGGCACAGGTGGACTGTTGGTACAAATGGCCAAGATCCGCGGCAGCCGCGTGATCGCCACCGTGAGCAATGAGGAAAAAGAACAGCGCGCACGGTCGTTGGGCGCTGACTGGGTGATTAATTATTCAGCTTCGGATTTTTCTATGAAGGTAAAAGAGCTGACTAACGGCAGGGGCGTGGATGTGGTTTACGATTCGGTGGGCGCAGACACCTTTGCTAATAGCTTGACCTGTCTGCGGCCGCGCGGCTATCTGGTGTTGTATGGTCAATCCAGCGGACCGGTGGCGCCGTTGGATCCAGGGGTGTTGGCCGGAATGGGGTCTCTGTTCTTGACCAGGCCCAGTCTGGCCCATTATATCAGCCAACGGGAAGAGCTGTTGAAAAGGGCGAACGATGTCTTCTCCTGGCTGAAACAAAAACAGCTGCTGTTAACTATCGCGAAAAAATTTCCATTGGCAAAAGCCGCGGAGGCTCAGGAAGCGCTGACATCGCGCAAATATGCCGGAAAAATTTTATTGCAAATGCCCCGATAACGCACATGCTGGGCCCGCGCCAGGCGTAAGGTCGTTTACAGCTGCAAAGGGTCCCTGGTTCCCGCGGGAGCGGCGACCTGTTTACGAAGGGGATCTGCCAAAGGGAGCACGACCGCCGGCTGGCGGCGGCAAAGGTCATGGCGTTTCCCTGCTGTCACCAGCCGTAGCGTTCCGGTCCCCAGGTTTTGCGAATATGCTGTTGTTGGACATAGACGAGTGTGCGTTCCGGCACCTGTTCGTTCACCAGTGCGCCGGCGCCGATGACGCTGTAGGGACCGACCTTGACGCCGGGCATCAGAATGGCGTTGACGCCGGTGCGCACATAATCGCCTAGATAAGCGGCGTTGGCGCCGAGCAACGGCGTTTCACGATGGCCGCCCACCTGATGAACGGTCTGTCCATCGTCGAAACGCAGGTTGCCGCACACTGTGGCGGCGCCGAGATCGCAGGCTTCGCCAAGGATGCCCCAATATTCGCCGTAATGATAGGCGTAGACGTTGCGCATCAGCACTCCCGCCACTTCAGCGCAATGGCCGATAAAGCAGCGATCGCCGATCACCGAGCCCTCCTCTACCTGCGCATACCGGCGCACCGTGCAATGATCGCCGATGATCACGTTTTTCTCCAGAATGGCGCCCTGCACCACACGGCTGTTTTTACCGATCCATACGTTGCCTTCGATGATCACTCCATCGCCGATCTCGCTGTCGGCGCCGATCGTCACATGACCGTTGATATAGGCGCGTTTCGATATTTTAGCGCTGTCGGCTATGGTTGATTTTTCCATCGATTGCAGCAGATGTCGTCCCCAGACATAATTGGCCTGCAGCAGATGCCAGGGTTTGTCCAGATCCTGCAACGTGGCGCCGGCTTGTGCAGCGCCGATTTCGTGGTCAGCCTCCAGGGCGATTTGCAGCGAGGCTTCGAGGTGCGCTTCATCCGGCGCCATCATGCCGACTTGAATGGCTTCCATTCGTCCTGGATTGGCGCGCAGGTATGGAAGCATGCTTTTTTCCAAAGCGAACACTCCGCCGAAACGGTGGGACACGCTGTCGCGCGGGTGGCCGAGAATTTGCTCGATGTGGTCTCCGCTCACCTGTGCGCACAGCCAATCATTGGGTTTTTCTTCCCCCAGGGGCTGCAGCAACGCGGTTGCCGGCCGCCGCCCCTCTTGGTGCAGGCGTAGCAGCGTCTGCAGGTCTTCAGCGGCAAAGAGGATGTCGCCGTAACAGACCAACAACGAGTGGTCCTCCAGCGTGGACCAGGCGGCCAGCAGAGCCGGCGCGGTGCCGTTGCAGCCGCCGGCGGAAACAAAGGCGACACGCGGATCATGGTCCAGCAGGCTGCGCATCTGTTCCTGGCGATAATCAACCGCCAGAACGATTTTTTTAACCCCGACGGCCGTCAGGGCATCCATTTGCCAAAGGAGCAGAGGCCGGTTGGCGACCGGCAGCATCGCTTTATTGCGGGTGACGCCATAAGGCCACATTTTTCGCCCCTGGCCTGCGCACAGGATGACGGCCGTTTTCATATGGATTCCTCTTTTTTATGAGCTCAGCGCAAGTCCTGCCATGTCACGGGGCAACGGGCCCCGAAGAAAGCGACCCCTTTTTGTACTGACATGCCGGAATTGTACAAAAAAAAAGCGATAAAAGCAACTGCATTCAACCCGTCTTTACCGGGCTTTTTCGATTGAAAAAATGATGTTTTATTGTTAATTTATCGCTATGGAGCGTGCACAGCAGGTTAAGTCTCGGAGAACAAACCCTTCAAAACGCTTCTCATCCTAACTCGACAGGACCGCTCATGCCGCTTATACCTCCGGGCCGGTACCAGTATATTTTGTGGGATTGGAACGGCACTTTGCTGGATGATGCTGCACTGTGCGTGGAGATCATGGATCGATTGTTGAAACGGTACGGCAAACCCGGTTTAACGCTGAAGCGCTATCAACGGATTTTCGATTTTCCGGTGCGGGACTATTACCAGGCGCTTGGTTTTGATTTTTCGCACACGCCGTTTGAACAGGTGGGAACGGAATTCATGGACGAGTATCACCGCCGCTGGCGCACCTGTCAGATTCGTCAACACGCAAAGACCGTGCTGCGCCGGTTTCAGGAGCAGCGCATCCCTCAATCCATTCTATCCGCTGCGTCCGTGAGCTTGGTGCAGCAGGGGTTGCAGCATTTTGATCTGGAGTCTTTTTTTGCGGACATTCATGGTCTTGACCATCACTATGCGGAGGGCAAGCTGGCTCAGGCGCAAGCGTTTCTCTCCCGGTGTACGGCGGCGCCCGAAGCTGTGCTGTTGATCGGAGACACCACCCATGACCATCAGGTCGCCCGCGCCTTAGGCATGGCTTGCGTGCTTATTCCCGCCGGCCACCACGCGTTGGAGCGTTTGCAGGCGTGCGGCGTTCCGCTGTGCACCAGCTTACAGGACTTGATCGCATGAAGAAAGCGAATCAGCCGGCGCCGCAAAAAACGTGCGGCCGCGCGCGTAAATCAGCTGCCAGGCCGCTGAGCAAGTCGCCGCGGTTTATGGAGATCTATTATGCTCTGGCCAATCAATCCAGCCGGGCTTTGATCATTTGCGACAGCAGGGGGCGGTTGCTCTCCTGCAACCCCAGAACCTATGAGCTGTTCGGCTATTCACAGGAGCCGGGAGCATCGCCTCTGCCTGGCGATGTTTTTAGATTGATCCGACCTAATCAAGTCAAACGTCTGGCCGGCGCGCTGGACCGCGTTCAGGCGGAAAAGAGGATCGAGGGTTCGCTTTATCGCCTGCGCACCGCCGCCGGCTCCGTCCTGCATGCAGAGATCACCATTGCAACGATCCCCGTCCATTCCCGCAAAACAGCCGACGTGGTTCTGGAAATCCGCGATGTCACTGAAGAGGTGAGAACGAAACAGGCTCTGCAGCAGAGTGAACAAAGATATCGAATGTTGGCCGAAGCGGCGCAGGATTATATCTTTATCATCGATCGCAAGGACCGTGTCCGCTACATCAATCCGACCGGCGCGCGATATATCGGAAAACCGGCGGAGCAGTTGATCGGCAAAAAAAGGTCGATCCTGTTGCCCCCGGAGGCATCGCGGCGGCAGAAAATGGCGCTGGACCGCGTGTTCCGCGAGGGAATCTCCCTGTACTTAGAAAACCGTCACGAGTATGCGCAATCTGTCGTTTGGCTGGGCACCTGGCTGGTACCCCTGTTCAATGCGAAGAAACAAGTGCATCAGGTGCTTGGCATCTCGCGCAACGTCACCGATCGCATCCAGGCCGCGCAACAGGCTGACAAAATCAATCAACGGTACAAGGATATTATCGAACGCTCCATCGACGGGTATTTTTTTGTCGATCTTCATGGCCGGTTTCTGAATTGCAACCCAGCCCTGGAAAAAATCCTCGGCTACAGCCGGGAAGAAATCATGAAAGAAGGATTGATCATGTCCCGGCTTTCCCCCAAGGATCTCAAAGACGGGCATTTTCTCTTCACCCGGGCGTTGGCCGGTGAAACGACGAACTCTGCAGAGATCATTTTGCCCCGCAAAGATGGTCGTTTGATCTGCGTCTCCTTTCATTTCCGCCGGGTGATGCAGGACGGCCGAGTCCTCGGCGTGGAGGGTTTTACAAGGGATGTCACGGAGCAAAAGGCGAACCTGGCCGCGCTGCAGGCCAGCGAAGCGCGCTACCGCTCGCTGTTCGACAGCATCCCCTATGAGGCGTTCGTTCTTTCCATAGACGGCACGCTTCAGGAGGCGAACCGGCTGTTCACCAGCAATTGGGGCAATGGGGCGGGCCGGCTTTTGTCCTTGGTGGTGGAGGACGCCGGTGTGTCCGGATTATACAAAAACCTGATCAAAAAGGTCTTGGAGAGCAAAGAGCCTCATCAAGCTGTTTTTAGCGTCATTCGACAGGAGGAGAAGGTCTATTATTCCACCATGATCAGTCCGATTTTAACTACAGAGGGCGAGATGATCGGCATGGTTGGCATGAACATCAACACCACAGCCCAGATGATCAATCTGGCGCGCTTGCGCCGGCTGTCCATGCGCCTGGTGGAGGTGCAGGAGGACGAACGGACCCACATCGCGCGCGAGATTCATGATTCTCTGGGTCAGTATTTAACCGCGCTGCAAATGGAAATCGGCGCCTTGACCAGTGAATGCCCTACTGCCAATGACAGAGTGACGACGTTGCTCAACAACGCCAAATCCACCATCAATGAGGCGGTCCGGATCGGTCGCTCACTGGTGCAGACCTTGCGCACCCCGGTCTTGGATGATTTCGGCCTGGAGGCGGCGATCAAAGATTACGTAGAAGAATTCAACAGCAAGTGGAACATCCGTATCGCCTTTCAATCGTACAATGAGGCCAAACTGCTATCCCGCGAGGTGGAGACGACGCTTTTTCGCGTGCTGCAGGAGGCATGCCTCAACGTATTGAAACACGCTCAGACGGATTTCATCGAGGTCCGTCTTAAGCGGATGAAGAACCGCGTCACCTTGTCGGTGCGCGATTATGGCGTCGGCTTTGAGCCGGGCCGGCCCGGCCTACGCGAGTCGGGACACTTTGGATTGCTCGCCATGCAGGAACGCGTCGAATTGATGGACGGACGTTTCCGTCTTATCAGCAGACCCCATTCCGGCACTCTGATCGTTGCCCTGATTCCTATAGAAGATAGGGAGACGGCGTGAAAAAGACCAGGGTGATGCTAGTCGATGACCACGCGTTGGTGCGCTCCGGATTGCATCAACTGCTGCTCACGTTTGAACATTACGAAGTGGTCGGCGAAGCCGGGGACGGCGCTCAGGCGATCGAGCTGGTTCGAGAACTGCAACCGGATGTGGTGCTGTTGGACATCGCCATGCCCAGAATGCGCGGTTTGGAAGCCATCCGTGAAATCAAACAGGCCGCCCCGGACTGCAAGGTGCTCATATTAAGCATGTACGATCGCGAGCAATATGTGCGCGAGTCGATCAAGAACGGCGCCGACGGTTATTTGCTCAAAGGATCGAATACCGATGAATTGCGCATGGCTCTCATGCACGTGTTGAACGGCAACCTCTACATCAGTCCGTCGGTATCCAAACCCCTTGTTTCCGAGTGGATTCACAGCGGCAAAGCGGATGAGCAGGCCGGGGAGGAGGTCCAATTGACCGAGCGTGAAAAGAGCGTGATGAAACTGTTGGCGGAGGGGTATCCCAACAAAGAGGTGGCAGAGCTGCTGCACATCAGCGTCAAGACTGTGGAAACCCATCGCAGCCGCATCTTGGAAAAAACCGGCGTCCGCAATCTCGCCGAACTGGTCAAATATGCCATTAAAAAAGGTATGATTGACCTGTAAAAAAGTGTTTTTTTGCTTGACTTTTTGGCTTGAATTGTTAGCTTATAGGTGTGCCGAAAGGCACTGTGTCGGGTGTGTGGGGTAGAGTGTGTGCGGAAGGGTTAACACCCAAAAAAGCGCTGACCTTGCGTCAGCGCTTTTTTTTACCCCCGGTGATGGCTGCAGAGCTCAGCCGCTGGCGGCGCCCGGCAGGGCCATCGCACCGGATCATCAGAACGGTGGTACCATGAAGAAAACGACAACGCCCGTGGAGGAAATCCCTGTCACCTTGATCAGCCAGGGGCAACAGCTGGTGGGCATCTGGCACACCGGTCGCAGCAAAAAAATCGTCCTCCTTTGTCACGGATTTACCGGAAGCAAAGTTGAGAGCAAGCGCTTATTCGTCGAAGCCGGTCGGATTTTCACCGCAGATGGCATTGACGCGTTTCGTTTTGATTTTTTCGGATCCGGCGACAGCGCCGGTGAATTCGCCGATTCGAGCATCTCCACCAATCTGGTGAATCTGCAGGATGCAGTCGCCTGGGCCCGACAGAAGGGGTATGAAAAGATCGCGGTGCTGGGTTTGAGCATGGGCGGCGCCACGGCGATCCTCTCCGCCGCCGACCTGTCGATCGACGCGCTGGTGACCTGGTCCGCTGTTCCCGATATGCGCCGGCTTTTTTCCAGCCTTATGCCCGACTGGCAGGACAAAGCTCTTTCCACAGAAATGATCGAATACGAGGGTTGGTTGATCCATCGAGGCTTTTGGGAGGATGCGCTGCGTTATGACATTCAGCGAGTGTTTTCCCGCCTCACTCTGCCCAAGCTCGTGATTCAGGGTACGGCGGATTCTGAGGTCTTTATCGACGGCTTTCATTCCTTTCGCGACTGCGCGCTGCCGCCTTGTGATTTCATGGAGATCCCCGGCGCCGGCCATACCTATCAAACCCCTGGCCATCGACGCCAGGTGATCAGGCAATCCTTGATCTGGCTTAAACGACATCTTTAATGGCGGAATCCATCATGGCAAGAAAAAAATCCAGTGAAAAGACCATTGCTCCGGTCAACCGGCATTCGCCGGAAAAGGCCTATGCAAATCAAGCCTTTTTGAACAGCCCGGACGGCCGGCCTATCCGCATTCTTGCCGAGTACTTGGAACCTGTGCAACGGTTGCGCAAACATCGCATCAAAGACACGGTGGTTTTTTTCGGCTCCGCCCGTGTGCTGTCCCAGGAAGAAGCCCAGACCCGTTATGAGATGATTCGCGCCAATATCGGCCGTCAGCCCTCTGCAGAGGAACGGCGGCGCCTGCAGCAGGCGCGCCACAGCCTTCGGATCTCCCGCTACTATGAAGAGGCGCGCAGCCTGGCCTATAAGCTGACGCGTTGGTCCTCGTCCCTGGAAAACGAACGGCGTTTTGTGGTCTGTTCCGGCGGCGGTCCGGGCATCATGGAGGCGGCTAACCGCGGCGCCACGGAAGCGGGCGGCCCCAGCGTCGGCATGAACATCAGTCTGCCGATGGAGCAGTTCGCCAATCCCTATATCTCCCAGGACATGGTGTTCGAATTTCATTATTTTTTCATGCGTAAATTTTGGTTTGTCTATCTGGCCAAAGGCCTGATCGTTTTCCCCGGCGGCTTTGGCACGTTGGACGAGTTTTTTGAATTGATTACCCTGGTGCAGACAAAAAAAGTGCTCAAGGAGATGTGCATCATCCTGTATGGTTCGGACTATTGGCACGATTTGATCAATTTCGATAAAATGGTGAAATATGGTATGATCTCGGAGAGTGATCTGTCATTGTTTCACACCGTCGACGATGTGGACACTGCGTTTAAAATCCTCAAAAACCACTTGAAATCGCGCTTCTCTTCCGGGAAACAGTCGCAGATCAGTCTCAAGGGCTGAACCGGCATTCATGAACCTCTCCGGTCGTTTCGCTTGGGCGGTCCTCTCCGGCCTGGCCTGGTCCGCCGGTCTGGCGGCGCCGGCCGCTCTTTCTCCTGCCGCGATCCTCACCGATCACGGAGCTGTCGTGCGTGCGGATACCACCCGCAAAGAACTAGCCCTGATCTTTACCGGCGGCGACTATAACGACGGCGGCCGCCATATTGCCGCTGTTTTGCAGCGGCTGCAGGTCAAGGCCGGCTTTTTCTTTACCGGCGATTTTTACCGCCATCCGGATAACGACGTTCTCATCCGTCTTTTGCAGCAGCACGGTCACTATCTGGGCCCTCATTCGGATCGCCATCTGCTCTATTGCCCCTGGGAACACAGGGACTCGAGCTTGGTTTCGCGGGAGCAATTCCGCACAGACCTACTGGCGAACTATGAGGCCATGCACGCCTTGGGCGTGTGCACCCGGCTTCGGTTTTTCATTCCTCCATACGAGTGGTATAATCAGGATCATGTCCGCTGGGCTGCGGAATTGGACGTCACGCTGTTCAACTATACTCCGGGCGTGGGCACCCAGGCGGATTACACCACGCCGGATATGCGCGCCTATCGATCCTCAGCCGCCCTGTACCAGCAGCTGTTTGATTTTGAAAAGAAGACGGCCCATGGGCTGAACGGCGCGCTGCTGCTGATTCATATCGGCACGCATCCGGATCGCACAGATAAATTCTACTGGTTGCTGGAGCCTCTGATTTGCGAGCTGCGGCGCAAAGGATATCGCTTGGTTCGTATTGACTCATTACTGTCATCGCATCGAGAGGGGGCACGGTGATGCGCCTGCGTGCATGCCGGCTGCCGGGTCGACTCGGCCTCCACGAGCTGATTCTGGAAAAAGGCCGCATCGCCGCCATCCAGGCCGATGCGACGTCTGCACCGGATCGGCCTGGCGTGGACCTCTCCGCTCAGGGACGGCTGGTTACCCCAGGCCTCATCGATGTGCACACTCATGGCGCCGGCGGGGCAGAGGTGTTTTCCGGCAGCGCCGTGGATCTACAGCGGATGGCGCTGACCCTGGCGCAACAGGGCGTTACCGCTTTTCTAGCCACCACCATCTGCCACAGACAATCCGGCCATGCGCATCTGCGTAGCGCTGCGGATTTCATCAACCGGCAGCGCGGAAGCGGCGCCCGTTGTCTCGGCATTCATCTGGAAGGGCCGTACATCAGCGTCAAACGGCGGGGTGGGATCGATCCGGCAAGCATCGATTCACCCGCCACACAGAGCCTGGACGAACTGCTGGAGATCTGCGCCGGCGGGCTGAGGATGATGACTCTGGCGCCGGAGCTTCCCGGCCATCTGGAGCTCGTCGAACAGCTGGTGCGACGTCGGGTGATCCCTTCGCTCGGCCACACCGATGCGTCCTACGCACAAGCGGTTGCAGGATTCACAGCCGGCATTCAGCATGTCACCCATCTGTTCAACGCCATGCCGCCGCTTCTGCATCGGGCGCCCGGCTGCGTAGCCGCGGTTTTCAACCATCCCGCGGTCACGGCACAGATCATCAGCGACGGCGTGCATGTGCATGCGGAGATCATCAACCTGAGCTACCGGCTGTTGGGCGCAGAGCGCTGCGTGCTGATCACCGACGGCATGCAGGCCTCTGGATTGCCGGACGGCCGTTATGTGTACGCAGGTAAAGAGTATGAGACCCGCAACGGCACGGCGCGCTATCTGGACGGCACCCTGATCGGTTCCACCCTTCGTTTGATCGAGATCGCGCTGCGTTTTCGCAAATATACCGGCTGCTCGCTGGAGGTTGCGCTGGAATGCGCGAGTATGAATCCGGCTCGCGTGCTTGGACTGGCGGATCGCAAGGGCGCCATTCGTCCCGGCTATGATGCGGATCTGGTGGTGTGGAACGATGATTTTTCCGTGTACGCCACGCTGATCAACGGCGAGGTGGTGTACCGCCAGCGCGGGCTGACACAGGATGCGGGCGGAGGGAATTCATCGGGTGAGAACGACGCCGTATTTCACGGAGCCGATAGCGGTTCGTAGCGCTGCGGCCGGTCTTTCCTTACAGAGATTTTTCTTCCTTTTCCGCAACCAGAGGGGAGGGGGAGGAGCGGATGCGGCGCCGGCAGATCCAGAAACGCCGTGCGCCCAGAACGATGATCGCAGTCCCGCCGCAGATCAAACTCCAGCCGATGGTCAGATAAGAATGAAACGAGGTCAGGTGGATCATACCGATGCCGCCGGCGAGAAATGCCAGGCCGGTGCGGATATAGGCGAGCAGGGTCCGCTCGTTGGCCAGATGGGTGCGCACTGTCGCCAGTTCGTCGCGGTTCATGGAAAGAGCTTGATCCTTATCGATAAGTTTTAATGATCCTTTCAATCAGATGGCTGGTGGACATACCCGGCACGCCCGGCAGCAAGGCGATGCGGCCGCCATACTTTTCCACCAGCCGACGTTCCTCCTGATTGATGGATCCCATATGATAATCGCCGCCCTTGGCATAGATGTCCGGTTGCAGTTCGGCGATCAGTTTGATCGGAGACGCGTCTTCAAAGATGATGACATAATCTACACAGGATAGTGCGGACAACAGTTTGGCGCGTTGTCTTTCTTCAACGATGGGGCGATCGGGTCCCTTGAAAGAACGCACGGAAGCATCGCTGTTCAATCCTACCACCAGCAAATCCCCGAGTGAACGCGCCTTTTCCAAATACAGAATATGGCCGACATGCATGATGTCGAAACACCCGTTGGTCCAGACAACCCGCCGGCCTGATTTTTTCATATCAGCGACCACGGCGCGCAGTTCGGGCAAGGAGACGATTTTATGCGCTTCCAGCCGGGCATTTCGCTGTTCCTGAAGTTGGACCAACTCTTCGCGGGTGATCTCTGCCAGACCCGGCTTGGCGATGGCGACTCCGGCGGTGAGGTTGGCGAACTCGGCGGTCTGGTCCGGTGGCAGGCCGGCGACAAGCGCTGTGGTGATCGCCGCCACCACGGCTTCGCCGGCGCCCACGCGGTCATAGACCTGCCGTCGTTCTGTGGCCACCCGTCGTGTCGGTCCTTTCGCTTGATGCACGCTCATGCCGTCGGCGCCGTGGCTGATAAAAAGCAGATCGGCTTTCAGACGCCGGCGCAGCCGATCGCCGCTGTCCACTGTGTACGCCGGTTCCCCCAGAGCGGCGGCGGTTTCGCTTTCGTTGGCAATGACCACGTCAAAGCGGCTCAGCAACGGCAGATTTTTTTCCGAATCGCCGATCAAAATAGCTTCCGGAGCGATCGTGCGGATGAACGCCACCAGCTCCTGGTCGATCAAGCCTGTATCTTTGTCCATCAGCACCACTGCACGACATCGGGGCAGAATTCGCTTGAGCCGGCTTTTTAAAAGCGCGGCGCTGGCTGCGCTGGGGCGCTGTCGCTGTTCGCTTAGAACGCGCACCATCTCCCGGTCCGCATGGCCCGGCCCGCCGGCGTTGATGCGCAGACGGGTGGGTGTGGTAAAAGAGGGGTCGACGACCAAGCCGGTGCAATCGATTCCATGCTCCATGAGATGGTTTTTTGCCACCTGCCCCGGCACATCCGCTCCAGTACGGCTCAGCAGGTGAATCCGTCCGCCAAGACCGGCCAGCAGCAGCGCGGTATAGCCTGCCGCAGCCGGCTGCCAGGATCGGCTCACGCTGTGCACAATGGGCACCAGACCATCTTCGGCGATTTTTGTCGCCTCGCCATAGATGAACTCGTCGAGGTACAGATCGCCGACGAGCGCGATGGAGCTGCGGCTGAGCGGGATGAAAAAGTCCTTGTTATCCATGGGCAAATGTAACAAGTTTTTTTTTGTCGTGCAAGTCTCTATTTCGTCCCCGCGGCCGCAGGGCCGACGGCCGCCCGAACTCTTGCCTCTTCGATCGCTGGTGCCGTGAGGGCTACATTCCTGTTGCATTTTAACCGGCGGCGGGCTATCTTTATTCGATTAACAGCAAGAAAACCAAATGAAAAAAAGCCAGAGTGATCTTTTACAGGCTTGCCGCACCTATCTGCAGCTGCATGGGTTGGTGCAGCCCGGACAGAGTGTGCTGGTGGCAGTGTCCGGCGGCGTGGACTCGATGGTCTTGTGCGCCCTGCTGCGCGAGCTGGCTGATCCGATGGCGTTCAGGCTGGCTGTGGCCCATTACAACCACCATCTGCGCGGCATCGAATCGAATGATGACGAGCAGTTTGTGTTGCGAATGGCCGCTGAATGGGATTTGACTGTGCATGCAGGCGGCGCTGATGTGGCGGGCTGGAGCGCTGAACAGGGACAGAGCGTGGAGACCGGCGCCAGAATTTTGCGCTATCGTTTTCTTCTTGACCTGGCGGAGAAAATGGGCTATGATCGCGTGGCCACCGGCCATAACGCGGACGACCAGGCGGAGACCGTGTTGGACCATTTTCTTCGCGGCGCAGGGGTGACCGGCCTGTGCGGCATACCGCGCCGCAGGGATCGCATCATTCGACCGTTGTTGTTCGCAGATCGGCGCTGGATCAACACGTTTGCCGAGGAGCGCGCAGTGCCCTTTCGCCGCGATTCCAGCAACGAGGACCAGTCGTATCGGCGCAATCGGCTCCGGCATGACCTTTTGCCCTATCTGCAGCAGTATAATCCGCGTATCCATCGCACTCTGGTCCGTCTTTCCGGCAACATGGCTGAAGTGGATGAGTATCTGACCGCCATGGCGGAAAAGGCGTTCGGAGAGTGTTGCATCCAGGCCGAAGGCGACAAAATTATCCTTGATTGTCAGCTGTTTTTAGCGTATTTTATAATTCTTAAGAAATATCTGTTACGCTTGTGTTTAAGCAAGCTGGTTGCCGGTGAATTCTTTTTCGATCATACGCTGTACGACCGAGCGCTGTCGGTTTTGTCCGGGCCAGGCGATCATGCTTATGCGGTTCTGGACAGCCGAGTGTTTATCGAAAAGGCCGGAAAGGACCTCATCATCGGCCGAAGCCCCCTTCCGTGCGCCGAGGTCCGAATCGATCGGCTGCAGGGTTCTTTTCCGTTGTGGGATGGCCGGCGCCTGCAAATCATGGCTGCAAACGAGCCGCTCTCTTCCATCCGCCGCAATCAGGATTTAAGACGTGTTTGGGTGGATGGCGACAAACTGACGCTGCCCCTGTATCTGCGACCCATGCGCGACGCCGACCGTTTCCGGCCGTTGCATCTGGCGGGCAGCAAATCGCTGTCCGATTTTTTTATCGATGAGAAAATCCCGCGCCATTTGCGCCGGCGCATTCCCATTCTGTGGAGCGGCGATCAGGTGGTCTGGGTGTGCGGTCGGCGGTTGGATGACCGCTTCAAGGTGACGGCGGAGACGACGCGGATCTATGAATTGAAATTGGCGGAACAGTGTGAATCCGAAATCGGAATTTGAAAAAGCCGTTTATGAGGGCGAATTTCGCACGCTGATCGATCAGGAGACGCTGCGCCGGCGTGTCGTGGAAATGGGTCGGCAGATCACCAAGGACTATGGCGGCATGCAGCCCATCATCATCGGAGTGCTCAACGGCGCGTTTCTGTTCATGGCGGATCTGATTCGTCACATTGAGCTGGACCTGGAAGTGGATTTTATCAAGATCTCGAGTTACGGCGATGAAAAGATTTCTTCCGGGAAGGTGATGATGCTCAAGGACATCAATGCAGAGATCCAAGGCCGCCACATTCTGGTGGTTGAAGACATCGTCGATACCGGGCTGTCGATCCAATTCTTGCGTGAAAAATTCAGCCGGCTGGCTCCAGCCTCCCTGCGCTTTGCCACCCTGTTGTATAAAAAGCAGAACGTTCGCGTGGAGGTCCAGCTGGACTACGTGGGGTTCGAGATTCCCGACGAGTTCGTCATCGGCTATGGTTTAGATTATAAACAGATATTGCGAAACTTGCCGGCCGTCTTTGTGATGGATTAACCGGCGGACGAGGGGGAGCAGGAAACGTTTCATCAAGCGCCGGGTTCGGCGCCGCTCAAAGAGCGGGTGACCCGGGTGAGGATAAGGACCGTGAACGCTTTACAGGATCAGGACAAAGAGAAGACCGGATTTGCTCGGGAGCAACGGCCGACGGACCGGGACCGGCTGCCGAAGAAAAACACGCCTCGCCGGCCAGAGCCGCCGCAATGGGGCAAGGCCTCGCGGACGTTTTTTTTGTGGTTGAGTTTATTTCTCGTCGCCTTGTTTGCATCGCAGAAATTTTCCGACGTGAAACAAAAAGAATTGCTGATCGACTATAACCGCTTCATGATGCTGATGCAGGAAGGCAAAGTGGTCGATCTGCTGGTGCAGGAACAGACCGCGCACGGCAAGGCCTCGGAGCCGATCGCTGAATCCGGCGTCTCCACGTTCAAACTGACGCTGCCGACCAAACCGGATTTTGCCACCATTGAAAAATGGCGGAACGAATACAACGTCAACCTGCGTTTCAAGGAAGACACCATCAGTTTCTGGAGTGTGTTCTGGACCATCATTCCTTGGGTGGTGATCTTTGGCGTCTGGATGTTTTTCCTGCGCCGGATGCAAGGCGGCGGCGGAGGCAATAAAAATATTTTTTCTTTCGGCAAATCGCGCGCCCGCATGTGGACGGAAAATTTCCCCAAGGTCACATTTGACGACGTGGCCGGCGCCGATGAGGCCAAGACCGAGCTGCGCGAGATCATCGAGTTTTTGAAAGAACCGGAAAAATTTCAGCGCCTGGGCGGCAAGATCCCCAAAGGCGCTCTGCTGCTTGGCCCTCCGGGCACCGGCAAAACGCTGCTGGCTAAAGCGGTGGCCGGCGAAGCAGGCGTGCCTTTTTTCAGCATGTCCGGGGCGGATTTCGTTGAAATGTTCGTCGGCGTGGGCGCCTCTCGCGTGCGCGATCTCTTTGAACAGGGTAAACGCAACGCCCCCTGCATCATCTTTATCGATGAGCTGGACGCCGTGGGCCGTCACCGCGGCGCCGGGCTGGGAGGCGGCCATGACGAACGGGAACAGACGCTGAACCAGCTGCTGGTGGAGATGGATGGCTTTGAGTTCAACGAGGGCGTGATCCTGGTGGCAGCCACCAACCGGCCGGACGTGCTCGATTCGGCGTTGCTGCGGCCAGGTCGTTTCGACCGGCAGATCGTGGTCGACTCTCCGGATGTGCGCGGCCGCGAGGGCATTCTCAAAGTGCACACACGCAAGATCCCCATGGCTAAAGACGTGGATCTGTCCATTCTGGCTAAAGGCACGCCGGGCTTTTCCGGCGCCGATCTGGCTAACATGGTCAACGAGGCCGCGCTGCTGGCCGCGCGCAAGAATAAGACCCAGGTGGACGGCCGCGATCTCGAAGAGGCCAAAGACAAAGTGCTGATGGGCACAGAGCGCAAAAGCCTGATCCTCTCTGATGAAGAAAAACGGATCACGGCGTATCATGAGGCCGGTCACGTCCTGGTCTCCAAATTCACTCCGGGCTCTGATCCGGTGCACAAGGTGACCATCATTCCACGCGGCCGGGCGCTGGGTCTCACTCAGACGTTGCCCATCGACGAAAAGCATAATTACAGCAAGACCTATTGTCTCGGTTCGCTGCGACGATTGCTGGGCGGCCGCGCGGCCGAGACCATCGTGTTTAATGAGCTGTCCACCGGGGCGGGCGATGACATCAAACGCGCCACCGAACTGGCGCGCAAAATGGTTTGCGAGTGGGGCATGAGCGAGGTGCTAGGCCCCATGACCTTTGGGGAAAAACGCGAAGAGATCTTTTTGGGCCGTGAGATCGCTCAGCACCGGGATTATAGCGAAAAGACAGCGCAGATCATCGATCAGGAGATCAGGTCGCTGATCACCGACGCGCTGGAGGATGTGATCAAGATGATGCACGATCACATCGGCCATCTGCACGCTGTCGCTCAAGCGCTGCTGGAAAAAGAGATGCTCGATGGACAGGCGATCGAGGAGATCTTGAATGCCCCGGCTCCGGCTGGCAAGCGCAACGAGAAACGACGGTCGGCCAAATAACCGCCGCAGCCGGCAATGGCCCAGTACCTCTTTCCCATAAGGCCAAGAGCGAACCGATGCCATGACAGGTCCCATGACACCTTTTTTCAACATTCTGCTCGGCGCGTTCTGTTTCGTCCTCCTGGTGTTGCTGTATCTGCGCAAAACCTCCGAGTATATGACCAGGGCAAGATTCGGCCATTTTCTATTTGGGATCATTGCCCTTTTTATTTTGCTGACTGCGGCCGATTATTGGTTCAACCGTCCGGCCCGGCCGCGCATCCGCGTCGCTGTGCTGCCGGTGCAAGAGGAATTGTTCACGGCAGAGCGTTCCTGGTTGGCCTGGCACATCGCGGAACAGGCCGGCGACCATCTGCGCCGCGGTTTGGCCAAAGAGTATCTGGTCTATCCGGCCAACTGGCTGTGGATGAGCGTGGAGCCCGATTCGTTGAATGAGATCGCCTACCTGCAGCGCTACGCCGAACGCATTGGTTTGAACTGGGCGGTTCTTCCTGCACTGAGCCGCGACGGGCTGTCGATTACGCTGAATTACATCTTTGTCCGTGTTCAACCACCGAATCTGATCACGAAATCGCAGATCACGGTGTCCCAGGACCAGGCGAGCGAGCTGGGCCGTCTGCTGGCGATCGATGCGGCCCGATGCCTCGGTCAATCGATGGATCCACCCCCTGCCGCGCCAATGGATGCGGAAGTCGTGAGGCTCAGCAGCCAAGCGTCCGCCTATCTGGCGCAGTCCGGGTTCGATGAGGCGGTTCGTTTAGCTGAAGCGGCCTTTCAAAAGGACTCGCTTCTGGTGCCGGTTCGCAACCTCTACGCCGCTGCGCTGTTAAAACAATCAATCCGACGGGAAAAAGAGGGCCTGAGCGATACGGTGGGGCGCCTTCGCGCTCTGCGGGTGTGTGAAAACACCATCCGCCATCATCAGGCGGACGCGGCTGCCTATCGATGGCTGGGCGCCTATTATCTGGCGGAAAAGCAATGGGCCCAGGCCGGCCGGCATCTGCGCAAAGCCGTGGCGCTGGATCCGGATGACCCCGAAGCCCTCTCGCTGTATGCCTATCTCAACGCCTCGCGGTTTAAGGAGATCGGCTTGCAGGATGACGAAGAGATGCTCCGGCATGTGCTGCAGCTGAATCCCTGCGATGAGAGCGCCCGCCTGCGGCTGGCGGAATGGTATTTCTCCCGCAATGATCAAAAGGCGGCGGAACGGGAGGCGCGGGCCCTGCTGACCATTCATCCCCGTTCCATCGATGGTCTTATGTTCCTCGGCAAACTGGCAGCCACGGACCGGGATTTTATCAGGCTGGCGGAGATCTACGACGCTATTTTTGCCATCGATCCGCACAACCCAGACGCGTATTACAACCTCGGCATCTATTACTATCAGTCAGAGGATCTGGACAACGCGGAAAAATTGTTCAATCGTGCAGTGCGATTGAGCAACCACACGGACAGCCATCTCTACCTCGGGCAAATTTACGAGCGCCGGGGGGAGATCGATAAGGCGATCCAGGAATACCGGTTGCGCATTCGCCATAAAAAGGGATTAGAAGACCGCTTTGCTGATGTGGCGCGCGCGCGGCTGTTCGAACTCACTCGGCCTGACTCAACGGTGCTCACGCCCTATGTGCGCTGATGAGCCGAAAAAGTGGTGGTGCCGGGATCATGCCTTGACCCTGGATCATACGCTGATCATGGGCATCCTCAATGTCACGCCGGATTCTTTCAGCGACGGCGGCCGGTATCTGCAGATCGATCGGGCGGTGGAGCAAGGGCTGCGCCTGATTGAGGAAGGGGCCGACCTTCTCGATATCGGCGGCGAATCCACCCGCCCTGGCTCTCTGCCGGTGGATGAGAAGGAGGAGGCGCGGCGCGTTTTGCCGGTGATCCGCGAGCTCAGCCGGCGAACCGCTGTCCCCCTGTCGGTGGATACCTACAAATCCAGTATCGCCCTGCAGGCGTTGACTGAAGGCGCCTGTGTGGTCAATGACATCAGCGGCCTGACTTTTGATCCACGGATGGCGAAGGTGATTGCGCAGGCTCAGGCCGGGGTGGTCATCATGCACATGAAGGGTAGGCCGCGCGACATGCAGGTCGAGCCGTTTTATGTTGATGTGGTGAAGGAGGTGCGGGCGTTTTTACGCAGTCAGAAAGAGGCCGCTCTGGCTGCGGGCATTCCGGAAAACCGCATCGTGGTGGATCCCGGCATCGGCTTTGGCAAACGGCAGCAGGACAATCTGACATTGCTTTGCCGGCTCGATCAGCTGGACCTGGGATCGCCCATTCTGGTGGGGCCTTCGCGCAAATCCTTCATCGGCGCCATTCTCAACCTGCCGCCGGAAGAGCGGTTGCATGGCACCGCCGCGGCGGTGACCGCCGCGGTGCTCCAGGGCGTTGACATTGTGCGCGTTCATGATGTAAAGGAGATGAAGCAGGCCGTCGCCGTAGCGGAGGCTCTGCGCCACTGTAGGGTTGGTCTCTCACAAGCGAGATAGCTGATTTCATGTCATCCACCTTGTTCAAAATTGGCTTTCTGCCTATTACCGTCATGGATATCCTCGATATCCTGATCATGTCCTTTGTTATTTTCAAGACCTATAATTTTATCCGTGGTTCTCGGGCGGCGCAGATGCTGGCCGGACTGATCATCATTCTGGTCCTGTCGGTGATCGCGCCACTGGCGCATCTGCGCGGGATCAGTTGGATTTTAAACAATATGCGCACCGTCTGGTTGGTGGCGTTCGTCATCCTGTTTCAACCGGAATTGCGGCGCATGCTTATCCATATCGGACAAAACCGGGTGATCCGCTTTTTCGTCAAGGTCAGCGGCAACAAGATGATCGAGGAGGTGCTCGAGGCGGTGTTCGCTTTGCGCGCCAAGGGCTACGGCGCACTCATCGTGCTGGCGCGGGAGACCGGACTCAAGAGCGTGATCGAATCCGGCGTTCGTTTGCAGGCGGAAGTTTCCTCCGAGTTGATCTTGTCGGTTTTTAATCCACGGTCGCCGCTGCATGACGGCGCCATTGTCATTCAGAACGATGTGATCGAGTCGGCGCGATGCATTCTGCCGTTGATCGAACACGCTCAGGCGGCTAAAAACCTCGGCACCCGCCACCGCGCGGCCCTGGGATTGTCTGAGGAGACCGACGCTATGGTGATTGTGGTCTCGGAGGAAACCGGCCGCGTGTCTCTGGCCATCGCCGGCGAACTGCAGTATGATTTGACTGAAGAGGAACTGCGGGCCAAATTGCTGCAGGGTCTCACCATCGTGGCGGCGGTGGAATCCCGCCAGCGTCGATTGGAAGCAGCGACGGAGAATCACTGATGGTGAAACGCGGGCTGCTTTGTTTGGGAATCCTCGTTTCCGCCGTCCAGGGGTATGAGGGCTGCACCGTGGCGGTGATCTCTGGTAAAGCGACGGCGGATGGCCGGCCGTTGCTGTGGAAAAACCGTGACAGCAGTTTTCGCGAGAATGAGGTGGCATTTTTTCGCGGCCTTTGCCACGATTTTATCGGCGTCATCAATGCGGGGGACACCACCCAGGTCTGGATGGGCGTCAACACAGCCGGGCTGGCGATCATGAATGCCGAGTCCATGGACCAGCCGGGCGACAGCGCTGACGCTGAAGGTTTTTTCATGAAGCAGGTGCTGGCTGAATGCGGCCGGCTGCAGGATGTGGAGACGCTGCTGCGGCAAACCAACTTGACAGGTCGCGGCACCCGCGCTAATTTCGGCTGCATCGATGCCTTCGGCGGCGCTGCGCTGTACGAAACCGGCAACCGTTCCTTTGTCTGTTTTGACGTCAACGATCCCCTGATCGCTGCGGATGGGTTTCTGGTGCGCGCCAATTTTTCCATGACCGGTCAGCAGGACCGCAAGGGGCAGGGACCCTGGCGATATCAGCGCGCCCGCGCTCTGCTGCAAAAACCGGCCAGACAGAGCATTCTCTCCTTTGAGTATCTCCTACAGACCGTATGCCGGGATCTGGTCACTGAGGAGGTGAACCCATACCCACTGCCGTTCACCGGTTCCATGGATGGGGCGCCGAAGGGCTGGTTGTGCACCCAGAACAGCATCAACCGGCACCGTACCGTCTCCTGTGCTATTTTTCACGGCGTCAGACCGGGCGAGCCGCCGCTGCTTACCACTCTATGGTGTCTATTGGGCGAGCCGCTGTGCAGTATCGCTGTACCGCTCTGGGCCGGCGCAGGACCAGTCGATAAAGCGCTTGACGGCAAACACCATTCGGCCCTCAACCGCACCTTTCAACGCAAACACGCACGGCTGTATCATGATAAAAAGAATCCGGATTATCTCGATACCCGCAAGCTGGTGAGCGACCGCTCTTTCACCCGACGGCAGGTTAAAATCGAACAGGAGATCCTGGCTGACACGCGACGGGCGTTGGCGCGCTGGCGAGAGCGTCTGCCGGCTGCCGAGGAACTGGCCAAGTTTCAGAACGATCAGATAACCTATGTTGTAAGAAGATATTGAATCAACCGTACGTTCTTTTTCTACGAGCCCGGATGATGAACGACAAATGGAACCAAATCGCCAAATCGCCTGAAGCGGCCGCACTGCTCAAGCTGTTCCTGCGCATCGATGAGATCTGCGATCATGAAGGTGATGTGGTGGAGTTTCTTCCCAACTTGCTGCACCAGCTGGCGCAGCTGCTGGACGTGCAGTCTGCCGCTATCACCATCAACGACAGCCAGCTGCATCAGCGCGTGCTGAGCCGCTACGATCGCGGACGGGCGCTGATCGCCAACGAGCAGCTCAGTCGGATCGCGCAGCAGGCGACCGCCGCGCGGTCGATCCTATCCCTGGAAGAGCCGGAAGAGAACTTGACCTGTGCGCTGGTCATGCCCATCATCAAGCACGCACGGGTTCTCGGCGCTTTTATTCTGGCCAACAAATCGGCCGGCCCTTTTGGCGACTATGATCACATGGTGGTCACCCTGGTGGAGGCACGCATGGATGACGCCATTGATGAGTGGTTGCGTTTGCAGGAACAACGCCGCATCTCCACCGAGAACCGAGTGATCAAGGAGTTGGACAAAATCCGCGACGAGACCACGGATCAGGGCGAAGCGCTGGATCAGATGATCGCCACGATTCTAGACTCGGTGAAGGCACAGATCGGATTCATCACCCTCTACGATGCGGAAAAGGACCGCCACCTGCCCGGCGGCAAGGTGCTGCGCGGCCGCAGACCTATGAGCCAGGAGGATTATCGGCTGGTCGGCGATCTGGTCCGAGAGGCCAAGCTGCATCATAAAACCGTCGTGCGCCACAAGCTGTCCAACAGCGAGATCGATTCGGTGATCATCGCGCCCATGTTCATCTCCGGCCTTTTCCTCGGCGCCGTGGTGGTGATCAACAAGGAACAGGGCCTGTTCGATGAAGCGGACCAGCGGCTGGTAGAGTCCGTGGCCGGCATCATCGACAGTTTTATTTTTCAGGAAGAGAAATTCAGACGGTTGATGATGCTGGTGGGACGCGAAGCCACACGCGATGTGGAGGAGGCGCTGATCATGCAGCGGCCGGACACCGCCCGCGGGCAACGCATGGAGATCACCATGCTGTTCGCCGATATCCGCGAGTACAGCCGGATCACGCGCGAGATGGACCCCACCACCGCTGTGCGCATGCTTAACGATTATTATAACGCCGTCACGCCCATCGTCACCGGCCACGACGGCATTGTCGACAAGTATGTCGGCGACGAACTGGTGGCCCTGTTCACCAAAAACACCGCTCAGGGCGTGCATCAATTGCTGGCAGTGGAGACCGCACTGGAGATTCAGGCGGAATTGGCACGGCTGAACAAAGAGTGGGAGATCACCGGCAGACCCCTGATTTCCATCGGCGTAGGCGTGCACACCGGAGAAGTGGTGCTGGGGCAGATCGGCAGTTTTGACCGCAAGGATTACACCGCCATCGGCGCTAACATGAATTTCGCCGCGCGACTGCAGAGCCTGGCCAAGCCCGACCAGATCATCATCAGCGAGGCCACCTATGTGGCGCTCACCGGCAAGGTCATGGCGCGTCGGATCGGGCCTTTCGAGATCAAGGGGTTCGGCGAGAACTTGGCGTATTTAGTGGAGGGCCGGTCGCCGGACCATTTGTGAGAAGAATTTGCAATTTGACGATTTATCGAACAAGATCATTGGATGGGCATTCGAGGTTCATCGAAACTTAGGACCTGGTTTATTGGAATCTGCTTAGGAGCAATGTCTGGCGAGAGAATTTTCTTTGGCTGATATTGCTTTTAAGATGCAAAAGTCCATATCCATAGCATATAAAGGTGTTCAACTCGATTGGGAATGCCGGTTAGATATGCTTGTCGAAAACAAAATAATTCTTGAAATCAAATCTGCAGATGAATGATGACCGATTCATGCGGCGCACATATTGACCTATATGAAATTGGCCAAAAGATCAATCGGTTTGCTGATAAATTTCAACGTCGAACTTGAAAAAGAAGGGATCGGAAGATTCGTTCTTTTATCTTCGTGCTCTTTGTGGTTTTATCATTTTATTCAATTATTATCCCGGCGATTTAACTGTTGAATTACCACTAGTGATGTTGTATATTAACGCATGAAAAAACAAGATGGCAGAAAGTTAAAGGCGGACGCCAGAGAATTCGCGCAAAAAAAAGCGATCGAGCTCTGGAAAAAGGGCCGCACACGGATTTATATAGCCGAAATCTTGGGCGTCCACAAGGTTACAGTCGGTTCATGAATCAAAATTTAGCAAACCAAACGCATCAAGGGATTACGTATCGGCAAACGTGGCCGTCCATACGGCGCTTGTCGGACATTGAGTCCTGAACAAGAGGCATTTATCCAGAAAACCTTCCAGGATAAGATGCCCGATCAGATCAAATTACCCTTTGCGCTTTGAACTCGCCGCGCCATACAAACGCTGATTCAGGATCAGTACCAACTTAAGATGCCGATCCGCAGTATTGGTGAATATCTGCGACGTTGGGGATATACACCACAGAAGCCTATCCAGCGTCAGCAATCAAGGAACGGTTCGATTTATGTGCTATGATAGCGCGCTGAATTCCGCAATTTTCATAAGATTCCTGCGCCGGTTAATAAAACATAGTTCTAAAAAAGTGCTTTTGATAGTAGATAATTTAAAGGTTCATCATTCTGGGCCTGTAAAAGAGTGGATCGAAGCGCACAAAGAAAAGATAGAATTGTTTTACCTTCCTGCGTATCCTCCTGAACGGAATCCGGATGAATATCTGATCGAGATCTAAAACAATCAGTGTCGAACATGGCACCGGCCAGAAATAGCGATCAACTTTAGAAACAGATCAAAACATATATGCGAGGTATTCAACGATTTCCTAAAAGAATCAAACTATACTTTACGAACAGATATGTTGGATATGCAAGTAATGAATTGCCGGGATAATAATTTTGGCTTTATACAGGGAGAGATAGGAGTCTATAATGATTACCAAAGAGCAACTGCAGCAGTATCGGACACGGGCAAAGGCTTATCTGGACCGGGCGGGCATCGTACTGACCGCCAAAGAGGCCGCAGAAATCGAGGTGGCGGATTTCAATCTTGGCCGCACCGAAGAGATCGGCCTGGAGCTGGTGGTGTACGTCAATACCGAGCGCTGCTGCGCCAAGGAACTGGTGCTGTTCCCGTGGCAGATCTGTCCTGAACATCGCCATCCGACGGTTGCCGGTGAACCGGGCAAGGAGGAGACCTTCCGCTGTCGCATGGGACAGGTGTATCTCTACATCCCCGGTACGCCCACCGCCGCTCCCCGCGCTCGGATTCCCCAGGATAAAAAGGATACGTTCACGGTGTGGAAAGAGATCGTGCTCAACCCCGGCGAGCAGTATACCCTTCAACCCAACACGCTGCACTGGTTCCAGGGCGGCCCGGAGGGCGCCATTGTCTCCGAGTTTTCGACTAAAAGCCGGGATGAGGCCGATGTGTTCACCGATCAGGAGATCAACCGGATGACTAGGGTGCTGTGAGCACCCTTCCTGGCGAAGCTTATTGGCTGCACGGCTGCTCTGCCGGCCGCGGATTCATGCAAACAGCAGAAAGGAGAACCGGACCATGAACGCAGCGCTTGCCCGTTGTTCTTCCTGCTGCCCCGCCCTTTGCCGCCAAGTGGTTCCTGGCTAAGCATTCACCAAACCTTTGCCTATCTCTCTTCCTCGGTTGACGAAAAAGTGCATCGTGCTGTATTCCACCTCCGGCGGTTCTGAATGATCGCTGTGCAAAATATAGCCGCCCCGACCCTGAATGATGGGCGGAATTTTTTCCTCCAGCTCGGCTTCGATTTTGCGGCGGTCGTTGCTGATCAGTGTGCGCGTATCGATTCCGCCGAAGAAGGCTATGCGATCGCCGAACCGGCGGAACAGGCGCAGTAAATCCATGCCGGCTTTGACCTCCATGGCTTGCAGGCAATCCATCCCCGCCTCGATCAGTCCGGCTACCAGCGGTTCGACAAATCCGCACGAGTGGACGATCACCGGCAGGCCGTGTCCGTGGGCGAAATCGAACAGCAGGCGATGACCGGGTTGAACGATCTCACGGTACATGGCCGGCGACATGAACGGCCTTAATTTAAAGCCCATATCCTCAAAAAAATACAATGCATCGGGTTTGCCGGCTTTGGCGAACAGCGTCTCCAGGTGTATGAGGGTGAATCGGGCATAGGTCATCACCATGTCCTTGACCCACTCCGGATCCAGCGCCATGCCGACCAGCATGTTCTCGTGGCCGCACATTGGGTGGATCTGTTCAAAGGGCGCGATGCCGGCCCAGCAGAAATAACGCTGTTTTTCCGCTGCCAGCTTGCGCTCGTGGATATATTTTTCATAAGGCAGTCGGCGTTCATCTACATCGAGCAGATGCGGCTTGATCAGCTCCAGCCATCCCCGTCTCTCCTGAACGGCAAAAGCCACGTGCTCTGGCGTGCTGTCGTGCAGTTTGTGTCGCCGCAGCTTGGCGCCGTTGCCGTTCAAAGTCAGAATGGTCTCCTCGGTCTCCTCTAATACCACGGGTTCAAAAACCGGGTCAGCGATGGAATTGATCCAGCCACCGGTGCGCAGGTCCTGGCCGAAATGTTCATAGACGTCTTCATCTGCACTCAAGTGGCCTTGTTCTCTCCATTTGCGAATCGTGGCTTCCCAGGGATTGATCACCACGGGGATGTGATCCACCGGTTCGCGTTTCAGTGTGCGGTGCATGCGTTCATGGCTGGTCAATGGATGTCTCCTTGCCGGAGTCTGTGGGTTCGTTGTTCGCCTGCTGCCGAAGGCGTTCTCCATTTCAGGCGTTTTCGTTTGATACAGAGGACGGGCTGTTTGTATCAGGCTGAAACAAATGGTATAAAAGGCTGACGAATTTATCGGGTTAAGTTATATAAAAGCAATATACATTTTCCAATTACAATTTTGGCATTAAACTTGCAATGATCTGAAATGAAATAACAGGAAAAACCGCGTATGAAGAATACTTTGTCATTGATGCTGTTGATGGCTGGAATGGCGCTGGCTGTGGGGACCGAGCCGCCGGCAATTCAGGATGAGATTATTCTGCCGTCGATCAAAATAGAAAAACAGGCGCCTCGATCGTCATTCGAAGAGACGCTGGTGGCGACCAAATCTCAAACAGAGGGCCTGGGCAACGCACCAGCTCGCGGCGTTCCGGTTTCATCGGTCAACACCGCCGGCGAGGTTTCATCTGGCACCTGTGTAGATTAAGACACGATAGATACCAAGCTCCGCACCATCTTCCTCCTCTGTTTCATTCAGACGCCAAAAGGGCCGGGATGCTCATCCCGGCCCTTTTGTTTGGTGCGCTATTTACTCCATCCTGGATAGGATGGTCATGTTCTGTTTGTTGCAGATGTCTTTGGCTTCCGGGGTGAAAAGATAGTCCAGCCGCGTTTTGTAATACTCTACGATTTTATTGCGCACCATTTTCAGCGTAGAGTTGAGCATGCGGTTTTGTTCCGTGAACGGTTCCCCGAGCACGCCCACGGCGGCTGGCAACCATTTGCCTGGGAACAGGCCGGAATACGCTCCGCCTTCCTTATACTGGTCGATCTCTTTCTGCAACTGCTGCAGCGCCCGTCGCTGTCCGGCTTCACTCTGCTGGGAAAGATTTTCGCTTTTCAACAGCCGCAGCAGCGCCTCGCGATTGGGCACAAGCAGGGCAACGGTATACGGCGATTGGTTGTTGTAGAGCATGATCTGGTCGATATAGGCTGAATGGGCGATGATATTTTCTTCAATGCCCTCGGGGCTGTATTTTTCGCCGTCGTTGCTGATCAGCAGGCTCTTGGCCCGACCCAGCACATAGAGAAAGCCGTCCGGATCCATATAGCCCAGATCGCCGGTGTACAGCCATCCATCGCGAATAGTTTCTTGAGTGGCTTTTTCGTTGCGCCAATATCCGGCCATGACGTTTTCGCCCTTGCAGACGATTTCGCCCTTGGCGCCGACGGGCAGTTCGCGGCCGTTTTCATCGCAAATTTTCACCTGCAGATTGGCGACCACGGCGCCGGAGGAACCCAGTTTGTGGCGTTTTGGCACATTGGCGGAGATGATGGGCGCTGCTTCGGACAAGCCATAGCCTTGATACATGGGGATGCCGATGGCATAGTAAAAGCGTTGCATGTCGATGTCCAGCAACGCGCCGCCGCCGATGAAGAACTGGAGCCGTCCGCCAAAGTTCTCGCGGATTTTGCTGAACAAAATCTTGTCGTAGAGCATCATCATCGGTTTGAGAAGCATGCGGCTGCCTTTGCCGCGATCGATGCCGAGGCCGTTATACTTGTAGGCGGTCGCCATGGCTTTTTCGAACAGCTTGACAGCGCGAGGGCCTTTGGCGCGAATGCCTTTTTCGATGTTCTTGCGGAAATTCTGCGCCAGGGAGGGCACGCTGAGCAGAAAGGTCGGCCTGGTCTCCTTGATATTGAGCGGAATGTTCTTCAAGGTCTCCATGGGGGTCTTGCCGACCTGAACCGATGCCATGGAAGCGCCGTTGCTCATCAGGGTGTAGATGCCGGCCACATGGGCAAAGGCATGGTCCCAAGGCAAAATCAGCAGGGAGAGATACCATTCCGGAATGGGCAGCAAGGAGCTGGCCTGTTCCACATTGGCGGTATAGTTGCGGTGGGTCAGCATGATGCCCTTGGGATCCGCAGTGGTGCCTGAAGTGTAGCAGATGTTGGCCAGGTCCTTTTCCGCGATGCTTTGCCAGGTGGCTTCAAACTGACTGCGATTGGCGTCCAGATAGTGCTTGCCTTTGTCTAACAGATTTTGTAAAGTAATCTGGTCCCGGTCATAGGTTTCGCATTCGTCCAGCAGGATGATCTTTTCCAGCTCAGGCAGATCCTTTTTAATCTTTTGGATTTTTTCGACCTGGCCGCTGGAGATCACCACCATGCGCGCACCGGAATGAGCGAGGCGGAATTTAAGCTCCGACAGCTCATCCAACTTGACCGATATCGGCACATTGATCGCTCCTGCATAGAGAATGCCGAACTCAGCGGTCACCCAGTCGGTGCGGCCTTCCGAGATCAGCGCCAGGCGGTCTCCTTTGGCGACCCCCAGGCTTAAAAGCCCGGCGGCGAATTGATGGATCCGCTCGCGCATCTCCCGGTAGGTCATGGGCTGATAGGCTTTGTCCTTTTTCTCCCACATTAATACATTGGGGCCGTACTTTTCGGCGCTGGTTTCCAGCAGCCTGGGCAGAGTTCGTTGGTCCACGGTTTTCTCCGGTTGGTGAATGGGCTTCATGGCGGAAAAGGATATCAATAATCCGGATAAAAAGCAAGGATTTTTTATCTCTGTGTCCATCAGTCAGGATAAAATCGATCAGGTAAGGCAGGCCAGTGATATTGTCGAGGTGGTCTCCACCTATGTCACCCTGCAGCGCCGCGGTAAAAATTATTTTGGTCTCTGTCCGTTTCATCATGAAAAGACCGCCTCGTTCAGCGTCAATCCCGAGCTGCAGATTTTTCACTGTTTCGGCTGCGGCGCCGGCGGCAATGTATTCACCTTTATCATGCGTATGGATCGGCTGACCTTTCCGGAATCAGTCCGGCGGTTGGCCAAGGCCGCCGGCATTCTGCTGCCTGAGGAGAACGAGGACCTGGCCGGCCTGCAGGAAAAAGAGGCGCTGTTTTACGTCAACAGAATGGCGGCCGAGTTTTTTCATAAAATGCTGCTCGAATCCGGCGAGGCGGAGGGCGCGCGCAACTATCTGCAGCAGCGGGGCATCACCAAGGAGGAGTGGCAAGAGTATTCGATCGGCTATGCGCCCAACCGCTGGAACGGACTGTTGGAGCATGCCAAAGAGCTGGGCGTTCAAGCGGAGCTGTTGCTTCGCGCCGGTCTGGTGATTCAGAACGAACGAGGCGATTACTATGACCGTTTTCGCGGCCGAGTGGCGTTCGCCATCCACAATCTCACCGGCCAGGTGGTGGCCTTTGGCTGCCGCCGATTGATCGAGGACAGCTCTCCCAAATATATCAATTCACCGGAGACCGATATTTATCAGAAGCGATTGGTGCTCTATGGTTTGCACTGGGGCCGCCAGGCGATGCGCGATCAAAACGCTGCGGTCATCCTGGAGGGCTACACCGATCTGATCAGCATGCGGCGGGTCGGCGTGTTGAACGTGGTGGCGAGCGCCGGCACTTCACTGACCGAGGAGCACAGCCGCCTGTTGCGCCGTTACACCAGCAACGCTTTTCTGCTCTATGACGGCGATGCAGCCGGCGCTTCGGCGTCCCTGCGCGGTGCGGATGTGCTGCTGGCCAACGGGCTGGACGTTCGCATCGGCACGCTGCCCTCTGGGCAGGATCCGGACGAGTTCGCACGGTCTCAGGGACGCAGCGGAGTGGAGGCGGTACTGGCCGCCTCGGTACAGCTGCAGGATTTCAAGCTGCGCCGACTGCGGGATCAGGGATTGCTGGCCACGCCTGGATTAAAGGCGACGGCGGTGCGCGATCTGTTGGCCACAGTCGCCAGAATGTCTGATCCGCTGCAAAAGTCCTTTTACGTCCGTGATCTGGCGGAGAAGCTGCAACTGGAGGAACCGGTATTGTGGCAGGAGGTGCGCAAGCACGAGAGGACGCAGCGCACTGCCCTGCGCAAGGAAGCCTCAGAACCGGAGCTGTCGGCAGAGGAAAGATATTTTCAGACGCGGCGCGGCGCGGCGGAGCTGGCGTTGCTGGATGTGGTTCTGAAACATCCGGATCTCGCCTCCACCCTGACGCGCATGATCTCGTTTACTGAATTCAGCTTTCCAGAGATCCGCGAGCTGTTTCAGCGGATCGAGATGGAGGTCGTCGACGGCGCGGCCATCGATCCGGCGCGGTACATCGCCTGCATCCGCACGCCGCACATCGCCACCAGTCTTTCGCAGTCCTTTGAGCGCCAGGCGCACTATCCGAATCCACAAAAGTTCGCTTTTGATTGCATCAAGATCATCCGAATGACGCGGATCGACGAACGCATCGAGGAAATCCGCCAGCTGTTGAAGGAGAAGAACCAGGCCACACCGGAGCTGTTGCAGGAATATCAGGAGCGCATTCAGGAGCGGCAGCGCATTCACCGCAGCATCGCCGAGTGAACCAGGACCTCCGCGGATCGCTCCGTGGCTAGAGTCTGAAAGATCCTTTAAACCATGAGAAACCCATGAAAAAAAAATATGAAACTGTGCCGGTCCGGCAGCTGCGTTGGCAGTGTACTGACTCGGATCTGTGTTTTGAATCCACTGAGGACCTTTCCATCTTTCCCGCCATTCTGGGCCAGGACCGTGCGGTGCGCGCCATCACTTTTGGATTGCAGATGGATTATCCCGGCTATAACATCTATGTGGCCGGCGCCAGCGGCACCGGCCGCACCACCACCGTCAAATATCTGCTCAGGGATCCGCGATTTCAAAAGGAAGAGCCGGACGACATCTGTTATGTCAACAATTTCAAGCGTCCGGACATGCCCATCGCCCTGGTCATGCCGGCAGGACGGGGCGCCGCTTTTCGCAAGGAGATGGAATTCCTCATTGAGCATCTGCGCACCACCATTCCGCAGCTGATGGAGAGCGAACAGGTCCGCGAACAGCGGGAGGCGTTGGCGGAATCATTCAATCAGCAACAGACCCAGCTGATCAAAGCGTTCGAACAGCGAGCGGGCCAGGAGCACTTTACGATCGTGCAGGTGCAGATGGGTCCCTATTCCAAACCGGATGTGCTGCCTGTGATCAAGAACCAGCCGACGCCGCTGGAATCGCTCAACGAATTGGTTCAGTCTGGCGCAATCACTGCGGAGCAGGCGACAGAGATTCAGCAGAAATACGTGGAGCTGAACAAAGAGCTGGCCAAAGTGTTCAAAGCCAGTCAGAAACTGCAGAAGGAAAAGCGCAACCGCCTGGCGGCCCTGGACCGAGAGATCATTCGGCCGGTGATCGAGGAACCGCTCAACGAGATTCGGCTGGAATTCACCGGTGAAAAGCTGCACGGCTATCTCGACGCCGTGTTGAACGGACTGCTGGAAAATCTGGAGCTGTTCAAACCCAAGGGCGAGTCTGAGGAAGAGGCGGCTAAAAAAGGCGCCTCGGGTCAGGATCCTTTTCTCGAATATCGCGTCAATGTGATCGTGGACAATTCGGACAAAAAAGGCGCACCGGTGATCTTTGAGAACTCGCCTACCCTGGCCAAGCTGTTCGGCACCATAGAGCGGGTTCCGGACGCCAACGGCCACTGGCGGACCGATTTCACCAAAATCCGCGCCGGCTCTCTGCTGTTGGCCAACGGCGGCTACCTGGTCCTGCACGCAATGGACGTGCTGCAGGAACCAGGCGTGTGGAACGCGTTGAAGCGGGTGCTTAAAAACCGCGCCACAGAGATCGTCGGTTACGACGTGGCGTTTCTGTTCGCCGCCTCTGCGATGAAGCCGGAGCCCATCGGCGTAAACGTCAAGGTCATTATGATCGGCGACAGCTACCTGTACCACCTGCTTTATGAGGCGGACGACGAGTTTCAGAAAATATTCAAGATCCGCGCGGATTTCGATTCCACCATGGTGCGCGATTCGCCCAACCTGCACCGCTACGCCGAGTTCATCAAACGGTTGATCGTCGACGAAAAGCTGCTGCCCTTTGAACGCTCCGCCGTGGCCGAGGTCGCGGAACACGGCGTGCGGTTGGCCGGACGGCAGAACAAAATTTCCACCCGCTTTACCTATATCGCAGATCTGATGCGCGAAGCCCATTATTTCGCCGTTCAGGAAAAGGCGGCCCGCGTGCAAGCCGTTCATGTGGACCGGGCGCTCAGCGAAGGCCGCCACCGGCTCAATCTGGTGGAGGAAAAAATACGCGAGATGATCGGCGAGGGCGTTCTGATGATCGACACCACCGGCAGTCGGGTCGGCCAGGTCAATGGCCTGTCGGTCATGAGCATCAGTGATTACGCCTTCGGCATGCCCACGCGCATCACCGCTCAGGTGGCCATGGGCCGCAGCGGCATCATCAACATCGAACGGGAGGCGGCGATGAGCGGTCCGACCCACGACAAAGGCGTGCTGATCCTGGCCGGCTATCTGCGCGGCAAATTCAGCCAGGACAAACCGCTGGCCATCAGCGCCAGTCTTTGTTTCGAGCAGTCTTATGCCGGCGTGGACGGCGACAGCGCCTCTTCCACCGAGGTCTATGCGCTGTTGTCCCGTCTGGCTGATCTGCCCATCCGTCAGGATCTGGCGGTCACCGGATCGGTCAATCAGAACGGCGAGATCCAGCCCATCGGCGGCGTCAATGAAAAGATCGAAGGTTTTTTCTACACCTGCAAGGTCAAGGGCGAATTGACCGGCACCCAGGGTGTGTTGATCCCGCGTCAGAACGTGGCGGATCTGATGCTGCATACCGAGGTGGTGGAGGCGGTGCAAAAAGGATTGTTCAGCATTTATCCAGTGGACACCATCGACCAGGGCATCGAGATCCTCACCGGCCGGCCCGCGGGTAAAGCGAACCGGACCGGCAAGTATCCCGCTGCTTCTGTCTATGGCCGGGTGGACAGCCGATTGCGGAAAATGGCCCGGGGTTTGCGCGCCTTTTCTGCGCTCTGAGCCGGTCCGAATTTCGATCGTCGAGAGAGTTGGTTTGTTGAAAACAGGTCTTTTCTTTCCCGCCTATGCTTAAATGCATGAATACCCATTCATGTGTAAACCAGAAGCAGCCTTTCCGCTTTCGCTTTTCCACGGTTGTGCGGAGGATGATTTTCACGCGCAGCTGCGCCCGCTGGCAAGCAAATGCAGCGGGACACGCTCTGTCCGGCTGCAGACCACGCGTGGTGCATGCACCTGCGCAGACGACGCCCGCCTCGGCGAGTCCCGCGTGCAGCGACCACAACCGGTTCCTGCCCAGTAAAACCGTCATCCGTTGTGAAACCATTTGACTATTCCTTTTGTTTGCCGTAAATTATTCTTTTATCTTTTAAAAAGGAGAACGATGTTCGGTATATCCACCGCCTGGTGTTCCGGCCGCGTGAACGACGGCGTCGAGCTGCTGTCGGAAATCAGCCAGACCGGCCTGAATCATCTCGAGATCGACTATCGCGTGACCGGAGAGATGCTCAGGCAGATGCGGCCCCATCTGCTGAACGGCGATTTCACGGTCCTCTCGGTGCACAATTACTGTCCTTTGCCGGACGGCCGCAGCCGGGAGGAGGCCAGCCGGCTTTTTCCGCCGTCGACATTCGATGCGGAGGAGCGCCGACTGGCCATACGTTATTCCATTCGGACCGTGCAGCTGGCTGCAGACCTGGGCGCGTCCATTGTTGTTTTTCATCTGGGACAGGTGGAGATGGCTCAGGACCTGGATGAATTGAATGAGTTGTTTCTTCAGGAACGGATCCAGACCGCGCAGGCGGAAGAGTGGCGCAAGACCAAACTGACGGAACGCCGCAGCCTGGCCGCTCCCTATGTGGATGCGGTGTTATTCACCTTGGATCCCATCCATGAAGAGGCCTGCCGTCTCGGCGTGGACATCGGCGCGGAGAACCGCCTGCGTTTCAATGAAATCCCTTTTGGCGATGAATGCGAACAGATCCTGAGCACCTTTCGCGGCGGCCGGTTGCGCTACTGGCACGACTGCGGTCATGCAGAGATCAACCATCGCCTGGGCTTCCTGAATCACGAAAAGGATCTGCTGGTCCGCTTTCGAGAACATCTGGCGGGTTTTCATCTGCATGATGTATGCAAGCTCAAAGATCATCTGGCGCCGGCACAGGGCGATATGGATTTTCGCATGCTCAAACCCTATATCGGCGACACGACCATCAATATTTTAGAGATTCATCATCCGGCGACCGCGGAACAGATCCGCGCCGGCGTGGAATACCTAAGAGGCCTGGGCCTCTCCTGACCGACCTGGCAGCGTACTAGAGGATCATGGAAAGAAACGAAACCAGAAAAGCGATCGCCAAGGACGGCTTGGTCTACGGACCTGTGCATTCGCGACGATTAGGTCTGTCCTTGGGGTTGAACATTTGTCCAACAGCGAGGAAACAGTGTTCCTTTGACTGCATCTACTGCGAATGCGGCAGCCGGCCGCCGCTGCTGACCGTAACGGCGGCCGAAGCTTGGCCCGCTCCGCTGCAGGTTGAGGAGGCGCTGGCTCAGGCTTTGCGGCGGGTGCAGGCGGTGGATTGCATCACCTTTGCCGGCAACGGCGAGCCGACGCTGCACCCTGCCTTTGCCGAGATCGTAACCAGAGTGCGGAGATTGCGCGACGCACAGGCGCCGGGGCTCAAGCTGGTCCTGCTTTCCAATGCATCCGGCCTGAGACAGGAGGGCGTACGCGCTGCGTTGCCTTTGATCGATCTTCCCATCCTCAAGCTCGACGCCGGAACAGAGGAGACCTTTCAACAAATCAACCGTCCGGCGGCCCCGCTGTCGCTCGCTGACATCCTGGACTGCTTGAAAACCCTTTCTCATTATTTTCTGCAGTCCTTGTTCGTCGCCGGCCGCTATAGTAATATCGATGAACAAAGCGTGTCAGCCTGGATAGACCGCGTGGGCGAGCTTGCTCCCCAGGGGGTGCAGATTTATTCGTTGGATCGAACCGCGCCGGTCCGCGGTCTGGCTCCGGTTGCGCTGGAAACGCTGCAGTCCATCGCCGACCGCTTGCGTGCGCGGATTGACATTCCGGTCTCGGTATTTGCTTCAAGCGTTCAGAAAATGAAGATCGGAAACAAATGAATCAGTCGGAAAAGCCCATCATCGCCGTCACGCTGGGTGATCCTGCCGGAGTAGGACCCGAGATCACGCTCAAGGCGCTGAAGAATGAACAGGTGCAGCAGGCGGTGCGGCCGGTGGTGTTCGGCGACGCCCAGGTGTTGCGCCAAGCCATGGATATCACCGGATTGCGGTTCAATCTGCAACCCCTGCAGCGCATCGATCAAGCGGTGTTCGAACCCAGCACCATCCTGGTGGTGGAAAGCGATATGATCAACGCGCCGGTGCAGATGGGTGCGGCGCAGGATCTGTGCGGACGCGCTGTTTTCTCTTATCTGGCCAATGCCGTCGACTGGACCATGAGCGGGATCACCCAGGCCATGGTCAGTGCGCCGGTCAGCAGAGAGTCGCTTCGTGCGGGCCACATTCCTTACTGGGATCAGACCGAGATTTTGGCCAAGTTAACTCAGACCGAAACGCCCATCTCCCTGCTCATGACCGGCCCGCTGCGCATTCTGCTCTATGCTCGGCCTATGCCGTTCCGCCAGGTGGCGGAGCATCTGTCCGTCGACCGCCTAGTGGCGGCGCTTCAGCGCGGCGATCAGGGCATGCGTCAGCTTGGCGTTGAACGCCCGCGCCTGGCTGTGGCGGCGCTCAATCCGTGCGGCGGAGAGAAGGGCCTTCTCGGCGATGAAGAGGCCGCCCTACTCGCTCCGGCTGTTGCGCAGGCTTGCCGTCTGGGGCTGAATGTCAAAGGTCCGGCGCCCGCTGATCTGGTTTTTTGTCATGCCCTCGCGGGTATGTATGATGCGGTGCTTGCGCTGTACTACGATCAGGGACGCATCGCAGCCTTTTGTTATGATTGTCAGCGGACGATCGAACTGACCCTGGGGCTGCCTTTTCTGCACATCGCCGCAGATTATGGAACCGTTTTGGAAGATGCTGGAAAGAACATGGCCGATCCCGTCGGCATGATCGAATGCCTGCTGGCATGCAGCCGCTACGGCCAAACGGCGCGCGAATTTTTTAAAAAGAACACTTGACAGCAAAACGAAAAAGTAGTATATTCGACTATATAAAACAGGAATGTTCATGTTATCAAATTCTTGCACATCGTCCGTGAACGCGCAAAGAGGTCTTTGGTGGAGCTGGTGGTGGCGTACGTCCGGACGTAGTGGGAGAAAAGTATAGCATGATCAGCTATTGATAAATACTCCACGCCTTTTCAGGCCCGCTACGTTCACTCAGTAGCGGGCTTTTTTTATGCGCTCGGCCTACTCTTGTCGGCGCCAAGGTGATTTGGAAAAATGGATGAAAGCAGCCGTACAACAGATAACCCTTACAAGCAAAGGAGTAGAAAAATGGAAACGACCAAGTTTGTGCTGACTGAGAATGAGATGCCGCGTCAATGGTATAATCTCAACGCTGACTTTCCCAAGCCCATGCTGCCGCCCCTGGGGCCGGACGGTAAACCGCTTGCGCCGGAACAGCTGGCGCCGGTGTTTCCCATGAACCTCATCGAGCAGGAGGTCAGCACCGATCGCTGGATCGACATTCCGGAAGAGGTGTTGAGGATGTATGCCATATATCGTCCTTCGCCGCTGCACCGCGCCCGCGCGCTGGAGCAGGCGCTGGGCACGCCGGCGCGGATTTATTACAAAAATGAAAGCGTCAATCCAGCCGGAAGCCATAAACCCAATACCGCCATTCCCCAGGCCTATTTCAACAAGGTGTTCGGTATTAAAAAAATCACCACCGAGACCGGCGCCGGTCAGTGGGGCTGCGCTCTGGCGCTGGCGTGCAGTCTGCTTAAAATGGAATGTAAAGTCTACATGGTGCGCATCAGCTTTGAACAAAAGCCCTTCCGCCGCCTGATGATGGAAACCTGGGGCGCCAAATGCATTCCCAGCCCCAGTCCGGAAACCAACTCTGGCAGAAAATTCCTCAGTGATTTTCCCGACGCTCCGGGCAGCTTGGGCATGGCTATCAGTGAAGCGGTCGAAGAGGCGGTCAGCGACAGCACCGGCAAGACCCGCTATTCCTTGGGCAGCGTGCTCAATCACGTCATGCTGCATCAGACCATTATCGGGCTCGAGGCCAAGAAGCAACTGGCCTTGGCCGGAGAGAAGAAGGTGGATCGAATCATCGGCTGCGTGGGCGGCGGCAGCAATTTCGCCGGCATTTCGTTCCCCTTTGCCCTGGACCTGATCAACGGCGCGGATATGGAGATCATTCCAGTGGAGCCCAGTTCCTGCCCCACCATGACCCGTTCGCCCTTTTCCTACGATTTCGGCGATACCGCTGAGATGACGCCGCTGTTGCCCATGCACTCTTTGGGCCACATGTTCATGCCGCCGCCGATCCACGCCGGCGGCCTGCGCTATCACGGCGTTTCGCCCATGATCAGTCATGGCATCAACCTGGGTCTGTTCAAGCCCCGTTCTTACGATCAGCTGGACTGCTATGAAGCAGCGGTTCAATTTGCCCGTACAGAAGGCATCATCCCTGCACCGGAGACCAGCCATGCCATCGCCGGCGCCATCGATGAAGCGCGCAAGGCCAAGGAAGAGGGCAAAGAGCGCGTGATCCTCTTCAACTTTAGCGGACACGGCCTCATGGACCTGCGCGGCTATGACCTCTATTTCCGTGGGGAGCTGGTGAACTATCCTCTGCCGGAAGAAGAGTTCAAGAAATCGATCGCAGTGCTCAACAAACTGCCCAAACCGGCAAAATACTAGCCGCCACGGCCGGACTCTTTCAGCGAGTCCGGCCTTTTTTTGGTGGCGCGCTCGGCAGGCGCCATTCACTCGGAATTAGATCTCCCGTGAGCCCTCGCAGGGACGTGAATAGCGGCAGCATGCTTTTTGCCGTGTTCCCGATGATTCGAATATGATCATTGCGAAGGCAATAATTTTGTTGGCAAATTGTGTTAAAAAGTGTTACTTTTGCCGACACAGTTATCAGCAACCTGGATCATTCTTCTCTGTCCTGAAAATCATTACCACCCATATAACGTTTTAACATCCGCTTCTTGAGCAAGCGTCTGCGCCGGCACAGCGGCGCCTTGACCGGCGCGAGCGAGTGTTCTTTCATTTTCAATGGGCTTTACAGCACTGGTAAAAATGTGACAGGAGGGACTTGTGCCGCAACCACCCAGCAAGTTGATGCCCGCTGTATACGGCGGCTTGGCGATCGGCATCATCAGCGGCGTGCCGTTTTTAAGTTGGATCAATTGCGCCTGCTGCGCCGGCGTGATGGGCGGCGGATTTCTGGCAGTTTATCTCTTTCGCCGCGAGCTTGATTCCCGCTACCATATGGACTTTTCGGATGGAGCTCAGCTCGGATTGCTGGCAGGCCTTTTCGGCGCAGTCATCGCCACGGCCCTGAGCCAGGTGTTCGCTACGGTCAGCTACGAGATGGTGCACAACATCATCACCACCTACCTTCAGGACCCGGAGATGGAGGAGATGTTTGATCGCTTTCGGCCGGATATGTTGACCGGCGGTCTGCTCTTTTTCGGCTTTTTGATCAATCTGGTTTTCTATACTCTTTTTGGCCTGCTCGGCGGCCTGGTCGGTGTCAGCCTGGTGGGCAAAGCCAGGCTGCCCTATGAACCGCCGCCGGACCAGCCGATGCCTGAGGACACGAAGCGGGATTCCGGCGCTCCTCCGCTATGATGGACAAGCTTGCCGCTTATCTGCGGCAAAAGGGACGGCCGGCTTCGGCTGAAGAGCTGGTCCGCCAGGTGCTCAGAATCTCTGTGCCGTCACCTGCCCTGGCCGAGAAACTGCTGGCATCGATTGCCGGCCAGGAGCACAACCTGGTGCGTGACGGCCGGGGTTTGTGGCGGTTGCGCGAAGAGGCTCAACCGGCAGAAGCGGAACTGCCGGTGGAGACGTTTTTTTTTCTGCGGCCGCATTCCGGGCAGGAGGGTCATTGGTCTTGCTGGTCCGGGATCCGCTACGGCCGTCTGTGGAACGGCGTCTTTCAACTTGCGGACCAAGCACGGCAGGGGACTCTCGCCGAGTCTCTTTCCGCGTTCGCCGCAGAACGGAAAACGCATCCTTTGGTTCTATCCGGATTTGAACAGCACGCTGCGCAACTCCGCTCCGCTTCGCGCTCGTTGCTCGGCATCGATCTCGCTGATCCCGTGTTGACCCTGCGACGTTTGGCTGAACTCGTGTTCCCTGAAAATGCACCGACTGCCATGACGGAGTTGACGCGTTTGCTGCCCGGCGCTGGTTATGCTGAGGGAGAGCCCGAAGTGCAACTGCAGGCAGAGGCCGGTCTCCTGCTGATGTTGCTCGAACGGCTGCACGACAAGGGTGTTTTACATCTCTCCGATCTGTTGCGGATTTACCCTCCGGTTCGTCATCAGCCCGATTTTACCGCTTTTGCCTTTGATGATGCCTTTATCGCCTCGCTGCCGCATGCGCCGGGCGTGTATGTGATGCGGGATCGCCAGGAACGGATTCTTTATGTCGGCAAAGCCGCCGATCTGTTCGAACGGGTGGGCTCTTACTTTCGCGCCAGAGGCGCGGTGGATGAAAAACTGCAGACTCTGTGGAATCAAATTCACCAATTGCAGATCATCCGTACCGGTTCTGAACTGGAGGCCTTGCTGTTGGAGAACCGGCTGATCAAGGAGCTGCATCCGCTCATCAACACACAGGTGAAAGTGTTCGGCCGCACCCATCGCCGTAAAAGCCGGTTTCCGCGCATTGTTCTGCTTCCCTCTGCCTGTGACGATTCGCAGGCACTCTATTTTCTGCATCCGGAAAAGGCGCTTTATTGTTGTCTGCTGGCGGCAGAGGAGGAAAGCCCTTCGGCAGCGTGGACCATTTTTGACCGCCGGCTGTCGCTGAATGCGCAAGAGGAACTGGAGGCAGAGATCGACGGTTATTTTTTTCACCCCGGTCCACTCCTGCCGGCGGCGGATGAACGGGCCGAGATAGCGGTGAGCTGGTTGGCGGCTCATGAAGAACAGGCGGAGAGCATCGACATGCGCGGCGTCCTCTGCGCGGCTGAGGCGTTGCGAACCATTCAAGCTTTTTTGCGCGATGGCCGCTCGAATATGAAACGGATTTTTTACCATTCCTAGAGGTTGCCTTTGCCGCACAGAGCCGGCGAAAAAAACAAGGAACTGTGGAAGCGTCCGGTTTTTCTTCCGCGATGGAGGGTCTCCCGCCTCCTGGCCGTCCTTTATCTGTGGGTCTGCCTGGTCGTTCCTGCGCTTCTGTACCCGGCTGACCTGAGTTACACGCTCGCGTTCGATCAGCTCACCTGGAAATATATCACGGTGACCATACAATTGGAAAATCCCTTTGGCCGCCGCCTGTTGTTTTCCATGCCCAACTGGATCCCCGGCGCCTATGAATGGGGTTCGTTCGGGGACCAGGTGATAGATTTTTCCGCTGTCGACCGCAACGGTGCAAAGCTGGCCTGGGAAAAGCTCAGCCGCAGCGACTGGGAGGTGCAGGGCGGTGAAGGCCTGGTTACCATCGCCTACACTTTAAAACCATTCAGCCGTTCGTATTGGGGCACTGGTTTGGATTCCACCGGCGCGCTGTTGGAGGGCGCCGCCACCTGGATGCGCGTGCGCGATTCGGAGAAGGCGCCGGTTCGAGTGCGGGTGCATGCTCCGGCCGGCTGGCGCATCGCCACCGGTCTAACAGGGGAAGCAGGGGGGAGTTGGGTTGCTGCCGACTATGATGAGTTGGCGGATTGTCCGTTTCTGTTGGGCGCGCTCAGCGACACGGCGTTTTTCGTCGACGGCGCACGCCACGAACTCTATTTTCATGGCGAAGCGGCGATCGATCGTCCAGCGTTCGCCGCCATGATCGGCAAGATTGTGGCCGCCCAATCCCGGTTGATGGGCGGCCTGCCTTATAGCCGGTATGTGTTTCAATTCATCCTCAGCGACGATGAGCGGGGCAGCAGCGGCCTCGAGCACCGCAACAGCACCACCATCCGCTTGCCGAGCCTGGAGGTGATGAAAGATGTGCGCAGCGCGGCCTCGATCATCAGCCATGAATTTTTTCATCTATGGAACGTCAAGCGCATCACCAATGCAGCGTTTGCGCCGTTAAACTATCAACAGGAGGCGCGTACAGAATCTTTGTGGTGGTTCGAAGGAGTGACCAGCTATTATGCCGATTTGGCCCTGTTGCGCAGCGGCGTCTGGACGGTGGATGACTTTTTGCGCCATCAGGCCAGGGAGATAGAACGTCTGCAGGAGAATCCTGATCGCCTGCGCACCACCCTGGCGCAGGCGAGCTGGCGCGTCTGGCAGAACGGGTTCGCCGGGCCGGGCATATCGTATTACAACAAAGGCCAGTTGCTCGGACTTTTGCTGGACGTCATGATCCGCAAAGCCACGCATAACGAAAAATCACTTGATCATGTCTTGCACTATTTGTATCATACCTATGCCAGGGCCGGCCGCGGCGTCGGCGATGACGAGTGGGCGGATATACTGCGGCAGGTGGTCGGCAAGGATTTTACTGCGTTTCTCGATCGCTATCTTTACGGCCTGGTTGAACTGCCGTTTCAGGAGATCCTGGCCTTTGCCGGCTTGCAGGCGGTTGTCCAGACAGAGCCGACGCCTTTCATCGGCGCCATTCGCATCATCGGTCCACGCAACCGCGTTTTTTCTTTGGATGAAACTTCGGCGGCCGGCCGTGCCGGATTGCGGCGCAATGACCTGATCCTCAGCCTCGACGATCAGGCTTTCAAGGGTGAAGCAGCGTTGTATGAATGGGTGGGGAAGAAAACCATCGGCGACACCGTCCGGCTGCTGATCAGCCGTGATGGCGTTCAATGGCCGCTGACCGTCCCGGTGGAAAAGAGAGATCAAATCTCCTGCAGCCTTTCTCTTTCTCCGGATCCGGATCCAGTGACTCTGGCCATCAGGAACAGCTTGTTGAGCGGACCATGAAGCGAACTTTCATCCTGATTCTTTTTTTCGGCGCTCTGGCCGCAGCCTACGCAACGGTGACCTCGCCGGTACAATTTCTCGGTTTTACGCCCGGCGATGATCATCAATTGGCTGATTACGAAACTATCATCTCTTATTTCAAAGAGCTGGAGCAGGAATCCGACCGCCTGCTGCTGCAGGAATTAGGCCGGACTACCCAAGGCCGGCCGCTGTATCTGGCGGTGATCTCCGCTCCGCAAAACCTGCGCGACCGGAAGCGGATCATAGCGCGTCAGGCCCGTTTGGCGCGGCCGCTGGGACTGAGCGCCGGCGAGGCGAAAAAACTCATCGAGCAGGCGCCGGTGATCGTCTCCATCAACTGCTCCATTCATCCGCGCGAGATCGGCGCTTCGCAGATGAGCATGGAGTTGGCCTACCGGCTGCTGAACGACCGGTCGCCGGAAATGCAGATGATGCTGAACAAAGTGGTGCTGCTGTTGATGCCCAGCCAAAATCCGGACGGCCTGGATGCCATCGTGCGCGGTTATGAGAAAAACCTGCGCGCCGGCAGACCGGACGCCCCCATCTCTCAACCGGATCATCCCTACGCCGGCCATGATCTGAATCGGGACTGGTTCATGCTGTCGCAGAAAGAAACCCGGTTGACCGTTGAAAAAGTATACAATGTCTGGCGACCGCATATCGTTTTTGATCTGCATCAGATGGGGTCTGCCGGCGGCCGCATGTTCTTGCCGCCGTATGTGGATCCCTACGATCCCTATATCGATCCGTTGCTGCAAGCCGGATTGTCGGCGCTGGGCCATATGATCGCCATGGACATGACCGCTCTGGGGTTGTCTGGGATCGTTCATAACCTCTACTTTGATTCCTATTCACCGGCACGCAGTTACATACCCTACCACGGCGGCGTCCGCGTTCTCGGAGAGATCGCTTCCGCTCACATCGCCACCCCCATTCAGGTGGAGGAGACGGATCTGCACGGTGAAGGCGATTTTCATCCGCTCCGGCGTTCCTGGCGCCAGCCGCTGCCCTGGACCGGCGGCCGCTGGTCGCTAGCCGATATCGTGCGTTATGGATTGGAGGCAAGCCTGGCGCTGCTCCGCCATGCCGCCTCGGATCGCAGACTGTGGGTAGCCAATGTCTTTCAGGCGCTGAAACGGCAGGCAACAGGCGATCCCAAACCGGATTATTACATCTTTCCAATGGACCAGCACGACATGTTCAGCCTTTATGAATTACTGTCGTTGCTGCGCACTGGTCTTGTGGACATCTATCGCACCACCGCGCCTTTGCAGCTTGCGGAAGGCACTCTGCCGCCGCCGGTGTATGTCATTCCCGGACAGCAGCCCTATGCCGCCTATGCCCGCACGCTTTTGCAACAGACTCGCTATGAAGAGGTGGCGCCGCCTGGATCAAAACCCTATGACGTGACCACTCATTATCTGCCTGGTTTGCTGGGCGTCCGAATGTACCGGTTTGAAGGGCCTCTGCCGGATCTGGAGTATGTGTCCAGACTGCCGCGGCCGCGGCTTACCGAATCTGGTCCTATGCGAGGGCATGGTTTGCTCATCGATTACCGCAGCAACCAGGCGATCAGAGCAGTGACCCGGCTTTTCAAAGCGCAAGCGCCGGTCTTTTGGCTGCGCGATTCGGTCAGCACCACCTCCGCGGACGTTCTGCCTGCAGGTACGCTGTATGTGGATCAGACCAGCCGTTACCATCTCAACGATCTGCCGGTGAACCTGTTTTATCCGGCGCAGTCCCTATCCCGGCCAGCGTGGCGATTACGGCCGCCTGCCATCGGTCTGTTCGCTGTACAGGCTGAAGCCGATGAAGGATGGATCCGTTTTGTTCTGGAGGAGTATGGATTTGATTACACCCGCCTCTCCATGGAAGGGGTTTGCGACCCGGAGCTGGCGGAAAAGTTTGACGTCATCGTATTTCCGGATCAATCTCCGGAGCGTTTGCGCGAGCTTTTTCTTGCTCCGGCCTCAGCGACCGGCGAACGCAATGCGCTGGACCGGTTGCAGGCGTTTGTCCAGTCAGGCGGCAGCCTGGTGATGATCAACCGCTCCTGTAATCTGCTGGTGGACCGGTGGGCGCTTGCTGTAAAAAATACGGTGCAGGATTCCAAGGCAGAGGAATATTTTGTCCCTGGTTCGCTGTTGCGCATGAATGTGGCTGTGGACCATCCAGGGGGATACGGTTTGCCGGATAGAATCGCGGGTTTTGTCCACCGCAGCCCGGTCTTTCAACCGCTGGCGCCTTGGGTTGAAACGGTGGCGACCTATCCGGACAGCCATCTGCTGGCCGGTGGATTTCTCCGCGGAGAGCGTCTTATGGCCTCAGGGTGCTCGGCCGCCTGTGTGGCCCTGGGCAAGGGAAGGGTGTGGCTGTTGGGTTTTATGCCCCAGTTCCGGGCGCAGAGTCACGCCACTTATAAATTGTTGTTCAACGCTCTTTTCTTTTCCAACGCTGAAGCGGTCGAAAGACCAGAATGAGGTAGCGATGGCGAAAAAGAACGCCTATCTTTCCATGAACCGCAAATGGATGATCCGCCGCATCATCAGCAGCTATATGCGGGCGAAAAACATGTTCAGCAACATGTCGCGGGATTTTCAAGCCGGCCGGCCTATTGTGTTCGAGAATCTCAAAAAGCTGTCTGACCTGCTGTTCGAGATCAAGGGAAACCTCTATCTGATCTTCAAGCGGCCGGTGGATCCTAAGACCATGAAGTTCGAGGAAGGCGACAAGATCACGCCCAGCCGCAGGGAGATCGACCTGATGAACAATGTGGGGCTGCTGTTTCATAAAACTCTGGTGGCGCGTGAGCTGAAATACGTCATGGATCATTATACCATCGATTCCACGGATTATGTGAACTCGAACATCTCCCTGGGATCATATTTTGAAAAAATCCAGGCGTTCTTTGACGCCGGCGCCGCACTGATTCGAGAGTTATTTAAGGATTATTCCGACAATGAGGCGTTGTTGCACTATGTGTTGGAAAACGAGCGCTATGTACAGGATTTTCTCAATGAGCCGGTGACGGATCTGTTTAAATCGGTGTTCGGCGAAACATTTATGGCCCAACCCTACCGAGTGGTCGGCCGCTATTGCCTGGAGAGCGGGTGGAACGAACGGGCGAAACGATTTCTAAGCGAAGCGCTGCGCCTGGACCCCTCGGACCGTGACACACGCAGTCTGCTGACCCGGGTCAAGACCGGGCTGAGCGGCGGGAAAATAGTCTGAATGGAAAATAGTTGCGTCTTTGGACAAAAACATGTATCTTTAGCTATTATTGATCAATCCCTTAATAACCGCTGGAGGAACATATGGCTTTGAAAGAAAACATGACCGGCGACGTGGCCGTCATCGAGTTGAAAGGCAAACTCATGGGCGGAGCAGAGACTCTGGAAATTCACGACAAGATCAAGGATCTGATCGCCAGAGGCAACAACAAGGTCGTGGCGGACATGGAAAAAGTCAGTTGGATGAACAGCACCGGCCTGGGTGCGCTGATGGGCGCCATGACCTCTCTGCGCAATGCCAAGGGAGATCTCAAACTGTCGAAAATTCCCGATAATGTCGAAAACTTGTTCGCGATCACAAAATTAATCACCATTTTTGATACCTTTGAAACCGTCGAGGAGGCGGTGGCGGCGTTTAAATAATCGTCTGCTTAGACCGTTCATCGACGCCGGCGCCATGATGCCTCCCGTGGGGAACCTGTTCTCAAAGACGGTCGCAGAAGCTCTTGCAATCGTTGATAGAGTCCGGAAAGCGATTTGAATGGTTGTTGAAGCATAAATCCTGGTCCGTGATATCTCACCTTCATCCGTCGATGAAAGGTGAGAGTTGCGGACCTTTTTGTTTTTCATGCAGCTGTACAGGTGAACCATGAAGGCAATCCAAGTGTGCAAAATCGGTCTGGCGGCGCTGCTGTTGTATGCTGTGCCGGGATGGGGTCAATTTGAGGGACGGTTGGATGCGGTGATCATCAAGGGGGACAAGCTCTCCGCCTATGGCGGCCAGGAGCTAAAGTTCATCAAAATTTTCAGGTATAACGCGCTGCAGCACGCCTGGAGAATCATCCCCTCGCAGATCGACGATTGCGACGAACGTTATTATTATCCTTCCCACGAAGCGACGCCGAAAAACCTGAGCGCACGGGATGAGCTGCTGTTCATGGCCCGCGATGCCGGCGATTACGCCTCTGTGAACGAATGGATCCCTTATCCCGGGTCACGGGACATGCCGCGCTATCAGATCGAACTCACCGATTCCATCGGACAACGGCGATATCTCTATGCCTATTTCGTGCCGGATGACGGCGTGGAGGAGGATCCCACGGATTACATGCGCTACCGGCCGGTGGTGGGATCGGCGCCGGACAGCGTTATTTCCAAGTACTATATCCTCAGCTATAATCCCGAGGGGCTGTGGTATTCCATCAGCATTCCGGTCAGCGAAGACGGGAACGATCAGAATTTTTTCGACCGCCTCAAAATCAGGATGCAGGCGGATATCAGCGTTTTATGGTCATTCAACGACATCCTAATAACTGAAGATAATTTTAAGAAAAATGGGGAATCGAGATATATTGACGGCAAAATTCGGCTGATTAAGACCTGGGAAATGAAAATGAGCGTCAAGTTAGGAGGATCGACTATTACTCAACCAATCAGCGCGCTGGTATTGAAATACTATCCCTACTACAACGAGTTCTCCTTTCCTGTGCCGACCTCTTATTCCGGCGATCAGATAAAAGTCAAGCGGGTCGATATGCTGCGATTGTCCACGGATTTGCAGCCCAAGACCGCTGTTCTACGTATGTACACCAACAACGATCTCTGGCAGCATCCCGACGGCGTGGCGGTGGACCGGGTCAACGATGCGGTCAGCACCAATTTGAACATGGCTGCATGGAACTGGTGGCTGCAGGCAGGCAACGGCGGTTCCCTGCTCAGCGTGGGCTATCTGCAGCCCATCCTTGGCGTCACGCCGAGCCTCTATTACTGGGACAACCCGACTGGCACCAACGACACGGGCGGTACGAAACTGGATACAGGGGATATGACCTCCTGGGGCGATACGGGCATCAAGTACGGCGCCATTGTGCCGCAGGACGGCGGCGAAAATATCAACATGGCCTTTCGTTTCTATTTTCTCGGCAGGAACATCACACCGGACAGCGCTTATGCGCTCAAGAGCCAGACCGCGTATCCATTGAACGTGGTGGTTCGGGAACAGGGCGCCGCTGTGCCGGTGGAGCTGACCGCCCTGAGCGCCACCGCCAAAGAAAATGCCATTCAACTGGCCTGGGCCACTGCCTCCGAGACCAATAACCTTGGCTTTGAGGTGCAACGCAAGGATGCGACAGCCACAACCTGGCAGACTATTGCCTTCGTCAAGGGCCATGGCACTGTGGTCTCACGGCGCGATTATTTTTATGAGGACCCTGCTCTCTCTCTGGGTTGTTATCACTACCGGCTCAAACAAATCGATACGGACGGCGCCTTCACCTATTCCACCATCTTGGAGGCGGAAGTGGCAGCGCCCAAGGAGATGTCTCTGGCGCAGAACTATCCCAATCCGTTCAACCCCACCACCACCATAGACTACCGCATCGCGCAGAACAGCGGCGAGACCATCACGCTGTCCATTTTTGACATGCTGGGGCGAACCGTGCGAACGCTGGTGAACGAGCCGGCGCAGCCGGGCTATTATCGCATCCTTTGGGACGGCCGCGACGACAGCGGCCGCATGACTGGCTCCGGCGTGTACTTTTATTTGCTCAGCGACGGCCGCAGCCGCATTCTGCACAAGATGATCAAAGTGCAATAGGCGGCGCTTCTTGAATTGACTGGATTTTTCAGCCTGTCTTAAAAATAACAAACGTCCATGAGGCGTTATTCGCCGACTAATTTAAAAAAGACTGTCATTGAAGGCCCGGCACGCGACAATAACGCCAATCTACGCTGGAGCGAAGACGGCAATCCCCTTAGACTGGCAGTTATCCCATCATGTAATCTCTGGATGGAAGTATTTCAATTTGTCTTGCCGAGCCCGCAATCCCATATTCCGAAATGCCGAATGCAGTCGCGCAGGGCGAGGAATCTATCAACGCGCAGGTCCATAACCATGCGCATGCTCTGTTTGTCGCCGGATCTTTCGGCCTGTTGCTGATTCTGCACACAGGCTCAGCCATTCATATCAGATGGAGAATCGAATGATGCATAATTGTTTGATGCCTCCACGGGTGAATGGCTGTGCCTGCCCACGGGTGAACGAATATTCCCCTTTCCTCCTGCCGGCCGCGACGGAATTGTCTCTTGATTTTTTACCGCATTTCTCCTATATTGCTTGATGTTATGGCGGCACAAGGCCGGAAAATACCCGCCTGGCCTGCGGACCAGCGGCCGCGCGAGCGGCTGCTGCAGCAGGGAGCTGAGGCTCTCTCCGAGGCGGAATTGCTAGCCATTCTGCTGCGCACCGGCAACGTTCAGGACACGGCATTGGATTTAGCGCGCAAGCTGCTCCGCGATTATGGAAGCCTCCGCGGCATCGATGGACAGACTGCTGATACTTTGAAAGCCATCAAAGGCATCGGCCCGGCCAAGGCATGCCAGATCAAGGCGGCGCTGGAGTTGAGCAAGCGCCTGGTGCAGGAAAAATGGAAAAAGAAAGAGCGGATCCAGTGCTCCGACGATGCCTTTCACTATCTGCGACTGCGCATGCGCGATCTGTCGCGTGAAGTGTTCCGTGTGCTGTTCCTGACCACTCGGCACGATATCATCGATGATCAGGAATTGTTCAAAGGCAGCTTGTCTGAGAGCGTCGTCTCCAGCCGTGAGATCATTCTCTATGCCGTGCGCTGCGGCGCCGCGGCCATCATCCTGGTGCACAATCATCCCAGCGGAGAGCCGGCGCCGTCGCCCGAGGACAAGCAGATCACTCACAAAATCATCGAAGCGTGCCGCTACGTGGATATTCAGGTTCTGGATCATCTCATCATCGGGCATGACAGTTATTTCAGTTTTGCCGATGAGGGGCTCCTGAATTGAATCAGCCCGGCGGGCGATCTCCTGAAGCAAAAGGTACATCGCTGCATTCCGAACCCGCTGTTTGCGCCGGACAAAGCGTGCAGGCGGACAAGGAGGTTTTTGTGGAATTAGGCAGAGTGTCGGGCACGGTGGTGGCGACGGTCAAGGAGCCCAAACTCATGGGCGCCAAGCTGTTGCTCGTCGAACTCCTCGACCTTGAAGCCCAACCGACGGCGAACTCGGTGGTGTCCGTCGATACCGTCGGCGCAGGTCACGGCGATGTCGTCCTGGTCGTTCGCGGCAGTTCCGCCCGTCAGGCCGACAAGATGGAATCCGTGCCTACCGATGCCTGCGTCATCGCCATTGTGGATGCGCTGGAAGTATCGGGCCAAGTCAGATATAAGAAATAATCCAAGGGGATTCACTCCTTTTTTAACAAGATGCATTGATTGAAGAAAGGCATTAAATTGGACAATCAGCAGATTGAGAGCATTGTGCAAAAGGTGGTTGCGCAGCTAAAGCAAACCGGTCTGATGGACGGTCATGCGAGCGGCCTGGGCGCCGATGGCTTGTTCGACAATATGGAGGACGCCATCGATGCGGCTGTGGTCGCTCAGAGCAAGTTGACCGAGGGCGGCGTGGAGCTGCGCCGCCGGGCGGTGGAAAGTCTGCGCAAAATGGGACAGGAACACGCGGTGGACATCGCCCAACGCGAGATGGCGGAAACCAAGATGGGCAAGTATGAACATAAAATTTTAAAGATGCAGGTCGCTTCGCAGCGAACGCCCGGAGTGGAGGATCTGCAGTGTGAGGCGGTTTCCGGTGATCATGGGTTGACGGTCAATGAGATGGCGCCCTTTGGCGTCATCGGCGCCATCACGCCGGTGACGCACCCGGTGCCCACTCTGCTCAACAATGCCATCGGCATGATCTCTGCGGGCAATGCGGTGGTGGTCAATCCTCATCCCAACGCCATGAATGTTTCCGGATACGGCGTGCAGCTGATGAACCGCGCCATTGTCGCAGCCGGCGGTCCGTGCAATCTGGTGACCGCGGTGCGTAAACCCACCATGGATACGGGGAAAATTTTATTCAACCATCCCAAAATCGATCTGTTGGCCATCACCGGCGGTCCCGGCGTGGTGCGTGCCGCCATGCAATCGGCTAAACGCGCTATTTGCGCAGGCCCGGGCAATCCCCCGGTGGTGGTGGATGAAACCGCGGATTTGGCCAAGGCCGCCCGCTCCATCGTCGAGGGCGCGGTCTTTGACAACAATCTGCTCTGTATCGCAGAGAAGGAGATCGTGGCGGTCGCCCAGGTGGCGGATCAGCTGATGCGTGAGCTGGAGGCCATCGGCTGCGTCCGTTTGACGCTGGCGCAGATGGATCAGCTGGCGGAGAAAGCGTTTGAGAACGGCGGTCGCGGCGTCAAGGAGCCGGTGGTCAATCGGCAGCTGGTGGGCCGCGATGCCGCGGTGCTGGCCAAAGCCATCGGCCTGGATCTGCCGGCGTCTGTCCCCATGCTGTTCGGCGAAACGCCGTGGGATCATCCGTGGGTGATGGCGGAGCAGATGATGCCCTGTCTGCCGGTGATTCGGGTTGCGGATGTGGATGCGGCCATCGAAATAGCGCGCAAAGTGGAGCACGGCTTTCGCCATACCGCCATCATGCACTCGAAAAACGTCGCCAGTTTGACCAAGATGGGCAAGGTGATGAACTGTACGCTGTTCGTCAAAAACGGTCCTTCCACCGCAGGCCTGGGCCTGAACGGCGAAGGCACGTTTACCCACAGCATCGCCAGCCCCACCGGCGAGGGCATCACCACTGCGCGGACGTGGACGCGCATGCGGCGATGCACCATGGTCGATTATCTTCGAATAGTATGAGGCTGCAGTGATGGCCATTGAATGGTTCAAGGGACTCTCGCCGGTTTATCAGGCGCTAGGCGCCACGCTGTTCACCTGGTTTCTCACTGCCCTGGGCGCAGGGATGATCTTTTTTTTCAAGAGCGTCAATCGAAAGATGCTCGACGCCATGCTGGGTTTTGCCGCCGGCGTGATGATCGCCGCCAGCTATTGGTCATTGCTTGCGCCGGCCATCGAGATGGCCGAACAGAACGGCTCGCTCGCCTGGGTTCCGGCGGTGGTGGGTTTCTTGGCAGGCGGTGCGTTTTTGTGGCTGGTGGACCATCTTTTACCCCATCTTCATCTGGGCTTTCCCACGGCCGAGGCCGAAGGCATTAAAACCCACTGGCAGCGCAGCGTGCTGCTGGTGCTGGCCATCACTCTGCACAACATTCCCGAGGGGCTGGCGGTGGGCGTCGCCTTTGGCGCGTTGGGAGCTCAGCTGCCATCCGCCACGCTGGCCGGCGCCGCCGCTTTGGCCATCGGCATCGGCATTCAGAATTTCCCCGAGGGATTGGCGGTATCCGCGCCCTTGCGTCGTGAAGGGATCAGCACGTTCAAAAGTTTTTTCATGGGACAGCTGTCGGGCGTGGTGGAGCCGATCGCCGGCGTGCTGGGAGCGGCCGCGGTGCTGTTGATCAGGCCGCTGTTGCCCTATGCGTTGGCGTTCGCCGCCGGCGCCATGATCTATGTGGTGGTGGAGGAGTTGATTCCCGAGTCGCAGCTGGAGAAAAACACTCACATCGCCACCATCGGCACCATGCTGGGGTTTGCGGTCATGATGACCCTGGATGTGGCGCTTGGGTGAACGCACGGACCGGCAGCAGGCTCGCGCAGTCGCCCTCTCTCCTTTTTTCCGCGTACCGATTCATCCGCCTTCGTCCTTCTCTCACGAAGCGGAAAACCGTAGCCACGCCAACCTTTGATTCGATGAAACATGAAATTAAGCGATCGTAAAATTCACATCCTCTCCGAAAACCTGATCAATAAAATCGCGGCCGGTGAGGTGATCGATCGGCCGGCCTCGGTGGTCAAAGAGCTGGTCGAGAACGCCATCGATGCCGGCGGCCGGCACATCACGGTGGTCATCAAAGCCGGCGGCAGCGGGCTCATTCAGGTGGTGGATGACGGCTGCGGCATGAACGAAGAGGATGCCGTCCTGTCGTTGCAGCGGCATGCCACTTCCAAAATAAAAACCTATCGCGATATCGAACGCATCGCCACGCTGGGTTTTCGCGGCGAAGCGCTGGCCAGCATCGCTGCGGTGAGCCGCATGGAGGTGCGGACCGTTCCGCGCGGCGAGATGGAGGGCACGTTGTTGACCATCGAAGGCGGCGCGGTCGATCAGGTGGCGAAAACCGGGGGCAATCCCGGGACGCTGATTGCAGTCAAGAATCTGTTTTTCAATACGCCGGCCCGCCGCAAATTCCTGCGCGCCGAAAGCACGGAATACCGCTACATTCTGGCCATGATGAACCGGTTCACCCTGGCCTACCCCGAGATCGCATTTACGCTGATCCATGAGTCCAACACAGTATTCGATTTTAAGCCTGCCGACCTGCAGGCGCGCATCGGGGAGGCGCTCGGCCGCCGCACCGCGGACAATCTGATCCCGGTCAAGGATGAAAACACGCTGGCGCCCCTGTCCGGTTTTATCGGCAATTTCGATTGTTTGCGCCGTTCGCGCAATGATCAGTATCTATTCGTCAACCGCCGTTACGTCAACGACCGGACGTTGGGATATGCGATCGCTTCCGCCTTTGGCGAACGCATTCCCATCGGCCACTATCCGCTGTATGTGCTGTTCCTCGACATCGATCCCGAGCGGGTGGACGTCAACGTGCATCCCACCAAAAACGAAGTGAAATTCGCAGACCAAAAGATGCTGTACGATCTGGTTCGCGGCGCCATCAAACGGGCGCTGCAGACCGATTCCATTGTTCCGCAGCTGCAGCGCTTTACGCCGGGCGGCTCTACGGAAAACTTGCCTCGGTTTCAAACGTCGCTGCAACAGGAGATTCTGGATTTTCATCAAACCCGGATCGACTTTTCCCGACCCGAAGCCTCGAGCGGCGCGGCGATGCCTTCGCCGCCGCCGGCCGGACCGATGAGTTCGCCGGCAACGGTAGGCCGGGAACCGGAGCCTGCATCTCCCCCCGCCATGGTCTGGCAGATGCAGAACAAGTATATATTGGCGCAGATTAAAAGCGGCCTGGTGGTCATCGATCAGCATGCCGCCCATGAACGCATTCTTTATGAAAAGGCGAAAACGAACTTTGCCCGGACAGAGGCCGCGTCGCAGCAACTGCTGTTCCCGCAGACCATCGACTTAACCCCTCAGGATTATAACATCCTGCAGGAAATTCTGCCGCTGCTGCATAAACTGGGATTCCTCATCAAGTGCTTCGGCGGCCGCACTATTGTGGTGGAGGGCGTGCCGGTGGGCCTGCGCATCGGCGCGGAGGAAAAAATTCTGCTGGAGCTGCTGGAAGAGTACAAGGAAAACATGGACACCGAGGTGGATATTCAGGAGCGGGTGGCTAAAAGCTGGGCCTGTCGCAGCGCCATCATGACCGGAGACAAGCTCTCCACAGAGGCGATGACCGCATTGATCGACCAGCTGTTCGCCACGCAGAATCCCTATTTTTGTCCACACGGCCGTCCCACGATCATCACCCTTTCCACCGAAGAATTGGACAAACGATTTGAGCGCGCCTAGGGTTTTTTTCCTCATCGGCCCAACGGCGGTCGGCAAGACCGAGCTGTCCCTCGAGTTGGCAAGCCGTTTCTCCGCCGACATCGTGTCCGCTGATTCGCGGCAGATCTACCGCTACATGGACATCGGCACCGCCAAGCCCACCCCGAAGGAACGCAGCCGGGTCCCCCACCATTTTATCGACATTCGCGATCCCGATGAACCCTACAGCGCCGGCGAGTTCGGACGCGCGGCGCGGCAGTGCATCGCGGATCTGCTGCGCCGGGGGCGCGGCGTCTGGGTGGTGGGCGGCTCCGGCTTTTATCTTCAGGCGTTGGTCGCCGGTCTGTTCGCGCCCCAAGTCTCGGACCCTCTGGTCAAAGAGAAATGGCGGCAGGCTATTCGCGAACAGGGCCGCGAGGCGGTCTATGCCTATCTGCAGCGGGTGGATCCAGAGACGCACGACCGATTGCACATCAACGATACGCAGCGCATCGTCCGCGCCTTGGAAGTGTATGAACTTTCCGGTCGACCCATCTCCCATTTTCGTTCCGGCGAAGAACAACCGGCGGATTTCACGCCGCTCTACATCGGCCTCGATCGTCCACGTTCCAGCCTCTATCAACGCATCGAAAGCCGGGTGGATCGCATGCTGGAGAGCGGGCTGTTGGAGGAGGTGCGCGGCCTGCAGGAAAGAGGCTGGGATGCGCGGCTGAACGCCCTGCGCACGGTGGGTTATAAAGAAGTATTCAGTTATTTCGACGGTCGAATCGATTACACGCGGATGGTACAGCTGATCAAGCAGAACTCGCGCCGTTACGCCAAACGGCAGGAGACCTGGTTTCGCAAGATTCCAGATGTGACCTGGTTCGATTTGGAGCAGAGCGGGATCGAAGAGATCGCCGAGTTCGCCCAACGCCATGGATAAAAACACAGACCGCGCCGCCTCCACAAGCCGCACGGTTGAACGGAACGAGACCTTTGCAACAGAACAGAATGGACGACAGGATGCGAAATATTCGAATTGCATTGACGGCCCTGCTGCTCTTCAGTCTGGGATCGGTTTTTACGCTCACTGCGCAAAAGAAAAAGCTCACCTACTCGCTCAGCAGCGGCCGCGCCGGCGATCCCCGCTTATTGACCCCTCTGCCGCTCATCGAAGGATGGCTGGATAACGAGCATTACCTGGTGCGTGAAAACAGAAAGCCGGACGGCAGGATTCTTGCCGTGAGCGTGACCGATGGCCAAAGCACGGTCTGGCTGGATCCTGATTCGCTGAACAAAAAACTCCCGCAGGGATTCGATGTAAGCAGCAGCCTGCAGCACAGTGCGGATTACGTTCATTTTTTATTCAGCAAGGATCAGGACCTCTATTATTTCAATGCGCAGCGCGGCCTTTTCAAGCGGCTGACCCAATCGGCCGCTGCCGAGGAGACGCCGCATTTTTCACCGGATCATCGCCGCGTGGCTTTTACCCGGGAGCACGATTTGTATGTGGTTGCCATCGACAGCGGCGAGGAAACGCGCATCACCGACGATGGCGCTGAGCTGATTTTAAACGGCATCCATTCGTGGGTGTATTATGAAGAGGTGTACAACCGCGCCCGCCGGGGTTTCTGGTGGTCGCCGGCCGGAGACCGGCTTGCGTTCGTCCGCTATGACGATTCGTCGGTGCCGGAGTTCAGTCTGTTCTGCGCCGACAGTGTGCACGGTTCCTGGGAAACAGCCCGATATCCCAAAGCCGGAGATGCCAATCCCAAGGTCGCCCTGGGTGTGGCGAATCTGGCGGACGGCCGCATCACCTGGATGAATTTGGAGGCTGACGAGGATCATTATATCGCCCATCCCATTTGGAGTCACGATGGCCGAGCGCTCTATTTTCAATGGCTGAACCGCGGTCAGGATCATCTAAAGCTGTATCGAGCCGACCCAGCCAACGGCGGCTGCTCGGTGGTGTATGAGGAAAGACAGCCCGCCTGGGTTGAATTCTTTGAGGATATGCAGCTGTTGGAGAACGGGACCGGCTTTTTGCTGCGCTCCGATAAAAGCGGGTGGCCGCACCTCTATCACTATGACCTGAGGGGACGGTTGCGCCGGCAACTCACCAGCGGAGAATGGGCGGTGAAACGCATTGAACAGGTGGACGAAAAGCGGGGTTGGGTGTATTTCTCCGCAGGCCGGCCCGTCGGCACCGAAACCCAGCTTTTCCGCGTGGGTCTGAAAGCGGGGCCTCTGCAGCAACTGACCCACAGCCCTGGCGCCCATTCCGTTCGTCTTTCGCCGGACAGCCGTTTTTTTATCGATACCTGGTCCAACATTGCCCAACCGGCTAAAATGGAATTGGTGGTCACGGGCGGCAAACCGGTGTGCACATTGGCGGAGGCAAACAGCCCGCAGTTGGCTGAATACGAACTGGGTCGCGTGACCCTGTTCTCTATTCCCACCGGCGACGGCTTTTTTCTGCCCGCTGTCTGGGTTCTGCCCGCGGATCTGGACAGCAGCAAAAAATATCCGGTGTTGATCTCCGTCTATGGCGGACCGGCCGCGGCCACGGTCAGCAACTCGTGGCAGGCATTGCGCAACCATTATTACGCGCAGAACGGCATTATTTGGCTGTCTGTGGACCATCGCGGCTCCGGGCATTTTGGCAAAAAGGGGGCGGCATTGATGCACCGCCGCCTCGGCCATTGGGAGATGAATGATTACATCGAAACGGTCAAGTGGTTGCGACGCCAGCCCTTTGTAGATTCCACCCGCATTGCGATCACCGGCGGCAGCTACGGCGGGTATGTGACCTGCTTGGCGCTTACCCGCGGCGCCGGCTATTTCACCCACGGCATCGCCGAGTTCCCTGTCACCGATTTCCGGCTGTACGATTCCATCTACACCGAACGTTACATGGATGCACCGGCTGAGAACCGCAGCGGTTACGACAGCACTTCGGTGATGACATGGGCGGAACGCTACCATGGTTTGTTGCGCATCACCCACGGCACTCTGGACGATAACGTGCATATGCAAAATACCCTGCAGTTGATCGCGGCGCTGCAAGACCGGAACCGTCATTTCGAAATGATGATTTACCCCGGCAGCCGTCACGGCTACGGTCCGGCAAAAGGTCGGCACAGCGGCCAAGAGTCCATGCGGTTCTGGTTCCGCCAGCTGCTGGATCGCGAGTGGACAGCGGATTGATGCCACGCACAGGAGCGGCGATGGAAAAGAGACGCCCTTTTGAACACAGCATGCGCTTCGTTCTTTCAGCCGGACTGCTCTGCCTCGTGCTTTCTTCGCTTACCAAGGCCGGCGCTCTGCTTGCGGCTGAAGCGCACGGTCGGGAATCCGCATCCGCCCCTTTGACCCTGAATATAAAAGACACCGGCTATCGCGGCATCTGGTATATGAATCAGCCGTCTGAGGATGAATATGTTTACAAATACAGCGGCGGATTGGGCACCTATTGCGCGAACCATGCCCCTTTTGCCGTCTATTGCGATCGTGTGCACAAGACTTTTTTCTGCTACGGCGGTGCGGCGCCGGACGACGACCGCCGTCTGTGGCATATGGTCTCTTACTACGACCATCGGACAGGCGTCGTGCCGCGGCCGACGGTTTTGCTGGATAAACAAACAACGGATGCGCACGACAATCCGGTGATCTCGGTGGACGGTCAGGGGCATGTGTGGATTTTTTCCACTTCGCATGGCGCCGACCGTCCATCCTACATCCACCGCAGCAAACGCCCCTATGATATCGATGCCTTTGACCTGATCTCTGCCGCCTTTGTCCAGGACGGGCAAACCTCGGCGATCACCAATTTCTCTTACATGCAACCGTGGCACGTAACGGGCAAAGGCTTTATCAGTTTTTTTACCAGATATCGGGATCCGGCCAATCGCACCAGTTTTTTTTCGAACAGCAGCGATGGAATTCTATGGAGCGCACCCCAGCGCCTGGCGGCCATCGAAGAGGGTCATTATCAGATCAGTGCGGTCGGCCGGCATATCGCAGGAGCAGCCTTTAACTATCATCCCCGCGGCAAAGGGGTGAACAGCCGCACCAATCTTTATTACATGGAAACCCCTGACTGGGGCAGAACCTGGCGGGCGATCGACGGCACGCCTCTGCCGCTGCCGGTCACCGGCATTTCCAATCCGTCGCTGGTCCACGATTATCGCAGCGACAGCCTGCTGGTGTACCTGATGCAGGTGGTGTACGATGAGGCGGATCGCCCGATCATCCTTTATTTGACCAGCAAGGGATATGCCTCTGGCCCGAAGAACGATCCCAGAACCTGGATGACAGCGCGCTGGACCGGGGCAGAGTGGATGTTTAATCCGATCACCGTCTCTGACAACAATTATGATCTGGGATCGCTGTACCTCGAGGCCGGCGGCGTCTGGCGCCTGATCGCGCCGACTGAACCGGGTCCGCAGCGCTTTAACACGGGCGGGGAAATGGTTCTTTGGGTGAGCCGGAATCAGGGCCGATCCTGGGAAAAAGAGAGACAGATGACCGCCGGCAGCCGGTTTAATCATACTTTTGCCCGTGCAGTCGTGAACGCCCATCCGGATTTCTATGCCATCTGGTCTGATGGCCATGCACGGCGCCCGTCGGAATGCCGTCTGTATTTCTGCGACCGCGAGGGACGGGTTTTTATGCTGCCTCGACGAATGACCGGCGATCAGGAAAAGCCTGTGGAACGGAAAACCGGCCGCTGACCCCGCCGCGGGTTAGGCCTCGTTCCGCCCGAGGCAAAACCGTCGCGGAAAAGTCTGCGGCTGTGCGCAACGGTGCAGAAATATTCGATGCGCATTTTGTGTTATTCATGGACGAATGGAAATACGATAAAGGATGGACAGATACCTATGAGACGGATTGGAATTCTATTAACATTGATTTTACTGGCAGGAGGCCGGCCGACGGTCGGCGCAGAGATGACTCGGTTGGGCAAAATCACCGGCCATGTGTTCGATGCCGCCACCCGCGAGCCTCTGATCGGCGCTAACATACAGGTCGTCGGAACAACTTTAGGCGCTGTCTCTCGTCCTGACGGCGCGTTCACCATCGACCGCGTTCCGGAGGGCACTTGGGCTCTGCGAGTAACCATGGTCGGATATAAAGCCATCATCGAAGCGGATTTAGTGGTGAACTCGGTCAAGCCGCTGGATGTCAAGTTCGGCCTGAACCAGACGGTTTTACAGGGCGCCAGCGTAACCGTGAAGCCGAATTATTTCGAAGCAGTCAGCGACAAACCGCTCAGCGTGCAGACCCAGACCTATGCCGAACTGCGGCGGTTGCCCGGAGGTCTTGAAGATGTGGTGCGCGCCATATCCATTCTGCCGGGTGTGGCCCAGGCTCAGAACGGCCGCAATGACCTCATTGTGCGCGGCGGAGCGCCTTCGGAAAACTTGTACGTGGTCGACGGCATCGAGGTGCCGAATATCAACCATTTCGGCACTCAAGGAGCTACCGGCGGTCCGCTCAGCTTCGTCAACCTGGACTATGTAGCCAACACCACTTTTTCCACCGGCGGTTTTGGCGTACGTTACGGCGATCGCCTTTCCTCCGTCACCACGATCGAACTGCAGGAAGGCCGTGAGGACCGCTGGGGCGGAAAGGCCACGGTCTCCGCCTCCCAATTCGGCCTCAATCTCGAGGGCCCGGTTGACGAAAAGGGCACTCTGGTGTTTTCCGCCCGACGCAGTTATCTCGACTTTATTTTCAAAGCCGCGGGTTTTGCCTTTGTGCCGGAATATTGGGATTTTCTCATCAAGAGTGAATACCAACTCAGCTCCCGCGACCAACTCTTCTTCACCGCCTTGTCCGCCATCGATGACGTCAAGCTTTTTAATGACACCGCGGAAAAACGCTATGACAATTCTAGGGTTATCGCCAGCGATCAGTACCAGGCGGTGGCTGGATTGACCTGGCGGCGATTATACCGTTCAGGCTATTCCACGGTGACGCTGAGCAACAACCGATTTCGCTACGATCTGGTCCAGTCCGATACGCTGCAGAACCCTATCTTTAAGAATAATTCTTTGGAGCGCGAAACCCTGTTGACCGCAAATCTGGTCTGGAAGCCGGCCAGACGAACGGAAACGACGATCGGCGGCCAGGCGCGCGCGGTCCTGTTCGACAGCGATGTCAAGTTGCCGTTGTTCGTCACCCCTTATGGCCGTGCACTGGAGGTGGATGCGCTGTTGGATACCACGGCGGTCAAAGCCGCCGCCTGGTTGCAGCTGGCGCAAAGAATCGGGCCTTTTACCCTGACGGCAGGGGGGCGCGTGGACTATTTCAATCTGATCGATCAAGGCGCTGTTTTTTCTCCGCGCGTAACCGTGGAGTATGACTGGCGGGCTCTCACCAAGTTCAGCGTCAGCGCCGGCCGCTATCACCAGGCGCCGGCCTACATCTGGCTGGTCGCCAATCCGCAGAATCGGGCGTTGCGGCAGATTCGGGTGGATCAATACATCGTAGGCGTTCAGCGGATTTTAAAAGACGATGTGAAAGTTAATCTGGAGGGGTATTATAAGGATTATTCCCGTTATCCCGCCAGTCTGCTTCAGCCCTGGCTGGTGATGGCCAACACCGGCGCGGGCTTTGGCGGCTCGGAGGATGGTTTCGCAGCGTTTGGTCTGGAACCCCTGGTGAGCCGTGGGACCGGCTGGGCGCGCGGTGTGGAGTTTTTTCTGCAAAAGCGCATGGCCGAGGTGCCGCACTATGCACTGCTCAGCATCAGCTATAATGAGTCTAAATTCAGTGGGCTCGACGGCGTTCTTCGTCCAAGCAGCTTTGATCAACGCTGGATCATCAACTTTGGCGGCGGTTACATCCCCAACAGCCGTTGGGAGTTCAGCGCCAAATTTCGCCTGGCTACGGGGCGTCCCTACACGCCGTTCGATGCGAACTTTAACAAGCCCGCGGAGCTGTATAACAGCCAACGCATCGGTGTAAACCATTCCCTGGATCTGCGCGTGGACCGGCGCTGGAACGTCGGCAAGATGTATCTCATCACCTACGTAGACATACAGAATATCTACAACCGTCCTTTTAATGACATTCCACGCTGGAACAGCTACAAGCAGGAGTTGGACGGCACTTCGAGCATCGGCATTTTGCCCTCCATCGGTCTCAGCGCCGAGTTTTAATTTTCGTCCGCCGGACTGCATCGACATGGTCCGGCGGATCATTTATTTTTTCGTTTTAGAAAGAACCACCGGAACGGCGGAAGCAAGATCCGCTTGATCAAATCGAAAGCCGCTGGCGAGCAGTTTTGCCGGAATGGCCCGGGCGCTGCTCAGCAGCATCTCCTGCGCCATGTCGCCCAAGATCAGACGAAGCAGAAAGGCCGGCGCCGCGAACACCGCCGGACGGTGCAGGCCCTGAGCCAATATACGGGTAAAGACTGCATTGCTCACCGGCTGTGGGGCTGTGACGTTCACGGGTCCCGCAAGGTCCGGGTGAAGCAAAAGATGGGCGATGGCGCGGTGCACATCGTTTGCAGTGATCCAGCTCCAATATTGCCTTCCGTGGCCCAGCTTGCCGCCTAGTCCGCAGCGGAGCAGCGGCAGCAGTCTGGCCAACGCACCACCCCCAGAATCGAGAATAATGCCGAACCGGCTGTGGATCAGTCGGATGCCGGCCTTTGCAGCCGGCAGCGCTGCGTTCTCCCACTCGACGCACACATCGGCTAAAAAGCCTTTTCCCGGACCAGCGGACTCATCCAGGAGTGCATCGCCCCGATCTCCGTAATAGCCCACGGCCGAGGCGCTGATAAAAACTTGGGGTGGACGCTTTAAATCCCCCAGACAGCGGCTCAACAGCAGAGTGCCGTTTTTTCGACTGGACAAAATTCGAGCTTTTTTCGCAGTCGTCCACAAGCCGGACAGATTTTCCCCCGCCAGATGAATGACGCCGTCCATCCCCTCCAGAGCGCTGCCGTTGATCTGATTTTCATCCGGATTCCAATAGATCTCTTTTTCAGAGTTTAACGGGGTGCGCCGAACCAGCGCATGGATTTCATGTCCTTGCTGGGCAAGATGGCGCGTCAAACCATTGCCGACCAATCCACTGGCGCCGGACAGAACAATTTTCATACCTTGCACCTCCTGTAAAAGGTTCCAGGCGGCAGGACCGGCGCATGGCCCTTTCGCCTCCATCGGCACGAACAGGCGTCGGTCAGTCCGCCGGTTCCTGCCTGTGGCCTGGCACGAGAAGTGCGATGCCGCTCAACAGCATCGGCAATGCCAGAACGGTGAAGAGCATGAGGCCGCCATAAAAGCTGCGTTGGCTGGGGAGAAAAACGAATCCAAATCCCAGGCCGAGCAGGATCAGCAGCACGCCGCACAGCCGCGGCCATCGGTCCGTTGCCAGCGCCAAACCCGTCAGCAATAGAAACGGCAACATCTCCACCAGCGTCATCCAGGAAAGTCCGTGCGACAATAACGCAAAGATCAGCCAGACGCCGGCAAAGAACAAGGTGATAGAACGCGCTGCTTTTTGCGGAGGATGATTTTGCAACAGACTGATGAACAGCTTGACCGCCAGCGGAATCACCAGCAATGCCAGCATGGCGTCGCCCGGATGCTTGTTCTGGATCAAATAGTCCTTGATGAGGACGATGAGCAACACAACCAGGTAAGCGTAAAACGCCATGGCGGTGGAGAAGCGGCTGATCTGCAACTGCCGTTCATCCACATGGCTGCGATGAACAAACTCACGGATCAATGGAACGGCCACCAGCACCACGGCTGCTGCGATCAGCGCCGGCGGCGGCAGCGCCCGGGAAAATCCCAGCATGATGGTCCCCACCAGCGCCAGCAGATACGCCCCTGCCAATAGATATCTGATATTTTTCATCACGCCTCCCAATCTTGTTTTTCTAGAACAAAAAGATCTTCAAGCCGGACGTTCACCACCCGGCTGAGTTTGAGCGCCAGCCGTACAGATGGATTGAATGCCCCTTTTTCAATCGCGATGATGGTCTGGCGGCTCACCTGAACGCGTTCCGCCAGTTCCTGCTGCGTCAACTCTCCAGCCAGAAAGCGATATTTTCGCAGATGATTGATCATGCACGCCTCGATCCACGCTTGAATGACTCAGCGGCTCAAAGGTTTTGTTCCGCTGTAGAATGAAAAATGTAATCTTTTACTTACTTAATGTAATTTATTATTTACATATTGTCAACTATTATTATTAAAATTTGAGTAAATTTTACCCGGCGAAACGTTACAGCTGAGGCATTTCGAAAAGAACGCAACAACTGAAAGGATGGAGCGAAGAGCGTCGCTGGATTGTCCGCTGCTGCGGGCTTTTAATCTCGCAAAATAATGCACCGCTCCAACGCATATTTTTAACATGCTGATATTCAGTGACTTGATTCACAAAGACGCTTTTATATATGATTGGATGAATGACGCCTCGTCGTCGGTTGTTGCTCGGGATGGCCAGGAAAGGGCTGCCGGCCAAAAAACGCTTGCATTTCGCGGGAATAATTAATAAAATAGCCAAGATTTTCATACTAATGCGGGAGTAGTTCAGCGGTAGAACGCAAGCTTCCCAAGCTTGATGTCGCGGGTTCGATCCCCGTCTCCCGCTCTGACTCTAGCCTCTTCCACCTTCGGAATGAGGCTTTTTTTTTGCTGTAGGCCAGAGTCAGCTATAGAATACTTCTTGGCATTCAATGATGAATTTTGTATTTTTTCTTTTGCTTACAAGGGATCGTGCTATGAACTGCGTGGAGGTTTCGTGAAAAATTTCACTTATTATAATCCAGTAAAAATCGTTTTCGGCAAAGGGGCGATCGATCAGTTGCGGACTTTGGCGCCTGCTTCCGCAAATCTGCTGCTCACTTATGGCGGGGGATCGATTAAACGGAACGGCGTCTATGATCAGGTCCTCGCGGCGCTGCAGGTAAAGCGGGTGGTCGAGTTCGGCGGCATCGAACCCAATCCGAAATATGAAACCTTGTTGGAAGCGGTCGAGGTTGTAAAAAAGGAAAAGATCGATTTTCTCTTGAGCGTGGGCGGCGGATCGGTCCTTGACGGCACCAAATTCATTGCTGCAGCGGCTCATTTTTCCGGCGCTGATCCCTGGGAGATCATTACCAAACACCGCCGGCTGCAGCAGGCCGTGCCGCTGGGTGCGGTGTTGACCCTGCCCGCCACTGGCTCGGAGATGAATAGTTTCGCCGTGATCTCCCGGGCTGCGACGCAGGAAAAATTGTCCTTTGCCAGTTCAAAGATCTTTCCGCGGTTTTCCATTCTCGATCCGGAAACCACGCGGTCATTGGATATGCGTCAGACGGCCAACGGGGTGGTGGACGCCTTTGCCCATGTGCTCGAGCAATACATGACTGTTCCGGTGAATTCGCCGTTGCAGGATCGGCAGGCGGAAGCCATCCTTTTGACGCTGATTCAGGAAGGGCCGAGAGTGATGGCTAATCCGAATGATTACGACGTCCGCGCCAACATCATGTGGTGCGCGTGTCAGGCGCTCAATGGTCTCATCGGTTGCGGCGTTGTGCAGGACTGGTCAACGCACGCCATCGGCCATGAGCTGACGGCGTTTTACGGCCTCGATCATGCTCAGTCCCTGGCAGTGGTGTTTCCGGCGTTGTTGCGCCATCAACGGGAAAGGAAAGCGGCCAAGCTTCTGCAGTACGGCGAGCGGATTTTCGGCATCACCGAAGGAAGCGAAGCGCAGCGCATCGAGCAGGCCGTCGACCGAACCGAGCGCTTTTTCCGTTCTCTCGGCGTGGGCACTCGCCTGGCGGACTATGGCATTCAGGCGCAGGGTTTGGAACGCATCGGCCGGCGCATCGCTGAACGGGATGGAAAAATCGGCGAGCACCAGGCCATTGGTCAAAAAGAGATCGACGAAATTTTGTCAGCTGCGTTGTATCAGGATGATGACAAATAACGAGCGGATCACGGTTATGAAGGACAAACACACCGTATTGTTCGAGTTCGCCAGTCAGCCCCATCTGGTCCGGCTAGCCGGCCGGGTGCAGCATTACACCTGGGGCGGGTTCGAATTCATCCCCCGCCTGATCGGGGAGGATAATCCAAATCGGCAACCCTATGCCGAGCTCTGGATGGGTGCGCATCCGCGATTTCCCTCTATCGTGGACCTCGGCCTGCCGGTGAATTTGGACGAAGTAATTGCCGTGGACCCGAAAAAGATACTCGGCAGTGAGGCCGCGGCTCTTTTTCAGGGCAAACTGCCTTATCTGTTCAAGGTTTTGGATGTGCGGCAGATGCTTTCCATTCAGGTGCATCCGAGTCTTGATCAGGCGCAGAAAGGCTTTGCCAGGGAAAACCGCAAGGACATTCCCCTGCAGGCGCCGGAGCGCAATTATAAGGATCCGTACCACAAGCCCGAGCTGCATATCGCGCTGACGGATTTCTGGATGCTGCATGGTTTCCGGCCCTATGCGGAGATTGTGCGTACCTTGAAGGCTGTGGCGGCTTTTCAACCCTTGGCGAATTATGAAAAAAAGCTGTCCAAACTCGTTTTGTCCGAGGCCGACAAGCTGCGCCGATTATACAGCGCCATCATGGAGATGCCGCAAGCAGAGGTGGATGCTGTTCTCTCCAGACTGTATGATCAGCTGGCCCAGATGTCCGCAAGAGGCACAATGGCGAAGCGCCATCCGCATTACTGGGCGTGGCGGGCGTTTTCGCAATTTCCGCCGAACGCAGGCCATTGGGATCGTGGGATTTTTTCCATCTATTTGATGAACCTGCTGCACATTCCAGAGGGCCGCGGCACGTTCCAACCAGCCGGGGTTCCACACGCCTACCTGGAAGGGGTGACGGTGGAGTTGATGGCCAACTCAGACAATGTGTTGCGCGGCGGCCTGACCGACAAGCACATCGATGTGAAGGAATTGCTGCAGACGGTGTCCTATGAGTGTGTTGCGCCCAAGCTCATTAAGGGCCGTCAGCTGGGATCCATCGAACGGATTTACGCAGTGCCCTTTGACGGCTTTCAGTTGTCGCGCCTCACCCTGCCGCCGGGCAAGGAGTACAAGAGCCGGATGCACCATGGACCGGATATCCTCCTGCTGCTGGAAGGGGAAGCCTGGGTCCATTCTCTCTGTCTTTCTCTATCCTTAGACCGCGGCGACAGCATCTTTGTGCCGGCAAATGTGCCGTATGTGCTGCGCACGACGACTTCGGCGGTTGTGTACAAAGCGACCACAGCCAAAGGATGAACGAGTCTCGTCACAGTGCCTGGAAGGGCTCAGCGAGCGGCGCAGGATCAGCAGCACAAGTCGGTCTGGGAATTTTTCTCAGTCGCATCGCCGGCCTGATCCGCGACCGTGTTTTTGCCCATTTTCTCGGCAGTTCGGATGCGGCGGATGCCTTTAAAGCAGCGTTTCGGATTCCCAACATGCTGCAGAATCTTTTCGGCGAAGGCGTCCTCTCTGCATCGTTCATCCCGGTGTACGCCCGTCAGCTCGCTGAGGGCAGGGAGGAGGAGGCGGGCCGGACCGCTGGTGCGATTGCAGCGATCTTGGGGCTGGTCGTATCGCTCTTTGTGCTGCTGGGCGTCGTCTTTACTCCGATTTTGATCACTGTGATCGCGCCTGGCTTTATCGGCGCCAAGCGTGATTTGACCATCGATCTGGTGCGCATTTTATTTCCCGGCGCCGGTCTGCTGGTCTTGTCCGCCTGGTGCCTCGGCATACTCAACAGCCACCGTAGATTTTTTCTCTCCTATTCAGCTCCGATCTTTTGGAATCTTGTCATGATCGCCAGCCAGCTCGGCTTTGGACCGCGGATGGGGCAGGAGCCGCTCACAGTGGTCTATGCCTGGGCGTCGGTGCTGGGCAGCGCCTTGCAGTTTTTGCTGCAATTGCCCACTGTGTTGCGCGTGAGCCGCTCTTTGCGCTTGTCGTTGGATTTTCATTCGCCACCGGTCAAGGCTGTCTTGCACAATTTTATCCCGGTGTTTTTTGGCCGCGGGGTTACCCAGATCAGCGCTTTTATCGATGAAATGATCGCCAGCCTGCTGCCCACCGGCGCGCTGGCGGGCCTGGGTTATGCTCAGACCCTGTATCTGCTGCCGGTGAGTCTTTTCGGCATGTCGGTTTCCGCTGCCGAGTTGCCCGCCATGTCCAGTGCCACCGGCGATCCAAAGGAGATAGCCGGGTATCTCGCCGACCGGCTGAATGGCGGTTTGCGGCGGATCGCCTATTTTATCATTCCGTCCAGCGCCGCTTTTCTGATTTTAGGCGATGTCATCGTCGCTGCAATTTATCAGACCGGCCATTTTGTTCATCACGATGTTGTTTTTGTCTGGACCATTCTGGCGGGCTATGCCTTTGGCCTTTTAGCCGCCACCCAGAGCAGGCTGTATTCGTCCGCCTATTATGCCCTTCGCGATGCGCGTACGCCCTTTCGTTTGGCGGTAGTGCGTGTGTCGGTCAGCGCAGCCCTGGGTTTGCTGTTGGCGTTGGCAGCGCCCAGGTGGCTGGGGTTGGCGCCCCGCTGGGGCGTGGCCGGCCTGACCCTGGCGGCAGGGATTGCCAGCTGGTTGGAGTTTTGGCTGCTGCGCAGGAAAATGAAGATAAAGGTCGGTTCCACTGGTCTGCAGCCAACCTATGTGCTCAAACTGCTGGGCTGTGCGCTGGCAGCGGCTCTCATTGCCTTTCTCGTCAAACAGACGGCAGTCGGACTGCATCCTATCTGGACGGCGGCGCTGGTGCTAAGCTTGTACGGCGGGCTGTATATTTTACTGACCGGCGTCGCGGGCGTGATGGACCGCAGAATCATCAATAGGCTGTTCAGCCGCCTGACCGGCCGCTGAGCCAGGGCTGAATGGATTCCAGTAAGCCGAGCTGTGAACGACGTTGAACCTTCATGGCCTGCTCGCCGCCTTTTTGCCGAGTCGTCAAATGCTGAAATCGTCCATGACTTCTTGATCGACGCATGCCTGCAATGTGTGAGCCCGCTCTCAGGGCCGTTATTTGATCAGCCGCAACTGATGATCGCTGAGACGGTAATCCGAGATCTGCAATTCCGTCAGATTGATCTGCATCTTTAAACCGAATTTTTTTTCCAATCGGTTCAACGGCAGGTTGATTTTGCCGATGGATAATTGGGATTCGGGCAAGAGCCGAATCATATTCCTCTCTCTGTATGGAAGCAGATCCAGTTTAAGGTACACCTGCGACAGGCTGTGCTCTGGGATCATTTTCAGCAAAGCGATCCACGCGCGCTCTGCTTCGTCGGAAAGAGACTGATAGGGTGCGTGCCGCAGATCGACGATCAGCTCCAGGACGGCGCGGTTCTCAGTCAGGGTGGTCTTGCACCCCTTGAGAAACAGCTCCGGCTGATAGCCGTTCTGCCGCAGTGTTTCCTTGATCAGGGGATAGATCTGGGATTCGAGCAGAGTCACTTGTCTACGGCTTTCCAATTCCTGCAGATAAGCTTCCACAGTCGCTGGGCGCAGTGCAGGCAGGGGGTCGAGCGATGTGTTCTCCCGGACCATCGGCGTTTCCTGCCCAGAGAGTGCCGGGGATGAGGGCCTCGAGTCGATAGAAGATGGCGGAATGGGAGCGGCGGATCGAGGCCTTGTGGACCGAATAAAGTCGCCGCTGTTTTCAGATCCGGACGAGTTCGCGATGGGCCGGCCGAAAAAGGCTGACGAGTCCGGCGGGTCAATGGGATTTGCAGCCGTTCGTTCCATAGCGGAGCTGTTTTCCCGCTCTGCCGTTCTTTCGGCTTCAAACCAATCCGGCGTATACGAAATCCGTTGCACAGCATAATACCGCAGCGCAATCACCACCAGAGCCAGCAGGACCAGCAGCAGTAGAAAGAGGCGCAACAGCTTGTGCCGTGAGACGGCCGGCGCATAGGGGGCATTGATCTTTTTTCTTTTCATACTGAATATTTTCCATTAGGTGAGGCGGCGGCCTCATCCGTTAAAGAACAGATGCTGGATCAGAATTTTAGCGCCTATGGCGATCAGGACTGCACCGCCGAGGATTTCCATTTTCTTGCCCAGATACAAACCGAATTTTTGTCCCAGATCCACGCCTACCAGAGTGAGCGCAAAGGTGATGCTGCCGATGATCAGCGCCGGCGTCACGATCGGCGTATTTAAAAATGCGAAACTGAGACCGACCACCAGCGCGTCGATGCTGGTGGCGACCGCCAGAGCGAGCAGGATGCGAGGATTCAGGATATCCATGGTTTTATTTTTACCGCTGTTGTCCAAGGCTTGGCCGATCATCCGGGCGCCGATGGTCGTCAGCAGCAGGAACGCAATCCAGTGGTCGATGCTGCTGATGAGATCGCGCAGCTGTACGCCTGCCAGCCATCCCAGGATAGGCATCAACGCCTGAAAGCCGCCGAAGGCCGCTCCGATCTTGAGCGCCTGGCTCGGCTGAATACGTCCATAGATCAAACTGCCGCTGATCGCCACCGCAAAGGCGTCCATGGAGAGGCCGACGGCGATTAAGATAACGCTGACGAGATCCATTCAAGTTCCTGTTCAGTCTTGCGTGATATAACTTGAAAAAATATAGTGATTTTTCATGGAGATTCCAAGGGCGGAAAAATTCTTCTTGCAAATTTATAAAAAACCGGCGACATTCTTTTAGGATCGGTCCTTCTTCAGGCGGAAAGTATGGGTAGGATGAGAAAGAGCGCTGCAAGTTTGTTAGATTGGTCAAGTGCGCTGAGGCCCAAGCAGTGGATTAAAAACGTTATCGTGTTCGCCGGTTTGTTCTTTGCGGAAGATATTTCCGATGTGCACAAGATCATTCCGGCGGTGTTGGCGTTTCTTTTGTTCTGCATGGTTTCCAGCGGCGGCTACTTGATCAATGATGTATTGGACCGGAAAAAGGATGCCCTGCATCCGAAAAAAAAGCAGCGGCCCATCGCCTCCGGCCGGGTGCCGGTGGTTCCGGCGCTGGCGCTGGCGGGAATCCTGCTGCTGGCGGGCATCGGTTTGAGCCTTTCTTTGCGCTTTTCTTTCGGCGTGCTGATCCTTTGCTATGTGATCCTGACGATCTCCTATTCTCTGCTGCTTAAACGGATTATCATACTGGATGTGCTGGTGATCGCTTCCGGTTTCGTGTTGCGCGCCATCGGCGGCACCCTGGCCATCGAGGAGGCGATCTCATCCTGGCTGATCATCTGCACCATCTTTCTTTCCCTCTTTCTGGCCTTGACCAAACGTCGCAGTGAGATCATCGCTCTGGGTGAGAACGCCGCGGCTGTGCGGAAAACGCTTTCCGGTTACAGCCCGCAGTTTCTCGATCAGATGATCAACACCGCCACTGCGGCCTGCCTGATGTCGTACAGCCTATACACTCTGGACAGCAATACAGTGGCCAAATTCGGCACCCGCAATCTGGCCTTCACCCTGCCTTTTGTGATTTACGGTCTTTTTCGTTATCTTTTTCTGGTGCATCATCATAACATCGGAGAATCCCCGGAGGTCGCCCTGCTGCACGATATGCCGATCATTCTCTGCATGATTCTCTATGTGGGTACAGTGACCGCCATCATCTATCTCTGAATCAGAGAAATGCTTTGCATGAAAGGGTCGTCGAAATTGGCAACGAATCCCCTGCAGGCCGATCGCTGTGCAGGCCGGCAGGTAAAAGCGGCCTGCTGGTTGCGGCGGCGCTGGACGATGGTTTGGCTCCTGGTTCTCTGTGCGCTGGCGGCGTGTACGTCTTCCGCCCGTAAGGAGGAGCAGGAGATTAAAAAGCTTCTCGCCACTTCCGCCGGCTATTTGAATGAAAGAGGCGTCGCGGAATTGGAGGGCGGCCGGTACCATGCGGCGGTTGAGTATTTTCATCAAGCGCTGGCGTTGACCAGCTATGATCCGGTGCTGCACAACAACCTGGGGGTGGCTTTTTTCCGCTTGGGATGGTTGGACTCAGCCATCGTCTCCTATGAAGCTGCGGTGCGTCTGCGGCCGCACTATTTCACGGCTTACCGGAATCTCGCCGGCGCTTATCTGGCAGCGCGCAAAACGCCGCTGGCGCTGAAGGCGATCGATCTGGCTCTGCAGCATCATCCGGACGCGGCCAATTACAGCTTGCGGGCAACCATCCATGAGCAGATGGAGCACTATGAATCGGCTGTCCGCGATTATCGTTCGGCTCTTTCTTTGGCGCCTGATTCTGCGAACCTGTACAACAACCTCGGCGCGCTCTATTTCCGGCTGAGCCGTTTGGAGCAGGCCATGGCGCAGTTTGAGCTGGCGCTGCAGAAAGAACCGACTCATGCAGCCGCGGCTTTCAACCTGGCCAATGCGTTGGCCCGTCAATGCCGGCTGGAGGAGAGCCGTCGGTATTATGAACAAGCCCTGCAGCAGGCGCCGGCCATGTATGAGGCGGAAAACAACCTCGGGCTGGTGTTGCTGGCCCTGAATGATGAAACAGGAGCGATCGACCGCTTTCGCCGGGCACACGCCATTAAGGCGGACGCCGACGTCGTGTTGCATAATTTATCTTTGGCGCTTGCCCGTTTGGATTCTTTGGATGCCGCTCTGGCGTTGATCGATCGCGCTCTGCAGATTCAGCCGGATAAGGCGAATTATCATCAACAGCGGGGAGCGGTGCTTGCCAAGTTACAGCGCCCGGCGGAAGCGCGCAGCGCCTTTCTGCGCGCGATCGCACTGGATTCAACGCTGGCCGTCAGCTACCATGAACTGGGAAATGTCTATTATGCCGCTGAGGAGATCAGTCCGGCTCTGCAGGCCTTTCAGCAGGCGCTCGAACGCTATCCGGACTATGTGGCCTCGCGTTACCTGGGCAAGGATGCGAACAGAAATCATGCGTATCTCGATCTGCTCACCGGCTGCGACGCCGCCTCCAAGATCTCTGCAGATTATGCCGCGGTCTATCTCAATCTCGGCAAGAGCTATTTAGCCATGAACGAGGAGCAATCGGCTGAACAGGCTTTTCGAAAAGCGGTTTCGCTGCAGCCGCAACGACCGGATGCCTATGAATGGCTGGCTGTGCTCTATCAGCAGCGCAAACAAGGACGGCAGAGCCGGATCATGACCGCGCAGGGCCGCTTTTGTCGAGGCCGGTTTGCCCTGGAGCTCGATTCTCTGCAGGCTGCCGAGCGCTATGGCCGACAGGCATTGCAGCTCCATCCACGCTACGCGGACGCGCTGGCGCTTATGGCAGAGATTCGCATCAAACAGAAGCGACTGAACGAGGCGGAGGCTTTTCTACAGCGGGCGATGGCGCTGGAACAACGATGCGAATATCTCTGGCTGGTCCAGGGGGATTATCAGGTCCAGCGCAGACAGATGGAGAAGGCCTTGGCAGCGTATGCAAAGGCGTTGCAGATCAATCCGGATTCTGTTCCTGCGCATAGCCGGATCGCCGCGCTGCTGCTTTCGCTGGAACGGACTGAGGAAGCGGCCAAGCATCAGGCGGAGGTTCATTTTCTTCAGGGACGGGAGTTCGAAACAGCCGGCCAGTTGGATCGCAGTTTGCGTGAATACGGCCTGGCCGCTGAGCTGATGCAGCGGCAGGCTCGGTATCTCACCGCACAGGGGTTGGTCTATGTGAAAAAGCATGTGAATGACGAAGCCGAACAAAAACTGCACCGTGCGCTGCAGTTGGATTCGTTGCAGGTACAGGCCTGGTATGGTCTCGGTGTCATTCACGGCGACCGGGGCGCCTATGATCGTGCGATCTCCTATCTGCAAAAAGCGATCAGTCTGGATTCACTTTTCGGCCAAGCGCATTATTCGCTGGCGGTGAACTATTATTTCAATCAGCAGCCGGAGCTGGCACGCCGGCATTTGGCCATCGCCCAGACTCTGGGCGTTGTCATCCGCAAGGAGCTGCAGGAAGCGCTGCAGGCGCCCTGAAGCGGCCGGCTTTTTCTACACTCTGGTCAGCGTCGATTCAAAGGCGCGTGGAATTCGGCCGTCGGGGCATACAGGAGCAGACGGTCGTTATGCACCAAACGGCTGGCCTTGGTGATTCCCAGTAGAAACATACCGATCTTTATTTCCCGCTGCAGCTGACGAATGACGGCGATAACGGCATCCGGGGATTTCATCGCCGGTTTGAAAAACGGAAATGCCAGGCCCACCAGCGATGCGCCCATCACCATGCATTTGATGACATCGATGCCGCTGCGCACGCCGCCGGAACCGATCAGGGTGATCCGTTTGCGCAAGGGGCGGAGCTGTTGCAGCGCCAGCGGCGTTGGAATGCCCCAATCCTGAAAAGTCAGGCCAAGATCGTACGAATCTTTGCGCCGGTCGCGCCGGTGTTCGATGCGGCTCCAGGAGGTGCCGCCGCTGCCGGCCACGTCGAAATAGTGCAGGCCGTGACGAAGTGCCAGACGTACATCCTGAGGGCTGAGACCGGCCCCCACCTCCTTGAGGATGATCGGTTTATGCAGCCGGCGGTTGAGATCGGCGATCTTTTCGATCAGACCGGCAAAGTTTACGTTGCCCTCCGGCTGCACCGCCTCTTGCAGCGGATTGAGGTGCAGATAGAGTGCATCGGCTTGCAGCACTTCCACAGCTGTCTGGCAATGCTGCAGGCCGAACCCATAGTTGAGCTGAACCGCACCCAAGTTGGCGAACAGCAGCGTGCTGGGGGCAAAGCGGCGCAGATCAAAGCTGGCTCGCGCCTGTGGATGGGTAAACATCACTCGCTGGGAGCCCACGGCCATGGCCACCTGAGTGGTTTGTGCAGCCAGCGCCAAATTTTTATTGATCACGCGGACGAGCGGATCATCGCCGCCGGTCATGGAAGAGATCAACAGGGGGGCGCTCAGCTGTTTGCCCATGAAACGGATCGAGGTGTCCACCTCTTCCAGGTCGATTTCCGGCAGGCCGCGATGAGCCAGCAGGATTTGGTCAAAGTAATTCTTGCGCCGATCGATGTCGCTGTCCGCCAGTACCACATCGATGTGCTGCTTTTTTCTGCTGTTGATGGATCGGTTCATGTGCGGTCCTCTGATTTGCCCCTTCCAATGTAGCCAAAAAAACGGAGCATTTCAACCTCTGGTTTTGCAGCACGTCTTTTTTCGTCGAATTGTGACCAAGGACTAAATCGCTGATATTCCGCTTGACTGGAAAATAAAAAAGATGTATGATCAGAGTTAGACAGTATCAGACAGGATTTGGGGGGAAGCGGGAAGGACGACGGGAAACACGGTGAACCTGTACGATGATCTTATGGATGGGCTGTCGGCTGCAGCTCCGCTGCGGGTGGTTTTGTGGCAGCCGACGTCGATCGCCGTGGTGGTGGGGTATTCACAGCAGCCTGCGGTGGAGGTGCATATGGATCGCTGTCGCCGGGACGGGGTTCCGGTGATGCGGCGACGGGGCGGCGGCGGCGCCGTGGTGCTGATGCCCGGGATTCTGTGCCTGACCTGTGCGTTCGTAAGCCGACAAAGTGATTCGCCCTACTATTTCTTCCAAAAGATCAACGCCTTTCTCATCGAGCAACTGGCACATGTTTTTCAGGTGCCTGACGTTCGAGCCGCCGGCATCAGCGATCTGGTGATCAACGAAAGAAAGATTCTCGGCTGTTCCATGCATAAATCCCGCCATCGCTATCTGTATCAGGGTTCTCTGCTGGTTCAGCCGGACCTGGATTTGATCGAGCGCTATCTGCGTCACCCTTCCAGGGAACCGGATTACCGCAAGGGCCGCGGGCATGAGACTTTTGTCACCAGTCTGGCGCAGGAGGGCTACCCGCTGTCGGTCCGGCAACTCAAGCAGGGCCTGGAGGCCGGTTGCGCGGAACAGCTCGCTGCATGGTTACTTTAATCGGGAGGTGTGTATGAAAATCCGTTTATATCTGCTGACGCTTTTCGCCGCCAGCCAATGGGCTCTCGGCCAGGAGATCGGCGATTATATTTCAAAATACACCGCTGAAAACGGCAAGGGCTATATGCAGCCCCTGGCGGATGTATTCGGCGCTGATCTCAACAGTGGTCTGTTCCAAGGCGGCAGGCTGCCTCAGGTCGGCTTTCACCTGACCATCGGCGTCAAGGGGGTGACGGCGAAAATCGGCGACGACCTGAGGACCTTCAAGGCCACGACCGAAGAACCTTTCAGTCCGACGCAGACGGAAAAAGTGCCGACGATTTTCGGCAAGAACGAAGCGGTTGCGGTGACGGGCGTAGGCGGGACGGTGTACAATTTCCCCGGCGGTTTCGACATGGACATGATGCCGCTGGTGATCCCGCAGGCGACCATCGGCACCTTGCTCGGCACAGAGGCAACCGTGCGTTATTTTATGGCCAATCTAGGCGAGGACATCGGCGATCTCAAACTGGCGGGCATCGGAGTGCGGCACAGCATCAGTCAGTATCTGCCCCTTCTGCCCATTGATCTGTCCGTCGGTTATTTCACTCAGAAATTCTCTGTGGGAGAAGTGGTGGAGGCCCAAGCCGTCTATTACGGGGCGCAGGTCGGCAAGACCTGGGGACTTTTCTGCCTATACGGCGGCGCCGGCTACGAGTCCACAGAGGTTACGGTTGCCTATGAACAGGAGAAAGACGTTGAATCAAGCCGAGTGTCGTTTGACATGAAATCAGAGGATCAACTGCGTTTTACGGTGGGCGTCGGTTTGAATTTGGTCATTTTAAAAATTCACGTGGATTACAACCTCGCCTCCCCAAAAACTTTGTGCGCGGGCATCGGTTTCGGCTGGTAGCCTGTAATGAACTTTTCGCTAGGAGCTTGCCATGAAACGAGTGATTCTTTTAATAGCAGTCCTGACCGCATCGGCGTGGTTGTCGTCCTGCGAAAGCCGGCGTTTTCAGTTCGTCGCCACTCTCAATAGGACCGTGGATTTTGCCGTGGATCATAGTGGGCCGTTCAAGACAGTGCGCACGATCACGGCGGCGCAGATCCGCAATAACCTGAATGTGCCCGAAGGCAGCACAATTAAAAGGGTGGACATCGAAGCCCTTTCAATCGTGCCGGAGACCAAGGCCGGCAACGAGGCGACTGAAGTCAAGGTGCGCGGAACGATCAAGGATCAGGGCCATGAAGTGGAGCTGTTCAAAGAGACTTCCATTCATTTGACCACCGGGGTGGATGTCGGCTACGGCGTCCGTGTGCCTTTGCAAAAACTGGTCGATCTAGGCATAAGCGCTTTAAAGACTAAAATCAATGATCATGTGAGCCGTCTCAACGATGCGGATATTGAAATCAATCTCTACGGCACTACTCTGCCGGCCGGAAAACGGCTGCTGATGACCGTTCACTTTGACATCAAGGCCACCGTGCTCTATGAAAAGTGCATCGATACGCCCAACTTTTTCGGCGGGGAAAAGTGCGAGGAGGGGGAGGAGGATTAGGGTGGTCTGAAGGCCGGTCGACTAAATGATGATGATCTGTTCACTATGAAAGGCAATCAGGGTTTCGATCTCGATCACCGTAATGCGTTTCCCCCCGGCCACCTGACTCAGGCGGCCGGCCTTCGCCCCCTCTTCCGCTCCAGAGGGGGCGAAGGCCTAAAGCTTTTCAGCTGAACCTCTCCAATCTTTTCATCACACTAAAGATAAACGCAGCGGACAGCAGGCAGCACACCGCCAGCACGGTCCACAACTGCCAGAGCGCGATTTTATCCCACAGATAGCCGATAACGCTCAGCAAATAATTGCCCAGCGCCGTGGCTGCGAACCACCCGCCCTGCGCCACGCCCTTTAACCGCGGCGGCGCCACTTTGCTGACAAAGGCGATGCCCATGGGGCTGATAAACAGCTCAGCGATCGTCAGCACGAAATAGGTGCCTATCAGCCAGTAGACAGAAACACGGCTGTCCAGCGGTACCGCCTGACCTGGCGCCATATCTTTGGGGCTCAGCAGGCCCAGGGAGGCGATCACCAGCAGGGCAAAGCCGGCGGCGGTGATGATCATGCCGATGCCGATCTTGCGCGGGGCGGACGGTTCCTTTTTTTTCGCTCTCAGCCAGGCGAAAACGCCTAAAACCAGCGGTGTCAACGCTACGATGAAAAAGGGATTGAAATGCTGAAATTTTTGCGGTGTGAACAGGTTGGAACCGGAATAGCCCTGGTAGCGCCACCAGGCCAGTGCGACGAAAACCACCACGCCGACGGCGGCGAGCATGCGCTGCATGGAGGGGGTTCCTCGTCTGAGCAGATAGAACGCAGAGAGCGCGGCAAGAAAGATGGACAGTAGACCAAACAGGTCAAACCAAAGGTTGGTTGCTTTGCCGACGTGGGTCACCGTATAGTCGCGGGCAAAATAGGTCATGGTGACGCCGTTTTGATGAAAAGACATCCAGAAAAAGATGACCACGGCAAAGATCAGGCCCAGCGCGATAAGTCGCGGCCGGGTTTCCGCCTCGTTGTACGTCGTCTGATTCATGGCGGCCGCGGTTTTTTGCGTTCCCATATGGTCGGCATGTTGGTAATATTTGCGAAAGATCCAAAAGATCAGCATGGAGGCAATCAGGCTGAAGCATGCGACGCCGAAGCCATAATGATAGGACTCGCTCAGAGCGTTGATATAGTGGGTCGAGAAATCGCCGAGCGTTGCCAGCGTGACGCGGCTGTCCTGGGTTTGAGCGATGGCGAGATAGCCCGGTACATCCTCCAACTGGTTTTTCAAAAAAGCGTTGGCCATGGCGGGCAGGCGGCCGTCGTAGAAAAACTGATGCTTTTTCAAAATCCAATTGCTGATCACCTCTGCCGCGGTCGGCGCCAGCATGGCGCCGATGTTGATGCCCATGTAAAAAATGCTAAAGGCGGAGGTGCGTTTGCCCTCGTATTGGGGATCGTCGAACATCTTGCCCACCAGCGCCTGCAGGTTGCCTTTGAACAGGCCGGTGCCGATGGCGATCGTGGCCAGGGCGAGGACGATCAGCCCGAAACCTGATCCCATAGTCGTGGGGATGGCCATAAGCGAATAGCCCACGAACATGACGATCATGCCGAGGCTGATGGTTTTGCTGTAGCCCAGCACCCGATCCGCCAGCAGGCCGCCCAGCAGCGGAAAGAAATAGACAAAGGACATAAAGATGCCATAGACCTGGCTGGACGAGGCAGCGCTCATCCCGTACTTGGCCTGAAGGAAGAGAATAAAGATGGCCACCATGGTGTAAAAACCGAATCGTTCGCCCATGTTGGCGAAAAACGCGACGGTCAATCCTTTGGGAAGTCCTTTGAACATGCGCTGATTCTCCTGTTGGGGTTCATAGCCGCTGCCGATCCGGGGCGGTTTGCGCCGCAGCGTCGGCGGTTCGTGTCATCGAGGATTTCAGTCCACTCTCACCAACTCGTAGGTTCCCGCCTCTGCTTCGAGGACGGCGGCTTCTTTGCCGAGACGGACGAATTTCAAGCCCGGGATGGCGCTTGCCGCTTTGCCTTTATGGATCAGATGGCGGCCGCCCTCCAGCAGGGTGGGTTCCTGCTGGCCTCCGGTTGGAAAATGTATCTCTGCAGTGGTGTTGGCCGGTATGGTCAGCCACATTTTCAAGGTGTTCGTCTCTTGCTGCCAACGGCAGGAAAGCGGTCCATACAGGGTGTTCAACTTGGCCTCCGCCCATTTCAAATCACCCACTGGTTGGGGTGCGATGATGGCGCGTTTATAGCCCGGATGTTGTATGTCGACGCGCAGGCCGGCGAGATAATCATAGAACCAGCGACCCACGGCGCCGAAGGCGAAATGATTGCGTGAGTTCATACCCGGCCCTTCGGTGTCGCTGTTCCACAGCTCCCAGATGGTGGTTGCGCCTTTTTCCACCATATAGCCCCAGGAGGGGAAGGTTTTTTGCGATGCCAGCTGGTAGGCCAGATCGTGATAGCCATACCGGCTCAGCATCGGCAGGATGACCGATGTGCCGATAAAGCCAGTGGACAGGTGCGTGTCGCGGCCGCGCACATCCTCGGCGATGTTGCGGATCACTGCGGCGATCTGTTGTTGCGGGACCAGGCCGAAGGCCAGCGGCAGCAGGTTGGCCGTTTGGGTTTTGCCTTCATACCAGCCGTCCGCCGGGCGATAATATTTTTTATTGAACGCGGCAGCGATCTTGCGCGCCAGCTCGGCATAGGCGGCGACGTCCGCCTCTTTGCCGATGATCTTTGCCATCTGGCTCATCAGGGTGACGTCTCGGTAATAGTAGGCTGCGGCGATGGGTTTTTTCGGCGAAGCGGTCAACGACACCCAGTCTCCGTATCCATCGCGCTCATAGAGATCGTCCTGGCTGTGGTTTTTCATGTATTCAACCCATGCGGCCATGTTGGGGTAGTATTGTTCGATGATCCGCCGGTCGCCGTAATACTGATAGACCACCCAGGGGATGATCACCACCGCATCGCCCCAGGCGGGGCTGGCCACGCTGTATCTGTCCAGGCAGGGATTGACGTCGCGCACCGCACCGTCCGCGCCCTGGCAGTCGGCGATGTCTTGCATCCATTTGCGGAAGAAATCCGCCATATCGCGGTTAAAGCAGGCGGTGGGGGCGATGACCTGGGCATCGCCCATCCAGCCCAGCCGTTCATCTCGTTGCGGGCAGTCAGTGGGAACACTGTGCAGATTGCCGGTCAATCCCCAGCTGATGTTGTGCTGGATCCGGTTGATCAACTCATTGGAACAGGTAAAGACGCCGGTCTCAGTCGCGTCGCTGTTGAACACGCAGCCGGTGATTGCATCCAGTCCTGGTTTGCCGGGATAACCGGCGACCTGGACGTAGCGGAAACCGCGGTAAGTGAAGGTCGGCTGATAGACCTCTTTGCCCTTGCCCTTGAGGATATAGGTGTCTGTGGCTTTGGCGCTGCGATAATTGTCCTTGTACAGGGTGCCGTCCGGATTCAGCACCTCAGCGAAGGAGAGCTCCACTCTCTGGCCGGCTGGACCTTTTACAGAGAGGCGGGCGTTGCCCGCCATGTTCTGCCCCATGTCAAAGACATACACGCCCGGAGCGGGTTCGGTGACGGCGATGGGGGTGAGCTCGCGGGAGGTGCGGATGGGCGGGCCTTCCTGGCTGCACACTACGGCGCTGTCGGCGGGCACGATGACCGCCGGTTCCCAGTCCGCGTTTTTGAATGAAGGTTCATTCCACCCCGCCTGTTCCAGTCGGGCGTCGTAGACTTCGCCGTCATAGATGTTGTCGAACAGGATCGGCGCTTCATGCACCTGCCACGATTCGTCGCTGACCACCGACTGAGTGCGGCCGTCGGGGAATTCTATTTTAATTTTGCACAAAAGGCGCAGGGGGCCCTCGCTGTAGGCGCGGCGGTTGCCGCCGCCCATGCCGCCGCTCCACCAAGCGTTGCCCACCATGGCGGCTACGGCATTGGAGCCCTTTCTCAGCAGCCTGGTGACGTCATACGTTTGATAATGGATCCGCTTGGGATAATCGGTCCAGCCCGGCGTCAGCCGTTCGTCTCCAACCCGTTTGCCGTTGATGTAGAGCACGTAGCTGCCCAGACCGGTGACATAGACGCGCGCCTGATCAAAATAGTGATCGATGTCGAACTCTTTGCGCGCCAGAATCGCGCGCAGCGGCTGGGCCGACTCACCCGGTTTGCCCCAGATCCCTCCGCCCCATGATTCGATCTCCCTGCAGGCGCTCCACGTCCGGTCCTGCGCAGGTGCGATTTTCCAATCGCCCGCGGCCTGATCCGAGCATTTCCAGGAGCGGTCGGTGAAGAGAAATTGCTGGCTGCCATCGGCCAGGGTGATCTCCAGGGTTGCGATCAGGCCGCAGATGTCGCCGGCGGTGTTGATCGCTTCGACCGCCAGGCTGTTTGCACCGGCGTGGAGCTGGGCGAGAACATCGTACTCATGGAGCTTATGATAGCCGGCGCCCTTGCCGATTTCAGCTCCATTGAGAAACACGCGAAAGATGTTGTCCGCGGCGATGCGCAACAGCGCTTTGTTTGCGCTTTGGGGCAGCTGAAAAGACCGACGGAAATAGATCGGCAGGTTGATCTGACGGTTGCTCGGATGCCAGATCCAAGCGCCCATGGCCGGTTGTTCCGGCTTTTCCCTTTTTTCGATCTTGCCGATCCATTTCACCTCTTCCCAGTCATGGGGAAAAAACAGAGCGGTTTCAAAAAAGGCGGTTTTACTGAACGCTGACATTTCGCCCTGCTGGTCCCAAGTACGCACGCGCCAGAAATAGCGCCGCCCGCTTTCCAGCAGCGAGCCGTCGTAGGAAATGTGCACGTTCTGATCGGATTCCTCTTTGCCGGTGTCCCAGATATCCGGTTCATTGCGTTCAAGCCGTTCGCGGGTGCTTGCCACTTGAATCTGATAGGCGGTTTGCCTGGCGCCGCGACGAGGATCGTTGATCTGCCAGAACAAACGCGGCCGTTCTCCGCTGACCCCCAGCGGGTTGGTGCGATATTCGCAGCGCAGGTTCACCGGCGCGCCGAGCTTTTTTTCAAACAGGGAACAACTCAGGCTGAGCAGAAGGGAGAGAAGCAGGAGTAACTTGGCTTTCATGAAAACTCCTTTCACTTTTGCTTAAAATAGCACTTCCTGAACACTTTTGCAAGGATTAGCTGACTTAATGAATCCCGGAGCGGCAGAAAAGGGTTGTGTCGAACGAATTTTCTGTTATATTGTTTTCAAATCCCTGTTCACCAATCGCATTGGGAGCGAGACCATGATCGCAAAATATATTTTGGCGGTATGTCTATTGGGCTGCAGCGTTTTGTGCAGCTGCCATAAGGGCCGGGCCGCCCTGCCCCTGGAAACCACCGGGGTGAACACCCAAGCGGAAAAGCTGGGCTATCCTGCAGGCAAACGCATCATCATTCTGCATGCCGACGATGCCGGCATGTGCGTGGAGGCCAACCAAGCTATTCAGAAATATCTGTTAGCCGGAGAGATTCAATCTACGGCTGTGATGATGCCCTGCCCCGCTGCGGCGGACATGATCACCTGGGCAGTTCAGCACAGCGCCTACGATATCGGCATCCATACAACCCTGACCAGCGAATGGAATGCCTACCGCTGGGGACCGGTGAGCGACGCCGGCCGCGTGCCCGGTCTGATCGATCCGGACGGCTATTTGTGGAAAGCGGTCATCGGTGTGGTGCTGCATGCCGACGCCGAGGAGGTGGAGACGGAGATCCAAAGTCAGATAGAAGCGGCGAAGGCGCTGGGCTGGAACCCAACCCATATGGATACCCATATGGGCACAGTCTACGGAAAAGCCGAATTCACTCAGGTCTATCTGAACCTTGCCATGAAATATAGCATTCCAGCCATGGTGCCGGATCCTAGAGACGACCTGATGCAGCGGTTCCGCAGTGAAGGCTATCCCATCACTGAAGAGATGGTGAGCCATCTGTCGCGCTACCGGCAACCTCTTTTGGATGACTTTCGTTCCATCGAATCCGCACCCTCTTATGAGCAGAAGAGAGCGGACTTTTACACCCTGGTTAGCGGTCTGCAGCCGGGGCTGATCGAAATCATTTTTCATCCGGCGGTGGAGAGCGAGCAGCTCAAGCAGATCACCAACTCCTGGAGGCAGCGGGTGTGGGAAGGACAGTTGTTCAGCGACCCAGAGGTCAAACAATTCCTCAAAGATCAGCGGGTGGTAACGACTAATTGGAAAGAGGTGATGAAGCGTTTTCGTCAGAGAAATTGACAAAATGGCAGACATGTCGGCGATGTTGGTAAAAATGGCAAAACCAGCAGTGTTTCGTTTTATCTTCTTAATATATTGTAGATATTTAGGTTGTTTATGATATTCGTTTTTGGCACGTGCTTTGTAATACCGTGATCAGAAAACGGCGAAATCAACAACAAGGTATTATAAAGGAGAATGAACTATGTGGTTAACCAGAAACAATAATAACGAGACGGCCAACTATTTCAATTCGTATGTGCCGGCGCCCTTTCGGGCTTTTGAAGAGGACTCTGTGGTGTGGTCCCCGCGCGTTGATGTGGAGGAAAACCTGGAATCAGTAATAGTCAAAGCCGACCTTCCCGGAGTTGACAAGAAGAATCTTTCAGTTAATTTGAAAGACAATCTGTTGACCATCCGCGCGGAACGCAAGTGCGAAAAAGAGAGCAAGGGTAAGAATTATTACCGTTCGGAAAGAGCTTTTGGAATCTTTCAGCGCACTTTTGAGCTGACGGAAAAATTCAAAGCCGAAGCCATCAAGGCTGAATATAAGGACGGTGTGTTGACCGTTACCCTGCCCAAAGCAGACGAAGTGAAGCCCCGTGAGATTTCCATCAACTAATGAGGATGTGATCAGCCGGGACGGCTAAATGCCTTAAAGGGTTCGACAACAGAGCCTCGGACTTTTACATAGATCCGGGGCTTTTTTTATTTTTAAAATATTTGTATATTGGCCGCGGAATTTGCAAGGGATCATGACATGAACGACCAGGTTGAAGAGATGGGGGAGATAGGCAGACGCGCCAGAAAAGCGGCGCAGGTTTTAGCGACCCTGTCCGGTGCACAAAGGCAAAAGGCGCTCGCGTCCATGCCGGAGAGGCTGCTGGCGGTGAAGGAAAGCCTGTTGGCAGCCAACAGTCGGGACGTGGAAGCGGCGCTTAAAAGCGGTCAGCCGGAACCGATGGTGAAACGGCTGTTGATCACGGAAAGAATTTTTCAATATATGCTGGATCGCTTGCGGGAGGTGGCCGAGTTGCCGGATCCGCTGGGGCGTGTGCTGGAAGGCCAGACGCGGCCAAATGGGCTGCGCGTAGAAAAGATCAGCGTGCCGCTGGGAGTGGTGGGGATCATCTACGAGGCACGGCCCAACGTAACCACCGATGCGGCGGCCGTGTGCCTGAAAAGCGGCAACGCGGTCATTTTGCGCGGTGGATCAGAGTCCTTGCAGAGCAATCTGGTGCTGGCGGATGCCATGTCCGCCAGTCTGCAGGAGAACGGCATTCCGGCCGATGCGCTGCAGATCGTGCGCAGCACAGGACACGAGGCGGTGGAGGCCATGCTGCAAATGGATCAGTACATCGATGTGCTGATACCGCGCGGCGGCAAAGGATTGATACAGGCCGTGGCCCGCGGCACGCGGATTCCGGTGATCAAACATTACGAGGGCATCTGCCATCTTTACCTCGCAGCCGATGCGCCGGAAGCCATGGCGGTGAACGTGGCGGTGAATTCAAAAATCCAGCGGGTGGAAGTGTGTAATGCGCTGGAGACTCTGCTGGTGGACCAGGAGGCTGCCGGTCGACTGCTGCCGCCCTTGGTGCAAGCGTTTCGAGAAAAGAATGTAGAACTGCGCGGCTGCGAACGCACGCGTGCGCTGGTTCCAGGCCTGAAAGCCGCTGTTGAAGAGGATTGGCGCACCGAGTACCTTGCGCCGGTGTTGTCCGTACGGGTGGTGGATGGAGTCGAGGAGGCCATCGAGCACATCAACACCTATGGATCAGGACACACCGACGCGATCGTCACACAGAACTTGCCGCTGGCACAGCGTTTTGTAGCTGCGGTGGATTCCGGCTCTGTGCTGGTGAACGCATCCACCCGGTTGTCCGGCGGCGGCGACTATGGCATGGGCGCCGTGGTCGGCATCAGCACCGACAAGCTGCATGCACGCGGCCCGGTGGGCGTCCATGAGCTGACCAGTTACAAATGGGTGGTGTATGGGGACGGGCACCTGAGGAGCTGAGGCTGGCGGGAACCGGGGAATGCAGAGGGGGCCGCAAAAAAGCGTAAAAAGCACCGTAAAAAGGCGCGTTATTCTGGATTGGATAAAATCAGATTTTTGACCCAGAGGTTGGGAGCGCCGAAATTGCTCAGTAAGCCATGCTCAATGTTGCAGGCGCGGAGAGAGCCCGAAATCCGCGCGATGTGCGCATTGGTTATCTCATTTCATACGCTTATTCCAGGTGACCCGATTTCAGATAGCGATGCAGCGCAAAGCTGGCCTTTCGAATCTGATTGCATCATGAGAAAATATCTTTGCCTGGTTCATCCCCCCTGTTCATGATTGTCACTCCGCGGGAAAAACCGGACGATAGCTGGTTCGCGTCCGCGGCGTTGCCATCATGTCGCTCACGGTTTCCAGCCATTTTTTATAGTGCGCCGTCTGTTTGTGCTGCGCCGGCGCGTCCTCCGTCCGGTAGGCTTCGATCAGGGTGAAACGGGTGGGATCATCCGCCTGTTGAAAAAAATCAAACCGACTGACGCCCGGCTCCTGCAGACTGTGGCGTGCATTTTCGATCGTCGCGGCTTTGAACGCCTCCACCTGATCCGCCTTGACGTGAATGAATACCTGTAAAATTTCCATAAGACCTCCTGGTAGAATTTAGTTGCGTCTTGCGCAAATATACGTTATTATTTACATTCGGAAAACAGAAAAATGGAGAGCTTCATGCAACGGCTGTTATTTTCAACTTTGCTTGTCCTACTGCCCTGGATCAGTCAAAGCGCCGGCCTGGCCGATCGGGTCAATCCACTGCTCGGCACGGATTCTAAACGCAGTTTTTCGCACGGCAACACCTATCCCGCCGTGGCCACTCCCTTTGCCATGACGTTCTGGACGCCGCAAACGGGCGAACCGGGGGATGGATGGATCTACACCTATCAACAACCCTTCATCAACGCCTTCAAGGCCACGCATCAACCCAGTCCCTGGATGGGCGATTACGGTGATTTTTCCCTGATGCCCATGACCGGACAACCGCAGATCGACTGGCGAGCGCGGGCTTCTTCGTTCCAGCGCTCCAACGAGATCAGCAAGCCCTATTATTACGCGGTCACTCTGGATAAATATAAGACCAAGGTAGAGATGACCTCCACCACTCGTTGCGGACACCTGCGCATCACCTTTCCGCCTTCACAACCCGCCTACCTGTCTGTCCACGCTCACCCTCGAGGCGCCTATATACGACTGCGGCCGCAGGAGAAAAAGGTGTGCGGTTTTACCCGTGCTAACAACGGCGGGGCGCCGGAAAATTTCGCCTGCTATTTCGTGATGATTTTCGACCAGCCCTTTTCCTGCGCCGGCATGAGCGCTGATTCCCTGCTCCATCAGGATTCGCAGGAGATGGCAGCGGATCAGGTGTTCGCTTTTCTAAGATTTGCCTCCGGACAATCGGTGACTGTGCGCATTGCGACCTCCTTCATCAGCCTGGAGCAGGCGGAACAGAATTTGGCCGCAGAGATCGGCGACCGCTCCTTCGCCGCTACGCGAAACCGGTCCCGCGCGCTCTGGGAAAAGGAACTGCAGCGCATTGAAATCCAGGGCGCTTCCACGGATCAGGAAATCACATTTTATACCGCGCTGTATCGTGTTCTGCTTTTTCCCCGCATCTGGTACGAGTTCGACGCCCAGGGACGCATGCTCCACTTCAGCCCCTATGACGGCCAGGTCCATGCCGGCGAACTGTATGCGGACAACGGCTTCTGGGATACTTTTCGTGCGGTGTATCCGTTTTTTACCATCCTGTTCCCGGATCGAGACGCCGAGATCATCCGCGGCTGGATCAACGCCTACCGGGAAGGAGGCTGGTTTCCCAAATGGAGCAGCCCAGGGTATCGAGACTGCATGATCGGCACGCATGTAGAATCGCTGGTGGCGGATGCGTATTGCAAAGGCATCCGTGAGTTCGACGTTCAGACCGCCTACGAGGCCATGCTCAAAGACGGCACGCAGCTGACGGACCAGGGTGGATATGGCCGCACCGGACTGGCGGATTATATGCGGCTGGGCTACGTCGCCTGCGATAAAACCAGAGAGGCAACGGCACGCACCCTCGAGTATGCCTATGATGATTTCTGCATCGCGCAAATGGCTAGGGCGTTGAACAAGCCGCAGGATGAGGAGATTTTTTCCAACCGATCGTTCAACTATCGCCACGTTTGGGATCCCTCTGTCGCCATGATGCGCGGTCGTCTGGCGGATGGATCTTGGGGGCCTGACTTTGATCCTTTTGAGTGGGGCGGACCTTTCACCGAGGGCAGCGCGTGGCACTACACCTGGTCGGTCCTGCATGATATCGACGGACTGATCCGGTTGATGGGCGGACGCGAAGCCTTTTGCTGCAAACTGGACAGTCTGTTTCTGCTGCCGCCGAAATTTTCTGTCGGCCATTACCGCCGTGAGATACACGAGATGACCGAAATGGTCGCCTGCAAAATGGGCCAATATGCGCACGGCAATCAACCGGTACATCACGTCCTTTACCTCTATGCCTACGCCGGCCAGCCTTGGAAAACGCAAAAGTGGGTGCGCCATGCCTGCACCACTTTGTATGGACCCGGTCCGGATGGCCTCTGCGGCGATGAGGACAACGGCCAAACCTCCGCCTGGTACCTATTCTCCGCCATGGGCTTTTATCCTGTTACCCCGGGAACACCGACCTATGTGCTCGGCAGCCCGCTGTTTAAAAAGGTCACACTGCATTTAAAGAATGGAAAAACTTTTACTGTTCAGGCTGACGAAAATGCTGCGCAAAATGTTTACATTCAGTCCGTCCGCTTGAACGGCGCCGCGCACGCCCATACCTGGCTGTCGCATGCGGACATCGTGAAAGGCGGAATACTGCACTTGCGCATGGGGAATCAGCCCAACACTCGGTTTGGCGGCGATCCGCAAGCGGCGCCGTATTCGTTCAGTCGTGCGGAAGGGAGATGATGCCATGCCTATCGCTGATGCTGCTGCGTTCAAGCTCTGCAGAACAGTCGTTGCCTTGGCCGGCGGGGCTCTGCTGTTTTTTCTGGCGAACGCAGTCGGCGCGGCAGAACCTGTTCTGATCATCAAGGACGAACTGCCGCAGATGCAGGTGCTGGCGGATTATCTGAATAAAAAAGGCGGCCTGGAGGCGGAGTTGACCGACCAGGAGAGAATGCCGGCGGAGCTGTCCTCCTATCGAGCCGTCATCCTTTATGTTCATCGACGATTGCTGGAACGCACCGAACTCGCAATGATTCGCTACGCCAGGCAGGGCGGACGGCTGATCGTTCTGCACCATTCCATCAGCAGCGGAAAAAGAGCAAACCGTCACTGGTTTGATTTTCTTAACATCCGCTTGGCGAACGCACCGCTGGAAAAAGGCGGGTATGCCTATCGTGAGCCGGTTACCGTGCAGATGATCAACCTGGCTCCGGACCATTACATTACAAGCCATAACTTGGTATGGCCGGAGACAGCGGATTATGATTCGCTGCCCGCACCAGCGCCGGCCGTGACCTTGACGCATACGGAGGTTTACCTCAACCATACGTTCACCAATGAGACGGAAAAGCAGGCGCTGTGCGGTTTTAAATACTTTGATCAGGCGAGCGGCCGCTGGTATCAGCAGGCGCGTTCAGCCTGGCTGCAGAAAACCGGCCAGGGGTATCTCTTTTATTTTATGTTCGGACATAAAAACAACGATTTTGAAAATCCCGTGATCGCGCAGCTGCTGCTCAACAGCCTGACCTGGCAGCCGTAAGTGCGACGACGTTCCTTTAAGCCGTGCCGCGGCTTCCGCTCGTTGGCGCGGAACGCTGCATCTGTAAAAAAGGTTTTCTCGGGAATTCGGTGGGAATGATGATGGAATCCTGTGTACGAATGAAAGCGAATCCTGTACCCCGGGCTGCTTTCTGCCTAGCCTTGCTGCTGTCTATGGTGTGTTTGGCTGCCTGCCGCCGCGCTGCAGTAACCCTCCCTGTGCAGGAAAACATCTCCGTAAGATGGCAGGCGACCGGCGATCAACTCGTGCTCATCCACGGCGAGCGGTTGATGGCGCAACAGGAGCTGGCTCGTTTCTATCAGCAGCGTAACTATGAACCTGGATGGAGCGAGAACGGCGCGCCACGGCCATGCGTTGATTCGTTGATTCGCGAGTTGTCGCAGGCAGAGCAGGAAGGGCTCGCCGGTTCCTGCTATCATTTGTCCGCATTGATGGAATTGAACCAGCCGCAGCGGCGTTCCCGCAACCAGGAAAAGTGGACGGCGGATCAACTGGCTGAACTCGACATATTGCTTAGCGACGCCTTTTTGCTGTTCGCCAGCCATCTGCAGTCCGGTCGGGTCAATCCGCGCACGTTCGACGCCGAGTGGTTCGTGCGCCGGGACAGCGCGGATGTGGTGGTGCTGCTGGAAGAAGCGGTTCGCAACGGAGAGGTGTGTCAAAAATTGGATGATCTGCGGCCGCGGCATCCTTCCTATCGCCGCCTCTGCCAGGCATTGGCCCGCTTTCGGACCCTGGCGCAGCAGGGAGCGTGGCCGACTGTGGAGTATGTGGCCAAACTGGAGCCAGGGGCCCGCAGCCCGCGCATCGCTCAGGTCCGCCGGCGTCTGCGGGTGACCGGAGAATGGACCGGCCGGTCTGCGGCGCCGGACAGCCTTTTCTACGATGATGCGCTGGTGGAAGCGGTGAAAAGCTTTCAAACAACCCATGGGCTTGAGCCGGACGGCATCATAGGTTGGAGCACGGTTCAGGAGATGAACGTCACTGCAGAGCAGCGCTGTACGCAGATTATCGTCAATCTGGAGCGCTGGCGATGGTTGTACCGCGACCTCGGCGATCGCCATATCCTGGTCAACATTCCCACCTTTGAGCTGGAAGTGGTGGAGCAGGACAGCATCATCATGTCCATGCGGGTGGTGGTCGGAAAACCGGCGCGGCGTACGCCGGTGCTCAGCGATATCATGACTCATCTTGTGCTTAATCCGTACTGGAATGTGCCGGTCTCCATCATTCTCCACGACATGATTCCAGAGATACGCCGTCGCCCCCATTATCTCTCCGATCGCGGCATCCGCCTTTATCCTAACTGGGATATCAAACGGCCTCCTGTGGATCCGGGAAGCGTCGATTGGAATAAGCTCAACAAGAATAATCTGCCTTATCTTTTCCGCCAGGATCCGGGTCCGGAAAACGCGTTGGGTCGGGTCAAATTCGTGCTGCACAACGATTTTGACGTTTACCTGCATGATTCGCCGACGCGGGGATTGTTCACCCGCGCTGATCGGGCTTTCAGTTCGGGATGCATTCGTCTGCAGAACCCCATTGACCTGGCGGTTTATCTGCTGCGCGATTCGCCATCCTGGAATCGCGAGGCAATCCTGCGCACGATCCAAACCCAGCGCGAGGCGACCATCGCCCTGCCCAGGCCTTACTCTGTACATCTGCAGTACTGGACCGCTTGGGTCAATGCACAGGGCGAACTGAGATTCGGCCGCGATATTTATCAGCGGGATCAAAAGGTGGCAAACGCTTTAGCTCTTGCGCCGAAAGTCATGCTCACCGAGCGGCCTTCGATTACGGCCGGCGCCGGGGAAGAGTGAACGCAAAGAGGCCGGCGTGCTCATCCGGCTTATTGAGGTTTGGTCCTGCAGGTGTTCAGCCCGAACGGCAGATACGCCGGGCACCAGCGTAACAGCCCGGTGGCTATCAGAAGCAAACCCAACAGGCCGAAATAGCTTTTAAAAATCACCCCCATCACCAGGATGATGAGTCCCAGAACGATGCGGATCGTCCGGTCTGTGGTGCCGATGTTTTTAGTCATGATGTTTTCCTTTATGCAAGTTCAGATTTTGGCCGGTGCAGCGGCTTTTTCCAATGAAACGATGATGAAGCTGAAAAAATTTCCCTGACAGCGGCTTTTATAAATTTTTCACTCAGGCAGCGTTTTTTTATTTAGAGAGGATCCGGTGTGCACGACGGAAGAGTGATGGTGACCGGCGCTTCAGGCTTTGTCGGCGGTCATGTGATACGCCTCGCCCTGCCGCACGGCAAGGTCGTCGGCCTGGCCAGATCGCCGGCGCCGCTGCGGCATGCTAACCTGTCCTGGGCGCAAGTGGACTTGATGGATCCCGCGGCGCTCGAAAGGGCTTTTAAGGAGCATCAGCCGTCAGCGGTGATTCATGCCGCCGCTCTCTCAGATATCGATGCCTGCGAACGCAATCCGGAGCTGGCCTATGGCATCAACGTGCTGGCCACCGGACATCTGGTGAGGTTGTGCCTTCAATTCGGCAGCCGGTTGGTGTTCACTTCCACGGATACGGTTTTTTCCGGCGCTGGTCGTTTTTATCGGGAGACAGATGCGGCGGATCCGGTGAACTATTACGGTCGCAGCAAAGTAGCCGCTGAGCGGCTCGTGCTGGAGCATGAAAACGTATTCGTTGTCGCCCGGCTCTGTCTGGTGGCGGGATTCGCCGCATTCTCCCGCGGGAATTCCTTCTTGGCAAGGGCCCTGGGCAGCCTCCGCGCAGGAGAACCGATCACCCTGGCAACGGATGAATTCAGAACACCGGTGTTTGTCGAGGTAGCTGCCCGGGCGCTGCTGGAACTGGCCGGCAACCGTATGACCGGCATCTATCACCTGGCGGGAAACAACCGGTTGAGCCGCTATGAGATCGGCCGTAAACTCGCTTTTTTAACAGGAGTGAATCCGGAACTGGTTCGTCCCAGAGACAGCCGTTCACCGGCTATGGGCGCAGCCAGGCCAAAGGATGTTTCTCTGGATAACCGCAAGGCGCGTTCACACCTTCAAACGCCCTTTCCTGACTTTGAGCCGACCCTGATGCAACTCCTCGCAACCGAGGTCTAATCTGATTGATTCCTCCTGCCCTGCTTTTGCCGCCCAGAGCATAAAAAAGGGCGATATGAAAATTCGCCCTTAAAAGATTTGAAACGGTGGACCGCCGCAGCTTTAGCTCTTGCGGCGCGGCCAAAGTTTAAAAGGTGGTGTCCTGTTTTTCCGGCGGCGGCGAACTAGCCACCGCTTGCTCCAGCGCTTCTTGTTCAGCGATCAGGGCTTCTACTTTTCCAGATACACCCTGCACCGTGTCATGCAGCAGATCGATCTTGCGGTCCACTTTGTGTTCCCAGTCAGCAATGCCATGCTTTAATTTTTGGACTTCCGTGCTATTCACCGCGATTTTTTCTTCTAACGTCTTGATTTTATCCAAGTTATCGCTTTTAGCGAGCTTAGCCTCAATGGCGGCCAACCGGGCCTTTAAATCGGTTAAAGCTTTGCTGGCAGGAGCTGGCTTTTTGGCTGCAGGGGCTTTCTTGGTTGCTGTTTTGACTTTGGGCTTGCCTTTGGGCTTGACTTTGGGGGTGGTTTTTTTCGCAGTCGGCATAGCGGAAACCCTCCTTATTTGTTAAAAACGATTTTTTAACAACATGAGGTTGTGCGAGTAAAATAGAACATCTGCACATAAGATGCAAGAGAAATATAAATATCGGATCGCACAAGCCCATGAGCGTCCGCGTACCCCATGGCCAAAAGCAGGGCGGAGAAGGCGGTCTGCTGCAGCCGTTCGGTCTTATCGCACCACAGGAAACTCCGTGATCCTCAAGGTGGTGCAGCCATAAGGCACTAGGAGGATCTCCTGCGCAGGCTCTTGCACAAGATGGGTGACCGGGCTTGCCGGCAGTGGTCCGGCGCTGTTGCAATAGAGCTGCCATTCCGCAATGCGTTTTCCCCGAGTCCTGATTTCCAGCGGTGCATTGGTCAGGTTCCAGGGCTTTGCTCCCACGGACTTTTGAATAACCGTGAATCCCTGCTGCGGATTTGTCACGGCTTCTTCCAGCAATCCGTAATTCCATGGCCCTGCCGGATACACCTCCTGATAATCGCCCCATTTGTCCGTTGAAGGAACCGATTTCCAATCCTCTTCGATTTTAAGGCTGAAAACCAATGGGCCGCGCTCGACCGCCACGGATGCCTCCACCCAGCGGCTGGTTCTGATTGACTGTGCCAACACCAACTTGACGCAATCGTTATTCTTCCAAGTGCGCTTCAGCCGCACGCTTTGTCGGCCGGAACAGGTTCGCCACAATCGACCGTTGATAAACACCTCTGCTTTTTCGCACCAATCAGGAATGCGCAGATAGAAAGGGAACATGGTGCTTTTTTTGACTGAGAGGATGAACCGCACAGTCGCGTCGAAGGGATAGTCGGTCTCTTCGTAGATGGTCACAGGTACACGGTCGGCGACAGTCAGGGTGACCTGCGACGGTGCGTAGAGCAGGGCCGCGGCGCCGCTGTCCAGGGTGGCGTACCAAAGGTTCTGAACGAATTTGGGCCACCCCTGATGCATGTTGCAGGTGCAGCAAGGATAGCCGGTGAGCAGGCCGTAGCACAGGTCGGTGTGACCGTGATTTTCTGTTTCGAAAAAATTTCTACGGTCGCGGGTGATGAGAACCTGATTGGCGCATTGAAAGTATTGCCGGCTTGTGTATTCATCGTCCGCCTGAGGCGGCAGTGCGTTGTAAGCGATTTTTTCCAGATGATCGGCCCAGGTCAGATCGCCGGTGATGGACAACATGGTCTCCAGGGAGAACATCCATTCCACCACTGCGCACAGCTCGACACCCTGCGTGGGATGGTTGCCGTGCAACGGTTCATCGCCGCCGTACATGCCCTGCGCCTGGCCATGGTAACGCTGTACATCCGCCAGCGCCTGTTTCACCGCTTGCAGATAGACTTGTTCCGGGTGCTGCTGATAAACGACCACCGGCTGTTTTAAGCCCTGGGCCAGGTTGACGCAATGAAAAGCGCGCTGTTCTTTTACGCTCAGGGCGTTGATCTGCTCCTCTTTCCACGGATAGCGCACCAGGTTATAAATCCATGGACTGCCGCCTGGAAAGGCGGAGTGAAAATCTGCCGGGCGATCGTTGAGAAATACGCGCGTCCAGGGGAAGGTCTGTTGAATGAGCAGGTCTGCCAGGTTCAGCAAAAAAGGTTCGCCGGTGAGGTTGTAGAGCCAGTAGACGGCCATCAGGTTATCGCCGCCGCGTCGGTTCGCCCAGATGGTCCAGTGGTCGAGCGGGGTTCTGGGCAACTCGGTTAACTGATAACGAAAATAGCGGCGCATGAGGTCCACGACGCGGGCATCCTGAGTGGCGCTGTAGTATTGCATCAGCACTTTCAGCATGACCATTCTGGGCCACCAATCGCGGCGCTGCGTCTTTTGCAGCCCGGGCTCCGGCCTGGGCTGATCCAACTCTTCCGGGCCAAAGTCGCCGTCGGGCCGCTGATGAGTGAGGCACCATTCAATCCACGGCCGGGTTGTTGCGATCAGCGCCTGGTCCTGGAGGATATAGGCTAGCGGCAAGAGTCCGTCAATCCAGTAGGGGCCGCGCTCCCAACCGTCTCCATCGCCGCCGAGCCAGCCGTTGCGCGGTCCTACAACCGCCGGGTAGCGTTCATCCAGATGACCGGTTAGACCTGAGGCCATGGTTTGCAGTTGTTGCCGCAGCCAACCTTGCGGCTGAATGGCGCCCAAGGGCAACTCGAGATAGGGCTTGGCGGCCAACGGGGCCCGGTTGGCGGTATACAGCGACGCTGCTGGAGCCTGAGACACCGCGTTCAGGGACAGCATCAGGTAAGCTGGGATCAGGGTGGAAATTCGTTTTTTCATCGGTCTGTCGGATCAGCCGGATCGCAAAGCCTCGAAAGGCCTGGCGAACCGGTTTGGTTCCTGCATAAAGGCATAAGGTCGATGCAGCGTCGATTCGTCCTTTAAAGGCTGTTGGGCGGTTTTAAACAAGTTGTGAAAAAAAACAGGACACCGCATCGACAGAAATAAAAGAATGGCCGGCTCAATCAGCAACGAGGGCTCAGGGTTTCACTGCGCCGGTCATGTTCTGCATGTTGAGCAGCGGCACCACATTCTGCGGCAGCACGCCCCAGGAAATATTGGGCGCCAGTTTCTGAACAAATTCCCATTGAATAATGGTGGGATTTTTTGTCAGCGCGAGCTGCCGGATCTCTATGCTTTTAGCATCGCCCTCAGCGGCGACGATTTTTTGCTCCTTGCGGATTTTCTCCTGTTCCAGCTTGTTTTTTTCCGTAGAGATATTTTCCAGGGCGATCTGTTTTTCTTCCAGCGTTTTAGCGTATTCAGCAGTAAAGCTGATGTTGCGCAGGACCAGTTCATCGAGGATCAGGCCGTTATCGGTGAACTTGGGCGCGATCTCGTCAAAGATCGCCTGCTGCGCCTCATAGCTGCGTTTGGTATAGAGATCGTAGGCTGCGAACTTGGTGGGCACGCGCCGGCCGGAGCCGCGTATTTCGGTTTTGACCACCTTTTCCACATACTCCTCTTCGGTTCCCAGATTCTGCACGATCCACGCCGCTTTGCCCGGCGCGATCATGAAGCGGGCGGTGATGCCGACGCGGATCTGCTGGCCGTCCGAGGTCAGCGCGGAGATGATGATATCCGGATAATCCGCTTTGCTTTCTCCGGGAATTTCAGAGGCCTCATAGGTTTTTTTCACGGTCGGCAGGATCACCACCTTGTCGACAAGCGGAATGATCAAGTGCAACCCTGGGGCCATCTCGCCCCTCACTGCGCCCAGCCTTTTCACCACGCCGACGGTGCCGGCATCGATGATGACCAGGGCCTGGCTCAGCAGAAACAGGGCCACCAGCGCGATCACGCCCCAACGGATGAATTTGCCCTTGCCCTGAAAAAGGGCGCGCACGTTGCCGGCCGCTGCCCTGTCTTTCTGCATCAAGACCATGGCCATGAACACAGCGCCAAACAGAAATACAATGATCAGGGATAACATGGGTGCCTCCTTGCTTGGAATAGGATGGTTTGTTTGCATCAGGAAAATGGGGCGTGCAAGTCGATCGGCTCGGCATCGTTCGTCGGACCGTTGCAAGGGCGCGGCTCATGCACAGCAAACGCCGTGGTTCCAGCGGCGATGGCAGGGTGAACCACTAGGCCGTTGACAAACAAAGCCGATGCGCGAGGACGGAAGAACCCCTTTTTCACCAGCCTGTCCGGTCCACGGTAGGACATTCGTCCGCACCGAGTGCCGCCTGTTTCTTCGCTCTCCCTCGAATGAGCCGTCAGGGCAGCGGCCGACTTATCCCGGCCAGCAGGTCGGTCAACAGGGAGGGGTAAATGCCCCACAACACGGTGAGAAGAAGGGCGATGAACAAGGCCGCCTTCAGGCCGGCGTTCGCCCGGGGCAGCGAGAGCTCCTCGGCTGGGTCACGCATGTACAGATTGACGACCAGCCGCATATAGTAATACACCGACGCCACAGAGTTCAGCACGGCGATGACGACCAGAGCGACGTAGCCCTTTTCAACAGCGGCGCTGAACAGATACAGCTTTCCGATAAAGCCGCTGAAAGGCGGCAGGCCGCTCAGGCTGAACATAAACACCGCCAGACAGAGGGCGGCGAACGGAGAGCGATATCCCATTCCACGATAAGATTCGAAATCAACGCGCTCATCCGCATTGGACACCCCCATGTGCGACAGCACGCCAAAGGCGCCGATGTTCATGGCGGTGTAGACGAAAAGGTAAAAGAGCACGGCCTGATCGCCGGAGGACGATGCAGCCGTCAATCCCACCAACAGATAACCGGCGTGGCTGATGCTTGAATAGGCGAGCATGCGTTTTACATTTTTTTGATGAATGGCCAGCAGGTTGCCGACCGTCATGGTCAGAACGGCCAGCACAATGAGCAACTGCGGCCACGGAAAACGGATGGCCAGTTCAGAATGGGCGAGCAACCGGATCAGCACGATGAAGGCCGCGGCTTTGGTGGCAGTTGACATGAAAGCAGAGACCGGCGTGGCGGAACCTTCATACACATCCGGCGTCCACATGTGGAACGGCACCAAGGCGGCCTTGAAGGCCAGGCCGATGAAAAGCAGGATAACGCCGGCATAGATCAGGGCCAGAGTGGAAGCGTCGGCCTCAATGCCCAGCATCATCTCGTTCAGTTGCAGCGTACCGGACGCTCCATACAGCAACGCCATGCCGTAAAGGAGAAATCCACTGGCAAACGCTCCCAGGAGCAGATACTTGAGCGAGGCCTCCACCGAATCCGCACGCATCTTGCGGATGCCGGCCAGCGTGTACAAGGCGATGGAGAACAGCTCCAATCCCAAGAACAGGACCAGCAGATTCCAGGTGGAGGTCACGATCATCATGCCGATGAGGCTGAAGAGAAGCAGACTGAAATATTCGCCGTAATTCAGGTACTCGTCTTCCACCCGGTTCAAGGAGATCAGCAGGGTCAGCAGGGCGGCAAGCAGAAGCGCGCCGTGCACCGCGATGGCGAGCGGATCGAGCAGCAATAGACGGTCAAATCCGCTGATGGGAACCACCGGGATTCTGAACAGACAGACTCCACTGATCAGCAATCCGATCACAGCCACGAACGCCAGGAGCGCTCGTCCGGCGGAGCGGAAAAACAACGGCAGCAGCAACAGGAAAATCGCTGTTGCCAGCAGGGCCAACAGGGGGGAGACGGCAGTTAGATCGATGGTGGGCTGGGTGAACGTCATCTCATTCCTCGTTAACGACATACGCCGGCTGAGCAGGGGATATCCTTTCAGTCCGGTCGAGAAGCGTCGTCTGTTTCACTTCCATGGTGGTCAATATTTTTTGAACGCTCGCCTCGGTCTTGTGCAATAAAGTTCCTGGAAACAGTCCGATCCAAAAGCAGAACAGCAGCAGCGGCAGCAGCACCAGCTTTTCGCGAAGGGTTAAATCAGCAAGATGGTTATTTTCCTCATGGGTCCGTTTGCCGAAATGCACGCGCTGATACATGGTCAGCATGTAGACGGCGGAGAGAACGACGCCCAGCGTGGCCGGCACGGCGAGATAGGGCTTTGCCTGAAACGCGCCGAGCAAAATCAAAAACTCTCCGATAAAACCGTTCAATCCCGGCAGGCCGATGGAGGACAGGGTGACGATGAGAAACAGGGTGGAAAACGCCGGCATGACCGATGCCAGTCCGCCGAAATCCGCGATCTGCCGCGTGTGTCTTCGCTCGTAGATCATACCGACCAGCAAGAACAGCGCTCCGGTGGAGAGCCCGTGATTGACCATTTGGATCACCGCGCCCTGTTGCGCCTGTACGTTAAAGCTAAAGAGGCCGAGCATGACAAAGCCCAGGTGACTGACTGATGAATAGGCCACCAGCTTTTTCAGATCCGGTTGCACCCAAGAAACCAGGGCGCCATAGAGGATGCCGATGACCGCCGCAAGGCCGATCAAGGGCGCCAACCTTGCGGCGGCGTGGGGGAACAGCGGCAGACAGAAGCGCAGGAATCCATAGGTTCCCATTTTGAGCAAAACGCCGGCTAGAATTACGCTGCCGCCGGTGGGCGCTTCCACGTGGGCGTCCGGCAGCCAGGTATGAAAAGGCACCATAGGCACTTTGATGGCGAACGCCAGACCAAAGGCCAGGAACAGCCAGAGCTGGGCCTGACGGCCGATGATCATCTGGTTCAGCGTCGAATAACTGAACGTGGCCACGCCCGCCGTTTGACTGTGCATGAAATAGAGCACCAGAATGCCCACCAGCATCAGCACGCCGCCGAACATGGTAAAGAGGAAGAATTTGATTGCAGCGTATAGCCGCCGCTCGCCGCCCCAGACGCCGATGATGAAATACATGGGGATTAGCATGGCTTCCCAGAAGACATAGAACAGTAACAGATCCAGAGAGACGAACACGCCGATCATGGCGGTTTCCAGGAGGAGAAAGACGATCATGTACTCTTTGACCCGATGGACGATGGAGGTCCAGGAGGAAAGGATGACCAGCGGCATCAACAGGGTGGTGAGCATCACCATCAACAGACTGATGCCGTCTACGCCCAGGTGAAAGGAAGCGCCGATGGAGGGAATCCAATCGTACTGTTCGATAAACTGAAAATCGCCGGAATGGTTGTCAAAGTGAATGAACAGAGGGAGCGAAAGAATAAAGTTCAGCGTGGTCGCCGCCAGGGTGAAAAGACGCAGCGCGGCGATCCGTTCACGCGGCACGATGAACAATCCCGCTGCACCGAGCAGGGGCACAACGATCAACAGCGATAGAAGGTGGCTGAAGAAAAAATCGGTCATGTGTTGCTCCCAAGGCCAGGGAAAATGTCTTGAACGATAAGGGCATTCGCGCCGGAGCCGCTCTGCTTCTGGCCGGCGTTAATCAACCTGAGCGTCCGTGTTTGCCCGGCACCGGCGGACACAGCGGAACATTAAAACAGCCATGCGCCGAGCAGGACGACGGCGCCCAGCACGAACCACAGGGCGTAATGCTGCACCGATCCGGTCTGCAGGACCGCCAGGGCGCGCCCGCAGGCTGCGATCCCGGCGCCGACGGTGTTGACCAATCCGTCGATGAGCCGGTTGTCCACGATTCTCCACAGAAAGGATTCAGAGGTCTTGAGCAGAGGCCGGACGATGGCCGCCTCATAGGCCTCATCGATCAAGTACTTGTTATAAACCAGCGTATAGAGGCTGGAGATTTTTTTCACCAGTCGATCTGGGAGATCGGTTTTTTTGATATAGAATTGATAGGCCAAATACAAGCTGATCAGAGTGATCAGAAACACGGTCAGCATCAACAGCCACTCCGTGCTGTGAGCGTGCAGCGAGGGCTTGCCGGTCTTCAGGCCATGAGAAAGTTGCTCACTTTGCTGGAACACCGGATGGAGAAACTGTTCAATGCGATGGCTGCCGCCGAGAAGGGCCGGTACGCCCACATAGCCGCCAACCACGGACAGGATCGCCAGCATCACCAGGGGTATGGTTATGATCTTGGGCGATTCGTGGATCGCGTGCACCGCTTCGCTCTGCAGGCGGAGTTTTCCATGGAAGGTCATAAAGATCAGGCGGAACATATAAAAAGCGGTGAGGCCGGCTGCCAGCGCGCCGAGCAGCCAGAAGAGTGGGCGACCATTCCAGCCGGCGTAGCTTTGCCAGAGGATTTCGTCTTTGCTGAAAAATCCGGAAAAGCCCGGAAAACCGGTGATGGCCAGAGTGCCGATGACCATGGTCCCATAGGTGATCGGCATTTTGTTTTTCAGTCCGCCCATGAGTCGCATGTCGGTCTGGTTGCTCATTGCATGCATGACGCTGCCGGCGCCGAGAAAGAGCAGCGCTTTAAAGAACGCGTGGGTCATCAAATGAAAGATCGCGGCGCCAAAGGCGCCGACGCCGAGTCCGAGGAACATGTAACCCAGCTGACTGACGGTTGAATAAGCCAGCACCCGTTTGATATCGAACTGGGTGAGTCCGATTGTGGCGCTCAAGAGCGCGGTGGCCAAACCGACGCACGCGACGATCGTCAGCGCCAGCGGCGCCAGGGTGTAGAGCAAATGGGCGCGCGCCACCATATATACGCCGGCGGTGACCATGGTGGCGGCGTGGATCAGGGCGCTGACTGGCGTCGGGCCGGCCATGGCATCCGGCAGCCAGATATAGAGCGGTATCTGCGCGGATTTGCCCGCAGCGCCGACGAACAGCAGCAGAGCGATGGCGGTGATGACTCCATCGCCCGGCGAGAACCGTACACTGGCCTGGTTGAACACGTCGGTGAAATCCAGGGAGCCAAAGGTCACAAAGAGAAGAAAGAGGGCCAGCAAAAATCCAAAATCGCCGATGCGATTGACGATAAACGCCTTGCGTCCGGCGGTGGCGTTCACTGGATCTTCAAACCAAAAGCCGATGAGCAGATAGGAACATAACCCCACGCCCTCCCAGCCGATGAACATCATCAGGAAATTGTTGGCGGTCACCAGGATGAGCATGGCGAATACGAACAGATTGAGATAGATGAAAAAGCGGTTGTATCCGGGATCGCCGTGCATGTAGCCGATGGCATAGAGATGGATGAGAAATGAAATGCCGGTTACCACTAGAATCATGATGACCGACAGCGGATCGAGCTGCATGCCGATTTCAACACGCAGGGTTCCGGCGGCGATCCAGGTGTACAGGTTTTTCTCGATGAGCCGTTGCGCAGCCGGCAGCTGCAGCAGATCGTAGAACAGCTTGAGGCTGATGATAAAGGCCAAACCGACGCTGCTGCTGGCGATGAGACCGGCCAAGTTGCCGGACCGGCGGCCCGTCAACAGGTTCAGCAGCACGCCGAGAAGCGGAAGCGCCGGAAGAGCCCAGATAGTGTCGAACATTTATCCTCGCAATAAATGGATGTCGTCCACGTGGACGGTCTTTCTCAGGCGAAAGAGAGAGATGATGACAGCCAATCCCACCGCCACTTCGGCCGCCGCCACGGTCATGATAAAAAAGACGAAAATCTGTCCGTCCAGCGCCCGCCATTCCTGCGCGAACGCCACGAAGGTCAGGTTGGCCGCGTTGAGCATCAATTCAATGCTCATAAAAATCACCAGAGCGTTGCGGCGGATCAGCACGCCGATCACGCCGATGACGAACAACACGGCGGCTAATGTCAGATAATAGGGAAGCGGTACCATGAGGATCGTCCTTCTCGTTCGTCGACAGTTCCTTACTCCGCTGAGGCGGAATCAGGATCACAGGGCAGCGAGAACACCGGCCGGGGCTGTTTGCTTTGCCTGAACCGACCGGCGCCTTAAAATCAGATAAGCGGGACAGCTTTCCCTGTCCGGCTAAAATTCCTTGGGCAATTTTTTCCGTCCCAGAACCACGGCGCCGATGATGGCAACCAGCAACACCAGGGACGCGATCTCAAAGGGATAGATATATTTGGTAAAGAGCAGCAGCCCCAACGGTTCACCCCCTCCTGACAGAGCCCCGTGGCCAGGAGCAGAGTGAAACGTGGGTACCGCGGCCAGGATGAACATGACCAGTTGCAGCAGCAGGATGGCGGCGAACAGCGCCGCGAAGGCCACCTGCCAGGGTCCGTGCAGCGGCAGCCGGATCTCCTTCCGCAGGTTGAGCAGCATGATGACGAAAAGAAACAGCACCATGATGGCGCCGGCGTAGACGATGATCTGCACGATGCTCAAAAAGGGCGCCTGCAGCAGATAATAGCATCCGGCCACTGCGAAAAACGTGATGATCAAAAAGACGGCGCTGTAAACCGGATTTTTTTGGCTGATCATCGCGATGGCCGAACCCACGGCCAGAGCCGCGAATAGAATGAAAAAAAACCAACTCATGTTTATCCCTTCGAAGGCTGGCATCCGGACCTAGTTCATTGATTTACAGTCCGGTCTCCTCTCGGCTGCGCTCAAAATAACGGCCGTCACAAGTCAGATCATAATTTTTCAACAGCCTTTCCCGATCCCAGATGAGGTCCTGGCGCGTATAGGCGGAAAAATCATAGATCTCGGTGAGCTCGATGGCTTTTTCCGGGCAGGCCTCCTGGCACATGCCGCAGAGAATGCAGCGCAACATGTTGATCTCAAAGGTCAGCGGATATTTTTCTCGGTCCGGCCACGGCGACACCGCGGCCTTCATGGTGATGCACTTGGCCGGGCAGGCGGTGGAGCACATTTCGCAGGCGACGCAAAGCATGCGGCCCTGTTCGTCCTTGTTCAGGCGAATGGCTCCACGATGCCCTTTTGGAACCGGCCATTTGACTTCCGGGTATTGCACCGTATATTTTTTTTTAAAAAAATGTTTGAGAGTGATGACCATGCCCTTGAGCACGGCAAACAAGTAGAACCGATCACTCCAGTGCGGTTGGTAGGCAACAGGTTTTACCGACATGAAAGCCTCAACTTCTTCGATCCAAGTGGAGCGGCCGGACGGCCGTCTCAGTTCCTTGACGGCTGCGCCCTGCGGTGCAGCGGGCCGTCGCGTGCCGGAACAAGGCCGCTAGGGCGCCAGGTAGAGGAACAGCCCGGTGGCGAGGATGTTCACAATAGCCAGGGGCAACAGCACCTTCCAACCTAAATGCATCAACTGATCAAAACGAAAACGCGGCAGCGTCCAACGCACCCACAGGAAGAGAAATAGAAAAAAACCGGTTTTCACGGCAAAGGCAGCCAAGGACAGTAGAACGCCCCAGCTGCCGAGAGCGGCCTCATCCACCCATGGGACGTCCCAGCCGCCGAGGAACAGCGTTGTCAGCAGCGCCGAGGTGGTGATCAGCGCTATGTACTCGCCCATAAAAAACATGGCGAATTTCATCGAACTGTATTCGGTGTGATAACCACCCACCAACTCCGGTTCGGTCTCAGGCAGATCGAACGGCAGACGGTTCGTCTCTGCGAACGAGGCGATCAGAAAAATGAGAAATCCGAGCGGTTGGGTAAAGATGTTCCAGCGCGGCAGGATCGTGAACAGCGAGCCCGTCTGATAGGCCACCACCTCGCTCAGCCGCAAAGAGCCGACGAGCATGAGCACGCCGATGATGGACATGCCGATCGACAGTTCGTAGCTGATCATCTGCGAGCTGGCGCGCAGCCCCCCCAACAGAGGATATTTACTGTTGGCCGCCCAGCCGCCGAGCACCGTGCCGTAAACCGCCAGGGAGACCAGGGCAAAGATGAACAACAGGCCCACCTGGAGATCCGCGATTTGGAGCGTGATCTCGCGGCCAAAGGCGGAAAAGCTCATGCCGAATGGGATGACCGAAAACGTCAGCAGGGCTGGCACCAGCACCAGCGCAGGAGCCAACCAGTACAGCGTTCTCTCCACCTGGCTGGGGGTGATCTCTTCTTTGAATAAAAACTTGATGCCGTCGGCGACGGGCTGCAGCAGGCCGAACGGTCCGACCCGATTGGGCCCGACACGATCCTGCATAAAGGCGCTGACCCTTCGTTCCGCCAATTCCATGATCATGAGGATCAGAAAATTGACCGCAATGACCAGCATCACCTTGGTCAGCAGAATCCCCAGATCGATCCAATCCATTCCGAACATGCGTTTACCTTGATTCGATGGGCAAACCCTGATCGCCCAGTTTGAAATAGCTGATCGAGCGCCACGCCGGCTCTTCCATCGCCAGTGCGTCGAGCACATCGGCGGCGGAGAGCATACCGGCGCCCGGCGCCAACCTAGCCAGCAGGTCCAGCAGCACCTCCCAGCCCGGCCGGACCCCTTGCGGCGGTTGCAGCGCGCGTTGAAACCGTTGCACCTGTCCCACAGCGTTTACAAAAGTGCCTTGGGTCTCTGTAAAGCAGGCGATGGGCCAGAAGTGAGCGGCCACGCTGTCCCATTCCGGGCTCTGAATGTCCAGCACCCAGAGCTCCTGCAGTTTCGCCAGAATCCGTTTCTGTTCCAGCGTGAGATGCAGGAGCGGGTCTCCGTTGATCAGGAACAACCGGGTGATCCGTCCGCTTTCGATCGCTTGGTAAAAATCCGTTTGATCGCCCAACAGCAGTCCGGCGCCCTTGCGGTTCGGGCTTTTATCGCCGCGAATGGTAAAGCCGCTGCGGTAGACCGTATCCGCTTCCTCGATCGCCGGTGCATAAAAGCTGAGGTATTCGCATCCCAGGATCTGGCGGAAAATTTTGCGCATCAGATAGTTCTCTTCACAGCTGGCAAAGGCGGAGCCGATTGCGGCCAGACGGCCCGGATTTTTTTGCAAGGCCTCGACAGCGTAGATCATCGCCTGTTCCCAAGTCTGGGGTTTGAGCTCTCCGGCCTGACGGGTCCAAGGGCTCTCGGGTCGGTTGAGATTTTCATAGCGATGATACAAGTAACGACCGTCGTCGCAGATCCACTGCTGCCCGATGGCCGGATTCTCCCGGTTGCGGATGCGAAAGACGCGCCGGTCCTTGTGCTCGAGGTAAATGGTGCAGCCGCTGCTGCAGCCGGGGCAAACGCTTTTACTGCGCTGTAGATTCCACACCCGAGCATGAAAGAGAAAGTCCTTGTCAATGAGGCAGCCCACCGGACAGATTTCGACGATATTGCCGGTCATTTTATGCGTCAGCCCTTTGCCGGGAAAGATGGAGATATCGCTGTGGTAACCGCGGTGTTCGATAAACAGATAGGGATCGCCGACAACCTCTTGATAAAAACGGACGCAGCGGCTGCAGAGCACGCAGCGATTGCGATAGAGCAGAATATTGCCGCCCAAGTCTTTGGTCGGCCGTTCTCGTTTATCCTCCACCATACGGCTGTGCGAGGTGCCATACTTCCAGGTGTAGTCCTGCAGCAGACACTCACCGGCTTTGTCGCATATCGGGCAGTCCAGCGGATGATTGATGAGGAAAAACTCCAGCATGCTTTTTCGTGCATCTTTGACTGATTCGGTTTGGGTGCGAACGATCATGCCGTCGCGCGCCTCCGTGGCGCAGGAGAGCTGCAGCTTGGGCGATCCTTCGATTTCCACCAGACATAGGCGGCAGCTGCCGGCGACCGAGAGAGCGGGATGCCAGCAGTAATGCGGGATCTCGATGCCGTTGGCCAGCGCCGCCTGTAAAACAGAGGCGCCGGGCTCTACGGTGATCTCTTTATCGTCTATTTTGAGTGTGGGCATTTTTTCTGTTCGATATGTTCGATGAACTCTTGCCTGAATTGCTTGAGGAAACTGGCCGCAGGCATGGCAGCGGCATCGCCCAGCGGGCAGATGGTGCGGCCTTGGATGTGGCGCGCGATATCCTCCAGCAGCGGCAGGTCCTCAGGCCTGCCCTGACCATGCTCGATGCGGCTGAGGATTTTTTTCATCCACATGGTGCCCTCACGGCACGGTGTGCACTGGCCGCAGGATTCATGGCTGTAAAAGGTGGCCAGATTGAGCAGCGCCTTCACCATGCAGGTGTCTTCATCCATCACGATGACGCCGGCTGAGCCGAGCATGGAGCCGCGGCTGACCAGGGCGTCAAAGTCCATAGCCACGTCGATCTCATCAGCGCGCAGCACCGGCACCGAAGAGCCGCCGGGAATGACCGCCTTGAGTTTTTTGCCTTTGCGGATGCCGCCGGCCTCCTGATAGATGAGCTCCTGAAGATTTTTCCCCAACGGGAACTCGTACAGACCGGGCCGGTTGACATGGCCGGAGAGGCAATAGAGTTTGGGGCCGGTGTTTTTTTCGTTGGAGCCGATGGCCGCATAGCGGTCTGCGCCGAGGCTCAGGATCACCGGCAGATTGACCAGGGTTTCCACATTGTTCACCACTGTGGGACAGCCGAACGCGCCTTTGGTGGCGGGAAAGGGCGGCTTGAGCCTTGGCCAACCGCGTTTGCCCTCCAGCGATTCGAGCAAGCCGGTTTCCTCGCCGCAAATATAGGCGCCGGCGCCGCGATGCACAGTGATCTGCAGGTCATAGCCGCTGGCCTGGATGTTTTTGCCGAGCAATCCCGCTTCCGTCGCCTCGTGGATGGCCCGCTCGAGCGTCTGAGCGCCATAGGCGAATTCGCCGCGAATATAGATAAAGGCCTGCCGGCTGTCGATGGCATAGGCGGCCATGGCCATGCCTTCCAGAAGCAGGTGCGGTTCCCGCTCGATCAGATAGCGGTCCTTGAACGTGCCCGGCTCTGACTCGTCGGCATTGCACACAAGATATTTCGGCGATGCGGATTGACGCGGCACAAAGCTCCATTTCAGTCCGGTGGGAAATCCAGCGCCGCCGCGGCCGCGCAGCCCGGAACGCTTGACCTCTTCGATGATCTGCTCCGGGCTTTTCTCCTGCAGAACGCGCTTCCACGTTCGATAGCCGCCCTGCTGAAGGTAAAAAGCCAGAGTGTTGGATTCAGGACGGTCGATATGTTTTAGGAAATATTTTTCACTCATAGTTTACGGCAGACTGGCTAATATTTCGTCGATTCGAGCCGGCGTCAGGTTTTCGTAATAGTCGTCGTTGATCTGCATCACCGGGGCGGTGCCGCAGGAGCCGAGGCATTCCACTTTTTTGAGTGTAAAGCGTTTGTCGGCGGTGGTTTCACCGATGCCGATGTTCAGCTTTTTCTGCAAATAGTCGATGATGGTGCCCGCACCCATCAGGCTGCAGGATAGAGTGGCGCATACCTGGATGACGTAGCGGCCCTCCTCTTCACGTGGAAACAGCGTATAAAACGAAACCACATCCATCACCCGGGTCGGCGGCACGTCAAGCAGACCGGCCACATAGCTCATCACTTCCGGCGTAATGGTTTTGAACTCCCGCTTGGCCAGATGCAAAACCGGGATCAGGGCTGCGGACTTGTCCGGATACAGAGCGAGGAGCTGATGAAAGGCTTCCAGGGCTTGCGATGAAAATGAGATGGCCATGAGAGTAAAACCTTTGCTTTTAACGATCCAGTTCCCCGGCGATGATGTTCAGGCTGCTGAGCACTGAAACCGCGTCGGATAACAGCCGGCCGCGCAGAAGGAGTGGAATGACCTGAAAGTGATAGAACGACGGCGGCCGAACGCGAAACCGATAAGGACCGTTGCCTTGGTTGCTGATGATAAAATAGCCCAGCTCGCCGTTGGGCGCTTCGGTCGGCACATAGGCCTCCCCGAGCGGAGCGCGACTGCCGCGGTTGGGCATGATGACTTCAAATTGATGGATCAACCCCTCGATGGAGCCGTAGACCTCTTTCTTTTCCGGCAGCATGACCTTGGAGTCCGAATCGACGTTCAGAGGACCGTCCGGGAAATGGGCGATCGCCTGTTGGATGATGCGGATGGATTGACGCATCTCTTCCATGCGCACGAGGTAGCGGTCATAGACGTCGCCGATGGCGCCCACGGGAATATCAAATTCAAAATCCTCATAGGAGGAATAGGGGTGCTGTACGCGCAGATCCCACGGAATGGCGCTGGCGCGCAGACATGGTCCGGTGACGGCATAACGGGCGGCGTCCTCTTTGCTGAGCACGCCCACCTCTTTGGTGCGGTCTAAATAGATTTTATTGTGCGACAGCAAGCGATCGACTTCGTCAATGGCGGCCGGCAATCCGGCGAGCACCTTATGCAGCATGGGAAAGAACGCGTCCGGAATGTCGCGATCGCGGGCGAATCCGCCGACGCGAACGTAGCTGATGGTCAGGCGGGTGCCGGTCAGCAGTTCGAAAAGGTTGTAGATGTTTTCTCTCTCGCGTATGAAATAAAGGAGCACGGTAAAGGCGCCCAGGTCCATGGCGTGGGTGCCGATGCAGATGAGATGGTCCATGATCCGGCTCAGTTCCGCGAGAATGACGCGGAGATATTCCGCCCGTTTAGTCACCTGGATGCCGAACAGCTGTTCCACGGACAGGATGTAGGCCAGGTTGTTGTTCATGGGGGAGAGATAGTTCATCCGGTCGGTGATGGTCACCGTTTGATTGTAGGTCCGGTATTCGCCCAGTTTTTCAAAGCCATGGTGCAGATAGCCGATCTCAGGCACACAGTCGACGATGCGTTCGCCGTCGAGCTCCAGCAGCAGGCGCAGGGTGCCATGGGTCGCTGGATGGGAGGGCCCGAAGTTGAGCAGCATGCGCTGGTCATCGGGATCATATATGAATTCATGCATCGGTTTCGGTTCGGCGGTCATATCCGTCATCTGCTCAATCATTGCGCTCTGGTGCGGGTGATTTTTTCGAATTGGTCGCGGTACCCTATGCCCTCCACCGGAAAATCCTTGCGCAAAGGATGGCCGGTGAAATCATCAGGATTGAGGATGCGGCGCAAATCCGGATGTCCGTTAAAGCGGATGCCGTACTGGTCATAGGTCTCGCGCTCCGCCCAATTGGCCGCCGGATAGATCTCGGCCACCGAGTCGATGGCAGGCGACGTTTCGGGGATGAACGCCTTGACCCGCAACCGGTGGCCGTGTTTCATGGAGTAGAGCTGGTAAATGACTGCAAACCGTTCTGTCGCCTCCATCTCCAGGTAATCGACGCCGAACAGGTCCATTAAAAAATCAAAGGCCAGATCAGGATCGTCGCGTAAAAAACGCAGCACCTCCACGATGGCCGACCGTTCCGCCACCAGCGTCCCGACGCCGGACGATTCCTGAGGCTGCCAGGCGCTTCCGGGGAAACGGCTTTCTATCCTCTTTTGCAGTTCGATGCTTTCCATGACCTATCGATAGTCCCTCGATCGCTCTGATTCGATTTTTTTCTGCAGCTTTATCACCGCGTCGATGACGGTCTCCGGTCTGGGCGGGCAGCCGGGCACGTACACGTCCACAGGGATAAAGCGATCGATGCCCTGGATGGTTGAATAGGTGTCGAACACGCCGCCGGTGGAAGCACAGGCGCCCATGGAGATGACCCATTTGGGCTCTGCCATTTGGCGATAGATTTTTTGCAGCACCGGCATCATTTTGATGCTGACGCGTCCGGACACGATCATCATATCCGATTGCCGGGGCGAAAAGCGCATGGCCTCTGCGCCGAAACGGCCCATATCGAATTTCGGCCCCAGCACGCACATGAATTCAATCGCACAGCAGGCGGTGCCGAAGGGCATGGGCCAGAGCGAGTTTTTGCGGCCCCAGTTGATGAACGCGTCCAGCCGGGTGGTGAAAACCGAGTCTCTCAAGCTGCTCTCTAGTCCCATTGCAACGCCCCCCGTTTCCAGGCATACACATAGCCGATCAGGAGCAAGGCGATAAAGATGACCATTTCTATGAGGATGAATGAGCCGGCGGAAAGCAGCTTTCTATAGACTACGGCCCAGGGATAGAAAAAGACCAGTTCGATGTCAAACAACACGAACAGCATGGCGATGAGGTAAAAACGAATGGGAAAACGAATGCGGGCGTCCCCTATGGGCTCTTTACCTGATTCGTAGGGGGAGAGCTTGACGTCTCCAGGCCGCCGTGGGCCCAACAGATAGGTCAAAAGATAAATGGCGCCGACCACGCCGAGCACCACCAGCAGCAGCGCCAGGATGGGAATAATCTCCAGAGGCATGGGTCTCCGATAGATAAATGGGTCTCGCAGCAACTGATCCATCCCACGATAGGGGCTATCAGATCGTGTGGACCAATTTAACCATCAACCGGCACAAACGCAAGCGGTTTTATAAGAGGTTGGCGGCTGTTAAGCGAAATGGTCTATGAATTTTTTTGAACCGCATGGCAGGAAGCAAAGGGCGAGAGCAAGCCATTGGTTGTCGTTAACCCGGGGCGCTTGGGCTGCCCAATAGGGCGGTAGAGTGGAAGAGGCCTCGCGCTGTGATTTAATTCCAGTTCTTGACCCGGCAATAGTCTCCGGGCGTCTTGAATTCACAGATATCCCAGAGATTGCACTGCTTGGAGCAGATAAGCGCCTGTTTGTTGATCGCTGCTGTCGGTCGCACGGTCCTAAACTCCGGCGATTCCGGCGTTCGAGTGCGCGTAACCATCAATTTTTGTGTGATCTCTAAGATATCCTGAAAGGCGTGACTGCGGTAGGTGGTCAACCGTTGCATGTCTTTATTCTGTATCGCTTCGTGAACCACCGGGTCGTGATGGATGCTGCCGGCGACGACAAAGGTCAGGCCAAGCTCGTTGCTGAGATATTTGTTGAGCAGATGCGACTGCTTGGCGTAATCCGTGGATTCCACCATGTTGAAAATGACCCGGATGTTAAAGCTGCTGAGCACTCGTTTAAAGATGTCGTCTGCAGGCAGTTGCAGCCGTCGCAGTTGCTCAGTAAGGCTTTGCAGGAAAGAGGCGCTGTCCGCGGTTTCGTCGAAATTCTGTGCAAAGGTTTCCCTGCTTAGGCTGTTGAAAGCGGTCTGCGCCTTGCGCAGGACCAGCGCCTTGATGACGCGCGACAGATTTTCCAGGCTGGTTGGTTCGCCGGTGGACAACAACACCTGCATGTCTGCAGTAAGAAAAAAGTCAAGATCTTTGGATTGGGTGCGCGGCCCCAAATCCATGATGACATAATCCGTCTCCATGTTGCGCAGAGCCTGGACCATCCTGATTTTGCGCATGATATGAGCCTGTTTGGGATCGTACGCTTCCTCCGGGCCCGGAATAATGCTGAGATTCTTGAAAGCAGTGGGTTTGACCAGTTTGTTCAGAGTTTTATGCGCGTCCAGGTGACGCCAGTAGGACACGGGTTCCGACTTGATGCCAAAGATATCGTGCTGATTGGGACCGCCGAAATCCGCATCCACGATCACCACTTTTTTATCCAGGCTGGATAGCGCTACGCCCACTAACGCGCAAAAAACAGATTTGCCGACGCCCCCTTTTCCGCCAGCCACTGCCCATAGTTTCGCCCGGTGTAAATGGCCGTTGTTGCGAATAAACGGCATCATGCCGGGCAGATAGCCGGCGAGGAACCGGCGCTGACCGTTGCGAGTGATGATATCGTTCGGATACAATAATCCCTGCAGACCCCATAAGGCGAGCGCATAAGAACTGATCGGACCTATCGTTTTTTCCTGATGTTCGATGCACCAGTGCTTAATCTGACTCTCCATAATGGCGATGCCCTCTATGAATCAAATTGATACAATGTTTCTTTCAAGATCACTCAGCGCTTCCCCATTCTGTGCTTCATAACCGTTTTTTGTTGTGTTTTATTCATCCGTAAACCAGCGATTGACAAGATATAAAGAGTTAGAGGTCGCTCTCTGTCGCAAGCTTCTGCGATGAATTGTTTTCGACCACCTTTGAGTCTCATTGCGGTACGATTGCAATATCCGTACCACTTTATCCGGGCGGTTATGATCCTGGGTGGGCGTAGTTTTGTCCTGGATTTCGCGGCAGCGTCACCCTTGCATCCCATTGTGGAGGGTTTCCACTCTGCTCCCATCGCGAAAGTAAAGCCGCGGCAGCCGTTTGCCGAATCGCGCCATGACCTCATAGGAGACCGACTGGATCGCATGAGCAATATCATGGGGCGAGATCTCCTCCTCGCCGCACTGCCCCATGAGGATCACCGGATCGCCGATGCGGGCCTGTGGAAAATCGCTGATGCGGATAAAGCAGGCGTCCATGCACAAACCGCTGATGATGGGCGCCTTACGGCCGTTGAGCAGCGTGTAGCCGTTGAAGCGCATTTTACGGTCATAGCCGTCCGCATAGCCGATGGGCAGTACCGCCACGCGCTCCGGACCTCGAGCGATGAACCGGCGGCTGTATCCTACGCTGTCGCCGCGCCGCAACTCCCTGATAGCGATGATATGCGTTTTCACGGTCATAGCCGGCTTGAGCGTCAGCGGCCTTTGCACATCCTCAGAAGGATAATAACCGTAAAGCAGTAAACCACAGCGCACCATATCCATATGCGCCTGCGGCAGGTCCAGCACGCCGCCGCTGTTGCACATATGCCAGCAGGGAATGTCAAGGCCGTTCTCTTCAAACAGCCGGCGCAATCGCTTCATGCGCAGGATCTGCAGCTGGGCAAAGCTTTTATCCGCCGCATCGGACAGCGGGAAATGGGTCATCACGCCTTCAAATACGAGATGGGGATAGCGCCGGCACTGTTGCAGGGTTTCCAGCGCATGTTCATACTCGCAGCCATACCGGCCCATGCCGGTGTTGATCTTGAAATGCACCGCCGCCTTTTTACCCAGGCGGGCGGCTGCAATGGACAACGCCTGTGCGGTTTCAGGCCGGTAGATCATCTGCTGAACGTCATATTCCACCGCATAGCCGGCGTGCTCGGTAAGAATTTCGCCCATGTTGAGGATCGGCGTGACAATGCCGGCGCGGCGCAACTGAACCGCCTCATCCAGCATGACCACGCCGAAAGCGTCCACTCCTGCTTGAGCCAACGCACGACTGACCGGCACGGCGCCCAGCCCATAGGCATCGGCTTTAACAACGGCGCAGAGTTTTTTGCCTGCAAGAAGGGTTCGCACCTGGGCGAGGTTGTCAAGGACAGCGTCCAGATCCACCTCCACCCAGGAGGGCCGGAGAATGAGCGCTTCAACTTTCATATCGCTGAACGGTTGTCGTCCTTTTCGTATTGTTTGAGCCGCTGTGTGCAAATGCTGTCTTCCAGGCCGGTGTAGTATACGTAGGTAGGGAATTCGACGCGTTCGATGCTATAGGTTTGGGCCAGCCGCGTGATGAACTCTGACTCTGCAGAATAGGACAGCCGTTTGAATCCGCCGCTGTCGACAAACACTCGGCGTTTGCCGAACAGGGTGGCGCCGATGGTGCACTGGGAGAGGTGAATCATGCGCTGCGGATGAAAGGCGTCCTGAACCCAATGGCTCTGTTCCGGGCCGTTCAGCACCACGCCGCCGTGGATCAGATCCACCTGCGGATGGGCGTCCATATAAGAAACCCGCGCCTGCAGATGTTGTTCAAGGTATTCATCGTCTGAATCGATAAAGGTGGCGTAAAAACCCAGGCCGGCCTGTAGACCGATATTGCGCGTGGCAGCCAGCCGGCGGCGGCTGTGTTTCAAGTAGCGCCAGTTTGGATTCTCAGGAAGAAGGGGAAGGATCAGCTCTTCCAAACCATCGCTGCTGCCGTCATCGACGATCAGCAGCTCCCAATCCGTGAAGGATTGCCGTTGAACAGAGGCGATGGCCCGAAGAATGAGGTGGCGGCGATTGAACACCGGCAGGATGACAGACACTCTCGGGCGGACAAACTCCGTTGAATTCTTTATCTCTTCCATAGATAATAGTTTTCACCCTTGTACAGCCGTTCAACCCGTTGATCGCTGTTCAGGATAAAGCGGACCAGTTCTCCGTTGCCGTTTTCGCCGGTCATACGAAAGATGTTTTCATCTACGGGCGTCAGTTCGATGACCCCGGCCTCGGGATCGTCCGCCGGTGGATAATCATGCTGATACAGAACCAGACGGTCGTGCCGTACCATCACCCGAATCCGCCAACCGGTCAAATCCTCATAGTCGCCGACATATTTTGCAGCCGCAACGAGGTCCGCCGTGAGCGCCGGCGGAGATGGCCTTGCTTTCAAAATCAGGGGCGCCACCAGGTCATAGGCACGATAAGCAATAGTGGTGGGATCGCCGTCCGCACAGTTCATCAGAACAATGATGCCGATTTTCTCCGCCGGGCAGAAAACGATGCGGCTTTTATAGCCCGCCACCCATCCGCTGTGGCCCACCAGGGTGCGGTTATTGCGTTTGTTCACCGCAAAGCCAAGCCCCCGGCCGCTGTTCCAGCTCGGGTCCAACCAGTGCACGCGCTGCATCTCACGCAAAGTCGGTCCTGCAAGCACCGCAGAGTCTGAAATATCCTCATAGCGCAGATGCAGGGCGATGTATTTGGCCAGATCGATGACGCAGGAGCTGATGTTAGCCGCAGGGATCAATCCCTGGCTTTCCGGAAAATCAAGACGAAGGCGCGTGCCATCCGGCAGCAACCGATCATAGCTGGCGGCCAGGCGGGAGCGCTGTTCAGCGGCTGGCACCACGCTGGTATTGTCCATGTGCAGCGGCTGCAATATGTGTTTGCTGACATAGGACTCATAGGGCTCGCCGGAAGCGGCCTCGACAATCTGTCCGGCCAACGCCAGGCCGAGGTTGGAATAGTGATAGGCAGACCATGGCGCCTGAATCAACTCCTGATTCGGCACAGTCCGGCGGATTTGTTCCGCAGTCGGAAATCGGTGATCCGTCCAGTAGGGGAAAGCCGCTTCTCCGGGCAGTCCGCTGGTGTGGGTGAGAAGATTTTCAATGGTGATCGGGGGTTCAGCGGCAAAGCGGCTTTTAATTTGGAACCAGGGAAGAAAGCGGGTGATCGGGTCATCGAGCCGCAGCTTGCCCTGATCGCGCAGCTGCATGATCGCTGCAGCGGTGAACGTTTTGGTGATGGAGGCGATGCGGCACAAGGTCTCCGGCGTCATGAGCTTTTTACTTTCCACGTCGCTGTAACCAAAGCCTTTGGCCCAGATCAACTTTTGATTGTCGACCACGCCGATGGCAACGCCGGGAATTTTATAATAGTCGATGCGCTCCTGAATCCAGACGGACAGCAATTCCAGCTCAGCGTTCAGATCCTGAGACCATGCAGAATGGGGTCGGGCAAAAGCTGAAAAAAAACAGAGCAGTGTGAACAGCCATATGCGTCTGATCATAGGACCTCACAAGCGGATTTTTTCTCTGGTTTCCATGGA